>Ga0208100_100002_pt1 | contig 365811 bp, 292 predicted proteins | sample SubbioR11_8A_Aug_FD_184817 | JGI IMG/M metagenome (GOLD analysis project Ga0208100, IMG submission 184817) | Serpentinite rock and fluid subsurface biosphere microbial communities from McLaughlin Reserve, California, USA - CR11_8A_Aug (SPAdes) | ecosystem: Environmental > Terrestrial > Deep... | reverse complement strand
GTTAAGCCTGCCTGCGCAGATGGTACTGGGGTTACACCCGGGAGAGTATGTCGTCGCCACCCTTTACAAAGCCCCTTCCGACAAGGTTGGGGCTTTTTTGTTGCAATTGGCAGGCAGGCCTGCCTGCGCAGATGGTACTGGGGTTACACCCGGGAGAGTATGTCGTCGCCACCCTTTACAAAGCCCCTTCCGAAAAGGTTGGGGCTTTTTTTTTATGGGCAGGTGGTACTGGGGTTACACCCGGGAGAGTGTCGCCTGTCCGCCTACCGGTGGATCGCCACCCTTTATAAAGCCCCTTCCGAAAAGGTTGGGGCTTTTTTTTTGTGATAAATCGAACGGCATGGCACTAATTTTTGTTATACCATGGTAGCTTCTATCAACACTACACATTTTGTATTTGCTTACCTTTGCCATAAAAATATCCGTTTTGACTATCTGTATTGCACTCAAGGCTCCTAAACCGGTTGTATTTCTGAGATGGATTCTTTTTTTGGTTTTGCTGTTTTCATTTGGTAAATCAGGGGCGTTCAGTGCTTCTGATACCATTGAAAAGCCCTCTGTAGTTCCGTGGTTTACCAGGGAACAACTGCAGGATCCTTTCGATATGAAGCCGAATTTTGCAGATACTTCGATAACCGGCTTCCAGCATTATGATTTTTCGTACCGGCATAGGTTTTTCTTTGCCAACACGGGTAATGTTGGCCATGCTACTCGGTTTTTGCAATTTTCACCTTTTATTGACGCTAGCTTTTCGCCCGATGGTAGTGGGCTGTTTCAGGGGTACCGTTTCGAGCCTCAGAGTTTGCGATTTTACCGCCCCAGGCACGTGTTTACTGAAATGTTCTATGTTACCGGAGCCAATCGCGAACAGTTGTTCTACGCCAAGCACAATCAAAAATTTACCGACAACCTGTATGCTGGGCTAAAATACCAGGTGGTGAACTCCCCCGGAGCTTATAATCACATGGCCTCCCGGCATTCGAATGTTTACCTTGCCATTGATTACCGACTGCCCAATAATCGATACCAGGTGCTTGGAAGTTTTATTTCAAACCGAAGGCAGTTGCAAGAAAGCGGCGGGCTGCAAAACCACCTTGATTTTGAGATCGACCGCAACCGCGATATTGTTCTACTGCCGCGTGCAGATTCCCGTACCAGGGAAATGATCCTCAACGTTAAGCATTTTTATCAGACAGGATTTTATTTACCCGGAGGAGAGGGCAACAATCAGGATGACCGCCGCTTCGTCAATTTGGGTAGGATTAGCCATGAATTCTCCCTGCGAAGAATGGCCCTTTTATTTAATGACCCAGCCAGACCTGATACCCTGTTCCCAACTCCTCCGGCCATTGATGGACCAACGTTCGATTCTACAAGGGTAAGCATTCTGCAAAATCAGGTAAGTTGGTCTAACTTCCCGCTACGCACTGGCAGGGGAGGCTTTCCTTTTAACTTCAGGGTGTTTTTAAAGCATAGCTTCATAGATATAAAACAGCCGCTAATATTGGTACATGGCGGAGACACTGTACAGCAGGCAGGCGCTTATCTTTTTGAGCAGGACCGGTTTAGTCAGCTGGTTCAGGGTGCCGAAATAGAAACGGATCAAACCCGGTTTTTTTCGGCAAGGGCATACGGCAACATGACCCTTGGAGGCTACAATGAAGGAGATTTTAGCCTGGGCGGTACGGTCGTTTTTGGAAGACCCGAACAATATCCGAGGATTTTCCTCGAAGCCGGAATCCATCAGCAAGAAACACCCTATTTTTTATCCCGGTTCAGAGGAAATTATGTTTCATGGAACAATGATTTCGACAAGCAGTTTATTGGTCATTCCAGAGCCAGGGTTCAGTGGAGATGGTTGACAGCAGAAGCCAACTACTACCTGCTTAATAATATGGTTTTTGTGGGTAGCGAAAGATTGCCTGTACAGAATACAAACACCTTCAGTGTGTTATCGGCTTCGTTGGGACTCGATGTGGGGCTTGGGCCGTTTCGGACACGCCACAAAGTTCTCTACCAGCATATTGGCGATGAAAACTTTGAACAATTCCCGGAACTGGTTAGTTACCATTCAGCCTTTTTTGAGTTTTCCATGTTTCAACGGGCTATGGATCTGAACCTGGGATTTGATTTCTTTTTTAATTCTCCCTACAATCCCATGGGTTATCTGCCTATGATCAGACAGTTCTATACCCAGACCGGCTTCAGAAGCAATAATTCGTGGATGGCTGATGCGTTTGCAACCATAAAAGTACAACGTACCCGCTTTTTTCTTAAGGCTCAGAATGTAGGCAGTATGCTGCCCGGGGCGCCCGTACAATACCAAATTCCATTTTATCCCCTGCCGGGAATGGCAATTAAGTTCGGTATTTCGTGGATGTTTTATGATTAAAAGTTAAAAAATTAAGACCAATAGAAATTGTAAAAGGTCTTGAATTTTGTGATTTGTATTAAATAAAGCTGTAATTTTGCACCTTCATTTTTGAAGCCTTTCTTAGTCGTTCGACTTTTTTTTCAATCAATTTATGACGCAAAAGAAAAATTTCATCACTTGCGATGGAAACCATGCAGCATCGCATATTGCTTACATGTTTAGCGAGGTTGCTGCTATTTACCCAATCACCCCATCATCGAACATGGCCGAAAATGTGGATGAATGGGCGGCACATGGTCGAAAGAACATTTTTGGTGAGCAGGTTACTCTTGTTGAACTGCAATCGGAAGCAGGAGCGGCCGGAACTGTTCACGGGTCGCTTCAAGCCGGTGCACTTACAAGCACCTTTACCGCCTCCCAAGGGTTGCTTCTTATGATCCCCAACATGTACAAAATTTCGGGTGAGTTGCTTCCGGGAGTCTTTCATGTCTCTGCACGCAGCCTTGCTGCACAGGCGCTATCGATTTTTGGCGACCATTCCGATGTTATGAGCACACGCCACACCGGATTTGCAATGCTTGCAACCGGCAGTGTACAGCAAATCATGGATATTGCCCCTGTTGCGCACCTTGCAGCCATCAAATCGAGGGTTCCTTTCATGCACTTTTTTGACGGTTTCAGAACCTCGCACGAGATTCAAAAAGTTGAAGAAGCCGACCAGGAAGAGTTGGCAAAACTCATTGACCAGAAGGCCCTGAATGATTTCCGCAAGCGTGCCTTGAATCCAGAGAAGCCGGTAACAAGAGGTACAGCCCAAAATCCTGATATTTACTTCCAGTCGCGCGAGGCTGCCAACAGGTTTTACGATGCCCTTCCCGACATGGTAGAAGAATACATGACTGAAATTTCGCGAATTACAGGCCGTGAATATCATCCATTCACCTATTATGGTGCTCCCGATGCCAAACACATTCTCATCGCAATGGGTTCGGTTACTGAAACAATCAAGGAAACTATTGACTACCTGATAGATAAAGGGCAGAAGGTTGGGCTTGTTTCGGTGCATCTTTACAGGCCATTTTCGGCAAAATATTTCTTCCGGGTGTTTCCAAACACTGTAAAACGAATTACAGTGCTCGACCGTACTAAAGAACCCGGTGCTAATGGCGATCCGCTTTATCTTGATATTTGTGAGCTTTTTTATGGCAAAAAAGATGCTCCAGTCATCGTAGGAGGAAGGTATGGCCTTAGTTCCAAGGACACCCTGCCAAGTCATATCATTTCGGTGTTCGATAATATGCAGCTGCCCGAACCCAAAAACCAGTTTACAGTAGGGATCGTTGACGATGTTACTTTTAAATCGCTCCCGGTTGGTGAAAACATAGATGTATCTCCTGAAGAAAACTATGCTGCCAAGTTTTACGGTCTTGGCTCGGATGGTACTGTTGGTGCCAATAAAAACTCCATCAAGATCATTGGCGACACTACCGATAAATTCGCTCAGGGCTACTTCAGCTATGACTCCAAAAAGTCGGGTGGCTTTACGGTATCGCACCTGCGCTTCGGGAATGCTCCCATACGCTCTCCTTACCTGATCAATGCAGCAGATTTTATCGCATGTCATGTTCCGGCTTATCTCGACAAGTATGACCTTCTTAAAGGATTGAAAAAAGGAGGCATTTTTCTTCTGAATTCCTTATGGGATGCCGAGGAAACCAAGAAGAGGATTCCCAACAACATGAAGAAGCAAATGGCCGGGAATGATGCCCGGTTGTATATCATCAATGCCACCATGATTGCTGAAGAACTCGGTCTGGGCAACCGCACCAACACGATCATGCAATCGGCCTTCTTTAAAATATCAGAGGTGATGCCTTATGAAGACGCCGCTAAGGAGATGAAAAATGCCATCTACAAGTCGTATGGCATGAAGGGTGCTGAGGTTGTAAACATGAATTATGCTGCCATTGACCGTGGAGCTTCTGAAGTGCTGAAGGTGGAAATTCCAGTGGAATGGAAGGCTTTAGAAGTGAAGCCAGAAGAGATAAACGAAGATTTACCTGCCTTTATACGCGACATTGTTTTTCCTGTTAACGCCCAGAAGGGAGATGATTTGCCGGTAAGCGCCTTCCTGGATCGCGAAGACGGTACTTTTCCCAATGGAACCACGGCTTACGAAAAGCGGGGAATAGCTGTGAATGTGCCCGAATGGCAGGTTGACGATTGCATCCAGTGCAACCAATGTGCCTATGTATGCCCTCACGCTGCCATAAGGCCTTTCCTGATCAGTGATGAAGAAATGCAGAAAATCGGAACCGATACTCCTGTGCAGGAAATCACCAAAGGCAAGTTGGCAGGGTTTAAATACCGTATGCAGCTAACTCCGCTTGATTGTACAGGCTGCGGCAACTGCGTTGATGTTTGTCCTGCCCCCACTAAAGCTTTGGTAATGAAGCCGCTCGATTCGCAATTGCACGAGAACAGCCGCTGGGACCTTATCAGTAAAAATGTAACTTACAAGGATACCTTGCAAGACAAGGAACAAACGGTTAAAAACAGCCAGTTTGCCCAACCCTTGTTTGAGTTTAGCGGAGCCTGTGCAGGCTGTGGCGAAACCCCATACATTAAGTTGATAACCCAATTGTACGGCGAACGTATGATGATTGCCAATGCAACTGGATGCTCATCGATTTATGGCGGCTCGGCACCTGCTACCCCTTACACAACAAATAAAAAGGGGTGCGGTCCATCCTGGGCCAACTCCCTGTTTGAGGATACAGCCGAGTTTGGGTATGGAATGGCAACCGGTGTAAACAAGCTGCGCGATCGGATTGCAAAGCTTATGGAGATTGGCCTCGAATCGGATTTGCGCTCCGAAACCAGAGAGGCATTCAAGTATTGGCTAGAAGCCCGCATGGATTCCAAAAAATCGCAGGAAGCATCAGAAAAGGTGCTGGCTGCCCTTCAAACCGAAAGCCATGAATTAGCTACACAGATTCTGGAGTTGAAGCAATACCTGGTAAAGAAATCAGTTTGGGTGTTTGGCGGCGACGGCTGGGCTTACGACATTGGCTTTGGAGGACTCGACCATGTGATCGCCTCGGGCGAAGACATCAATATGTTGGTCATGGACACCGAAGTGTATTCCAATACTGGCGGGCAAGCCTCCAAGGCTACACCTGTTGGAGCCATAGCTAAATTTGCCGCTGCCGGTAAACGGGTGCGCAAAAAAGACCTTGGTATGATGGCTATGTCGTATGGATATGTGTATGTGGCACAGGTTGGAATGGGCGCCAATCAGAATCAGTTTCTGAAAGCCCTGCGCGAAGCCGAAGCCTACCCGGGACCATCGGTTATTATTGCCTATTCGCCATGTATAAGCCATGGCTTGCGCAACGGCATGGGCACCACACAGCAACAAACCAAAAATGCTGTTGAAGCCGGTTATTGGCAATTGTACCGTTACAACCCGCTTCTTGAAAAGGAGGGCAAGAATCCCTTCCAACTCGATTCGAAAGAACCCGACTGGAGCAAGTTTCAAAGTTTCCTGAATTCGGAGGTGCGTTACAGGTCGCTTAGAAACGCCTATCCCCTGGAGGCTGAAGAGTTGTTTAAGGCAGCCGAAGAAAACGCCTTATGGCGCTACAACCAGTACAAGCGATTCGCGTTAATGGATTTTACCAACGGAAAATAAGTCTTTTTTAATGCAGATTCAAAAACCCGCCATAAAAAGCGGGTTTTTTTATGGCTCTGAAACTAACATCGACTATAAAAATCAATTGAACCAATCGGCAACAAACATCAGGCAGTCGTTTTCGGTGCAAAACAGGCCGGTAACTCATTTTACGCCTTATATTACCTCCGAAACCCTCAATCTGCAGCAAGGAGTCAGGACCAATATTGATGCTTCAGGCCGGTTTGTTTTTACCCTGCCTGCAATGAGTGTAACTACTCTGGTTGTTGAGTAGTTGGATGCAATACATAGCCCACGATTTAAATCGTGGGCTATGAAAAAACGATTACCAAACAAAACCGTTTTAACGGTTTTAAATAGCTAAAAAATATATCACATACATACACGAAAACACCTACTTGACCCACGACCTGGCCCTTTGTACTGCGTCGGCCCATTTTTTTCTACGGGTGTTAGTTTGGGTTTCCTGCATGGTTGGGTCGAACTGCTTTTCGGGTTGCCAGTGGTTTTTGATGTCCTCCAGGTTTTCCCAGTACCCTGTGGCAAGGCCGGCCAGATATGCAGCGCCCAGAGCGGTGGTTTCGGTAACCTTAGGCCGGATTACCTTGGTTCTCAGGATATCTGCCTGAATCTGCATCAGCAGGTTATTGACCGATGCGCCACCATCAACCCGCAATTCTTTGATTTTCATCCCTGTGTCGAGTTCCATTACATGCAGTACGTCCATAGTTTGGTAGGCAATGCCCTCAAGGGCAGCCCTGGCGATATGTGCGCGGTTGGTTCCCCTGCTGATGCCCACCATGAGTCCGCGGGCATATTGGTCCCAGTAGGGCGCACCCATACCGGTAAAGCTTGGAACAAAAAACAAATCGCCGCTGTCGTCCACCTGATTTGCCAGGGCTTCGATTTCCGACGAGTCCTTAATGATTCCCAACCCGTCGCGCAGCCATTGAATTACCGCACCGGCAATAAAAATACTGCCTTCTAAGGCATAAGAAGTTTCGCCTTTGATCTGCCAGCCTACGGTGGTAATCAGGTTATTGTTCGAGAGGAATGGTTTTGTGCCGGTGTTCATCAGGATAAAACATCCGGTACCATAGGTGTTTTTTACCAAACCTTCTTCTATACACATTTGCCCAAAAAGAGCTGCCTGCTGGTCGCCTGCAATACCTGCAATGGGTACCTTGGTTGCAAAGAATGTGGTATTGGTGTGGTCATATACCTCGCTCGAGGAGGCCACCCTGGGTAAAACCGATTCCGGAATATTGAGTAAAGTGAGCAGATCATCGTCCCATCGAAGGGTGTTGATGTTGAACAGCATGGTACGGCTGGCGTTGCTCACATCGGTAACATGGGTGCGCCCCCCTGTGAGTTTCCAGACCAGCCAGGAATCAACAGTTCCGAAAGCCAGCTCTCCTTTCTCGGCTTTTTCGCGGGCTCCTTTCACATGATCCAGTATCCATTTTACCTTGGTTCCGCTGAAATAGGCATCAATGACCAGTCCTGTTTTTTCGCGGATTTTCTGGGCCAGGCCACGGTCTTTCAATTCATCGCAAATGGCCGAGGTGCGGCGGTCTTGCCAAACTATGGCATTGCACACGGGCGCTCCTGTCTTACGATCCCACACAATGGTTGTCTCGCGCTGGTTGGTAATCCCAATGGCTTGTAAATGCGATCCGTTGATACCTATTTTCGACATAGCCTCAGCTATAACTGAAGCCTGCGACGACCAAATCTCCATAGGGTCATGCTCCACCCAGCCCGGCTTGGGAAAAATCTGCCCAAATTCTTTTTGGGCCACAGAGCGGATATTGCCATGGTGGTCAAAAATCAAAGCGCGCGAACTGGTGGTACCCTGGTCGATTGACAGCACGAACTTTTCCATAATTGCGGTTTCGATTAGAAATTTGTTGATAGAGTTCTTATGATAGGAAGTAATTTTTCGCTAAGGTTTCGAAAATTTCTATCTGGCTGATCTCCCAATCTTTATCCTTTTCAAGCTCAACCGCCATGATTGCAGCCACTTGCGGCGCTATCCTCATGGCCTCCCTGGCGTCAAGAATAAGGCATCTCACCCTTCGCGAGAGCACATCTTCGACCGTTCTTGCCATTTCGTGCCGAACTGCCCAAACAACCTGAGCTTTTAAAAGATTAAACTGGTTGCTTATTACCTCTTCCATGCCGGTTTCAAGCCTGGCCAGACTCAGAATTTTTTCCTTATCGGTGCCGTAGTAATAGTATGGGTCGCAAAAATCAACCTTGTTGATGAATCCATGAATCTTAAGACTTCGGGTTTTTGAGCGGGTTTTTTTCCACCCTTTAACGGTTTCAACACGCCTCACCATGTCTTCGGCCATCTTTCGGAAGGTTGTCCATTTGCCGCCTATAATGGTAAATAATTCCGAGTCGGTTATCAGTATCTTATGACTTCGCGAAATCTCTTTGGTCTTATTTCCTGTTGTTTTAGGGGCAGCAAGCGGCCTTAAACCCGCAAAAACGCTGAGTACATCGCTGCGGGTGGGTTGCCCGGTAAGGTATTTTCCGGTAGTTTGCAAAATAAATTCTATTTCTGCATCGAGCGCCTCCGGTTCCAACGAAGGCTTTTCAATAAGGGTATCGGTAGTTCCTACAACCACTTTGTCGTGCCATGGAATGGCAAAAAGAACCCTTCCGTCGTCGGTTTTTGGGATCATCATGGCGTAATTACCGGGCAGGAATTTCCGGTCGAGTACAATGTGCACTCCCTGGCTGGGAACGATGCTTCGCGCTTTGCCCGGCTGATCCAACAGCAGTATTTCATCCGCAAAAACTCCCGTTGCATTGATCACAACTTTTGCATTGAAAGGATACTCATGCCCGGTTTCCAAATCCCTGGCAACAACACCGTTAATCTTGCCTTGCGGGTCTTTGGTCAGGGAGGTTACCGGCATATAGTTCAATACAAATGCTCCGGTCTCTACGGCCGTTTGCAGTACATTAATGGCCAGGCGTGAATCGTCGAACTGTCCGTCGTGATAAACCACCCCAGCTGTAATTTTATCAGGATTGATGGTGGGGATTTTTTCGACAGCCTTTTTTTTAGAGGTCCGGTATGATCTGCCCAGGCTGTAATTTCCCGCCAGAAGGTCGTAAACCATCAGGCCTGCAGTAAACTTCAATTCGTCGAACCATCCGAAAGTTGGGATAACAAACGGTTGGTTTTTGACCAGATGGGGAGCATTCTTCAGCAGCCGGCCTCTTTCGATGCACGCCTCACGTACAAGAGCCACATCACCTTGTGCTAAATATCGTACGCCTCCGTGTACAAGCTTAGTGCTTTTGCTTGAAGTGGACTTTGCAAAATCAGATTTTTCGAGTAGCAGGGTTTTGTAGCCTCTGGTAGCTGCCTCAAGCGCTATTCCTATTCCTGTTGCGCCTCCGCCAATGATAAGGATATCGAAAGGATGTGTCTGACTGGTTGCTCCTGATAGTATGGTATTTCGATTCATAATGCCTGTTTTGTAAAAAAATCAGAACCTGCAATTATAACAAAATTTGGCAAATAAAATGTTGCCAAATTAGGCCATGAATTGGAAGTTTCGACACTAACAATCCGAATGAATTTGAAATTTTGGGAGAAAGGAATCTTCTAATCAGGATTCAAGGCAGCGCAGCCAAGCAGGGACAGGTTGCAACCTTGTCCCTACTCATCAATATCGAACTGCATCATATTGCGACGCTCGGGCCTGTTGTTAAAACCAAAATTGTATCTGATGTTGATTCCAAAACGGCGGTTGTCGGTATAGCGATCTCCCTGGAGGTGCATGCTTCCCTGATTGAAATTAAACTGTGTAACCATAGTTCGCAACACGTCACGTGCGTTTAAGGTTATGCTCAGTCGTCGGTTAAAGAAAGTTTGACTCAGCCCGAAGTTTAGCTGCCCAAAAGTATCCAGCTCATAGAAGTTTTGCTGGCCGTTGGTCATCATAAATCCCATCATGGTAAGCCGGGTATTCGGTGCAAGCCTTAGGGTGTGAAAAGTAAAGAACATCCAACTTCCCCTGCTGAACGACAGGGGTTGATTTTCATAAACTCCTTCAAATTCGTTGAGGTTGTAACGTGCCCCAACGGCGAAGAAATACCTTCCGCCCGGTGGAATGGCTCCCACTAAATTGAAGTAGGTTTCGCGCCTTTTGCCCAGGTTGTCGAATGTTCTTACGGCAATCGCAGGGTTATTGGGGTCCTGATAAACAACATTCGAAAAAATATCATAGGTATAGTTTCTGCCAACTGCAAAAATCGGAAAATCGTCGAAGCTGATGTTTGCTTCAATATTGTGTGTAAACTGTGGCTTGAGGGCTGGATTTCCTGTTTCGTAAAGAAAAGGGTCAATATACCTGATTCCGGGATTGAGGTTTGCGTAATCGGGGCGACCAATGGTTCGGCGGTAAATCAAAAATCCCCGCAATTCGAAACCGGCTATTTCAACCAGTCTCCGGCTCAAAAAAACGAAGGGGAACCAGTCGAGACGGTTGACTACAAAACTGGTATCGGTAGGAATGGTCTGGTGACCTTTCATAGAGGTATGCTCGAGCCTGAACCCGGGTTTCAAAATCAATTGAGCCGGAAGGGTAAAGGTTGCCTGTGCATACAGGGCGTTAATCCGTTCTGTGTAGGTGAAAGTGTTGGTGCGCCTTGTATCGCCGGTAATAATGTCGTTGTTTCTTGTAAAGAATTCCGTGTTGCTCGAAAAATCTACCAGGTCGCCTTTAAAACCGGTTTCAATTTGAATTTTATCAGTTACACGCAGTGTAAGGTCGGATTGAAGCATGAAAGAATGGCGCCCGAACCGGCTGTCGCCCATGCCAGAGAGTGGCGGGATAGCCGGGAACATAAAAGAGTTTGTGTAATTCTGTTCCGAGAATGTGTTTCCGTAGCCATAACCGAATTTGGTATCCCATTCCGAACCCAGAGTGTCTAATTTCCAAGTAAAACCGAGGTCCTGCTGTAGGGTCAGAAAATGGCCGTTGTTATGCAGGGTGTTGAGGTTTTCGCTAATGGAACCGGGGTTCCCGTCAAACCCTATAAGGTTTAGGTTGCTTGCATCCGAGGCCCGGAAGCCACCGTTTATGCGCCCGTCGTAAGTGAATGTCATGTTGGGATTCACTTCATAAGTGAGCCCCAGACCAAGATTTCCGGAATTGTTTCTTTGCTGGTTTTGCGAAACCTGGCTCAGACGGCTGTCCATAGACATAAACCGGGTGGAGTTCAGGTCTTCAACTACGCCCTGGTGATTAAAGCCTGCATTCAAAAATGCTGTTATCCGGTCGTTGCTGTCGTTGAAACTAACCGAGGCAAACCTGTTGCCCGAAACTCCCTGGTTTATTCCTGTGTTTACAGAGCCAAACCTGCCTATACGCATCCCTTGTTTCAAAACAATATTTATTATACCTCCCGACGATGCAGCATCGAAGCGTGTTGATGGTGTACGGATAATCTCGATTCGCTGAACACTTCCGGGTGGTAAACTGCGAAGTATGTTGTTTATATCTTGCTGGCTCATTCTCTGCAATCGGCCGTTGATGTATATCGCAGCCGGTGTTGCGCTGTTCAGGAATACGCCTCCTTCGGGGTCAACAAACAAACCGGGGGTCATTTCAAGAACTTCCAGGGTGTTGGTGCTGATTCCGACAAGGGGTTCCGGGTCAACAATTACCTTATCGCCCTCCTGCCTGATAAGCGGGCGGCGTGCTGTAACGGTAACCTCGCCCAAGGAAACAGCATTCTCACGTAACTTAAATTCAAAAAAACGGGTTTCGCCTTCGATGCTGATTTGGCCTTCCAAAGGCTCAAACCCGATAAACGTAATATTTAAGTTGTATCTTCCTGCAGCCACTTCAGCGAACCTTATGATACCTCTCTGGTCGGTTGCACCGGCCAGTCTTTGTCCATTGTCAGGGTTGTTGAGTTGAACCGTAGCTCCAGGAAGAGGTGTTTCTGTATGGTCTTTTACCAGGATGGTTATCGGCAACAGTTCTGAAGATCCCCAAAGCGGAAGACTTCCAAATAAAATGCATAAAAAAAGTAAAGCAGGGTTATAAAAGGGTTTTTTCGAAAAAATCATTGTACAACTTTAAAAAGAATTAAACAAGCCCTCGTTTGACGGAATTGGCCGCAGAATGTTACAGGCAATAAACAATTAGCGCATAAAAAAGTTTCTTGCGACCTGGGCTGTTACCTGAAAGGATATCCCGCTTATTTGCTGCTTACCTCCATGCGAGCCTGAAATTCAGATTTTTCGTTGGAATATTCACTTGGCTTGACCCCATAAAACTCGTGAAAGCACCTCGAAAAATAGGATAGTGAAGAAAACCCAACATCGAAGGCAATTTCTTTTATGAATCCTTTGTTGCCTTCAAGCAGTTGAGCTGCCTTTTGCAGCCTGATGTTTTTGATAAAATCGCTCGGCGACTGACCGGTTATCTTTTTAAGTTTTCTGAACAAATGGACCCTGCTCATCCCGACCGCTTTACTAAGGTCTTCGGCATTGAGTCTGGGGTCAGACAAACGCGATTCAATAATCAGCATGATCCTGTTCATCAGGGCATCATCGGCTGAGGAAACTTTTTGTTCTTCTACAAGGATGTTTCCACCCGGGCTGTATTTAATTTTTATCCGCTCCCGGTTGTTGAGCAGGTTGGAGATGTTTCTTTTGAGCAGTTCCAGATTAAATGGCTTTACAAAATAGGCATCGGCTCCAACGTCGAGAGCGCTAAGCAGGTCTTCGTTTTGAGCCTTGGAGGTAATCAACACGATGGGCAAGTGGCTTGTAGCCGGATTCGATTTCAGTTTACGGCACAGAACCACCCCATCCATTACCGGCATAACCACATCGCTCAGAATCAGGTCTGGCTTTTGTTGGTGAACCAACTCCAAAGCGTCCTTTCCGTTGGAGCATTCGAAAATTTTGTAGTAATCTTTCAATTCCTGCTTCAGATATTGCCTCATTGGATTATCATCATCGGCAATGAGTATCTTGAATTTGGTTTTTTTTCGGGCTTTTATTTCAGAAACCTGGTGGTCCTCAATTTCGTTAAAAACCTCTGGAAGTTCAAAATTTGCTTCAGTCCAGTCAGGTAAATTTCTTTGACCTGCCTGTTGCGAAATCTGGACATTTGTTACGTGGGTATGTCCTAAAGGGATTTGAATGTAAAAGACACTGCCACTCCGACTGGTCCGGTTGCGGGCAAAGATTTTTCCTTGTTGCATTTCTACAAGGGTCCTGGCCAGGTGGAGTCCAATACCTGTTCCCGATTTAGAATTGGGATGGTTGCTGCCCTGGTAGAATCGGTCAAAAATTTTGTCGATATTGTGTTCTTCAATACCCGGCCCTGTATCTGAGATGGTAATCTCGGCATATTCCTTCAGGAAGCCTTCATTGTCGGGGTTTTTTGTGGTGCGCAGATGCACTTCAATCTCCCCGCCCTTAGGCGTAAATTTAATTGCGTTATAAAGCACATTGTAAATTACCTTGTCGAAATTATTCGGGTCGATCCATACCTGTAGTTCATCAAAAGGCTTAGAGAACTGTAATTTGATTTCTTTAGTATCTGCCAGATACTGGAAAGCTTCCATAATTCCGAAGACAAACTTCACCAGGTCGGTTTGGGCATAGGATAACAACAATTGTCCTTTTTCTATTTTCCCAACGTCGAGCAATTGGTTTACCAGCCTCATGAGTCTTTGAATATTGGTTGCCATGAGTTGAAAGGATTTCTTTTGGGCTGTTCCCACATTTTCACTCAACAGCTTATCCAACGGGCCGGCGATCAGAGTTAGAGGGGTTCTAATTTCGTGCGAAATATTGGTAAAAAACCGCAGTTTCGCTTGATTCATTCTTTCCTGATTTTCGTGATGGAGCAGTTCCTGGCGGAATTTTATGCGGTTTTTGATGTACCTGTATAAGCCAAAAATCAGAAGTGCGCCAAGAATGCCGTAAATAACCTTGAACCACCAGGTTGCATACCAGGGTGGTAATATTCGCACGGTAAGGATGCGTGTTTGGGAAAAATTCAGCCCATCAACTGCCCTGACTTCAAATGTATAAGTCCCGGGGTCAAGATTGGTAAAGGTGGCCCTTCGATTGGTAGTGCCGGTGCTTATCCAGTTTTTATCGAATCCCAAAAGGCGGTATTGATAAGTAAAGCGCTCAGGATTACTGAAGCCGATGGTAGAAAATTCAATACTGAAATTATTGTTCCTCCAGGGTAAAGATAGGGTATCAGTTCTTTCTATGGATTTCTGCAATATGATCCTTCCATTGATCTTTTCGCCTATCTGTACAGGCTGGTTCAACAGCACCAATTCGGTCAGGTAAACCTGAGGAATTTGATTTTCCCTTATAATTTTGGAAGGAACAAACCAGGTTAATCCGTTGATGCCGCCGAAAAATAACTCACCATCCGAATTTCTCAAAGCGGAGTTTCTTCTGAATTCGTTTCCCTGCAAGCCATCATGTACGAAATAGTTTATGAAAGAGGAATCGGAAGGATTGAAATTACTGATGCCGTTATGTGTAGATATCCACATTTGGTTGTCATTACCTTCAAGAATTGCCGTTACAACGTTGTTTGAAAGGCCATCGTTGGTGGTAATAAATCTCGAGGTCCCGGTCGTTTTGTTATATACAGCCAAACCTTCATTGGTGCCAATCCATATCTGCCCTTGCGAATCTTCGATGATGAAATAGGCTATGTTGTTGGGAATTAAACCGTTGGTAGTGCTCAAGGTGCGGAAGTTGTTTCTGTTTGGGTCAAATACACTTACTCTGTTGTAAGTAGCTATCCATATCAGTCCTTCGCTGTCTTCAAAAATTTTATTTACCCAATTGTTGCAGATCGTGTTCGGATCGGTAGGGTTGTGCAGGAAACGCGTGAAGTCTCCGGTTGCAGGGTCAAACCGGTTTAACCCCCCACCGCTGGTGCCAATCCAAATGTATCCCCGGCGGTCGGCCAGAAGGGCTTGTACTTTATCATTCGAGAGGCTGTTGGGGTTCATCGGTTGGTTTTTGAAGAACCTGTTTGCGCCGGTTGCCGGATTAAAGCTGAAGAATCCTTCGAGCGCTGTACCGACCCACATTGTGCCCCGTTGGTCAAATACAAGTGAAGTAATTGAAACCGGCAGGGCATCGGCTCTTTGAGAATTTACCTGAAAATGCCTGACCTGGCCTGTGTGGTGCCTAATCTGGTAAATTCCATCCGTGTCGGTTCCAACCCATACCTGGTTCTTGTTATCCTGAGCTATGGCCATGATACTGCCCGATCCAATAGTGTATTCGCCAAACTGCTGGTAGGTGAGGGTGTTAAAATTATTTGCCCTGCCCGGAATCATAATGGCGCCTTTCATAAAAACTCCCATCCACATGTTGCCTTCATTATCCTGGGTTATGGCATGAATTCTCGAACGGTTGGCCTCAAACCGGCTATGAGTAATATGATGCTGCTCCAGGGCGGCGCCATGGGCAGGCAGCTTCCATATTCCCAAACCGCTTGTGCCTACCCAAATATTGTTGTTCCGATCGGCGTAAAGACTTCTGATGGGTAGGGGATGTCTTCCTGGTGAGGCTGCTGCAACCTGGATAAACCGGTTCTCATGCTCTACAAATCTGTTCAAACCGCCATTAGCAGTTCCTATCAGAATATTTCTCTGATGGTCTTCTATAATGGAAGTAATGTAATTGCTGGTCAAAGCGCCCGACTTACCTTGTTCGTATCGGAATACCCGCAATTCATTCGTCGCTGGCAGGAAAACGTTCACCCCTTCGTTTTCAGTTCCAATCCACAACCGGCCGTAGAAATCCTCAAAAACACATTCCAGAAACTCACTGCTGAGCCTTGGAATGATATTCATATCAGCATGCCCTTCGTAAGTCCCGTTTTTGATTACAATAAGCCCCTGGCCGGATGTTGCGATCAACATATTTCCATGGTTTGTTTCAATAATTGAGGTAACATGTGGGCGCAGGCGCATCGTATCGCGGTACATGTAAATCTCCTGAAAATGGTCTTTCTCGTGGTTGTACAATAATAAGCCGTTGATACATCCTACCCACAACCTGCCGCGCCGGTCAACATGCAGTGTTCTTACGAAATTGCTGGTAAGGGAAAATCCGCTGTTTGGAACGTGGCGGTAAATCCTGAAATTCAGGCCATCGAAACGGTTCAACCCGTCTTCGGTGGCAATCCAGATAAAACCATCGCCATCTTGTGCTATTTTGGTAATCATACTGTTGGATAAATCCAGGTCGGACGAAAAAAACTTCCCCGGAAGGGAATGTCCTGCTTGGAACAATAAGAAAATCAACACAATAGACAGGGATGTGGGTTTCATTTCGGTTTTTTTTTAATAAAATGCCAGTTTGACTTGTCTGAATTTTTAGTAAATTTCTGCGCAAGGGAGTTGGAATTATCCAAATTCTTTGTAATTTTTGAATCAGCCACTCGCCAGATAGGTTTTAAAATTTACGATCTCGTTACAAATCTTTTGTATTCCAATTGCCTTGAATTCGAAAAGGATTTGATTTTTGATTGAAACAATGTAACAAAAAAATTGTACAAATTTTACAATTTTTTGAATCATTTTTTGATGTATGTTACCTGAGTGAAAAATTTGGTAACCAGGTTTAAAATGATGTTACGTTTATTAAATCTCCTGTAACATTCATAGTGGATATTTTTCTGCAATGAGTTTACCTTTAACTGTTAAAATTTCTAAAAGAAACAATATGTTTAAACAAAACCAAAACTCACATGAAATTTAAAAAAGATGTAGGCAAAGCTCTGGGGTTATTTTTCCTGGTGCTTTTTTTTACCGGATTTCAGCTATGGGGGCAAACCATAACGATCCGGGGAAACGTCACCAATGAGGCTGGAGAGACCTTGCCAGGTGTCAACGTGGTTCTCCAGGGTACGTTTGCTGGTACCATTACGGATGTGAATGGTAATTTTACCATTTCTGCACCCGGAAATGGTTCTCTCGAATTTTCCTTTGTTGGGTTCCGCTCCATGGCAGTCCCCATTGAGGGAAGGCAGGTAATCAATATTACTCTTGTGCCCGACATTTTGGGCCTTGACGAATTTGTTGTAGTTGGTTACGGTGTGCAGCGCAAAAGCGATATTACCGGATCTATTACTTCGGTTGACGCTGCCCGCCTTCGCGATGTACCTGCACATAATATTGTAAGGGCGCTTCAGGGCAAAGTTTCCGGATTGGAAATCCAAGCGACCTCAACAAGGCCTGGTGGAGGTTCCCAGATTCGAATCAGGGGCGAACGTTCGTTATCTGCTTCGAACGATCCTCTGATAGTTCTTGATGGAATACCATTTGCCGGCAGCATCAATGACATCAGTATGGATGACGTGGAATCAATGGAGGTTTTGAAAGATGCTTCTGCGACGGTAATTTTCGGATCGCGCGGCGCTAACGGGGTTATCCTAATTACCACAAAGCGCGGCCGCGAAGGAGACCTTCGGGTTACTTACAATGCATACCAAGGCTTATCAACGGTTGCTCGCCGCTACGATGTATTCAATGCAGAAGAATTTATCAGGCTGCGCAATATTGCAGGTTATACCAATTTTCTTCCAAACGAAAAAGAATCGATGCTGCTTGGCCGCGAAACCGACTGGCAGGACCTGATTTACCAAACCGGACTTACTTCGAACCACGAAGTAACTTTATCTGCTGGTACCAGCAAGACTCAGTACAGTGTTTCAGGAGCGTATTTTCGCGAAACAGGAGTTCTGCCTTTTATGGGCTTTACCCGCTACAGCCTTAGAGCTGCTGTTGACCAGACCATCGGAAGCAGACTTCGCATTGGTTTTACCTCGATGAACTCTTTTAGCGTTACTGACGCGCAATCGGCCAACCCCATGTGGTCTGTTCTCACATTCTCGCCACTTTCATCTGCATATAACATGGATGGAACAGTAAACGAGCAGCCGGGATACGATACAGAAATTACCTACAGCCCTCTGGTGCTGCAGGATCGCACCCGCTGGAATGAGCAAAACAGGAGGCTTGCCTCCTTTAACATGTTATATGGCGAGATTCAGATTGCCCGTAATTTGGTTAACCGCGTAAACGTTGGGGTTAGCTTTGCCGATAACAAGTACAACAGCTTTTTCGGCAGCTATACGCCTTTCCGCGATGGCCGCGAAAACCAGGCACAGGTAAACAACAACGACAACTTTAACTACACGCTCGAAAACCTGCTTACCTATAATGCTACATTTGCACAAAGGCACAGGTTGAACCTGACGGGTATGGCCAGTATCCAGGAAAACATTTCGACCGGTTCAAGAGTTGATTTGAACAGGATACCGGTTGACCAGATTCAGTTTAACAATCCCTTCCTTGCTGAAGTAATACAAGCCCCAAGTTCAGGTAACTTTTTCTCCGACTGGCGGCTTGTTTCATTTATGGCCAGAGCAAACTATGTGTTCGACGACCGCTATATGCTGACCGTTTCGGGTCGTGCCGATGGTTCTTCGCGTCTTGCCCCGGGCAATAAGTGGCATATATATCCTGCTGTAGCCCTCGGATGGAATATCATGAACGAGCAGTTCATGGAAAATGTAAACTTCATTGAGAACCTCAGACTTCGCCTCGGATATGGACAGGCAGCCAATACCGCTGTGAGCCCCTATGCTACACTGGGTGGACTAACCGGTACCTTCTATAATTTTGGTGGTCGTGGAGTAAGAGGATATTACGTTTCTACGCTTCCTAACCTTGAACTGGGATGGGAGCACACGGCTACCACCAACATTGGTCTTGACTTTGGATTTTTCCAGGGCAGGCTCTATGGTTCTGTTGATGCTTACTTGCAGGAAACTACCGACCTGCTGCTTGCCAAGCAACTCCCGGCATCCATTGGAGTGCCCGGACGATTTATGACCAATGTGGGCAGGACCGAAAACCGTGGTATCGAAGTTGTGCTCAATGGCGTAGCCGTTTCGCCCAGCAATGAAGGCGATTTTGGCTGGGAAATTACTGCCAATGCCTTTTTCAACCGCAATAAAATTGTAGCCCTGCAAGACCCGTCAATTACCCGCGATATTGGAAACGGCTGGTTTGTAGGACAACCTATGAGCGCTATCTACGATTACTATAAGCTTGGAATTTGGCAATTGAACGAGGCTGACCAGGCTGCTCAATTTGGCTTCGCCCCGGGAAGAATTAAATTGCTTGACTTTGCAGGAGGTGGCCTGAACGGCGCCGAGCCCGATGGCCAAATCACCGCAGCCGATCGCCGCATTCTTGGCTCCAGCGAGCCCGATATTCAGGGTGGTATCACATCTACCTTCCGTTTCAGGGGCTTTGACCTGAGCATTGTTTCCTATTTCCGCCTTGGTGGCATGCTTATCAGCACCCTGCACATGCCAACAGATTATCTTAACCGCCTGGATGGTCGCCGCAATGGCATCAGGGTGGACTACTGGACACCAGATAACCCGACCAACGACATGCCAATGCCTCACAGGTCGTTTGATGCCTCTTTCACCAGTGTACTCGGATATTTTGACGCCAGCTTTGGCAAAATCCGCTCCATTAACCTTGGATATAATGTGAACCCCAGATTTACACGATTCCTTGGTGGCGAGTCAACATTGAGAGTATTTGCAACCGTTGAGGACCCATTTCTTCTCTTCTCGCCATATGTTGATGCAGGTGGTGTGAATCCCGAACCCAACCGTACAGGCGCTACCATTCAGGGAGGCGAAGGCGTTCCGGAAAGGGCCTTGAAAGTAGGTCTTGATGTTCCTCCTACCAGGAAATTTATCTTTGGTATAAACTATAAATTTTAACTGCTTCCTGAAATGAAAAAGATATTTAACCTAATAATGATTTTGGCAGTTGCCTCGGTTTTTTCTTCCTGTACTGAATTTTTGGAAGAGGAGCCCCGTTCATTGCTTACCGCTAAGTACCTGGAAACCCCAGGGGGAGTTGAATCTGCCCTAGTTTCGGCATATTCCGACCTTAGGTTGTTTTACGGGGGCGAAAGCGCAATGTCGATGACAGTGCCAGGAACCGATGAGTTTCAGCGCGGCCCGGATGGCAACCTTGCCCTGATGACCTACGATCAGGGTGCCCTTCTTACCAATGGAATGGTTGGAACTACCTGGAACTGGGGTTACACTTCCATCAATACGGCCAATGCCGTTATACAGTTTGCCGCAACATCAGGAATGGCTGAACCGCGTGCAAAGGTTGTTATGGCCGAGGCCCGTTACATTCGTGCACTCTGGTATTTCAATATGGTCAGGAAGTATGGCGAGCTGGTGCTGAATCTTGAGTTCAACCAGGTTCCGCGTACTACAGCTACAAGATCGCCGGTTGCTGAGGTTTACAATGCCATCATCGAAGATCTCGAAATTGCCAAGAACGACCTGCCCAAAAGGCCAGGTGAACCCGGCCGCGCTTGGGGGGCTTCCGCACGCCATCTTCTTTCGCTGGTGTATCTTACCCGCGCAACACACCCAATCGCAGGTCAGGCTACCGATTATCAGAATGCATTCGACAATGCAATGTACCTTATCAACAATGCCGGAACATATGGTGTTGCTCTGCTGCGCGACTTTGCCGATGTTCACCGGCCAAGGAATGAAAACAATGCCGAAGTTCTGTTCAATGTTCAACGAAACACCGACCCGGTTTACAATGACATTGACCCTAACGTTTCGGGCAACAAAAACAACCGTAGCAGCTTTTTCTACCGCCCAAACTATGGTGTAATAGTCGGAGGCCTTGTAAGGGATATCCCTAATGGCCGTCCATGGCACAGGGTAAGGCCAACAAATTACCTCCTTGATGTAGTGTTTATGGAACGCAGTGATGACACCCGCTACAACAAAACCTTCCAGACATTATGGCGCGTTAACGATGCGGCAAATGCTGTGGTTGCCGGTTTTGTAAACGGTGATACTGCAATTTGGCTTCCAGGTGTAGAAAGCCACCGTCCGGCAAGAGCCCTCAGGATTTTCAGGCCATCTGAATATTTCGACAACGTTTCTGCAGGTGGAACTCGGCAAACCTTGTCTATTTATCCGTCGATGAGCAAATACGATGACATTGACCGCCCAAGTGTTAATGATGCCTCCGTTCGTCCTTTTGTAGTTTTCCGGTTTGCCGAAACGTACCTGATCGCAGCTGAAGCGGCCATGTACCTGAACCGGCCTGGGGATGCTCGTAACCTGCTTAACGTTGTCCGCACGCGTGCAACTTTCCTTGCCGGTCGTTCTGATGCAGCCAATGCTGCCGCTGCTGCCAGAATTACCGCTTCAACTCCAAGTATGGCAGACTTTGACCAAGGGATTACCTTTATTCTTGATGAAAGAAGCCGTGAGCTGGCAGGCGAATACATGCGCTGGTTCGACCTGGTAAGGACCCGTAACAGCGCCGGTGTATCCATGCTGTTGCACCGCCTGCGGACCATCAATCCTGAACTTCCAGGCAGAAATACTGTTCAAGACCACCATATTCTGAGGCCGATCCCCCAAAGCCAGATCGACCTTACCACCAATCCTTTCCCGCAGAACCCGGGCTATGGATCTTAAGGAAAACTTTAAAATTTACAGAAAATGAAATGAGCCAAAAGAAAATTTTCATACAAACCGGTATGAAAACAGAATGGCGAATTCCATTTGACATTATTTAAACAAATTTTTTTTCAAATGAAAAAATCGAAAATACTGAACCTAACCTTTTTCCTGGCAATGTCAATCCCGCTCGTCTTCTGGGGTTGCGAAGAGCAGGAAACGTTTATGGAGCCGGGAATAATTGACATGAACCATCGTATTGTTACCATGGATCGCCAGTTGGCACAACCCGGCCAGATTGTAACCTTTACGGGTACTAACCTCAATGAGGTGTTCCACATCATGTTCAATACCGAAAATGTGCCGGTTACTTTTACCGCAACCCGCGATTCATTGCGGGTACTCATTCCTGAAGGAGCCCCTTTGGGCGATGTGATTACCATGAACATATTCTTTACGGGCAAAGGTTTGGCACAAAGAGCATTAGCAATAGTGTCGCCACCTGTTATTCAGATGGTTAGCCCGGAAGCTGCAAGGCCCGGAACATTGATTACGCTTATGGGAAGGGCGCTGCATCTTACTACGCGGGTATTTGTCGGAACGCAAGAGGTAACCGCATTTACCAAGGTAAGTGATCAGATACTCCGGTTTACCATGCCAACAGGCTCCACGGGCGGACGCATCGCCTTGCACACAGCCACCGGCAGCATCTCCGAAAGCCCGGCTCCTCTGATTCTTGGCCGTGAAATTCTCATCCATAATTTCGATGTTACCAGCCCAATCTTTCGCAGTTGGAGCCCTAACGGAAACGTCCAGAACCCTACTACAGTGAGTGGCCCATTTCCAAACAATAACTTTCTCTCGCTCGAAATTGCCGACCGTGCCACCAGTTGGGGAGGGAATATGGATTTTACTTTTAACACGGCGTTACTGCCTACAGACATTACAACGCAGGAACGGAACCGGCAAATCGTACTCGTACTTGACCTGAGGGTTTCGCGTAATATGAATGTGAACATCATGGTTGAGCAGAATCCCCAGGGACCGGTCTTCGGACGAACACTACCGATAACTACGGATTGGCAAACTATAAGAATGCCTTTTGCCGAAATGGGTACCGGCTATGGTGGTGGAGCTCCTATTGGGGAGGTACCTCTGTTACATAACCTCTTTGGTGTAAAAATTCAACCGCCGGCCCAAACCGCCCACGCCAATTTCGGGCAAACCGTATTTTTCGACAACATCCGGTTTATTATTCCTGACTAACAAATCTAAAAAAGATGAGAACATATAAGAAAATAACATTTCCGGGCCTCATGGTACTGCTGGTTATGGCGGTGTTTGTTTCGGGTTGCGAAGAAAGCGCCCCGTTGAGCATCGATCCGGTAGTATTGGAAACTCCATTTACCTTCTCGCCCGCCAGCGGGCATCCCGGCCAGACAGTTGTCATTACCGGTACCGGCTTGGCCGATGTAACCAGGGTTTCCTTCACTATCAGGGAGGCTACCATAATTTCCAAGACCAACACCGAAATCAGGGTTACCATACCCGTTGGGGCTACTACCGGCAAAATCCGTTTGGTAAGGCCCAATTCTGTAACCTCCTCTATAACCGAGTTTCGGGTAGATTTGGTTCCGGTTCCAAATATTATAAGCTTTACGCCGGCGATTGTTGGCAGGAACCAGGTCGTAACGATTACCGGAAACCTGCTCGCAGAAGTTGATTCGGTGTATGTTGGCGCCTTAAGAGCTACCATTGGCGCACGTACTGAAACTACCCTGAGTATTACCACTCCTGCCGCCATGGTAACCGGTTCTATAAGGATGTTTTACGACTTCCTTACCGAATTTGGATTTATCCAGGTTCGCGAGGCGGTGAGCGGCACCAATCTTTCGCTGGCGCTGCCGGTTATCAACTCCATTACCCCCGACATCTCGGCCCTTAATGTAGGAACAGTGCTGACCATTGATGGCACTATGATGGATGCAGTTTCCGCAGTTCGCTTTGGAACCGTCGTGGCAACACATACAATTGTCAGCCCAACCCAGCTTACCGTTACTGTTCCGGCAGGGGCAACCACCGGCAGGATCATTTTGACGGTGCCTGACGGAACTACCCAGTCGGCAACCGACTTCAGGGTAATACTTCCGGTTATTACCAGCTTCTTCCCGCAAAAAGGCGCTGAAATAGCCGTTGGTACCCGCGATATTACATTATCGGGTACAGGTTTCGATTTGGTTACCGAAGCCCGGATTGGTACAACACCGGTTACCATCATGGGGCAAACACCCACCAATATTACGGTTCGTGTACCAGGAAATGTTACTGGTGTAATCAACCTGGTAACAGCCAATGGAATGGTTGGCACAGCAATACCGTTCCTGATTACCGGCGATTTTTGGCTCGTTGACTTCGACCGTACCTTTACGCCACAGCGGTTCACAAGTTCAGGATGGGATCAGGTTGCTGCTACCACACAGGCTCTCACTTCAATTGCAAGTGGCGAAGCACGTGGCAACTTCGGTAGCACCACCGTTACATTAGGAGGAGACGATGTTTGGCCTCGGTTCTGGATCAGGGCCGATGGAGCAGGAACTGCGTTCCCTGGAACTACTGCAGCGCACGCAGCACCTGACAGGTTCCTGCTTTATACCTCTTCATCGGTTGGGGTATTCCTTGAGTTTGACCTTAATTTAGGACAAGTACCTGCTGAAATGGTCGTTGATGGCAATGTTAGAGTTAAACTCGCCATTGCAGGAGCTTCCGGCGACAGCCCATGGGGTTACGCCGCCATGCTCACCGTGCCTGCCGACCCTGCAGTATGGACTTCATTCAGAATAAATACCAACACTATGGGCGGCGGATCATCCAGTGATGTCATATTTAGCGCAACAGCGCCTCCACTCGGAACTGCAAGATGGAATCCCAGCCGCAACAGGCTTTTTGGTTTCATTTTTGTTGATGCCCGCAACAACACAGCTCTGTTGAATCAGAATCTTACCCTTAATGTTGACAACGTAAGATTCAGAATTGAATAAATGTAATTCTATAAGTACCCGTGGGGCTGCTCCACGGGTGCTTTATTTCTTTTTTAAAAAATCCCAATGAAATTCAGGAAACTTTCTTTTTTCCTTCTATGGTTGTTTGTTTTTTCTGCTTGCGGTGATACGACCGAGCCTGAGCAGGATGTTACCCCCAGGCGGCCGCAGAACCTCAATGAATATCGCCTTACTACCGATGGTTTGAGGCATTATTTTGCCAATGCCGGTTATTTTGATATGGGAGTGGCAGTGGAGCCAAGGGATTTGGACAATCCTACCTCTGTTGCTCTTATACGCAGGCATTTTAATGCAATAGTGGCCGAAAACGCCATGAAATGGGATGCACTGCAGCCCACTGAGGATAACTTCAGATGGACAAATGCCGACCGAATAGTGAATTTTGCCCGCGACAATGGAATGCGGGTTAGAGGACATACCTTAATCTGGCACAATCAAACGCCTGCCTGGGTTTTCCAGCAGGGGGGGCAAACTGTTTCGCGTGAAGTGCTGTTGCAGCGCCTTCGTAATCATATTACAACGGTTGTAACACGTTATCGCGGCCAGGTTTATGCCTGGGATGTGGTGAATGAAGCTATTGACAATGGTGGTGGAATCTACAGGCCTTCGCAATGGTACAACATCCTTGGCGAAGATTTTATTTTCGAGGCTTTCAGGGCTGCCCGCGCAGCCGACCCGGCCGCCAAATTGTTTTACAACGACTACCGCGAAACCGACCCTACCAAACGGGATAAAATTTTTAATCTGCTGAGCCGGCTTCGGGCCGAAGGACTGGTTGACGGAATGGGCATGCAAGGCCACTGGAATGTTGACTGGCCTTCGAGCGACCATTTGATTGAAGCCATCAATCGCTACAGCTCATTAGGAATTGAAATTCATATTACTGAACTTGATGTTTCGATTTACACCAACCGAGACGCTCCTGCCCAGGCTTTCACTCAGGAAATGGCATTGAGGCAAAGGGCTGCTTATGCAAGGTTTTTTGGAATTTTCAGAAGGCACAAGGAAAGTATTACCAATGTAACCTTTTGGGGCGTTCACGATGGTAATTCGTGGCTCAACAACTGGCCGGTTCCCGGCAGGGCAGACCACCCATTGCTGTTCGACCGCAACCACAATCCAAAAGAGGCATACTTTGGGGTTATTAATTTTTAAGCACTTCAGGTTTTGAATGTTTCCTGAAAACAAACTGGTAAAGTAAGGATTCTGTTTTTTGATAAATTAACTTGCTGTTCATACGAACGGGTATAATATGTTTTCCCAGCACCCTATAATTTTTTCTAATAAAGCGATGAGAAATTCAATTTTGAGCATCCTGATTTTTTTTGCAGGAATATTTCATCTCAGTTCCAACCCGTTCCTACCCGTAAACATCCCCGGGCAGACTCATGGTGGTTACGTAAGTGAATTCAAAACAACCAATTGTTTTGTTTTGGCAGAGAACGGAAAAGTTGCCCCGGTTTTAATTGCAGCCAATGAATTGCCGGGTGTGGCCAGAGTAGCCGGGTATTTCCAAAACGACATACTCGCCATAACCGGAGTTAAGCCTGAGATATTCAGAGGTGCCGTTGCCGGTCATTCTCAGGTGATTATTGCCGGAACTATTGGCCAAAGTTCGATAATTGATGAGCTTATCAGAAATGGCAAAATCAATGTTGACGATGTCCGCGGAAAAAGAGAGATTAGCCTGAAGCAGGTAGTTAACAATCCCATTCCCGGAGTTGAGCGCGCCTTTGTAATTGCCGGAAGCGACAAACGCGGTACCATTTATGGCATTCTGGATTTGTCGCGCAATCTTGGAGTCTCTCCCTGGTATTGGTGGGCCGATGTTCCTATTCAAGGCCGTGATTCAATTTACCTTACATTCGGGCGATTTGTTACCGAAGAACCCAAAGTAAGACTCAGGGGAATCTTTATAAACAACGAAGCTCCGGCACTTTCAGGCTGGGTACATGCCAGGTATGGCCGCTTCAATCACCAGTTCTACGAAAAGGTATTCGAATTAATCCTCAGGTTGAAAGGTAATTTTCTTTGGCCGGCTATGTGGGGGAGGGCCTTCTATGATGATTGCCCACATAATGCACCTTTGGCTGATGAGTTGGGTGTAGTGATTGGAACTACCCACCACGAACCTATGGGTCGTGCGCATATAGAGTGGTCCCGCTACGGGTCCGGACCATGGGATTACACGCGCAATGCTTCAAAGCTGCGCGAATTCTGGAGAGAAGGTGTTGAGCGTAAGAAAAACACCGAAACCATTATTACACTTGGCATGCGGGGCGACGGTGATGAGCCCATGACTGAAGAAGTTGAAGTGAGACTGCTTGAACGTATTATCAGCGACCAGCGACGAATTATTACTGACGTTTTTGGAAAGCCGGCCAACGAGGTTCCGCAGATTTGGGCCCTCTACAAGGAAGTACAATATTACTACGACAAAGGAATGCGAGTTCCCGACGATGTCATGATTCTTTACGCCAACGATAACTGGGGCAACGTTCGCATGCTGCCCGAACCCGGCGCTCCACGCCGAAGTGGCGGATATGGCATGTATTACCATTTCGATTACGTTGGCGGCCCAAGAAACTATAAATGGCTCAATGTACGTCAGGTACAGCGTATTTGGGAGCAAATGAACCTTACCTGGCAGCACGGTGTCAATCAATTATGGCTGGTTAATGTTGGCGACATCAAGCCAATGGAATATCCAATCACCTTCTTCCTCGACATGGCCTGGAACCCGGAGCGGTTCAATGCAAACAACCTCAGATACCATACCATTGCTTTTGCCAACGAACAGTTTGGCGGTCATTTTGCTGAAGAATCCGCAAGGTTGATTGATACGTACTCAAAATTCAACTCAAGGGTAACTCCGGAGCTTCTAAATGAAAACACATTCAGCCTTCAAAACTACAATGAGTTCTCACGCGTAAATCAGGATTATAAAGAGCTTCTTTTAGATGCATTTAAAACATATTACCTGATGCCCGAAAGGTACCGGGATGCGTTCGACCAATTGGTTTTATTCCCAATTCAGGGAATGTCGAACCTGTACGAGATGTATTACGCTGTGGCAAGAAACCGTTATCTGGCCGGAAAAAACGATACTGAAGCAAATTATTGGGCAGAGAAAGCCAGGCACCATTTTCTGCGCGATACCCTTCTTACGATTCACTTCAATTCGGTAATTGCCGACGGCAAATGGCGACACATGATGGATCAGGCCCGTATAGGTTACACCTACTGGCAACAACCGCGCAGGAGTGTTATGCCGCGGGTTATTGAAGTTTCTGCTACCGAGCCTACCGACTCTGAAATGGTCTTTATTGAGCAAAATGGATTTGTGTCAATAGAGGCAGTGAACTTCAACAGATCGCAAAACCCGGGGAATATCAAGTGGTTAATTATTCCAAATATGGGGCGCACCTATTCTGCAGTGACTACAAGCCCTGCCAATGCATATCCGAATCCACAGGACCAGGTGTATTTGGAGTACGACATCTATTTTGAATCAACTGGCGAGTTCGAGGTGAGTGTTTTAGTATCCCCGACTTTAAACTTTAACAGAAATCGTGGTTTAAGATATGCTGTTTCTTTTAATGGCGGACCTGAACAAATTGTGAATTTTAATCAGACCTATACTGTAAACGAAATGGAGCACTGGCAGGCTACCAGTATCAATAAAACCACTTCAAGGCATCAGATCAATCGCCAAGGGCTTAATACGGTCCGGGTCAGGGCACTTGAGCCGGGTATTGTGTTTCAAAAAATCCTGATTGACACCGGTGGTCTGAAACCTTCCTATTTGGGTCCTCCTGAAAGCCAAAGAGTTCTTAGGACGGAGATTGTTAAAAATTAATTCAATTCCAAATTTTTATTCTACAGGTTTTCTACATGTTTGGTTTTGGTTGGTTGGAGAAGGAGGGGATTGTGCCGACCTGGCCGTTTTGGTTGGGTTGGCACTTATCCCCTATTTATTTGATTTTTATAACAAATCCACACAATTTGAATACAACCACAAAAATCTGCCGCTTCCAATTCCATCTCAAGGTACAAGCGCTTAAGGTGATTGCTCTTTACCAAATTAGCTCTGTTTCTTAGTAATGGATTTGATTCAAAGGATTTTTTAATTTAAATTTTTAATACAATGATTCGAAGTTCGATTTTTTTGGTTTTAATGGTTTTTTCAATTTTTGTCCGTGCTGAGGACGGGAGCAGATTGTGGTTGCGGTATGACCCATTGCCGACTGAACAGGCTGCCAGGGTAAATGAATCAATATTGCATATTCACGCCGACCTGACCAGGCCGAGTCTTGCTGCAGGGGTTGAAGAGTTGCAAAAGGCAATTTTTGGTTTTACCGGAAGAAATGTGCTTCATAACACAAGGCTTCAGAATCGTTCTGTTGTTATGGTGGTTGGTGGTACACGGCTGGCTTCACGATTGGGATTGGATGCGGAGCTGCAAAACATGCACCGCGATGGGTTTTTAATCCGACCTATGGTCAGAAACAGGCAATCGTATTTGGTGATTGCATCGCCTACACAGGTGGGTGTTTTATATGGGGTATTCCACCTAATAAGGTCAATTCAGATTGATGAATTTTCAGCCCAATTAACCGTTAAAAGCGAACCGAAGTTCGATGTCAGGATATTAAACCATTGGGACAACCTCAACAGCACTGTAGAGAGAGGATATGCCGGCCGGTCGCTATGGCTGTGGGATGAGTTGCCGGGCACTCTATCACCCCGGTATAAAGAATATGCCCGCGCCAATGCTTCGATTGGCATTAACGCGATGACTCCAAACAACGTAAATGCAGACCCGCTCATCCTCAGCAGGGATTACCTCTACAAGGTACTGGCTTTGGCCAATGTGTTCAGGCCCTACGGAGTACGAATGTACTTGTCGATAAACTTTGCTTCTCCGATGGTTTTGGATGGCCTGCCTACTGCCGACCCGCTGGTGCCTGAAGTAAGGCAGTGGTGGATCGACAAGGTAAACGAGATTTACAAACTCATTCCTGATTTTGGTGGGTTCCTTGTGAAGGCAAACTCCGAAGGCCAGCCCGGCCCGCTTGATTTTGGCCGCACCCACGTTGACGGAGCCAACATGATTGCCAAAGCACTAAAACCCCACGGCGGGATCGTAATGTGGCGCGCTTTCGTTTATGAGCCCGACGGCATTGACCGCGCTAAAGAAGCCTACCTGGAGTTCGTACCATACGATGGCCAGTACCATCCCAATGTTACTATTCAGGCCAAATCGGGCCCCGTTGACTTCCAGCCCCGCGAGCCATTTAGCCCCATTTTCAACGGCCTGAGAAAAACCGCAGTTACTGTAGAGGTACAAATCACCCAGGAATATACCGGTTGGTCTGATCACCTTGTTTACCTTGGCTTGCAGAATACCGAGATGCTGAAAAGCGAAACCTATGCCTTCGGCCCCGGCTCTACAGTAGCCCGTATGACCGACGGCACTTTGATCCCGGGACGTATCAGCGCTTTTGCCGGGGTGGCAAATATCGGGCGCGACGCCAACTGGACCGGCCACCACTTTGCTCAATCCAACTGGTACGCATTTGGCCGCCAGGCATGGGATCATGAGCTTTGCCCCGAAAAAATTGCCGACGAATGGATTCGCATGACATTTACCTCCGATCCTGCATTTCGCGAGCCTGTAAGGGAGATGATGATGTCGTCGCTCGAAACGGTGATCGATTATATGATGCCTTTGGGACTTCATCACCTCTTTGCCTGGACCCATCATTATGGCCCCGAGCCGTGGTGTTATGTCCCCGGTGCACGTCCCGACTGGCTGCCACGATACTACCATCAGGTTTCAGAAAAAGGTATTGGATTTAACCGTACACGCGCCGGAAGTGCTGCAGTGGATCAGTATGAGCAGCCGTTGGCCGACAGATTTAATGATATTGAGACCACTCCCGAAATTTTCCTGCTCTGGTTTCATCATGTTCCATGGGATCATAAAATGAAAAGCGGTAAAACCTTGTGGGACGAAATGGCACACATTTATCAAAGAGGCGTTGATTCAGTAAGAAGTTTCCAAAAGACCTGGGATAGGATGGAGCCCTTTGTCGATGCTGAAAGGTTTCATCATATTCAATCCAGATTGAGGACCCAAATTCGCAGTGCGGTGTGGTGGAGAGACGCAGTATTGCTCTATTTCCAGACTTACTCCCGCATGCCTATCCCGCATCACCTCGAAAGGCCAATAAATGACCTTGAGTATTATAAACAAATCAAGTTGCCGTATCTGCATCACAATTAGCTTTCATGCTCCATGCTTTTTGCCTACAGGCAAAAAGCATGGATTTTATAAACATTTAAACCTTGCATAATGAGTAGTACAACCCCGAAAGTAACAGTTCTTGAGAAGATTGGTTATAGCCTTGGCGATCTATCAGCCAACCTGATCTTTCAAACTTTGATGACTTTTCTTGCCTTTTTCTACACCGATGTTTATCAAATTCCTCCTGCAGCGGCTTCGGCAATCATTTTTACAGGTGGGATGTTTGGCGCATTCTTTACCCCTGTGATGGGAATTATTGCCGACCGAACCAAAACCCGGTGGGGAAAGTTCAGGCCCTGGATTCTTTGGACAGCTGTCCCGTTCGGGGTTATTGCCCTGTTGGCATTCAGCACGCCTCAGTTTGGCGAAAGCGGTAAAATAGCTTATGCTTTGATTACCTATATCCTGCTCGTAACGATTTATACTGCCAACAACCTGCCATACGGTGCGCTAAGCGGAGTAATTACAGGCAATATGGCAGAGCGCAACAGCCTCTCGGCATATCGCTTCACCGCGGTGATGATAGCCCAATTTGTTGTACAGGCTCTCCTGCTTCCTTTGGTTCTTATTATGGGAGAAGGCGATAGGGCAATCGGTTTCGAAAAGGTGATGGGTATTTTCGCTGTGGCGGGGATCATCTTTTTCATCATTACCTTTCTCACCACCCGCGAAAGAATCCGGCCTCCTGCCGAGCAGAAAACCAACATCAAGGACGACCTGCGCGATTTGGTGAAAAACAAGCCCTGGATTGCCATTCTTACACTTACGATTTTTCTGTTCATTACCCTTTCGCTCAGGGGCGGAATGCTGGTATTCTACTTCGAGAATTATCTGGGCGACGTGAACCTTGAGGCTTTCCTCAATGGCATTGGTTTCAACAGTTTTATTGTTGGCCTCAACAATTTGTTTACCGGAATGGGTCTTAGCGGGTTCCAATGGCCCGAAGATCCGTCCACCTCAGCATTTAGCCTTTTCAATGCAGGGGGAATCATTTTAATGATTATTGGTATTTCTTTCTCCAAAGGCTTAGCCGATCGCTTCGGAAAACGCGATGTGTTTCGAATTGCATTGTTTATCTCAGCAGTGTGTGTACTTGCTTTCTTCGTAATTCCAGCCCATATGGTGGGAATGGTTTTCATAAGCCAATTGTTGCACGGCTTTTTCTATGGTTTGACCATCCCCTTGTTGTGGGCAATGGTAGCCGATGTGGCCGACTACTCCGAATGGAAAAACAACAGGCGTGCAACCGCCATCGTTTTTTCGGCAATCGTTTTCGGGCTCCAAAGTGGCTTGAGCATCGGCGGAGCTTTGGTGGCAGCCATCCTCGCTGCATTGGGTTATCAGGGTGGGGTAGAAGTTCAACCTGCACAGGCTGTGCAGGGTATTAAACTTGCGGTAAGTGTAATTCCCTTCCTGACCTTCATGATTTGTGTGGGATGCTTGTTCTTTTATGAAATCGGCAAGAAAACCGAAACTCAGATTGAGGTTGATTTGAGCAAGCGCAGGGCACAGGCTTAATAAAACTAATTACAATTAAAAATTTTCTGATAATGATAAGTTCTTTTAAGATTCGGATTTTTCCCATTGCAGCGTTACTTGTTGTGGGCTTGCTGGGTTGCGCACCCAAACAAATACAAGAGCCTGCTCTCAAGGATGCTTTCGAGCCTTTCTTCTACATTGGAACTGCATTGAACGCTGATCAAATACTTGGTATTGACTCATTGTCGGTTGATGTAGTAAAGCGCCAGTTTAATTCCATTACAGCCGAGAATATCATGAAAAGCGAAGTGATTCAGCCTGTTGAAGGGCAGTTTGACTTCACTCTTGCCGATAAATTCATTGAGTTCGGTGAGAAGAACAACATGTATATTGTTGGTCATACATTAATCTGGCACTCCCAGGCTCCCGACTGGTTTTTCGTAGATTCGGAAGGTAAGCCAGTAACGCGCGATGTGCTTATTGAGCGTATGCGCACTCATATTCATACCGTTGTGGGCCGCTATAAGGGCAGGGTTCATGGCTGGGATGTGGTGAACGAAGCCATCCTGAACGATGGTAGTTGGCGGCAAAGCCCTTTTTACACAATCATTGGACCAGAGTATGTAAAACTGGCCTTTCAATTTGCCGCTGAAGCCGACCCAAACGCCAGGTTGTATTACAACGATTACAACATGTCGTTCCCCGGAAAGAGGCAGGGTGTGATTGCCATGGTAAAGGATCTCCAAAGCCAGGGTGTGAAAATTGACGGAGTAAACATGCAGGGTCATGTGAACCTCGACAGGCCCGACATCAATGAGTTCGAAAACAGCATCATTGCTTTTTCCGAGTTGGGTGTAATGGTTAGTATCAGCGAATTTAACATTACCGTTTTACCCTGGCCAACTGGTGAGTTAACAGCAGGTGTATCCCTTAGACTGGAAGGAAGCCCTGAAATGAACCCTTATCCCAATGGATTGCCTGCAGAGGTTGAACAGCTGCTTTACAACAGGTACCATGAGTTTTTCACCTTGTTCCTCAAACACCACGAGAAACTCAATAGAGTTACCCTTTGGGGCGTTTACGACGGACAATCGTGGAGAAACTACTGGCCCATTGCCGGACGCACCGACTATCCCCTGTTGTTCGACCGCCAGCACCAGCCCAAAAGGGTAGTGCATACTCTTATACAAGATGCCCTGAACCTTCAGCAGCAATAAACGCACTAACATCAAGTAAGAAAAAACTAAAGATAAATATCATGAAAAAACCACGCTATTTGGTAAAAGAGCGCTACTCGGCCGACCCTTCGGCACATGTTTTCAACGGTCGGATCTACATATACCCGTCGCACGATATTGATGCCGGAATTCCCGAAAATGACCTGGGCGACCATTTCGATATGCGCGATTATCATATCTACTCCATGGACGATGTGAATGGCCAGGTAACAGACCACGGTGTTGCACTTGCTGTAAAAAATATTCCCTGGGCAGGACGCCAGCTTTGGGCGCCCGATGCAGCTTATAAAAATGGCAAGTACTATCTCTATTTCCCATTAAAAGACAAGACCGACATTTTTCGCATTGGGGTAGCTGTTGGCGATAAGCCGGAAGGACCTTTTTTGCCAATTGAAAACCCGATTAAGGGGAGCTATAGTATCGACCCGGCGGTTTATGACGATGGCAACGGGAAATTCTATATGTACTTCGGTGGACTGTGGGGCGGTCAATTGCAGCGCTACCGCAACAACAAGGCCATAGAATGCGGCCACGAGCCGGCAGATAACGAGCCGGCCTTGTGTCCCAAAATTGCACTGATGACCAACGACATGCTCGAATTTGCCGAAGAACCCAAAGATGTGCTAATTTTGGATAAAGATGGCACGCCTTTGAAGGCAGGCGACCACGACCGAAGGTTTTTTGAAGCAGCATGGTTGCACAAATACCAGGGGAAATACTATTTTTCCTATTCAACCGGAAATACCCACTTCCTGTGCTATGCCACTGGTAACAGCCCTTATGGCCCTTTCACCTATCAGGGGCAAATTCTTACCCCGGTGGTAGGCTGGACCTCGCACCATTCCATTGTGGAATTTAAGGGCAAATGGTATTTGTTCTATCACGACAGTGTTCCATCGGGTGGAAAAACCTGGTTGCGGAGTATTAAAGTGATCGAACTTGAATACAATGCCGACGGAACCATCAAAACTATTGACGGTCTGCTTCAATAGGATTTTCGAAAAGCATCTGCCGGGGTAAATTCACTTAGGCAGATGCTTCTTTTTATACTACAAACTGCAAAACAGCTTCACGTTTTGTCATATTTGCGATAGTTTTTAACCCTGATTGCGAAAAAGACACTACTCCTACCTGCATAAACCCCTAAAATAAATGCACATGAAAAAAATTATCGGATTGCTTTTGGTGACAATCATTGCTTATTCCTGTCAACCACAACCGGAAACACTCAGGGAAGGCAAAGCTTTTTTTGAATATGTTAATTATTCGGGGAATGACCCTTTTTACAACGAAAATCCCCTTGCCGAAGGGCAGTTTTACAATCCCATCCTTTCGGGTTTCTTCCCCGATCCCAGCATCACCAAAAAAGGAAACGATTACTACATGGTGCATTCCACATTTTCGTTTTTTCCCGGAATACCCATATTTCACAGCACCGACCTGGTAAACTGGCGTCAAATAGGCCATGTTTTAGACAGGCCTTCGCAACTGATGCTTACCAATCAGGGAGTTTCGCACGGGATTTTTGCCCCCGAAATAACCTACAACCCCCATAACGACCTGTTTTACCTGGCTACCACATTTGTTTATGGCGGTGGTAATTTTATTGTTACGGCCAAAGATCCGGCCGGCCCCTGGAGCGACCCAATCTGGATACCCGAAGTTCCGGACATTGATCCTGCATTGTTTTTCGATGACGACGGGCGTGCTTATGTGCTAAACAATCAAGACCCTGACTACCCTCCGCTGTACCAAGGCCATAAGGCTATTGGAATTCAGGAGTTCGATGTGGTAAACCAAAGGATGATAGGCCCTCGCCGGATTGCGCGCGATGGTGGCCATGATATTACTGAGAAACCCATTTGGTTAGAAGCTCCACAGGTTTTCAGGTTGCATGGCTACTATTACATGATTGCCGCCGAAGGGGGTACTTCCATAAACCATACGGCTGTAGTTTTTAGAAGTAAAAATATCTGGGGACCGTGGGATACTTTTGAGGGAAATCCAATCCTCACCCAGCGCCACTTAGACCCACACCGCGAAAATCCGGTAACAAATGCCGGCCACTCCAACCTGGTGCAGGATGCCGATGGCAATTGGTGGATAGTTTTCCTGGGATGCAGACCCTACACGCCTTACAACCATTTCAATATTGGCCGCGAAACCTTCCTGTTGCCCGTCAGGTGGACTGACGACAAATGGCCGGTGGTTCTCGAGGGTGATCAACCAGTACCTCTCATCCAGAATCTGCCCGAAGGAGTCGTTGACAGGCAGCATGAAGAAGGTTTTATGAGAAGAGGCAATTTCTCGTTTGTCGAAAACTTCGACAGGGAAAAACTGCCTATGGAATGGTTCTTCCTTAGAACCCCAAATGAACAATGGTATGAGCTAAACCAGGATGGCGGTGGAGTTTGGATTACTGCCAGACCATACAATCTGAGGGAGCGCAACCAGCCTTCGTTTATCGGAACACGGCAACGCCATCATACCATGACCATAAAAACAGAAATGCATTACCTGCCCGCCACTGAAGCTGAACTGGCAGGTTTGGTACTGTTTCAAAACGAAGCATTTCATATTACCCTGGGTGTGACCCTGATTGATGGTCAAAATCATGTAATACTGCAGAAAGCCGAAAGAGCAGAAGATCAAAATGTAAACAAGGTTGTTTTAGCTTCTGAAAGGCTTCCTGCCCGTTTCAATGGAGTTATCGGGTTAAAAGCCGAAATGAACTACGGACAGTTGGCATTCAGTTACAGGGTAAGAAACAGAGGCAACTGGAATCTTTTGATGGAAGGTATTGATGCTACATACCTGAGTACCGCAAGGGCAACCGGTTTTATTGGAACCATCTTGGCATTGTATGCTTCAACGAACGAGTAACAAAAGGTGGTAAATTTGTAACCGGTAGCAAATGGTTACTCCACTTTAGTCGAAATTTTGACCAGAAATGTGTAAGAGATTCGAGTTCAGCACAATGTCCCGGTAGTTAATTTTTTTCTGCCGGGACTATATCGTTTAATAATGGTTTTGGAATTTTAAAATCGTCTGATGTTTGAAATCAAAGGAAAAGTAGCAGTTATAACAGGCGGCGGAGGCGTTTTGGGTGGCAGCATAGCCAAAAGTTTTCTTGAGGCGGGAGTCAGGGTTGCACTTCTCGATATACGGCTTGAGAATATTTCGCAAAAGCTGGCCGACCTGAAAGAATTTTCGGAAAACCTGATGGGACTGGAGTGCAATGTTCTTGATTCAGCTCAGTTAGAACAGACGCGCGATAAGGTTTTATCCCAATGGGGTCGTATAGATATTCTGATCAATGCTGCCGGCGGAAACCTGCCTGGAGCAACCCTGGCCGTTGACCAGACTATTTTCGAAATGAAAATAGAAGATTTTCAGAAAGTTACCGCCCTGAATCTCGACGGAACCATTCTGCCATCTTTGGTATTTGGCAAAACTATGGCCACTCAGGGCGAAGGCTGCATAATCAACATTTCGTCAATGGCCACCTATTCGGCCATTACGCGGGTAATGGGCTACTCGGTTGCAAAAACAGGTATCAACAGCTTCACCCAGTGGATGGCCATGGAAATGGCCTTGAAGTTTGGCGAGAGAATCAGGGTGAATGCCATTGCCCCCGGCTTCTTTATCGGCGACCAGAACAGGGCAGTGCTGATCAATCCAGACGGCACTTACACCGAGCGAAGCCGAAAAATTTTAGCCCGCACCCCCATGAACAGGTTTGGCAACATCGATGAGTTGAACGGCGCGGTTCAATTCTTGTGTTCAGATGCTGCTTCGTTCATCACCGGTGTTATCCTTCCGATCGATGGTGGATTTAGCTCTTACAGTGGAATTTAATTTTTGAGATACTGATATGGCATTGGAAAAAACATGGCGGTGGTTTGGATTCAAAGATCCCATTAGGCTTGAATATCTCACCCAAATGGGGGTTGAAGGAGTCGTTACCGCCCTGCATCATATACCAAACGGCGAAGTGTGGCCGGTTGAAGAAATTATGACGGTAAAAAAGGCCATTGAAGCACACGGCATGCGATGGAGCGTAGTGGAAAGCCTCCCTGTTTCGGAAGGCATTAAAACTGCATCTGACGACCTGCCGCGGCTTTTGGCAAACTACCGGGAGTCGCTCAGGAACCTGGGAAAATGCGGAATCGATACGGTGGTTTACAACTTTATGCCTGTAATAGACTGGGTACGAACCGATTTGACCTATAAACTACCCAAAGGTGGTGAATCAATGTATTTTGATTTGCCCACATTTGCAGCCTTCGATATTTTCTTGCTCAACAGGCCCGGGGCCTTAAACGACTATCCGCAGGAACTTGCAGAAAAAGCCAGGAATATTGCCGGCAATCTAACCCCTGAGCAGGCCGACGAGTTGGTTTATAATATCATTGTGGTTACCCAGGGTTTTATTAATGGTGTGATTGACGGCAGTGTTACCGATCCTAAAAAGGTTTTTTTGGAATTTCTCTCACGTTACAAGGCTATTGACCGAAACCGGCTCAGACAAAACCTGAAAACCTTTCTGGATGATGTCGTTCCGGTTGCAGCCGCTTCCGGTATCAACCTGTGCGTGCATCCCGACGATCCGCCCTTTCCGGTTCTTGGCTTGCCGCGAATCGTGAGTACTCCCGATGACATAGCCTGGATCATGGAAGCCCACGACTCGCTACACAATGGATTTGCCTTTTGTGTAGGTTCTCTTTCGGCACGGCCCGACAACGATCTGGAATTGGTCGTAAAAAAATATGGCCACCGGATCCATTTCTCGCACCTTCGAAATACCCAGTTGTTGCCCGATGGCAGTTTTTACGAGTCAGGCCATCTCGATGGTTCACAAAATATGGCCGGGCTGGTGAAACTCTTGCTTTTAGAGCAAAGGAGGCGTTGCCTTGAAGGCCGCCAGGATTACCGTATGCCGTTCAGACCTGACCACGGAATTAAAATGCTTACAGATTACGACCACAAATACAATCCAGGCTACCCGCTCATTGGCCGCCTGAAAGGCCTGGCCGAAATTGAAGGGCTCATGGCCGGTCTGGAAAATGTTTTAGAAAATCAATAAACCCCAAATAAATTTTTTGTTTTTATGATTTTATTAGGATACGACCTCGGGAGTTCGTCGGTAAAGGCCAGTATGATCGATGCCAATACCGGCGAATTGGTAGCTTCGGCGTATTACCCGAAAACCGAAATGCCAATCAACTCCCCCCAGCCTGGATTTGCTGAGCAAGACCCCGAAAATTGGTTTAGTAATGTGATTGCAGCCACCAAGGAACTTTTGCACACCTCAGGTGTTAAACCAGAATCCATTAAAGCTATAGGCATTTCTTACCAGATGCATGGTCTGGTGGTTGTTGATAAAGAACACAAACCCCTGCGTCCGTCTATTATCTGGTGCGACAGCCGTACGGTGCCTGTTGGCGAGAAGGCCTTTCTTGAAATCGGCCCCGGACGTTGCCTGTCGTCATTACTGAACTCTCCTGGAAATTTCACTGCTGCAAAATTGAAATGGGTTAAGGACAACGAGCCAGCCATTTTTGAAAAAATCTATAAGTTCATGCTTCCGGGCGACTACATTGCAATGCGGCTTACCGGCGAAATACTAACCACTAGCTCAGGCCTTTCTGAAGGAATACTTTTTGACTTCAGTAACAGCGCTTTGTCGGAAATGGTTATGGATTACTTTGGTTTTGACCGTGATCTGGTTCCAACGGTACTGCCAAGCTTCTCCGATCAGGGAAGGTTAAGCAAAGTGGCAGCAGGTATGCTTGGGTTGGTTCCAGGCATTCCGGTAACTTACAGGGCTGGCGATCAGCCCAATAACGCATTTTCGCTCAACGTGCTGCGGCCCGGCGAGGTTGCAGCCACTGCCGGCACTTCAGGGGTGGTTTATGGCATCAGCGACCTGGTGCGCTATGACCCCGAATCGCGCGTAAATACGTTTGCTCACGTAAACCATTCGCCCGAAACGACCAGGCTCGGTGTACTGCTTTGCATAAACGGCACCGGAATCATGAATTCATGGCTTAAAAAAATAGCCTCGGCAGGCTCGCTTAACTACGAGCAAATGAACCAAATGGCTTTACAAGTACCAGAGGGATGCGAAGGCCTCTCTGTACTTCCGTTTGGTAACGGGGCAGAACGGATGTTGGGCAACAAAGCTCTGGGATGCTCCTTCGAGGGAATTGATTTCAATCGCCACGATACCTCCCACATGGTGAGGGCTGCGCACGAAGGCATAGCCTTTGCCTTCAAATATGGCATGGAGATCATGCACTATACCGGAATTCATCCCGAAGTGGTCAGGGCCGGAAACAGCAATATGTTCCTAAGCCCTGTTTTCAGGCAAACATTGGCAACCATTACAAGCAATACCATCGAACTATACAACACGGATGGTTCGCAGGGCGCAGCACGTGCGGCAGGCCTTGGTGCCGGCATTTACAAAAACCCTGAGGAGGCATTCAGCGGTTTAAAAATTATCCAAACGGTAAACCCGGAAATAAGCAAAACCCAAAAAATTTCGGAAGCTTATAATCGATGGAAACAGGCTCTGAACAACAAACTAATGAACAACGAAACAAACTAAATTCAAACGTTTAACTTTTTTTTCATATCATGGACTATTTTAAAGGAGACAAAGAGTTTTTTAAAGGTATCGGCAAAATAAAATTTGAAGGCCGTGAAAGTACCAATCCGCTGGCATTTAAGTTTTATGACGAGAACAAAGTAATTGCCGGCAAAACCCTCAAAGAGCACATGCGTTTTGCAGTGGCATACTGGCATTCATTTTGCGGAACAGGCGGCGATCCGTTTGGGCCGGGAACAAAAGTTCTGCCTTGGAACGCAGCGGGCGACGCCCTGCAACGTGCGAAAGACAAGCTTGATGCTGCTTTTGAGTTTTCCACCAAAATTGGCATACCATTCTATTGCTTCCACGATTTCGATATGATCGACGAGGGTGGCTCCATTCAGGAATCTGAGAAACGCCTCCAAGCAATTGTTGAATATGCCAAAGAAATGCAAAAGGCCTCCGGCATGAAACTTCTTTGGGGAACAGCTAATTTGTTCTCCCACCCGAGATATATGAACGGTGCGGCCACGAACCCCGATTTTAATGTGCTGCCCTGGGCTGCAACACAGGTAAAGAATGCCCTCGACGCTACCATCGCCCTTGGTGGTGAGAATTACGTTTTCTGGGGTGGGCGCGAAGGCTACAATTCGCTTCTGAATACCAACCTGAAGCTCGAAACAGAGAATTTTGCCCGCTTCCTGCATTTAGCAAAAGATTATGCCCGAAAGAACGGTTTTAAAGGAACTTTCCTTATTGAGCCCAAACCCATGGAGCCCACAAAGCACCAGTACGACTACGACTCGGCTACAGTAATCGGGTTCCTGAGGCAGTTCGGACTCGACAAGGACTTCAAACTGAATATAGAGGTAAATCATGCCACCCTTTCTGGCCATACATTCCAGCACGAGTTGCAGGTGGCTGCCGATGCCGGAATGCTTGGCAGTATTGATGCCAACCGCGGAGACTATCAAAACGGATGGGATACCGACCAGTTTCCAATAAATATCACCGAATTGGTTGAAGCCATGCTGGTGATTGTTGAGGCCGGCGGCTTTACAAAAGGTGGTATTAATTTCGATGCCAAAACGCGCCGTAACTCTACCGACCTCGAAGATTTGTTTATTGCCCATATTGCAGGTATGGATGCCTTTGCCAAGTCGTTCGAGATTGCCCACAACATTCTGGAGAAATCGCCCTACCGCGAAATGCGCCAGGAGCGTTACAGTTCGTTTAACTCCGGATTCGGTAAAGAGTTCGTTAATGGCAAGCTTACCCTCGAAAGCCTGAGCGAACTAGCCGTCAAAAACGGTGAGCCACGCCAGATCAGCGGCAAACAGGAGCTTTATGAAGCGCTTTTGAATCAGTACAGCTTCTAACAGGTATTGCTTTTTATCGTTAAAGAGCTTTCATTATTGGCAATTTACAGACTGTTCTAAATAACTTATGTTAATGATGGGGAGGTGTATCGGTTTTTTCGTTCGCCTCCCCTTAAATCTGGCCTGATTTATCTCTTTACCAACCAGGGGAAGAGCAAAAATCTCCTATTTTTGTGCGTTACGGTTTTAGGTTGATTCTTAATGTTTTTCTAACCAAATTAATTGGACATGGAAGCAAATCCCGACAACGGAAGAAAAGGTTACGTCCGTTCACTTACCATGGTAGCCACCCTTGGAGGACTGCTGTTTGGCTACGATACAGCAGTGATTTCAGGTGCTGTTGGTGCCCTTGAAGCATTTTTTATCAAGGGTTTGGCCAACGATTCAGAATTGGCAGCATCGGTCATCAGAGAGTTTAGGATTTCGGTTGCTGTGGTTGTGATAGGGATCGGTCTGGCTGTTTCGGCCATCTTTTTCAAGCTTTTTCGAAAGCGTAACGCCTGGTTATGTTCAGCCGGCCTTATTTCTATAATAATTCTGGTTTTGGGGCTTGCCTTCTGGAATCAACCGCCTGTATTTACTGAGGCTATAGCCAGCTCCATCAAGGGGTTTACCATTGCAAGCGCCTTGATTGGGTGCATCATTGGCGGAGCCATTGCCGGTTATGTGAGCCAGGCATTGGGCCGGCGCGATGGACTTAAACTTGCAGCTCTTTTATTCTTGTTCTCCGCAATTGGTTCCGCTATACCGGAACGTCTCAATTTTATGGGCTTCGAAGTGATCAATTCGTTTATCATTTTCCGTATCATAGGAGGCATTGGCGTGGGTATGGCATCGATGCTATCGCCCATGTACATTGCAGAGATAGCGCCAGCCTCTATTCGCGGAAAGCTGGTTTCGTGGAATCAGTTTGCCATTATTTTCGGGATGCTGGTGGTTTATTTCGTAAATTACTTTATTGCCCGGCTGGGCGACGACCAATGGCTTATTCAGTATGGCTGGAGGTGGATGTTTGCTTCAGAAATTATACCGGCTGCACTCTTTTTTCTGCTTCTCTTCTTTGTTCCCGAAACTCCCCGTTTCCTGGTAATGAAGAACCGGCCCGACAAGGCCTGGGATATTTTGTTGCGCCTTGGCGGCAAAAAGCAGGCCCTGGTCATCATTGACGAGATTAAAGAATCACTACGTCAGGAGGATGCCCATTGGTTGTCGTACGGCGGTTTGGTCATCGTAATAGGTATCCTGATTTCGGTATTTCAGCAGTTTGTGGGCATCAATGTGGTGCTTTACTATGCTCCTGAAATTTTCCGCAAAATGGGTGCTGCAACTGATGTGTCATTGCTTCAGACCATTATAGTTGGCGCTGTAAATTTAAGCTTTACCGTGGTTGCCATTGCCACTGTTGACAAGTTTGGCCGTAAACCCCTGATGATTATTGGTGCATTGGGTATGGCGCTAAGCATGTTTGCTTTGGGTACGGCATTTTACACGGGACAATTGGGTTATGCTGCCCTGTTCTTTATGTTGCTTTATACTGCCTCTTTTGCGGTGTCGTGGGGGCCGGTAGCCTGGGTGCTGCTCTCGGAGATTTTTCCTAATCAGATTCGCGGCGCCATGGCCATTGCCGTTGCTGCACAGTGGATAGCCAATCTAACCATCAGCTGGACCTTCCCGATATTAAACGACCACCCGGTGCTGGTGGCCATTTTTAACCACGGCTTATCGTACTGGATTTATGGCCTGATGGGACTCCTTGCCGCACTCTTCGTATGGAAGGTGGTACCCGAAACCAAAGGCAAAACCCTTGAGGAAATGGATGGCTTGTGGCAAAAAAAGAAACATTAACCAGGTGGCGGGATGGTTGTAATATTTTTACAATTGGAGGGCAAACCCTGATTTTTTTTTCAAAAAAATCGGGTTCTTTAAGATTCCTGGTGAATTATAGGTGCTGCCGCTTTTATTTCAATGGAGGTCAATGCTAAAAACCTATGCCATTGAGGCACGGTTACGCTAAAATCCGTTTTAAAAATTTTGGAAACTGCCTTGGCAATCATCTTTTTACAAATTCAAAATTCAATTTTGAGTTTGTAGGAATTTTACAGCAGGCTGTTAAAATTCAGCAATTCTGTGTGTTTGCAATTATCGCCGGTTACCATGCATCCGTGCGGAAAGGCGATGCCGGCAGCCCTTCGCTGTTTACCAGATTGGCCTCATCGGGGTTGTTGGCCCAGGCATAGCGCACGGCCACAGGGTTTCGAACCTCATTGCTTCGCACAATCACCTTGTTGCCCCTTATCCGGGCATTGGCCCAAACAAATTTGCGGTCTTCACCGGCAATGGCAAACTCTTTAAGGGCGTTTCCGTCGCTCGTTTTCAGCCCTCGGACAGCATTATCGAAAGTGAGAATAATGCGGTTGCCCCTGATTTTTTTACTTCTGAAGAATGGGCCGGAATGCACCAGTTCTGATTCACCGTAAGCCACCTTGCGGGCAGCAAGAGCCAGGCGGCGCCCCACATCCATCTTGTTGAGCGGGTGTATATCGTTCCATTCGCCTATATCGATAGTAACAGCCATAGCGGTGGCCGGTACTGCAAGCGTTTTTAGTTGCGCCTCTCTGAGCAATGCCCAATTGCTTTCGGTAGGATGGTCGTAGTCTTCCATGAAATTGGCCAACTGAACAAACAAAAACGGAAAATCGCCCTGTTGCCACTTGTTACGCCAGTTACTGATCACCGCAGGGAACAGGCTGTGATATTCTGCCGGCCGGCTTGCATTCGATTCGCCCTGATACCAGATTACACCTTTTATGCGGTAGCGGTGCATGGGCGCAATCATTCCATTGTAAAGCCCGGCGGGCTTCCATCTTATGAATGTTTGTCCTGCCAGTGGTGGCATTACGGCTCCAACCCGATACTTCCATTCGCCCCCAAGCTGTAGGGTGTCGGTATTTGTCGTAATGGCATAAATCTTTTCGGGCACAAACCCACCGTGACCCTGATTGCTGATTACGCGCACCACAACCGTGTTTAGGCCTGGTTTCAGAACCCCGGCAGGAATGTTGTAGCGTCGTGGTGGATACTGATAGCTGGTGGTGCCAACGAATGTGCCGTTTATAAAAACCGAATCGGCATCCACTATGCAACCCAGGATGATTTTGGCAGCCATGCCGGTCATTTGTAGCGGAACGTCTATCTCTTTCCTGAACCAGACTACTCCGTTGGTACCCTCCAGCGATGTTCCCCGCCAAAGACCGGGTACGGCAATCGGTTGCCATTGGGATAAATCCGTTTCTGCCTCGCGCCAAGAAGGAGTTTCTTTATATCCTTTGTCAAGCCGGTTGAGTTCTGCATACCAGGCATTGATGCGGTTATTATCAGAGGAGGTAATCTTGTTTCTTAAATTTTCATCTTTAAACTTTTGCAGTTCGTTGTAATGAACGGGAAACGCCTTCAGTGCGTCCTCGCTCATCCAGGCTTCGGCGGGAGACCCACCAAGAGCCGAACTGATTATTCCAATAGGAACCCCAAGGCGTTCATAAAGCTCAAGGGCAAAAAAGTATGCTACTGCATAAAATTCCGTTACGGTTTCCGGATTGGCCGAAATCCACCTGCCTCCGGGATGGTTTTTTCGCGGGCCATCGAAAAAATACACTTCAGGGACCCAAAACTGTCTGATGTTGGGATTATCGCTTTGTTCGATTACTTCAGGATAAACCCAGTACAGCCTGCGCATGGGAAGTTCCATATTCGATTGCCCGGATGCTACCCAAACATCGCCTATTAGTATGTTGTTTAGGGTAATAACATTGCTCCCGGAAATGACCATCCGGTGAGGCCCACCGGGTTGCAGGCTGCCAAGATTTACTTCCCAGTTTCCTTCGCCATCTGCGTTGGTTGAGAATTTTCTGCCGACAAATTCCACATCAATTGCCTCACCGGGACTTGCCCATCCCCAAATACGAGTATCGTTGCCTCTTTGCAAAACCATCCCATCGGATACCAAACGCGGCAGGGTAACTTGTCCGTGCGACAAACCAACCGCAAGAAATACCAACACTACCGTAAGGCTAAACGCCTTCCAAACATTATTCAAAATTTTATTCATATTCTTTCTCCTTTTCTCCATGCCCTATGCCCCATGCCCTATGCCCCATGCTCCATGCTCCATGCCCCATGCCCTACACCGTAATCTTTTCAACAGCCCGTTTTATGCGGTTAAGGGTTTCCTCCTTGCCCAAAATGGCCATAATCTGACTTAAATCCGGCCCTGTTCCGCTTCCCACCAAAGCCAGACGCAGCCCTGGCATAAGCTTTCCTGCCGGAATGCCGGTTACTTCCATAAATTGGTGTACCGCACCATGAATTTCTTCAGAGCTAAATGGCTCGGTGAGATTTAGGTTTTCTGATAATCTGAGCAAATGGCCCGGAGTTTCGGGTGTCCATTTTTTTCGTGCAAAATTTTCATCGTAATCCTCTGGTGCCACAAAAAAGAAACTTGCCTGGGTTAATAATTCCGGAATAAAATTGACCCTTTCGCGCATAAGCTCCGTAATTTTGAGCAATTTGCCCGGCTCTGCTTTTATTCCTTTTGCCTCTAAAACTTTTTGAAAATCCTGGGCTACCTCTTCTATTGATCTGGAAATCAAATACTGGTGATTGAACCATTTGGCCTTTTCAGGGTCGAACTTCGCACCTGACTTGCCAACCCGTTCCAACGAAAAGACTTCGACAAGTTCATTGATTGTAAACAGTTCCTGGTCGGTACCCGGGTTCCATCCCATAAGAGCCAGCATGTTTACAAAAGCCTCCTTAAAATACCCCGATTCGCGGTAACCGCTCGATTTTTCTCCAGTGAAGGGGTCAGTCCACTGCAGGGGGAATACAGGGAAGCCCAACCTGTCGCCGTCGCGCTTGCTGAGTTTGCCGTTGCCATCGGGTTTCAGAAGCAAAGGCAAGTGTGCAAACTGGGGCATGCTGGTTTCCCAGCCGAAGCTTTTGTAGAGCAAAACATGGAGCGGGGCAGATGGAAGCCATTCTTCCCCCCTGATCACATGGGTTATTTTCATCAGGTAATCGTCAACCACATTGGCCAGGTGGTAGGTAGGCATGCCATCGCTTTTAAAAAGCACCTTATCGTCCAACTGCCACGATTGCACCTTCACGGTTCCTCGGATAATGTCTTGGAGTATCACCTCATCGTTTTCGGGCGTTTTGAAGCGAACTACATAGCTGGAGCCTGAGCTGAGCCTCTGTTGTACTTCGGCACCTGAAAGTGTCAGGGAGTTTTTCATGCTCAATCTCGACCTACTGTCGTATTGCGGGTTGCCGGTTTTTTCCGATTCGATCCGCTTGCGCATCTCTTCAAGTTCTTCGGATGTGTCGAAGGCATAATAGGCGTGGCCGTTTTCTAACAATTGCATGGCATATTGCCTGTACATGTCTTTGCGTTCGCTTTGCCGGTAAGGAGCGTACGGGCCGGCGGTGTCGGGGCCTTCGTCCCATTGCAGGCCGCACCATCGCAGCGAGTCCATGATGTATTGCTCTGCCCCTGGCACATAGCGGTTCTGGTCGGTGTCTTCGATGCGAAGCAGGAAATCGCCGCCGTGTTTTTTGGCAAACAGGTAATTGTAAAGCGCCGTGCGCACACCGCCCATATGAAGCGGGCCGGTGGGGCTGGGTGCAAATCGTACTCTGGGTTTGGACATATTTGGGTGATTCAAAATTTTTGTTGTTGTTAAATTCTCTTCTAAAAGTTCTATAAATCGGATAAGCTATCTGGTTAATTGAGTCGCATTGAGCTGCCAGTTTTATCCGAAATTTCAAAATTTATTTTTATGACTTCTCATTTGCAGAATTTATCACAAATAAATTACTTGTCGAATTGTTTTTTTTTTCCTTGGATTTTCTTCCAAGCTTTTATTACCAGGAATAGATAGTTTCTTGGCATTGAGAGATGTAACTACTTTTTTACCGGTTTTAGCTTCCAACTCCTTTCTTGCCACACGGGCTACATTGCCGCCTTGCTTCGCCACTTTTTTGCTTTCATCAAAATTTTTTGGATTTGTAGCCACGGAAATATCTTTTGTGGATGCTTCGGCAAGCATATTCAGGATGAGTTCAGTGTTGGTCATATTATCACGGAGGTTTTCCTTCTTCAATCCTTTCAGGATTTTATATTCTTTTGTTGTTTTATCACTCCATGCTTTAGTTATGATGTCGGTTAGTGTTGCAAACTGCACCACTTCTTTATATCCTCTTTTTTTCCATTCATCCGTCAATTCTTTTCTTACCTCAATACTTTTCAGCCGTTGATTTATCCAGTTTTCAGAATATCCCAATTGCAAGTATTCTTTCATTGCTCTGTCAATAGTAATTTCGGGGTCTTGCATTTCATTTAATCTTTCAGAGCCAACTTGTGCCAGCCAGAGTTTAAAAGGTTCTGCCTTGGGTGATGGGATGGATTGTATCAGACGAAACACATCTTCTGTTTGCAAACAATCTGTTGCATACTTTTTTCCGTCTGATGCCTCTAATTTCAGTTGTACGATTTTTTCGTACAACTGACTTCCTTCATTTATGAGCTTCTTTTTTAAATCACTCCAATATCTTTTGGGTATGCTGCTGCCTGTAAGCACTTCTATAATATCTATCACAGAGAGATACCATGTCTCCTTTTCCTCGTCCCAGATAGTTCTTACTTTCTTGCCTTCAAAAATTTTTATTTCTTTTTCCATTTAGTGCATTTTTTTTGTTTTGGCCTCACAAGGTTTTCTGACCTTTGGAGTACTGTCCATTTATTGGTTTTCGTGCTTTATAGAAGGTTAGAGTGCCTCAGGAGTATAAAACTGTACCTGGCTGTAAACGGCAGGTCGGGTTGCTTTTTGTGCTCTTTCATTAAGGTCTCCTTATGATATCCTTTTGGCAAAGCCCATGTCTCTTTTCTGTTGAAATCCAACCAAAATCTGATGTGTCATAGTATATATTTGCCTGGCAACAAGCATGTTAATAAAACACGGTTTGTTAAAGTATTCCGGGTTATGGCTTTTTTGATTTAAAATTCTCCACGAAGTTCTCCCATTCCTCCAGCACTGCGCCTTTTATCACACGGGGGAACTTGTTCTGAGCGCCTTCCTTGCCTTTCATGCGCATCCAGTCGTAAAAAGCAGACGAAGGCAATACTTCAACAAAAACCTCTTTTATGGCGGCGATGCGCTCCACCCGGTAATCGTCGTTGAGTATTTTCAAGCTTTCGTCGAGCTCGTGCTTCAGCTTTGCAGGATCAACCTTGCTGTCGGTACCGATAAACCATTTGTGGGCAAACATGGTGTCGTATTTTATCCCCGCCACGGTAAACTCCCTTACTTCAATATTCATTTTGTCCTCGGTCATTTTTATGGCCATGTTCATGTTTTCGACCGACAGATGCTCGCCGCATAAACTCAGGAAATGCTTGGTGCGTCCCGTAATGACCAACTCGCAGAGTTCCTTGTTGGTAAACTTTAGGGTGTCGCCAATCAGATAGCGGTAAGCTCCGGCGCAGGTAGTTAGTAAAATGGCATATTCTTTTCCCTCCTCAACACCGCCAATGGTAAGGGTTTGAGCGTTGGGTTTCAGGTTCCACTCATCATCGAAATTATTGGAGTTGAAGGGAACAAACTCGTAGAACAGCCCGTTGTTGAGCACCAATTGCATGCTTTGGGTGTCAGGTCTGCTTTGAAAGGCAATAAATCCTTCGGAGGCCAGATAGGTTTCAATGTATTGTAGCGGTTTTCCAAGCAGTTTTTCGAATCCTTTCACATACGGTCCGAAAGCCACGCCTCCATGAACAAAGACGCTCAGGTTGGGCCATAATTCATGGATGTTGTTTAATTTGTAATGGCTGATGATTTTTTCGATCAGAATCTGCCACCAGGCCGGCACGCCAACAATGATGCCTATGTCCCAGTTCCCAGCTTTTTTTACGATCTCATCGAGCTTCGTAGGCCAGTTGCGCTCGCGTGAAATACGCTTGCCGGGCTTATAAAAATGCTCAAACCAGAATGGGATGTTTTTGGCAGTGATGCCCGACAGGTCGCCCTCGAAATAGGTGCCATTAAATTGCAGGTGGGTACTACCGCCGAGCATCAGGATGCCTTTTTCGTAAAAAGATTCCGGGAATTTGTATCTGGCCAGCGAAAATATCTGCCTGATGCTGGTTCTCTTTATGGCGCGCAACATGGTGTTGGTTACCGGAATGTATTTGCTTGATGCCTCCGAGGTGCCTGAACTCAAGGCAAAGTATTTTACCTTGCCTGGCCAGCATACAAATGTTTCACCGTTTAGCACCCTGAACCACCAGTCGCGGAACATTTGGTTGTAATCGAACAGCGGAACTTTACTTTGAAACTCATGTACCAGGTTGTTTTTTTTCAACATTTCGGCAAATCCGTAATGCTCACCAAATGAAGTGTTCGCTGCTTTTGCCAGCAATTTTCTCAACACCCTCCGCTGTTTAATTTCAGGGTCTTTGGGCTGGAAAAATGCCGGCATATTTCCACGAAGCCGAATGGCTTGCTTTACAACAGATCCTAAAATGGGCATGGTTTCAAGTTGGTTTTGGTTATAAAATCAATTGGTGAAAGATTGTGGTTTTATTGCGTCACGTTGTCAATCCACTGCTTAACTTCCTCCTGTTTGGGTGCGGGGGCATCCATTTTCAACTTCTTCCGCAGGCCGCATATCTGGTTAAACACCTTGTTGGGATTGGCCTCTTTGAGCGCCGAAGGCTCGGCAAATCCTGCCTGCTGCAGCACCGGGATCCAGGTCTCCGGAACACCTATGGCCGCAAACAGCTCGGTATGTCCTGTAACGGTTGAGGTCTTTTCGGGGCGCATTTGAGGGAAGAACAGCACATCCTGGATAGAAGGGCTGTTGGTCATGATCATGGCCAGCCTGTCGATGCCAATACCAAGTCCGGCAGTCGGCGGCATTCCGGTTTCAATAGCCCGCAGGAAGTCTTCATCTAAGATCATGGCTTCGGGATCGCCCCTGCGGCCCAGTTCAAGTTGCTCTTCAAAACGCTCGCGCTGGTCGATGGGGTCGTTCAACTCCGAGAAGCTGTTGCAAATTTCCTTGCGGTTGCAGATTGCCTCAAAACGCTCCACCAGACCAGGTTTCTTTCTGTGCTTCTTGGCCAGGGGCGACATTTCTACGGGGTAATCGGTAATGAAGGTCGGTTGGATCAGATTGGGTTCGCAAAATTCACCGAATATCTCGTCAATAATCTTGCCCCGGCCCATGCTTGGGTCAATCTCCAACCCTTTGGATTTGCCAAAAGTACGCATGGTGTTCTCATCCATCTCCGAAATGTCGGTTCCGGTAAAATGGGCAATGGCCTCGTACATGCTGAAGCGCTGCCACGGCCTCCTGAAATCAATCACCTCATCGCCCACCTCAACCCTGGTGGTGCCGTGAAGGTCAATGGCAATTTTCTCAACCATTTCTTCCACAAGTTCCATCATCCAGTTGTAGTCACGGTAGGCAACGTATAGCTCCATTTGCGTAAACTCCGGATTGTGGAAGCGGCTCATGCCTTCGTTGCGAAAGTCTTTGGCAAACTCAAATACCCCGTCGAAACCGCCCACGATGAGTCGCTTCAGGTACAGTTCGTTAGCTATCCGCAGATAAAGGGTGGTATCGAGGGTGTTGTGATAGGTTTTGAACGGCCTTGCTGCTGCACCCCCATAAATGGGTTGCAACACCGGGGTTTCCACTTCGAGGTAATCCTTTCCCAGAAGAAAATCGCGCATGCTTTGAATCAGCTTTGCCCGTTTACGGAAAGTTTCTTTAATCTGCGGGTTTACAATCAGGTCGATATATCGCTGGCGGTATCGTTGCTCAGGGTCGGTAAATGCATTGTACAAAGCGCCATCTTTTTCTTTAACAACCGGCAGCGGACGCAAGGATTTGCACAACAAATTGTATTCTTTCACATGGATGGTTATTTCGCCCATGCGGGTAATAAAAACAAAGCCCTTCACACCGATAATATCGCCAATATCTAACAGCCGTTTAAAAACCACATTATAGAAGGCTTTGTCGTCGCCAGGGCAGATTTCGTCGCGGTTGAAATACAGCTGAATGCGGCCGTGGTCGTCCTGCAACTCCACAAAAGAGGCATTGCCCATAATGCGGCGGCTCATGATGCGCCCGGCAATGCTGATATCTTGAAACAGCGCGTTGTCGGCGGGGAATTTTTCTAAAATATCTTTTGATGTGGCAGTTACTTCAAAACTTTCGGCAGGGTAGGGGTTTATGCCAAGCTGGAGCAATTCTTTCAGGGCTTCTCTCCGCATTTGCTCCTGTTCGTTGGTTACAAGGCTCATTTTTATTGATATTCGGTTCGATTAATTATTCTTAAAATTAACCACAAAGATATGCATTCTGCTGTTCAGAGCCAGGCCTTCGGAGTTCTTAATTACCTTTGCAGTCGTAATTGTATGATATGAAGTCCAGGCATAATTTGTTCAGGCAGGTGGTGGAGAATGTTGAAATAACAGGCTTTGCAGCCGAAGGCAAGGCCCTGGGACGTATCGGCGAACTGGTCGTTTTTGTTGACTTTGGTGCACCGGGCGATGTGGCTGATGTGTTGATTAAGAAAACCAAGAGCAACTTTCTTGAAGGCGAGATTGTAAATATCCGAAAGCCTTCGCCCGACAGGGTAGAGCCGGTTTGTAAACATTTTGGGCTGTGCGGTGGATGCAGGTGGCAGCACCTGAGCTACAACAAACAACTTGAATATAAGCAACAGCAGGTTGTGGACAGCCTCGAGCGGATCGGGAAAATCGAAAAGGGTTCTTACCGGCTTTTGCCCATAGCCGGATCTGAAAACCCACATTACTACCGCAACAAGCTGGAGTTTACCTTCACAAATCGAAAGTGGTTGACCCATGAGGATTTTCTCGCCAAACCGAACAATCATGAAATGAATGCATTAGGTTTTCACATTCCTGGGATGTTCGACAAGGTGTTCGATGTGCAGGAATGCTGGTTGCAGCCGGCGCCTTCCAATGCCATCCGCCTTGCGGTGAAGGATTTTGCCCTGCAACATGGCTTCATTTTCTTCGACTTTAAAAAGGGACAGGGATTGTTGCGCAACCTCATCATCCGGAACAGTTCCATTGGTAATGTGATGGTGGCTGTAGTCCTTGGGCGCGATGACCAACAGGAAATCGGGTTGCTGCTCGACCATCTTCAGAAAACATTTCCTGAAATAACCACCCTGGCATATTTTGTCAATACCAAGAAAAACAGCAGCCTCAACGACCTTGAGCCGGTAATTTACCACGGCAAGCCGTTTATGGAGGAAGAGATGGAAGGGCTGAAATTTGCCGTAGGGCCAAGGTCTTTTTATCAGACCAACTCCGCCCAGGCGCATCGGTTGTACACAATAGCCAGGGAGTTTGCCGGTCTTTCTGGCAGGGAAGTGGTTTATGACCTATACACAGGAACCGGCACCATTGCACTGTTTGTTGCCGGCTCCGCCTTGAAGGTTATTGGTATCGACTATGTGGAAGAAGCTATTGAGCATGCCAGCGAAAATGCCATGGAAAACAACCTGACTAATACGCATTTTGTTGCCGGCGATATGGCGAAAGTTTTCAATCAAGACTTTGTAAAACTACATGGCCCACCCGATGTAGTGATTACCGACCCGCCCAGGGCAGGCATGCACCCCGATGTGATAAAAAGTCTTTTGCACTGCAGCCCTTCAAAAATAGTATATGTAAGCTGCAACCCAGCCACCCAGGCTCGCGATATAGAAATGCTCAGCCAGGGCTATGCACTAAAGCAAGTGCAGGCTGTGGATATGTTTCCCCAAACCCATCATGTTGAAAACGTGGCGCTGCTTGTCAGGAAATGCTGACCCTGCGGTGGAAACCTAATCGATTTTCCGGGGAATGTTTTACACGGGGTTCAAACTAGTATGTCATTCCGAATGAAGTGAGGAATCTAAAACTTATGCTTTGAGATTTTATATTTTTGTAGGAAAGTAGTGATTGTTTTTATGAATAAATTCACAATGAAATGAAAACCGCCCTCGTGATTGGCGCTACCGGACTGGTAGGACTGCAAACGGTAACATGTCTGCTCGAAAACGACCATTATTCCAGGGTAGTGGTATTTTCGCGAAGGCCTACCGGACTGACTTCGCCCAGGTTGACCGAACACCTGATCGACTTCGCTGATACTTCTGCATGGTCGCACCTGGTGCAGGGCGATGTGCTTTTTTCGGCCATGGGCACCACACGGGCGCAGGCAGGCGGAAAAAATCAACAGTTTGAGGTAGATTATACCTTTCAATATCGGTTCGCCCAAATAGCAAAGCAAAATGGGGTGCCTGTCTTTGTGCTCGTGTCGGCAGCAGGAGCCGACCCCAAAAGCAGGCTTTTTTATACCCGCATCAAAGGCGAACTTGAACGCGACATTACTGCATTGGGCTTCCCATCCGCCATCATCTTTAAACCCGGCCCCCTTGAAGGCCAAAGGGAAAAAAACCGGCCTGCCGAGAACCTGATGGTATCCATTATCAACGGTTTAAACCGAATTTCGCTCTTTAGAAAATACCGGCCCATCTCAGGCCACAAAATGGCCAAAGCCATGATAGCTGCCGCCAAAAACCCCACCAAGGGGGTTTCGGTTTTCGAATTGGAAGAAATTTTCCTTCTTGCCGAACGTTGAACCGGCAATGGCTTATGCCTGCCCGATGGCCTGGAATGGTAAAATTTGCCTGGAGACCTGTTCCTACCTGATCTCAAACCCGGTATGATTGCATGGCGGGCACGGGATGATGTCGAAATCCTTCACCAGCGAACTGCCCGGCCCCCGGCGGCAGGCCGCAACGAACTGCTCCAGACAGGCCTCTTCACCTTCGGCTTCGATATACACGCTGCCATCGGGCATATTGCACGCAAACCCCGAAATACCAAATTCGCCGGCCTTCTGCCTGGTAAAATACCGGAACCCCACTCCCTGAACCCGTCCCCTGACTTGTATCTGGTAAGCTTTTTTCATGCCGGCGTGTATGAAATTTCCCTTAAGGCTCATTGCATGCAAAAATAATCTTATCTGTGAAGCATAATGCCTGCCGATCCCCATTTACTTTCAACCTAATAAAATGTATGACAAGGTTGCAATAATGATGAGCAACCATTTTTGTTCAAAGAAAGCATCCCCGTTTTTCGGGCCACTCATAATTGTTGTTTTTCGAGTATTGCTTCACCCACCCTATATCTTAAACACTTTTTTCAAAAAGGTTTATGACAATGTGAAGCTCCATAAGGCTTTGAATGCATCCTGATATTGTCGGGTTTTCAGTGATCTGATTAGGTTGAAATCTCAATAATTATCGTAAAACTGCCCTTCTCTACTCGAAGGGAAGCAAATGTGTTGAAAATTCAAATTTTGAATGACCGTGAAATAGAGGAAGCTTATAGAAAAAAATTTTTATTTTGCAGGGAATATATTTTTATATAATTTAGTACGAATTTTAATCTATCATATACCATCTAAACTTACATCTATGAATAGATCAGTTTTTTTGTTTCTTACAATCCTTATTGCTCTTTCAACCGCATCATGTGTTGCACCAATGGTAGCAACCACAGTTGATTACACCCAATTATCAGTCCCCCAGGAAGGAGGCTACCAGTTCAGGCAGATCACATCAGATGACCAGTTAATCTTTGGAACGCAGGTGTTCAATAATGCAGGGAATCTCCAGTGGTTTACAGGTTCAATGTTCGACATCTCACCGGATGGCAGCCGTATTGTTTATGTTGGAACGACCTCTGCCGAACAGAATATTGGCAACCTGTATGTAAGGTCCACTACGGCAGGCCGCAGCTCTGTGCAGCGTACCTTTGGAATTGATGTAACCAGTCCGGTCTTTTCGCCCGACGGAAATTCGATTAGCTTCAGCGGTGTATTCGCGGGACAGAGTAAGTCAAATATTTGTTTGATAAATACGAATGAGGGAAGCGCGATTCAACATCTTACTGAATCTCAGCCCGGAAGGGCCTCAGCTCCTGTATTTTCTTCTGACGGCCTTCGGATTTTTTATACCAGGGGAATGGTCGCAACCGTTTATTCGGGATCAATTCCAATTCAAACATGGGTCTATAATATCTGGTCGATGGATAAAAATACATCTATAGCCACCCAATATGTAGAGGGTTCTTCGCCCGAATATGTTCCCGGTGATAAACTGTTGTTCACCAAAGCAAACACCTCAACATCTCAGGGAGAGATCTGGATGCTTGACTTAAACTCAGGTCAGGAAACATTGATTTTGAGGGATAATGTCAGAGGTTTCTCAACACCAAAAATATCTCCCGACGGCCGAAGCATATTGTGCGTGGGATCTTCCAAAGGAGCAACCCCGGCAGAATCGAATCTTGATATCTTCATGGTTAATATAGATGGAACCGGATTCCGTCAGATTACTTTTCATCCGGGCAATGATAGTTCACCTGAATGGGCTCCCGATGGTAAATCGATCTATTTCATTTCTCAGCGGGGAAATGAAAGAGGAAGATTTCATGTATGGAGTATTGATTTAATTAATTAAAAGAATATATGAAAAAGGAAATCGTTTCAGTTTTCGTAGTGTTTGTTTTAGCCTTTAGTGCATCCGGACAATTTGTCGGCGAAGGTGGCCCAAGACCTACTCAAACAACATCTACGAGTCAAGTTAACTTCACCTTTAAGTTTGGGAGGGCTTTACCTACAGGTGAATTTAAGACCCTACCCGCAAGAACCGCAAATCCGCAGTTTGCTTCGGGAGTAATGGGAGCAAAAAATGGTATGTTCATTGAGGCAGGACTGAGTATGAACTTTAATGGTACCGATAATCCGGTAGGATTCTACTACTATCCATTGGTGGTTTCATACATGCAGACACCACTTGACTGGAGCGGGTTGGGTGGGTTTTTCTCCAATAAAGCTGTCTATACAAAACCATTTGCCCTACTGGACATAGGGCAAAGATATGGCGTTGTTGTGAGACCTGTGACGAATTTGTCTTTTGCTGTTTATTACAGACCCGCCTTTATTCTACCATTTAATTTTGAAGTTGTACATGAGTCAACAGCAAACGGCGAATCCTTTCTCTTTTCCGGAGAAATAGGGTCAAGTGGGGCGGCTCCTGTTTTTATGATGTCGCATACTGCAGGATTGGAAATCAGATACAACCTGGTTTCCGTAGCGCTTGAACTTTATTCAGCACGTCCGACTTTTGATGTTCAATACCGAGATTTGGATACCAATCCTGTGATGGCTGTCGATCAGACCTCTACTGTAAAAATACCTGTGAAATTAATGTTGTTATCGCTTGCTGTACATTTATGACAGGTGCATGCATTGCATGTTGAAATCCCGCAGGATTAAATTCTGCGGGATTTTTATTAATCCATGGAATACATTTAAAGCCAGCTAAACAACCTAAATTAGATATCCTGCCGTTTTCGGGATAAACTTGGATTGAAAGGGTTTTAGCGTCTTGGATAGTTTTCTCCATTACCTGTTGTCCTTTAGAAAACTCATTGCCGATGTATTAATCTTTGGGATAGAAAAAGTATTCCCATTTTTTGGGCCATTCAAAATTATTGTTTTTCAGGTATGGCTTAACCCCATATTTTTTGGACACCTTTTTCAAAAAGGTTTACCACAATGTGAAGCTCCACACGGCTTTGTTGAACTCGCCAAGCCGCCTAGACGCATAGAAGCAGCAGCATAGTGATGTGCTCTGAAAAATTCTTACAGGAATTCATGAATTTTGGTGCTTCTCCTTCAACCTTCCCTGTCCAATCAAAACGGCACGGTTTTTTCCACGCGTTTGTTTCTGATAAAGCTGGAGATAATCAGGCGGGTGTCGCGGTTGTCGGTGGCGGGTTCCGTGCCATTCTGGCCACAAACAAAAATCAATGGTGCAGTCTGTATTCCCGAAATCACTACACTGCTGATTCCGGTTTACATCGAGGCTGCGAAAAACCGAAAACATTTCCTAATACGCAGGTTACCTGCATTTTAATAACCCCTTATTGTGCACTGGCAATTAAATTTTTACAAAGCTTCTAAAATTATCTTTGTTTATTAAAAATGTTTCCGCAGTGTATGTTTCTATGAATTTTTGAGGGAAATTTGCTTTTTTACTATTCCACTTGAATTCATATCCATAAATTTTCCCATTGCTCTCTTCCACAAAGTCAATTTCTTGCTGTTGCTTGGTTCTCCAGAAATACATTTTTGAGAATGTGTCTTTATAGAGATTTTGTTTTCTTCTTTCGGATACCAAAAAGTTTTCCCAAAGAGCTCCTTTATCAATTCTTAATTCAAGCGGATTGAAGTTTCCAATAATCATATTCCTTATGCCATTATCATAGAAGTATATTTTCCGATTTTGTTTTATTTCATTTTTATGATTTCTACTAAAGCTGTTAAGCCTGAAAACAATATAGCCTTTTTCTAAAATCTCAATGTACTTTTGTATCGTAACCTTATTAATTCCAACCGTCTGCGCTAATTCATTGTAGTTTACCTCGCTTCCGATTTGAAGGGCAAGTGCTTGTAGCAGTTTTTCAAGAACTTCAGGTTTTCTAATATCTGTGAATGCTAAGATATCTCTATACAAGTAACTATTCACAAGGCTTTTCAATGTTTCACGGTCTTTCCCTTGGTTGTTAATTACTTCAGGGTATAATCCATAAAGCAAACGGTTCTCTAACTGTTGCTCTGATTTGATAAAACCGATTTTGTTTTCGTATTCTTCCCACGATATAGGAAACATTTCATACTCCCATTTTCTTCCTGTTAATGGCTCATTCAATTCATTACCAAGGTCAAATGAAGAAGAACCGCTTACAATTAATTGAACTCCTTTAAACTGGTCAGTAATTATTTTAAGCGTAAGTCCTATTCCGGAAATTCGTTGGGCTTCGTCTAGAAATACTATTTTGTTATCTCCTAATATGGTTCTGATTTGCTCAGTATTTGGATTTGTTAGCATAGCCCTGGTAGTAGGGTCGTCACCATCGAGAAATAAATAGTCGAGATCCTTTAAAATGCTTTTAATGAGCGTTGTTTTCCCCACTTGTCTGGCTCCAACCAGTACGATTGCTTTGCCTTTGCCAATCTTTTCTCTAATTCTATTTTCTAAAATTCTGGGAAACATTTTTCTTTCAAAAATACGAAATAATATTATAATGACCAAAAAATATAACTAAAAGTCATTACGATATCCTGATATTGTCTTTAACGCTTGTGCACAACGAAAATATATTGGCAATATGCTTAACAATAACTGTCTTGTCCCTTTCAAACAATGTAGCCATTTGACCTTGTGTAAGCCAAGCTGTTTCATCTTCAAAGCGAACTGAACTGGTCTAATGTCTTCGGACAGGTTTTTCTTCAAAGTTACCCGCCTGCCAGCTGGCAGGATTGGTTTGTTAATTGAGGGGGTATGTGGGGAGACTTATAACCTTAAAAATTGTTAGTTTCCTTTTTTAAGCCGCTGCCCGATACCGCTCTGCTGGCGGATTATAGACTAGTTCACTGAATATAAGACTTGACGCAAAACCCGTAGTTTTGGCGCAATTTGCACTTTGTTGTAGTGCCAAACCTAAACATCGGTTAAGGTACACATAAATACCTGAATTACACATCATCGAAAGGTGATTTTGTTTTGTAAGAAACTTTAGAAAATATCTTTTCGGGAGGCAGGGAATTAAAGCACACACATCCCCCTAAAACGGCACGGTTTTTTCCACGCGTTTGTTTCTGATAAAGCTGGAGATGATCAGGCGGGTGTCGCGGTTGTCGATGGCGGGGCACAGCAGGTCTTCGATATGGGCAGGGGTGAGGGCCTGGGTTTGTAGTGTTTCTACATAGCCCATGCTGTGAGCCTTGCCCCCTTTGATGAGTACCATAAACTTTTCTTCCTCGTGCCTTCCGCGGTCAACGATCAGCAGGTTGGTGGCCGGCATGGAGGCATGGTCAAGGGCTTTTTGCACCCGGGCGTTGTAGTCGGGGGCGGGTTCCATGCCGATGCAGGCGCCCTTGCAATGCTTTACGGCATAATGAAAGCATGCCCCGCTGGTGCCGAACAAGCCGCAAAGGTTCTGGCAGAGCTGAAACGAGCCGATGAGTTCAAACAGGTATTCCCGGCCCTTCTCCCTGTTGGAGAAGCTGGTATGGGGCGTTTCGGTGGCGCTGGTCTTGTCTATTTTCAGGTTTAGATAGCCGTTTTCGTCCAGGAAGCTGAACAGCCCGAAGTTGTAAAAGCTGCGCCTTTGCCTGCGGTTGTAGAGGGGCTGGTGCTTTTTTATCTCATCCGATTCTAAAAGCAGGGCAGCCAGTTCGCTGCCGGTGACCTGGAAGTCAACATCCTTGATGGCTGAAGCAAGTTCTATGGCTTTCTTGGTAGCTTGCGAGGAGAAATGGCTTATGGCCCTTTTTCTGATGTTACGGCTTTTGCCGATATAGACGATCTCGTGGTTTTGGTTGAGCAGGTAATAGATGCCGGTTTCTTCGGGCAGGTTGCGCAGAAAATCCGGGGTCGGTACTTTGGTTTGCGGTTGCAGTGCCGGAAAGCCGTTGATGAATCCTTCGGGATGTTTTTGAAGCAGGATATCGAAAAGCACCGCAGTGGCCATTGCGTCGCCTGCAGCCCTGTGTCGGTTGTTGTTCACGATATTGAGCTCTTTGCACAGCTTACCCAGGCCATACGAAGGGAATCCCGGCAGGAGTTTGCGGCTCAGCTTATAGGTGCAAAGCTGCTTCCTGGCGAATTCGTAGCCCAGGGAGCGAAACTCATTTTTAATAAAGTTGTAATCGAAGCTGGCGTTGTGGGCTACAAAAACCTTGTCGCGGGTAAGCTCTACCAGGTTGCGGGCAATTTCGTAGAATTTCGGCGCACTCACAACCATCTCGTCGGTGATGCCCGTCATGCGCGAGATAAAAGGCGGAATCCGCCTTTCGGGGTTGATCAGGGTGCTGTACTCTTCAACCACACGGGTGCCGTCGTGAATAAATACGGCAACTTCGGTTATTTTGTCCCTGGCCGGGTTTCCTCCGGTGGTTTCAATGTCGATTATGGCGTACATGGGTTTTCAGCGAAACAGCTGCAAAATTATGGAAAATTGAAGTAGTCCCGAATGCGGCAAGCTGCTTTCTTCTAGCCCCGTTAAAATAGTTCAATCGTTGGTATGCACTTTTCTGTAAGCCCTGATCCAACCCACGACATCGGTAAAACCGCTTGCTTCATAGGCATCAAATCCCTGAGTCAGAAATAATAAAACGCTTTTGCGCTTCATCGCCTAATCCTCAAAGGTGATTACGTTCCTTAACCGGTCCTGTCCCTGGTCGTTTTGATACTTTTCCTTGAAACTATGTATGCGGGAAGAAAACCTGGAATTTAAGTAATAACCAAGTCCGATAATTCCTATAAATTAATCCTCAACCCAATATTCAATCCAATGCTGCCAAATGGAAACTTTTGCTTTAATTCTTGTCTTGGCTGTGTCATTACCGGTGGAGCTGTCCAATTACGAGTATGGCTGTTAACAAATTCGATTTTTCTATGATGTATTGGCATCCCATACAACACGTCAATACCATTAAAAGTAGCCTCCGTAATTTCTCCTTTGGTGGGCGCAAAGGATAAATTCACCATATTCATTTCGCCGAAAAACGATATGTTATCATTCAGGTTAAACACAGCTCCTAACCCTGCAAATACCCCCAAGGCCAATCTCCCCTGTAACTTCATTTTCTCCACCCATGTATTTCCTTCTCTTTTGTGGTAGGTTTCATGCATTATAGAGGTAGAGCCTATCACCACTCCAAATTTCGCATAAGGATTCATGTTTCCAAATCCGGAGGCAAGAACTAGAGTGGGAGTCAATCTTAACATCCTTGATGATAAAGCGTAATCTTCTGTACCTATAGGCCATGTTCCCTTTGTCTTTGTCTTGCCTCCAAAAAGGTATGAAAAACCTAATTCTACACCTATGTTTTCATTAAACATATTCCCTAAAGTGGCGCCTAAAATTAATCCTTTTCCTAATGATACATTTACAAGTTCCCTTGTATATGAATCTTCCTCTTGTATAAAATTGTAAAATCCGAAATTAACCAAGTATTGCGAGCTCATACCAAACCCATAACTGGCATTGACTTTCACATAAATTCCTTGAGCAAAAAGGGTAATCGAAAACAAACTGGTAACAGAAAACACCAAAAACTTTTGCAAAAATTTTTTCATTTGAATTGGTTTTAAATGTCCCTATTGGCTGACTTTACGGTCAATCCCCGTTTATTAGAGTGGGTTCTGGGCTCCACTTTTTCTGTTCAAAAATATTTTACACTATGTCATATGGGGTGGTCAGCCCTTTGGTTTTTGCTTACCGTCTTTTTTTTTACTCGCCCAATAACTCTCGTATCTGCCAAACTGCTTGCGTTCATTTATATAAAAACCGTTGACATAGCACGCTTTGTAATCCGTGATCGGGTCATGAAAAATAAATGGGTTAAATTACGAAAAAATATCTGAGTTCCATATCATCGAAAAAGATTTTGGTCCGAAAGAGGCTCTGTGCATTTTGAGCCAATGCTTGTTGGCGAAAGTTTATGGCGCCATAGTATCATTTAATTACCACCCGCAGCACCGTTTTAAAAAGGGATGCCCAGGTAAGCCATCCCATGTTTTCTGATACTTTCTCGAGGTTTTCGTAAGTATTGTCTATCAACTTCCCGGCCAGCGAGCTGCTATTCTCCTTGTACTGCTTGAAATATTCGGCGCTGATCGACTTTTCATTGCCATAGCGCAACATTTTGTCCGCCGGGGCGATGTCGAGAAAAATAAAATAGAATTTCTTGTTTTCGTTTCGGGCCACATCAAGGCCTACCCGGAGCTTGCGTATAATCTGGTCGTATGGCGTGTTGTCGTCGGGCAGACTAATGGTGCTGTAGAGCTTTGCTTCCACAAAAACCAGTTTATCGGCCGTTTCGATGCTTGCATCTATTTCGGTGTCTTCGGCAGTGGTGCCCGAAACGTAATTCTTGCCTATATGTATTTCGATATGCTGTTCGTTCTCAAACGAAAAATCTGCCTTGCCCTCGAAAGAATCTTCCATGATTTCGTCCAATGCCTGCACGATTTTTTCCGGTGTTTGATAACGCAAAACATCGAAACACGACCAGGTGAGCGCATCTTCGCTATTGGAAGAACGGCAATGACGCAATTTGTGTTTCTCTGGTTTGCCATTGCGGTCGAGCGTTGCATTCAGGAAAGTATGCAACGCTTTTTCTCTGCCCGCATATACGGCGTGATTGCGGAGATAGCTCTTGTAGATCATATTTTTTCTGGGTTTTCTATCTCTATCTTTTTCAATTCTTGCAAGCTGTCCTTAATCAGTTCTTCTACTGTATTCATGGGTTTTTAATTTTAAGTCCGCTCCTTTTGCAGACTTTGTTTTTAAAATGGTGAACCTTATTGTGGGTAAAGCCGAAAATTTTCAGTGAACCGCCTATCTGAAGCCTGTTTTTCGAACACTGTTTGTTTGTATTTCAATTAATAAGCATTGTCAATAGCGGAGTACCTACTGCTACAATAGCAGCAACTACCTGCCAGTAATAATTTGTAACATATAACCCTGTCAGAACAAGCAAGTCATCTTGCATCAGATGCTCAATAGTGCCCCTTGATGATGAACCACGAAACCGTATATGTACTCCTTCCGGATTGCTGATACTCCATTTTGTACCCCAGATATTATCGTACTTCCAGCTTGCCACTCTTCTGGCAGATTCGATCGTTGCCTTAGTCAACAACAAATTGTAAGTAATTTTTCCTAAGTTAGCCTGAGTATCCGGGTCTATGATCAGGGTACGCGGCTTCAGGAATCCTTTGGTTTTGAAAATTACCTTTTTCCCGTTTAATGTGCCATAGGCAATTTGTTTCCAAATATTCTCTTTCAGGGTGCCAACCAATATCCCATTTGAGTAAATTTCATAAGTTTCTTTTAAAGTCCGTTTCTTCCAATTTAATTTTGTTTCCATAGGTGTTGTGGTGGTTTATACAATTACAAAGTGGAAAATATCTAAGAATTAAAAAGAGCTAACCTTTTGCCCCTTGTATCAGTATGCGGCTCAAGTGAACTTGCATGCCTGCCTACGGGCGCCTTTTGGGCTTTTCATTACCGGCAGTACCTATCGCTTTAGCCGAATTTTCCATGCAAAATCTATACTTATCAAATGTTCGTATTGGAATTTGTGGGTATTTTCCGGCCTGAAAAAGGTTGGCCTGTAAACCAAGCCCAGGTGGAAGTGCTCGCCTGACAGAAAATATGTCGAAAATATCAATCCGTATGCTGTGTGACTTCTTTTTATGGGCTCCCTGGTTGGTGGTGGACCTTCGAAACCTTCAAAATATCTGAAGTTCCAGGTATTTCTTGCAAAAGACAGGCCATAACCCAGGGTAAGACGCCTTATCCTGTGGTTGTTCGATAAGCTGATAAATCTTGTACTAAATTGCTCGTATTCACCCTCCAGGGTAATTGGTGCAGGGATAGGAATAAATAAGCCCACTATTTCTGTTACCCCCAGATTGATAAATTGATTTCTTGAATGGTAGTAATCAAGGCCTACGGTAAGACCCCAAAAACCAACAGAAATTTTGGTTGCTTCATGTTCGGGAGTAAAACTGAATGCATTGATATGGGGCAAGGACAAATGAAGGTGGATTTCACCCTGATTATCTGATTGCGGGTGTCGGAAGAATCGGCTAATGGTGTCAGCAGAGTTCAGGTAAATCCTCCGGGGAAAACCGAATCGACGGGGATTACCCCGGTCAACAAGCATTCCAATGCCAAAATTGGTTACAATGTTAATCCAGTAATTAAACGAGTTTATTGGCGCAACTTCAATGCTTTTCGAAAGGCTGTCGGTGATGGCCATGATTTGGAGCGCTTCATTTTTTCTCTCAACCTCCAATCGGGCTTTATTGTTTTTGGTTTCGATGGTATCTTCCTCTAAAACCAGCCTGCTCGGTTCGGTGGTGTGAACAAAAATATTCATATACGGCTCGTTATTCAAAGTTGCACAGGAAGCCAAAAGGACCGAAACCGACAATAAGATAAGTGCCTTTTTCTTGGTTGCCCCAAAGGCATGTATCCAAATATTATTGAATGAATGTAGCATGTTTTAATTTTTCGGTTTCACCCACATATCCCACGGTTTAAACCGTGGGCTATGATTAATTGGTTTTTAAAACGTTGCGGCTGGCATTTACCCCAAACTCGAGGTGCAATGCGGGCAGCGTGTGGCTTTGATGCTTACCTGCGAAATGCAGTGGGGGCATTCTTTGGTCGTTACCTCGGCAACGGGCTCGGCCACTTTCTTTTTTTGAAGCAAGTCGTTCATCTTTTTCACTACCAAAAAGATCACCAGGGCAATAATCACAAAGTCGATTACGGCATTGATAAACAGACCGTAGTTGATTGTCGGCGCGCCGGCGGCGGTGGCTTCGGCCAGGCTGGCAAAAGTGGCAGGGCCGAGGTTGATGTAAAGATTGCTGAAATCGACTCCGCCCAGTAGCAGCCCAACAGGAGGCATCACCACATCGGTAACCAGCGACGACACAATACGGCCAAAAGCCGCCCCTATGATAATACCGATTGCCAGGTCGAGCACATTGCCCCTCATGGCAAATTCTTTGAACTCGTTAACAAAGCCTTTCATAATTCAAATGATTTAAGTGAATGCAAATGATTTTTTAATAAGCTAAATACTGATTATATTCAGGTAAATGTAGTAAAATTGTTTATAACCTCCGAATTCCGCCTCAGGTGATTTTATAGCATCCGGCCACTAAAATTTCTGTAAGAAAGCGTTTGTTTTTCGTATTTTTGGCTGACAAATCCCTAAATTCAATCCAAATTTTGCAATGAAGAAATTATTAATTCCGCTGATTGGTTTACTGGCGTTTGCTTGTAAGCCAGCACCACCCATGTGGGGCGAAGCCGAGGCTCCCACTGCCGAACGTATTTTGCATGAGCATATACTTCATGGCGACACCAGGCCTGATTTCTATTTCTGGATGCGCGACAGGGAAAACCCCGCCGTGATAGCCTACCTCGAAGCTGAAAATGCGTACCTCGAGGCCAGAATGGCGCCTACTGCCGCACTGCAGGAAGAATTGTTTGCCGAGATGCAGGGCAGGATCAAGCAGGATGCCCAGTCTGCCCCGGTGTATTCCAACGGTTATTTCTACTACACCCGGTTCGACATCGGCAGCGAGTACCCGGTTTTTTACCGGCGCAAAGGAAGCATGGATGCCCCGGAGGAGATTTTGCTCAATGAAAACGAGATGGCAGCCTCGCACCCTTATTTCAATCTGGGTAGTTTTGATGTGAGCTTAGACAACCGCATGGTGGCTTTCAGCGTTGACACCGTTGGCCGCAGGCAGTTCACCATCAAGATAAAAAACCTCGAAACCGGCGAAATTTCCCGCACCGGTATTGCCAATGCCGCCGGAAATATGGTGTGGGCAGCCGACAACGCAACCCTGTTTTTCGGCACCATCGATCCGAAAACACTGCGCTTTGACCGCATCATGCGCTACAACATCCTCAACCGCACGGCTCCCGTACAGGTTTACTACGAGGCCGACGAGACCTTTTACCACATGGGCGTTTCGCGCACCAAAGACGACCGCTACATTGCCATAACCATCAACAGTACGCTCAGCAACGAAACCTGGTTGCTGCCCTCCGACCAGCCCATTGGCCGTTTCAGAGTTTTCCAGCCCCGCACCCCCGATATGCTGTATGAAGTATATCCGCTTGGCGACAAGTTCTATGTGCTCACCAACCATCAGGCACAGAATTTCCGGCTGATGCAAACCCCCGCCAAGGCCACGGCAATGGCCAACTGGACTGAGGTAATTGCCCACCGTCCCGAAGTGCTGCTCGAAGGTATCGAGGTGTTCAACGATTACCTGGTGCTCCAGGAGCGGAGTAATGCCCTGCGGCAACTTAGGATCAGGCACCTGCCCACGGGCGACGAACACTTTGTTCCTTTCGAAGAGGAGGCATATACGGCAAGCATTGGCGCAAACAATGAAATGGCAGCGAATGTATTGCGCTTCAGCTATACTTCCCTTACCACGCCCATAAGCCAGTATGATTACAACATGATAACGCGCGAAAAGACCCTGGTACAGCAACAAGCCGTACTTGGAGATTTTGATTCGGGCAACTACGAAACCCGCCGCCATTTTATCACGGCCAGAGATGGCACCCGGGTGCCGGTTACCCTGGTGTATCGCAGAGGAATGGAAAAAAACGGACAGAATCCACTGCTTCTCCACGGGTACGGTTCCTATGGCGCCTCGCTCGAGCCGCGTTTTAATATAAATATCGTAAGCTTGCTCGACCGTGGATTCATCTTTGCCCTTGCCCACATCAGGGGCGGACAGGATATGGGGCGGCATTGGTATTTGGATGGCAAGCTGCTGAATAAAAGAAACACTTTCTATGATTTTATTGATATTGCCGACTACCTGGTTGCCGAAAATTACACCAACCCCAACCTGCTGTTTGCAAGTGGCGGTAGCGCCGGAGGCTTGTTAATGGGCGCTGTGATCAATATGCGTCCCGAATTGTTCAGAGGAGTCATTGCAGCCGTGCCGTTTGTCGATGTGGTTACCACCATGCTCGATGCAACCATTCCGCTTACAACGGCCGAGTACGATGAGTGGGGCAATCCCAACTACAAGGAGTATTACGAGTATATGCTTTCTTACTCGCCCTACGACAATGTTGCAGCCCAAGCCTATCCCAATCTTTTGATAACCTCCGGCCTCCACGACTCGCAGGTGCAGTTCTGGGAGCCTACCAAGTGGGTGGCCCAACTAAGGCATTACAACACCGGCGATAATAAAATATTGCTGTTCACCAACCTCGAAGCAGGCCATGGCGGCGCTTCCGGAAGGTTTCACAGGCTGCGCGAGATTGCCCGCGAATATGCGTTTTTGCTGAACCTGGCTAAGAATTGACGGGAATTCAGGACATGAGCTGCTTGGATTCAAAATACTTTTCAAGTACCTCTTTGATGTACTCGATGCACCCGTCGCCTTTGACCACATAATTGTAAATGCCCGCTTCCTGTACCTGAGCGATCAGGCCAACGTCGGGCTGAGCCGAAATGACGATTACTTCCGTTAGGGGAGTAATCGTCTTTACGGTTTTTATGAGGTCAAGTTCGTGCTTCCCGTTCAGTCCCGTTATGAGGACTTCGGGTTCATCGTCTATACGGCTCAAAAGTGTTCGACCGTCTGGAAAATTCTCAATAGACAAGCCCGGAATGGCCCCAAGGCAAAGCCTCAGAAGCATGCCTTCGGTTTTGTTGTCTTCTAAAATAAAAACCCTTTTCAGGGGAGGAAGCGCCATCCGGTATGTATTTTAAGCTTTGTTTAAATATTCAAAGATATTGTATTTTCTATATGAGGAAAACACGGGGTTTACACCTATTTTTTAGATAGGTTAATTGCGCATAATCCGTATTTTTGCCACCAAACTAAAGCCATTGTTAAAAATAGCCATTACAGGGCCCGAATCGACCGGAAAAAGCCGGCTGGCCGAAGGGCTGGCCAAACACTACGCTACAGTTTTTGTACCGGAATTTGCCCGCCAATATATCGACAGCCTCAACGGCCCTTACACTGAAGACGACCTCCCGGCCATTGCACGTGGCCAGCTCCAGGCCGAAACACTGATGGAAGAGCAGGCCAATGGAATCCTTTTTTGCGACACCGAAATGCTGGTTATGAAAATATGGAGCTACCACAAGTATGGCAGGTGTCATCCATTCATTCTGGATGCTTTGCAAATGCAAAACCACAATCTGTACCTATTGTGCCATATCGACCTCCCCTGGGAGTTTGACCCCCAGCGCGAGCACCCCGACCTGAGGGAGTATTTCTTTGGTTTGTACCAAAAAGAGCTGGATGGTTTGGGGTTCAGGTATGCAATCATCGACGGCCTGGGAGAAACCCGGCTGCAGAATGCCATTCGGGCGGTTGATAAGGTTTTGTTGAACAGTACCCAATAGGGTCAAGCCCGGCATTTAATTAAAAACATTGCTTTTTAAAACTTTCTCGTAAATGAATTTCGAATCTTCCGGCTTAATAGGTCATTTTAAGCACTATATTCATTTACATTTTATTGTTGTTCTGCTGGGATTTACAGCTATCCTGGGAGCCTTGATCACCATACCGGCGGCCAACCTGGTTTGGTTTCGCATGTTTTTCGCCTTCCTGGGCATCTGGATGTTTCTGGTTTGGCAAAAGGTGCCATTCAGGCTTTCGGGGCGTGAGGTGATGCACCTCATGGGAATTGGCATCCTGGTGGCATTGCATTGGATCACTTTCTTTCATGCCATTAAAGTATCCAACGTGTCCGTTACTCTGGGTGTATTTGCCTCGGTAACGCTTTTTACCAGCTTTCTGGAACCATTATTGCAAAAGCGCAGGATATTCTGGCTTGAGGTGGTGATCGGTTTGATTACCGTTGGCGGCATTTACCTGATTTTTCGCTATGAGTTCAGGTTTATCGAAGGGATAATTTTCTCCCTGTTGTCGGCCTTTCTCAACGGGCTTTTCGTAGTTTTAAACCGCAACATCACTACCCGCTTTCATCAGGGCGTAATTACTTTTTACGAAATGCTTGGCGGCTTTATTTTTATTACCCTGTTTTTCCTGGCAACCGGCCAGCTTAGCCTCCAAACATTGGAAATACCCTTGCCCGACTTGGGGTATATCCTGATATTGAGCCTGGTTTGCACTACCTATGCCTTCATGGCCATCATATCAATCCTGAAAAAACTGTCGGCCTATACGGTGATGCTGGCAATCAACATGGAGCCGGTGTATGGCATCATTATGGCATGGCTTATCTTTCCAGAAACAGAGCGGATGACCGGAGGTTTTTACCTGGGGGCCTCGGTAATTGTTCTGGCGGTGATCAGCTATCCTTTCTTAAAAAGAAAATTCCTGAAAAAACCGGGCTGAATCCTCCTTGCAGGAAAAGGCGACAAATCCGGGATTTGAAAGCTCTTTTTTGTTGTAGTTCAACGGTTGGTGCCGGGTTATGTGAAACACCTCGCCACCGTGGGCATACAACAGGGCGTGACCGGCGGCAGTATCCCATTCTGATGTAGTGGAATAGCGCGCATAGATGTCGGTGGTTCCTTCAACCAGGTCGCAAAATTTCAGCGAACTGCCTTTTTCAACCACTCTGAGGTTCTTTTTGCCGGTTCTTAAATGTTCGAGCAGCCGCAGGGTTTGTGCTTCCATGTGCGAACGGCTTACCCCAACCGAGATACCGGCCCCTGCAACGTGTTTTGGGAGCTTTTGCGAAACATTCAGAAGGTCTTTTGATGATGATTCCTTTTTTAAACCATCGATCCGGTAGGCGCCTTCGCCTGCAATACCCCACCAGGCTTTGTTCAATACCGGTGCAAGTATCATGCCGAGCATGGGGCGGTTATTATGCAACAGGGCGATATTGACTGTAAATTCGCCGTTTCGGTTCACAAACTCCCTGGTGCCGTCCAACGGGTCGATCAGCCAGAAGTACTCCCAGGCGCTTCGAACATCAAAAGGCGGTATTTCGCTTTCCTCACTGATTACAGGGATTCCGGTGCCGGCGAGCATATCAGAGATGATCCGGTTCGAAAGCCGGTCGGCCTCAGTTATCGGGCTACCGTCAGCTTTTGCGGAAGACCCAAAGGGGTTGGCATAGATATTCAGTATCGCTTCAGTGGCCAGTATGCCTGCCCGGTATGCAAGCAACACCATATCGTGCTCGGGTCGGATCATTTTTCCAAACATAAAGAATTGCAAAATTAGGCGAACCTGCGAAAACTTTATTTGTAAATAGTTGTTTTTACAGTAATATAAATAACCTCAAAAATGAAAAATCTCAACCTGATTACTGTTATAATCTGTGCTACCGTTTTAATGGCAGGCAACATCCTTTTTCCCCTACAACTATTGGCTCAGGAAAACCAAAGTAAAACATTGCATGATTTTGTTGTTTCCGACATTTACGGCGACAAGTTCGACCTGAGCACCCTGGAGGGCAAAAAGGTTATGGTAGTGAATACTGCTTCGAGGTGCGGCCTTACTCCGCAGTATCAGGAACTCGAAGAACTCTATCGCGCATACCAGGATCGCGGGTTTGTGGTAATTGGGTTTCCGGCCAACAATTTCATGAGTCAGGAGCCGGGAACCAACGAGGAAATCCTCGCTTTCTGCCAGCAAAACTTTGGCGTTACGTTTCCCATGATGTCCAAAATTTCGGTAAGGGGCGATGACATGGCTCCTGTTTATCAATGGCTTACCCAAAAAAGCCATAATGGAGTCATGGATGCGCAGGTGGCATGGAATTTTCAGAAATTTTTGATTGATGAAGCAGGCCGTTTGGTGGACATGATTCCGCCTCGCGAAAAACCCGATTCTGAGCGGGTAATCCGCTGGATCGAAAACCGATAAACATCAGGAATTTCACAAAGTGGTGCCTGCCGGCATTTTTTTATTTGTGATTTGCATTTAGCGCAGGGTCATGAAGGATTTGTCGTAACTTTGTGATTTGTCTGAACGCTACCCTCAACAGGTCATGCCTGAGAATACAAATATAGCTTCCTCAAGTGAGTATTTCCTGGTATTTTCCATTGTCGAAAACCCGGCTTTGGGGCTGCTATTGGAGCCTTTTGCCGTGAAACTGCTTGCCCGTAAGCAGTTTAGCTATGATTTTCACAGGGTAGGGCTCAATACAGTTTTGGACTATGTTGCCGATTTAAGCACGGTTCAAAAAAAGTTGCTGGAGCTTCATGCGCAATACGCCGATGAGGCCATCCTGAAGCGCTTTAACAAGGCAAAGGTCAAACCGGTTGAGTTTTTCCAATCCCTTACCCAGGAATTTGTCATTACCTGGATCCGGCCTATTATTGACAAGCAGATGGCCGAAATGGCTGCAATTTTTGCCGAACATAATATTCCCGTTCATTTCAAAGGAGACAGGGCAGAAAGGATCCGCGAAGAGCCCATCGAGGTGCTTCCCGGCCTTACCGAATCAGTTTTTTGCTTTACCAAAACCTCTGAGGGCCTTTTTTATAAACTAAAGCTCAAATACCAGGATTCGGAGCTTTCGCTGATGGCCGGTAATGCCAAGTTGCTTGCACAAAACCCGTGCTTATTGATTGTTGATAATCACATTTACCGGTTCGAAAAAGGCTGGGACGGAAAAAAACTCACGCCCTTTTTCTCCAAGGAGCATATCCTTGTTCCCAAATCGTCGTTAAAAGTTTACTTTCAGAAATTCGTGCTTGATGCCGTGCAGAATTACAAGGTCGAAGCTCAAGGATTCACTGTCGATGTCATCACCGACTTGCCGAAGCCTCTGGTAAATCTCGAACAGAATTGGCAAAACCATTGGACCTTGCAGGTTTCGTTCGATTATGGCAGGGTGGTGTTTCAGATGGGCGATGATACCCGGTCGAAAGTATTTTTAAAAGAAGAGGCCGAAGTGTATTCGTTTGCCAAAGTATTGCGAAGTACCGTTTTCGAAAAACAGTTTATTAAGAACCTGGAAGGATTTGGACTAAAAAACAGGGGTGGCGATGGTTTTTACCTCTGGTATCCTGCCAGAAAAAGCGGTGACGGCTCCGAGCCGGTGTTGCCCGGTTATTTCGATTACTTAGACTGGCTTACGGCTCAAAGCGTACCCCTGGGATTAAGCCATATTAAGGTTCAGAAAAACGAAGGGGCAGAAAATTTTTATCTTGGTAAACCTGGCCTCCACCTTACCATTAACGACAAGAACGACTGGTTCGACCTTTTCGGCACTGTAAGTTTTGGCCGCTTCGATATTCCTTTCTTAAAACTCAAAAGCCATATCCTGAGCGGCAGGCGCGAATTTACGCTCCCCGACGGCAGCATTGGCATTATTCCCGAAGAATGGTGCTCGAAGTACGCGGATATATTGAAATACTCGGTAAGTAAAGGCAATACTCTTCAGCTTAAAAGGCATCATTATACCTTACTCGAGGGCTTCGAGGGGTCAACCATTGCCGCCGGAGAACCGGCGAAGGCATTGCAGGAATTTGCTCCACCGCCTTTGCCCGGTGGAATTCATGCCAACCTGAGACCTTACCAGCTGCAGGGATACCAATGGATGAGCTTCCTCTTTGAAAACAAGCTTGGTGGCTGCCTGGCCGACGATATGGGATTGGGAAAAACACTGCAGACACTGGCCATACTCATGTATGCCCACAAGGTTGCTGCCCCTTCCTCGTTTCTGTTTAGTGCGGATAAAAGCAAGATAGAATCTGCCATAGCCGGTCAATTAGAGCTTTTTAGCCCCGACGACAACCATTCTTTGCGCAATGGATCGGGTACTTCTTTACTCATCATGCCCCTTACACTGATCCACAACTGGGTTAATGAAATCAAACGGTTTGCCCCATCCTTCAGAATACTGCAGCATACAGGAACTGCCCGTTCAGATTCAACCAGGCTGTTCGGGCATTACGACCTGGTACTTACCACGTACGGTACGGTGCGAAACGACATTGATATGCTCAGGGAGTTTCATTTTCAATACATCGTTCTCGACGAAAGCCAGATCATCAAAAATGCCGAATCGAAAATCTTTCAGGCCATTAAGAACCTGAATGCCAATCACCGGCTTGTGCTTACCGGCACTCCTATCGAGAACTCCCTGACCGACCTGTGGGCACAGTTTTCGTTTCTTAATCCCGGCATGCTTGGCAATTTCAGCCAGTTCAGGGAGGAATTTGTACAGCCCATCGAACGCAATCATGACCAGCAAAAGCAGGCCAAGCTCCACAAGCTCATTGAACCTTTCATCCTGCGACGAACCAAGGCCGAAGTGGCCAAAGACCTTCCCGAGCTTACCGAAACGCTGAGGATATGCGTAATGACAGAAGAACATCAGCGGTTTTATGAGGAGAAAAAGTCGCAGATACGAAACCTTATTCTGGAGCAAGTCGAAAAACAGGGAATGAACAAGGCCCGGTTTTTTATTCTGGGAAGCCTGATGAGGCTCCGGTTAATCGCCAACCATCCGTCGTTGGTTGACCCCGATTACCTTTTCGATTCCGGTAAGTTCACAGAGGTATGCGCCAGCATCGAAAACCTGATGGCTGAAGGACATAAGGTTTTGATCTTCTCTCAGTTTGTTAAACACCTGAATGTTTACAAAAAATACTTCGAATCCAACCAGTTGCCGTTTAACATGCTTACGGGTCAGTTACCAGAAAAAGACCGGTCAGTACTCATAACCGATTTTAACCGGAATCCGGACAAAAAACTGTTCCTGATCTCGCTCAAGGCCGGAGGGGTAGGGCTGAACCTCACCGGAGCTGATTATGTGTTTATGCTGGACCCCTGGTGGAATCCTGCTGTCGAGAAACAGGCCATCAACCGTGCCCATCGCATAGGGCAGAAAAAAAATGTATTTGTCTATAAGTTTATCACCCACAATACCGTTGAAGAAAAAATACTTCAGCTTCAGGAACGTAAAACAAACCTGGCCAATTTGTTTATCGAAAAGAACAACCCCCTGAAAAACTTTGGCCTGGAAGAAATAAGTGAACTGATAAATTGAAGCGAGCATCGCAAGTAATTTTTTAAAAAAAATATTCATAAGCGCCTGGGCGAAAAATAATTTGTTTTCACATGAATAGGTTGGTTTATGCTTTTTTAATACTTACTGTGATTTTTGGAGGCTGTAAGAGTTTTTCCCGCCTTCAGAAAGCTCAGATTGTTTCGGTTTATCACCTGATAGAGGCAAAGCGTTTCAATGAGGCCAGAGGGTTGGTGGAAGAACTGGTGAATGATGAGAACACCGCAAATTGGTCGCGGGTTTGGTATTCGCGGGGAACGCTGGCCCATACTGCCTGGCGCGAAGGGGCCAGGGCCAACGATGTCCGTTTGCAGGAGTTGTATCCCAACCAATTGTATGTTGCTTTCGAATCGTTCGAAAAGGCGCTCCAACTGGAGCCGGGTGGCTGGATGGAACGGAAGGTGACTCCCAGGTACATCCAGTTGGCCAATGACTTCTACACTTTTGGCGAAAGACATTTCAGGAGGGGAAATTTCGCCGAAGCCCTAAGGGCATTTGAACATGCCCAGGTGTTGATTGAGGGGAGCATACTGCCTCCAAAAACTGATACATTGCTTATCTATAATGCCGGAATGGCGGCATTTGAAAGCCGTAATTGGGAAAGGGCAATAAAGCAATTTTCAAGGCTACATAATTATGGTCATTCTGCTGGTGTAACAAGGTTGCTTTTCGAATTGTATCTTGCCGCAGGAGATACCCTTGCTGCCGAAAATACCATTCTGGAAGGAATAGAAAATTTCTCGAATAACGAGCAACTGATCCTCGCCCTCACCGAATGGCATCTTGATCGTGGAAATCCTGTCGCGGCAATGGAAATTCTCGAGGAGGCCATTGCAGACAATCCTATAAATCCGGTTTTTCACAATCTGAAAGGATTTGTATTTCTTGAAAGAGGAAACAATAGCGGTGCCATTGCCTCTTTCAGCGAAGTGGTAAGCCTTACTCCCGACGACTTACATGCCTACATACACATAGCTACCGGATATTATAATATTGGGGTGGGCATAGACGAAAATGCCCGGATGCTGACCCAAATCAACCAGGTACGCCTGGAAAGGGAGCGCTCGGCACAGGCTTATGCACAGGCCATCGCCTGGCTCGACAAGGTGTATGAGCGTAAAGACCTGAACAGGGATATCTTACAAAGGCTTTATCAGCTCTACCGGTTGCTTCGAGTTTCGGAAAGGGCAGACAGCGTACAACAGCGTTTGGGAAGCCACTTATAGCCTCACGGAGAACGTTAATCCGATAAACTGGTTTAACTGGGTTTTGGGCACCCTTTTCTGACTTCCGTCTGGAAAAAGGATGGGTTGTCCTGCATCATCCATCACCGGAAAGCGTATGTCGTCGTCGTAAATCAGATGAACATTCAGCCTTACGGATAAAAGCCAGGTCAACCGCTGCTCAAGGCTCATTTCCCAGTCCACATCAATATTTTCTGGATTATTCAGATAGCTGGAAAATAACCTTACCGAATTGGTAAGGCTCATGCCTTCGATAATCCTGGTTCGGCTCCTGACCAACAGTTGTCCTCCCATTTCCTGCCGCGAACGCTTGCCCCGCTCAATACCATGCAGTGTGGGATTGATCTCAACGGTGTCGAGCACAAAGGTATTTCTATACGATAGTGGCGAGAAATTGATCTGTGTGTTGTCATCAGGCTTGAATTCGATACCTGTACCGATGGTAAAAGTTCCGGGATTTAAAAACCTTGATATCACCATATTGTCGGTAGGCGAACGGAAACCTTTTGCTACCTGGGTGCGGAAATGGAATACCGAGCTGAAGTCTATTTTTCCCATCAGCCTTTTATTGAATTGTGAATTGAATTCCAGCAGGTCGGTATTGGTACGGGTTCCTCGTTCTTTAGTGCGAATGGCTCCGTATCGCAACCTTCCGGTGCTGGTCCATTGGAACCTTTTTTCAGGATTGGTGTACCGCGCCCGGGTATTGATATCGAACATGCCCGAAAACGACCCGGTGCCACCCCTGGCCCAATTGGAAAGGTAATTCTGGCTCAAGGAAATGGAGTTTTCTAAGGTGATGTCCCAGTAAACCGGTATTTCAGCTAAGAGTGGCCGTTTTGCCAATTCCCTGCCCGGTAATTCTGCTGAAGGGAAAAACGGGTCAACCTCTCTTCGGGCTAAACGCTCAATGAAGACATCATCTTCTAACACCAGTGAAATTTCGTACTTCGAAGGGTTGCCCACCCAAATGGTTACGGAGTCGTGTCGGGAATTCTTTGCCCAAAACCTGGTCGGGTCATCTTTGCCTGCGCTGAGCCAGAAACCTGTCTGCTGTCCGTCGAAATTTCGGATAAATATGGGAAGCGAGTCGCGCAGAAAAGTGTAATCGAGCAGGCTGTTTACAGCAAGTGATAATGAGTCGGGCATTCCCGGCGAAAGGACATAATGCAAAAGCGAAGGCTGTTGCGCCCGGTAAAATTGATTCGACCCGGAAACCACAATTGCCGTACCGTCGGCCAAAAACCTGGCGGTTTTATTATTGCCGGGTTTCACCAAAGGCGGAACAATGCGGCCGTTTTCAACCCTGTGTATTGTTATCAAGCGGGATTCTAAAAACCTCGCATCAATGATGGTATCCGTGATGGTATCGGTTGCATGCAACAAAGTGCGTAAAAGCAACTGAACATCGGTAATAGGTACAAGATAGGGTATGGAAGCAGGGTCAAGGGCACGGTAAACAATGGTTTGCTGTATGATCACAGGGTTTCTTTCCAGGGGCATGGTATCCACAATAAAACTATTGTGGTTCAACCACCTTACCGGCAGCGTATCGGCCATGAAAACCTGAAAAGGTTCATAAACCGGAATGTTTTGTTGTAAAGTACCAAGACGGGTCCTTACTGTGTCGTAAGGTTCGTTGTACTGTTCAAGGAGTCTGATGAGCGATTGGCGCAAGATTTCATTTCCTGGCTTCCACAAATTGCGGTTCTGCAACATGAGCCGGATATAATCCGAAGCTGCTGAAGGACTTAAATTGGCTGACCTGCTTTTTTGCTCTTCCTGTTCATGGTAGTTTAATCCGGAAGGTGAAAATGGAAAGACCTGGATCGAATATGATATCAAGACCAAAACCAACAAAACAGAAAGCTTGCGAAACATTTTATTCATTTTGAGGAATATTTGTCTGTAGGAGATTTTCTAAACTATAAAACAACGTTGTATTTATAAAATTTAAAATTACGAACCAGACAATTGACGTCTGAATTTTTCAGAAGTAAAAACAATTAAAACCTTTCCTGTCTATAACCCCGAACAAAGCCTCTTGACCTTATTGAAACAGATTTGTGGTTTCTGGAAAAGGAGTTCATCAACCATTCGCTTCCTTATATTCCTTTAACAGGGACTGGAATATTTCCTTTACCGTGGAGATTTTTGTCGCTTTGAAAGCATTGGAACCGGCAAAGGCAAAACCATGCTCGAAATTTCCTTTGAATGCATTGATCAGAGCAATAATGATACAATATGGACTTTTCGAGATATCGCAGGTTTTGATGCACTGGAAGGGGCATTTTTTAGGTTGTTTTTTGCCCTGCCTTACCTTTTCCAGAAAATTGGAAATCAATGCCCTGCCGGGCATGCCGACCGGACTTTTAATAATTTCAATATCCTTCTCGCTGGCATCTATGTAAGTCTGTTTAAACGCCGGGGAGGCATCGCATTCTTCAGTAGTTACAAATCTTGTGGCCATCTGAACTCCCGAGGCGCCCATCCTGAGCATCTTATCAATATCGGCGCCGGTATAAATGCCCCCGGCGGCAATCAGCGGAATTGGCCTTTGGGATTCTTCCTCAAAAACCTTTAGTTCATTTACTATTTCAGGAACCAGATTCTCAAGGGTATATTTATCGTCGGCGATATGCTCCTCTTTAAAGCCAAGATGGCCTCCTGCTTTCGGACCTTCAACAATTACAGCATCCGGCAAATAATTATAATTCGATTTCCATTTTTCGCAAATTAATTTAGCTGCCCTGGCTGAAGAAACAATAGGTACAATCTTGGTTGTACTGTCTTTTTGTAAGAAAGATGGTAAGTCGAGAGGTAATCCTGCACCTGCAATCAAAATGTCAACCTTTTCTGATATTGAGGTTCGCACCATGTCGGCAAAATTTGTCATAGCCACCAGAACATTTACCCCAATGACACCTTTGGTCTTTTCCCTGGCTTTACGGATCTCTTCCTTTAAGCCATGAATGCTTGCAGCCAGATAATTTTCGGCAAAATCTTTGTATAAAAGACCCAGGCCTGCGCTTGATATTACGCCTACGCCACCCTGATTGGCAACGGCAGCAGCAAGGCCTGATAGCGATATTCCAACGCCCATTCCGCCCTGTACAACAGGTACGGGTATTAACAAACTACCAAGGCTCAGTGATTTCATAAAAGATGGTTTTTCGCAAAGTTACCCTATTATTTCGATACATTTTGAATACCAGAATGGATCGAAATCCGCTACCTCGATTAATTGTGAAATTTTAACGCCGCCGGGTTTGTTTTTGCGATCCCTGATATGTTTTGTTAACTCACTTCCGTGCTTACGGGCATAAAAAATTCCGCTCAACTGAGGAATTATTCGGCACATGCTGCAATGACCACCCAAAAGTCCTTTTTGGAAAATTTTCTTTTCAATCCTGTCATATTTTCTTTCAAAAAAATTGTGAAAAATTCCTTGCGAATTGCGTAATATTGCAGATGGAAACACTATCTGTTTGGGGGCCGGAGGCTTGTGTTGGCGATTGCTTGCCTCCGGGACATTTTTTCCCGTTAGGGAATTACCCCCTTGTAGCAAATTACATTGATACTTCCGGTTATGTAGTGTTCATTGCCAGGAAACAAGATTATTTGGCTCCAAACGGGATTTTCCTTTCCTGCCCGTCGTTCGTTTTTCCTGAAAACGTGATTGTTGAGCCTGATGTCATCCGGTGCGGGTCGGTCTGTATTGACAGGGAAACTGCTGTGGTTTTCAATTCAGGCTGCAACTTCTCTGCGGCAAACGGAAATCTTTTTGAATCACGCTTGTTTGCTACTGTTGAGAATAACCTGGGTATTTTTCCTAAGAAAAGCCTTTTTTTTACGGTTTTTGAACATTTCGAACCGGAGGTTTTGTGCGGGTTCGACAGTGCATTGGTGAATGCGGTAAGGGCAGCTACTTCGCTTATGGCAAATGGCCATATTTTGCAGGGGGTTGATTTACTGAAAGGGCTGGGTGCGGGAACTACCCCGGCAGGCGATGATTTCATCGGAGGATTGCTTTATGGTTTAAATTACCGGCAGGAGGCCTGCGGCGAAGAAAACTCCTGGTTGATTGACCTGATTTTCACAAGTTCAAAAGGCCGCAATCCCATTTCCAATGCCATGTTGCTACATGCTGCCAAGGGACGATTTTTTGCTTCATTGAAAGATTTCTTACAGGCCGTTGACCAAAATTCCAATACAGCCGATAGCTTAAGCAGATTGCTTTCGCACGGTTCAACATCTGGGGCCGATTTGCTTTCGGGCTTCCTGTTTGCCATTAAACACAGAACTACTGTTTTATGATTGTTAAAGGATTCATAAAAAGGGGCGCTTACCACGATTCGGTCACCCTGATGCTGGTATCGAAAGAAATCAACCAGACTCCCGGTGTGTTGGATTCGGGAGTGGTTATGGCCACTGTACAAAACATAGCATTGCTTAGCGAGGCCGGACTTTTTCTTCCGGAGTACGAAGGTTGCAGTGATTCTGATCTGATTGTCAGTGTAAAGTCCGAAACCCCCGATGCCGCCGATATGGCCATCGCCAATACCGAATCGAGGCTGAAAGGTATTAAGGATGCTCCCGGGCAAAGCGGAAAGCCCGTGTTCAGGAGCCTTTCGGCGGCAGTAAGTTCGGTTTCCGGTGTCAACCTCGCGCTGATTTCTGTTGCCGGTCGCTACGCTGCAGCCGAAGCCCTAAGGGCACTGGAGTCGGGACTTAACGTGATGCTTTTTTCCGATAATGTTTCTATTGAAGATGAAATATCCCTGAAAACCCTTGCCAAAGAGAAAGGTTTGCTGATGATGGGGCCGGATTGCGGCACTTCCATTATCAATGGGGTGCCCCTTGCGTTTGCCAATGTGGTAAACCGCGGAAACATCGGGCTGGTGGCAGCTTCTGGCACCGGACTTCAGGAGGTTAGCAGCATCATCTCCAATCTTGGCGGCGGCATTTCGCAGGCCATAGGCACCGGCGGGCGCGATGTGAAAAAGCAGGTGGGTGGGATCATGTTCATCGAAGCCATGAAAGCCCTTGCCAATGATTCCGAAACGCATTGTCTGGTGCTGATCAGCAAGCCGCCCGATGCCGAAGTGCTTCAAGCCATCTCGAAAGAAATCTCAGTTATTGAAAAGCCTGTTGTTGCCATATTGATCGGGGGTAACCCGGATACGCTCAGGAAATCAGGGGCCATTCCGGCCACAACCCTTGAGGAAGCAGCTCAAATCGCCGTGTCGCTAATCAATGGGCAATCGCCAAATAACGCAATAGAGTCTCTTGAATCCCGCAACCACCAGATAACCGCCAGGGCGAAATTGCTTGCCACAACCACCGGAGGCAAATACATCCGCGGCCTGTTCAGCGGGGGAACCCTTTGCGACGAAGCCCAACTGGTCATGAAGGATACTCTCGGGTTTGTTTACAGCAACACCCCTTTAAGCGAAAAGTATATGCTTGTAAATGCAAACCAAAGCAGGGAGCATACACTCGTAGATCTGGGCGATGACGAATTTACCCGGGGTAAGCCGCACCCCATGATCGATTTTTCATTGAGGGTGCAAAGGATTCACAAGGAAACAGCCGACCCTGAGGTGGCGGTAATTTTGTTCGACCTGGTGCTTGGGTATGGATCACATCCCGACCCGCTAAGCGAACTTCTTCCTGCAATAGAAAAAGCTCTGTTTATCAATCCATCTCTGATATTTATTTGCGCTGTTTGCGGAACCGATGGCGATCCGCAGGGCCGACAAAGAGTATCGGAAAAGCTCGCCGGGGCAGGGGTGGAGGTTATGCCATCGAACGCTGCCGCATCGCTTCTTGCAAGTCAGGTTATTGTTTCACTTTATGCCCATCAAAGATAGATGCCCGCTGATTCTGTTTTCAATAAGCCATTAAAGGTTGTGAATATTGGACTTGAAGGATTCGCCCGGAGTATTACACAAAGTGGTGCCCAGGCAATTCAGGTAGATTGGAGGCCGCCGCTCGGGGTTTCTGCTGCCTCCTTAAAGACCGTGCTTGCCCACGGGGAGCAGACAGAGATAGCCAATGCTGTCGCCATGGAACGCATTCTCAACGGCAAGCCGTTTCTGGTGGGGATGGATACGGCACTTAATGTCATTCCCCGTATGCGCAAGAACCTGATCCTTCACTCAGGCCCGCCCATTGAATGGTCGCGGATGAGCGGCCCCACCAGGGGCGCAATTATTGGGGCGCTTATTTACGAAGGCATGGCTGCCTCGCCCGAAGAGGCAGAAGAACTTGCCGCATCAGGCAAAATTGAGTATGCACCCTGCCACGAACACGCTACTGTTGGGCCCATGGCCGGAATAGTTTCTGCGTCCATGCCGGTTTTTATTGTTAAAAACGAAGCTTACGGATACACCGCCTATTGCACCATGAACGAAGGCCTCGGCAAGGTGTTGCGATACGGAGCATACGGGCCGGAAGTGATGGAACGGCTGAAATGGATGGAATCTGAATTGTACCCTGTTCTTAAAGGCGCCATAGGGTTCCTCGGAAAGATAGACCTTAAAGCCATCATAGCTCAGGCTCTGCACATGGGCGATGAAGTACATAACCGCAACCGTGCCGGAACTTCGTTGCTTTATCGTGCCCTTGCCCCTGCCATGGTGCAGACCTGCAGCAACAATGAAGCAGTAGCCAGGGCATTGAGTTTCATCAACGGAAACGACCACTTTTTTCTGAACCTCTCGATGCCTGCAGCCAAATGCTGCCTCGATGCTGCAGCTGGAATTCCCTTCAGCAGCATTGTTACCGTGATGGCACGTAATGGAACGGACTTCGGAATCCAGTTGTCGGCAACCGGCAAACAATGGTTCACGGGCGAGGCTCCAGTGCCGGATGCCCTCTTTTTTCACGGTTTTTCGAAAAAGGATGCCAACCCCGACATTGGCGACTCAGCCATTACCGAAACTCTTGGTTTAGGAGGCTTTGCCATTGCCGCCGCCCCGGCAATAGTGCAGTTTGTTGGAGGAACTGCTCAGGATGCCGTTCAATATACCCTCGATATGTACCAGATCACTGCCGCCGAAAACAATGTGTATCAAATACCCTATCTCAATTTCAGGGGAACGCCTACCGGTATTGATGTGCGCAGGGTGGTAGAGACCGGAATCACCCCGTTTATCGATACCGGCGTTGCCCACAAAGAGCCAGGGGTGGGGCAGGTAGGGGCAGGAGTACTCAGCGCACCAGCCGAACCATTTCGAAAGGCATTCGAAGGCCTGGCAAAAGCATTAGATTCCTATTTAAATCCCTCCGGCGGGAGATAAAAAGGAGGCTTACGTATTTTTAAAATCTGGACAGACTGATACTTTTGACTTTGCACTCACCAGAAAAATTGCTTAAAATTTTAATAACGAAAAATAAAAACCCTGACACATGAATATCAATGATTTCTTCAGCCTGATGAACCGGGTAAAAATTTACGACCTTACGCAACCGTTAAGCATCCATACTCCGCCATGGCCAAGCTATATGCCTTTGCAGATTCAATACTTCAAGCGCATTGCAGGCGCCCACATGGGGCAGGGAGCCAACGGACAGATAATCACCACCAGCCACCATGTAGGTACCCACATCGACGGTGAAATCCATTTCCACTCCAGTGGCCGCTCCATCGGGCATACTCCGCTCGACTTCTGGTATGGTCAGGGAGTCGTGGTTGACATCTCCGATGAGGTGGAAGACTATGGTCTCTACACGCCCGAAATGCTCATGCGGAAGGTCGAAATAAAAGAAGGCGACATCCTGATTATCAATACCGGATTCCATCGCTATGCCTGGGATCAGCCGCAGTCGGACGAGGTGAGGTATTTTGTGAATCATCCCGGACCCAGCCCCGATTTTCACCAGTGGGCCCTCGATATGAAGATTAAGTGGATTGGCGTTGATTGCGGAAGCGCCGATCATCCCATGAACACCATTATCCGCGACTGGCACCCCAAGCGTTTCCGCGAAGCCGAAGCCAAATTGGTGGCCAAATACGGCAAAAAATGGGATGAGATGTTTCCACCCGAGATCTATTATCAGGTCATGCACCTGAAATTGTTCCCAAAAGGATTGGTACACGCCGAAAACATTGGTGGCGACATCAACAAGGTTAACAACAAAAGGGTTTGGATCGGCCTGTTTCCGTTGAGAGGCATTGAAATGGAATCGGCCATGTGCAGGGTGGTAGCCATTGACCCAACGGAATAGCGCCGCAAAGCTGTACCGGCAATTTTTGCCGGGAATTTTTTAATACCTGAATTATTATGGCTATTCCTTACGAATTCGAATATTTTAAGCCGTCCTCTGTTGAGGAAGCTGTTCAGTTGCTTGGAAAACATGAAAAGAATGCGCGTATCCTTGCCGGTGGCACCGATTTGGTCAACGAGCTCAAGAAGGGCTTCCGGGTTCCCGAAGCAGTGATCGACATTAAAGGCCTGGATGAGCTAAGAAAAATAGAACTCACCGGAGGCAGGCTCGAAATTGGCGCCCTGGTTACCTTTAGCGAAATTCTGAACTCCAAAGCAGTAGCTGAAAACGCCTATATTCTTATTGAAGCAGCAGGCCTGGTGGCCTCCAACGGTGTGCGAAACCGTGCGACCATGGTGGGCAATATCTGCTCGGCGGTTGCCTGTATGGACAGCGCCGCCCCACTGCTGGTACATGACGCCACCGTGCATTTGTTGAGCAGCGAAGGTGCCAGGGTAATACCCATTCAAAACTGGTTTGTTGATAACCGCAAAACGGCCATTGCACCCAACGAGTTGGTTACAAAGGTTTCGCTCTCGCTGCCCGGCGTGAAATATGCCGGCGCCTATCAAAAGATGATGCGCTATTCGGGTGAAGACCTGTCGCAGGCCAATGTGGGCATTTTGTTGATGGCCGATGGGCAGTGCCGGGTGGCATTTGGCTCGGTAGGCCCGACTCCCAAGAGATCGCTAAAAATCGAAAATCATTTGAAAACCAACGGAATAACTCCTGAAAGTATTCGTGCAGCAAGGGAAATGATTGAACAGGTAATATCACCGATAACCGACCTCAGAGCCACGCGCGAATACCGGATGCACATGACCAGGGTAATGTTCGAAAGAGCCATTGCTGCCGCAAGCCAAAGGCTGAAAAAGCCCAAATTGGTTACAGGTTAATTTTGGATGAAATTAGGAAAACATGAACAAAACGACATTTTACCTTAATGGGGAAAGCCGGGCGATACACGTTGAACCCCACGAAGTGCTTCTGGAGGTGCTGCGCGACAAACTCGGCATGAAAAGCCCTAAATGCGGTTGCGACAGCGGCGATTGCGGCGCATGCACGGTTTTTTTAGATGGCCGTCCGGTAAGGAGCTGCCTGATCCTGGCCGTGGAGGCACAGGGGCATCATATCCTCACCCTCGAAGGCATTTCGAAGCAGGGAATGAGCCCTCTTCAAAAGGTTTTTCATGAGCGCAATGTGTTTCAATGTGGCTATTGTGCCCCGGGATTGATCCTGTCGGCAACCGACCTGATAAACAAAAATCCCCATCCCACCGAGCACGAAATAAAGGAAGCCATTGCCGGAAACCTTTGCCGTTGCACCGGATATATTCCAGTGGTGGAAGCTATTTTGCACCTAACAAAGAAGGAGTAGCCATGGACAAATACAAATATATTGGACATTCGGCAGTGCGCGTCGACGGCAAGGAAAAGGTTACAGGAGCGGCCCTTTATACCGACGACCTCGAATTCGGGCCAAACCTGCTTTACGCCGAAATTGTCGAAGGACCTCATGCCCACGCCATGATTCTTAGCATAGATACCTCCGAAGCCGAGAAGGTTGCTGATGTGGTGGCTGTGGTTACAGGAAAGGATTTCCCTTTCAATTTTGGCCTTTACATGAAAGACCGCTATATTTTTGCCCAGGACAGGGTGCGGTTTTTTGGCGAACAGATTGCCGCAGTAGTTGCCCGTACACCCCAGGCGGCTATGAAAGGCGCTGCCCTGGTGAAGGTAAATTACAAACCGCTTCCCAAAGTGCTGTGTCCTTTGGAAGCCATTAAGGAGGATGCTGATCTGATTCATCCTGACCTTAAAAATTACTCCCACGTCCCATGGTTTTTTCCAAAACCCGATACCAACATTGCCCATCACCGTAAAATCCGCAAAGGGGATGTGGAGAAGGGCTTTGCTGTAGCCGACTACGTTCTCGAAGATACCTACCAGGTGCCACGGTATTCGCACTGCGCCATCGAATATCATGCTGCTGTAGCAAAATATGATCTTTCGGGACGACTAACTGTTTGGGCCTCATCGCAGTCGCCTCATACTCAGCGCAACCTGTTTGCCAATGCACTGGCGCCTCTTGGAATAAAACACAACGATGTTAGGGTTATTGCGCCTCATGTGGGAGGAGGCTTCGGCTCGAAGGCAGGAGTTACCATGGAAATCATTGCTGCGGCCATAGCCATGAAGGTGCCGGGATATCCCGTGAAAGTAATGTGGAACCGTGAACGGGAGTTTTATAATACCTATCAAAGGCTTGGAGTGGTTGCCAAACTTAAGATCGGGGTAAAAAGCGACGGAAGAATTACCGCACTTAAACACGACATGTACTGGGATGCCGGAGCCTATGTGGAATACGGCGCCAATGTGGTAAATGCGGTGGGTCTTTCGGCCATTGGTCCTTATAAAGTAGAAAATGCTTCAATCGATTCGTATTGTATTTATACAAACCTTCCACCGGGCGGCCCATACAGGGGTTTCGGATATAGCGAGTTCTTATTCGGGCTCGAATCGCACATGAACCGTATTGCCAGCCACCTGAAGATAGACCCTGTTGAAATCCGCAGGCGCAATGCCATCAAGGAGGGCGATTTGACAGCCTATGGAGCCCACATGAACCCCAATGGGTTGCTTAAGGCTATTGATGCCGTTGAACAAAAGATCAACTGGCATAAGCCCTTAAAATCGAATAATCCTGATATCGCCATTGGAAAGGGCTTTTCCCTGTTCTGGAAGGCACCGGCCATGCCCCCGAATGCCTCATCATCGTGTTTTCTTAAATTCAACGAAGATGCAAGCATCAACCTGTTGGTATCGGGGATGGATATCGGGCAGGGATTTCTAACGGTTATGGCCCAGATTGCTGCTGAGGAGTTGTCGGTGCCTACGTCCAAAATCCGGACAGAAAACCCCGACACCGACCGCAATCCCTACGAATGGCAAACGGTAGCATCGCATGTAACCTGGGGCTGCGGAAATGCCGTTAGGAAGGCAGCTATTGATGCCCGCGAACAAATATTCGATTTGGTTAGCCGTACCAAACACCTGGCTAAAGACACCCTGTATTTGGAGCACGAACGGGTAAAATGCAAGATCGATCCCGGTTTTGAATTGCCACTGAAGGATTTTATTATCAATGGAATACAGGCTGAGGACGGTACTTTTAAAGGGGGGCCGGTTATCGGCCGGGGCGTGTTCATGCCCGAGTTTACCTCCACAAATGCCAACCCCGAAACCAGTCAGGGAGGCCACCCCAATGTACACTACACTGTTGGTGCAGCAGCCGCGATCATTGAGGTTGACAGGCAAACCGGCAAGGTGAAGATTAAAAAGATTGTCGAGGCCATAGATGCAGGCAAAGCCCTTAACCCAAGCCTTGTCGAAGGGCAGATCATAGGCGGGGTTTTACAAGGCATTTCAACCGTCTTGTACGAAGAGATGAAATTCGACCACCGCGGAAAAATGCTCAATCCCAACTTTACAGATTACAAAATCCCGACAGCCCTCGATGTTCCTGACGAAATCATCCCGATTATCATAGAAGTTCCCCAGCCCGACGGCCCTTATGGCGCCCGTGGGGTAGGGGAGCACCCAATGATCCCAATTGCCCCGCTTATTGCAAATGCCATTGACGATGCCCTGGGAATCCGGATTACTTCTATGCCAATTACCTCCGAAAAAATCTGTCTTACACTTTTAAAAAATAACGATTAAAAAATAAATAGTTTTGGTTATGAAGCCTTTAGAAAACATTAAAGTACTTGATCTTACCAGAGTTCTTGCAGGACCTTATTGTACCATGTTGTTGAGCGACCTGGGTGCAGAGGTTGTTAAAGTTGAAATGCCGGGTTGTGGCGACGATTCCCGCACCTTTGGCCCGTTTGTCAACGGAAAAAGCCTGTATTTTGTAAGTATAAATAAAGAAAAGAAAAGCATTTCCCTGAATCTCAAATCTGAAAAAGGAAAGCAGATCATCCGGGAAATGGTCAAAAAGTTCGATGTGGTGGTGGAAAACTTCCGGCCAGGTACCATGGAAAAACTGGGGCTTGGTTACGAGGACCTTAAGCAAATCAACCCCCGGATCATCTATGCCGCCTCATCGGGTTTTGGGCATACAGGGCCCTATGCACCCAAGGCATCTTACGACATTCTGGCCCAGGCAATGGGCGGCATCATGAGCATTACCGGTTGGCCCGATACGCCTCCCACCCGGGTTGGAATGTCGCTGGGCGACATTTCGGCCGGAATGTTCCTCACCATCGGCATTCTGGCTGCCCTGAATCAACGCAACTCGACCGGTGAAGCACAAAAAGTGGATGTTTCGATGCTCGATTGTCAGATTGCCATGCTCGAGAATGCCATTACGAGGTATCAGGTGGAGGGAGTTTCTCCAAAACCCCTTGGAAACAGGCATCCTACCATTGCGCCTTTTCAGGCGTACAAAGCGAGCGACGATTATTTCGTTATTGCCGTTGGCAACGATACCCTATGGCAGAAGTTTTGCCATGCCATTCTCCGTCCCCAGTTTGTCTGCGACCCCAGGTTTAAAACCAATGCGCTCCGCTCGGCTAATGTTAACCTGCTGGAGGAAGAATTGTCGAAAATTTTTTCGACCCGCACTGCAGCAGAATGGGTTAAGATTATTGACGAGGCCGGTGTGCCTTGCAGTCCGATCAATAAGGTTGATAAAATCCTGGAAAATCCCCAGCTTATTGCGCGCAATATGCTCGTGGAGTTGAACGATTCGCACGCGGGCAAAATTAAGATTGCAGGCAACCCGGTAAAAATCAGCTCGCTTCCTGAATGCGAAACCCGTTTGCCTGCCCCGGAAATAGGAGAACACAACCTCGAAGTGTTTGCGCAATACTTGGGTTTGACTGCCAGCGATTTGGAAATCCTGGCCAACGAAGGTGTGATTTAAAGTTTGGAATTTTAAGATTACGCTGGCATGTACATTTTCCAACTTCCATTGGCCCCAACAGCAAAGTTGATCCGGAGCGGTGAGCTTTCCCTGCAAGAGTTGGTGGGAGAAATTTGTGATCGAATTGAAAAATACGACCCTTTTGTTCAGTCCCTGCTGCCGGAAACCAACCGCAGGGAAAGGCTTTTGGCCGAAGCTCAGGCTTTGATGATGATGTATCCTGAACCGGAAAACAGGCCTCTCTTGTTTGGTGTTCCTGTGGGAGTAAAGGATATTTTCAGGGTTGAAGGATTTCCTACAAAGGCCGGGTCGAGATTGCCCGATTGTGAATTTGAAGGGGAAGAGGCTTGGGTTGTAACCGCCCTGAAACGAAACGGCGCCCTGATTCTCGGCAAGACAGTAACCACCGAATTTGCATTTTTTGAGCCGGGTCCTACACGAAATCCTCACAACCCGGAACACACTCCGGGAGGGTCAAGCTCCGGTTCGGCTGCTGCCGTTGCGGCAGGGTTTACTCCCTTCGCTTTGGGAACACAAACTATTGGCTCTGTATTACGACCTGCAGCATTTTGCGGTGTATTTGGGTTCAAACCTACCCTGGACCGGATTTCTACAACAGATATTGTTCCGTTCTCGCCCACAGCCGATCATGTGGGTTATTTTGCCCAGGATTTGGAAGGCATACAACTCGCCTGCCAGGCGCTGATTCCCAATTGGAAAAACACGGCCTCCAAGGCGGTTTCAGTCCCCAAGGCAGGTGCAGTTTCCGGAGATTATCTGAACCAGGCCGATGAAGAAATAAGGCATTGGTTTCAAAAAACCATCCCGAAGCTAAAAAGTGCCGGAATCCCGGTTGTGGAATTGGACTGCTTTGGAGATATTTCGGAAATAAACCGGCTGCACAGAGCAATTGTTGCAAGGGATTTTTCCAGGGTGCATCACGCAAGGTTCGAAAAACATCCCCAGCTTTTTAGCAAACATTCGAAAGACCTGATTACGGAGGGCAGGGCAATCCCTGAAGACCTCTACCAGTATGCCATTTCCCGGAGAGGGGATTATCGGAGCAGGTTGAGTAAGGTAATGCAGGAAATGGGAATTGATGTTTGGATTTCACCGTCAACCACAAGCCTGGCGCCCCGCGGCATGGCCTCAACCGGCAGCCCTTTGATGAACCTGCCATGGACATACCTGGGCGTGCCTGCCCTTTCTGTTCCGGCCGGCTTCAGCCAACATGGTTTACCATTTGGTTTACAAGTTGCTGGAAGGTTCAACCAAGATGAGGAATTGTTGTTTTCTGCCCAAGCCATTGAAGAACATTTGGGGCAGAAGGTGTAAATTGAATCCGGAATATTTGAAATTTCACCATATTGAGGATTCAGTATATTTGCCACTTCAAATGCAAAAGGCAATTACCGGGCAAGGGAAAGCACCTGCTAGGCATTGAAGCGCCGGTTTTTTAGATTTGGTTCGAATCAAAGGAATTTGTTCAAAAGGTCATATGTAGTTAGGCGGGAGAAGCCCAATTTTTAATTGTTTCGAAGTTTAAATAGTCATGAGTAATAAGCATGAAATCTGGCTAAAAGCTGCTGTATTGGGAAGCCTGTGGGGGGCATCAGAAATTGTGCTGGGCACTTTTTTGCATAGTCTTCGGATACCGTTCAGCAGCAATTTACTTACAGCCATAGGGATCATTTTAATGATTGCCGGGAGCCGGTTATGGCCCGACAGGGGCTTGATCTGGCGTGCAGGGCTCATTTGCGCCGCATTAAAAACCCTTTCTCCCAGCCACGCCATTTTCGGTCCTATGATCGCAATCAGTATGCAGGCTTTTTTGATGCAGGCAGCCGTTACTGTGGGCGGGCGTTCCATACCTGCATATATCATTGGCGGAGGGCTTGCCATGACCTGGAACCTGGCGCACCGTGTACTCTCGGCCATAGTGCTATATGGCGCCTCCCTGATTGATATGTACCAAAGCCTGGTGAACCTTCTGGAAAGAGATACCGGCTTAATCTTAGGAGGTTATTGGGATCCGATCATAGTCCTTGCCTCAATATTTTTTGGCGGCGGAGTTTTGGCTGCAATTGCAGGAATCTATATTTCCAAAAGTATCAAGTTACAGGAACCATTTTTCTGGAAATTTCCTAAACAGGTTCCACAAAGGCCAATTGTTGACCAATCAAAACCTCGAACGTTAATGGCATTGGTTCGCCCGCTAATATTAGTGGTGGCTATTGTCGGGGTTATGCTAATGATCAGTAATATACCTGTTTGGATAGCAGCGCCAGTAGTTTTTTTATTGCTTGTTTTAGCCTCAGTACACGATCGTAGCATCGTATCCGGCGTTTTTCGCAAACCGGGATTTTGGATAGGCTTAATGGTAATGGTTTTACTATCAGGTTTTTTGTTGGGCAAAAACAGCACCGGGATATTCAATTTTGAGGGATTAAGCATCGGAGTTGGCATGGCGCTGCGAGCTCTGGCTGTTATTGCAGGATTTAAGCTCCTTAGCCGCGAATTGCGAAGTCCTGATTTGGCTTCCTGGTTCAGGTTACGAAAACTTGAAGGTTTTTTAATGGCCATACAGATTTCCTTTCAAACCACTCCCTTGCTTCTCGAATCCATACCCGCCAACCATGCCTGGAAAAATCCGGTAAAGGTTCTTAAACAACTAGTATCCGGCATGGGTGAGGCTTTGGCTTTTATGAAAATTATTACCCTCAGCAATAATATTATCATTCTTACAGGCCGGAAGGAAAAAGGCAAAACGACCCTTTCCTTAAAATTGGCAACCTGGCTAAGGGAGGTGGGATTTTCAGTTGAGGGGATTGTGGCTCCCGAAATAGTTGAAAATGACGAACGGGTCGGTTACATGGTTCAAAATGTTGCTACGGGAGAAAAGATGCCATTTGCCCGAAAGACATCCATCATGACTGAAAACCAAAAGGTTCCATTTGATTTTGATAAGGCCGCCTTGAAATTTGGCGCCAATCTTCTGGAGCAGCCCCAGGTTGAAAAGGCCGATCTGGTTATACTTGATGAAGCTGGTCCACTCGAGTTGAATGGCGAAGGGTGGGCAGCAGCTTTTACAGATGTTATTGCCAAAAGAACAAAACCTACACTTCTGGTAATCAGACCAGCTCTTTTGGAAGCCTTTAAAGAAAAATGGAATCTCGGAAACCCATTAGTGATTGATATTGAGCAATATTCGCCGGAAGAGGTTCTCAGGCAGGTTGTTGAAAAATTAAAGGACACAGGAGTGTCGTTTTGACAACGCTTGGTAAAAAATTTAGTCAAAAAAATATTGAAGGAGACGACTTGTTGTTAAAAATCCATTTTGTTTCCGTACCAAACATCTGAAATATGAATGTAGGTTTGTTTCCTGCTTACGAGATTACAGGTGTGGTTCTGGCTGGTGGCAAAAGCCAGCGTTTCGGACAGGACAAAAGCTTGTATCCATTCAAGGGTAAAACGCTGGTGGAATACGCTATTTCGGCTCTCCAGCCATGGTGCTCCAGGGTGCTCATCAGCACCAACAATCCTCACGCCTATGCCTTTACCGGTATGCCTACCATTGCCGACCTTTATCCCAATTGCGGGCCTATGAGCGGTATTCACAGCGCCCTCGCCCATGCATCAGGGGAAGTGGTTGCGCTGGTAGGATGCGATATGCCCTACTTAGATGGGCGCATTTTCCCATTCCTGATCGAAAACATGTCCGGAAAGCAGGCCTCGGCGCCATTGCATTTCGGATTTTGCGAAACTTTATGTCTTGTTTTGAGAAAAGATACCCTACAGGCGGCTGAACAGGCAATTCTGGAAAAAAAATATAAGGTTCTTGAATTTCTACAAATGATCGAAACCGGGTATCATGAAGTGACCCTCCAGGAATTTTTCAAACCAGGGATGTTTCACAACATTAACACACAGGAAGACCTTGGCTTTGGGCCGAAAGAGAAGTAATAGTATTTTCTAACCTGTCCCAAATACAGATCCATGTTGGAACAGGCTTCCTCAATCAGATTTTTTCAATCCGCACTGCCGAAATTTTGAATGGTGCAATTTTTGAATACGGATCGAGTTCGTCTCGTGTGAGTTTGTTTACAGGTGTTTCACTAAAGTGAAACGGAATAAACAATTCGCCCGGCAGTACCTGATCGCTGATATTTACTGAGGTTTCTACCATACCCCTTGGTGAAATCACCCTTACCCTTTGGCCTTCTGTAATCTCACCAGATTGAGCATCATCAGGATGCATCAAAACATACGATGCGTTGGCAAAATGGTTAAGTGCGGCATTGCGGCGCGACATGGTGGAACTGTGATAATGGTACAATATCCTGCCCGTGTTGAGAATATATGGATACTTAGCTGAAGCTTTTTCCGACTGTTCAACATAATCAACCGGGTGTAACTTTCCAAGACCATTGTCGGTATTGAATTTTTCCAAAAACAGGGTAGGGGTTCCAGAATGTTCCGGGTCAGGGCAGGGCCATTGAATACTTTGTTTTTCAAGCCTGGCGTAACTAATTCCTGCGAAAATCGGTGCGGTTTTGGCTATTTCATCCCATATTTCACTTTCATTTTGGAAATTACCAATGGGCTTTCCCATTCTTCGGGCAATTTTAGTCACTATCTGCCAATCAGGCAGGGCTTTCCCCGGAGGATCAACAGCCTTGTTGACCTTCAGTACGCGACGGTCGCTGTTTACAAAGGTTCCGTTTTTTTCTGCAAAAGCTGCTGCCGGCAATACCACATCAGCCAGGGCAGTCGTTTCGGTATGAAAAATATCCTGTACCACAAGAAATTCGAGTTTCCTTAAGGCTTCTTCGGTATGGTTCAGGTTTGGGTCTGTAATCATGGGATTTTCGCCCATGATATACATGGCGCGGATACTTCCTGAATGCGCCGCGTGAATTATTTCCACGGTTGAAAGCCCTTTTTCTCCATCCAATTCTTCAAAAGGAACTCCCCAGATGCCTGCTACCCTGCGTCGGTTGTTTTCGTTTTCCACAGGAATGTAGCCCGGGTAGAGAAATGGAGATGTGCCAACATCCGAAACCCCCTGAACATTATTTTGACCCCTTGGAGGGTTAATGCCGGCTCCAACCTTTCCGATCTGCCCGGTGATCAGCATCATGTTGATGAGGCAAAACACATTGTGGGTTCCGGTTACCTGTTGGCTGAATCCCATCCCGGTTGCTATCAGCGGCCTGCTGGCCATGGCGTAAATCCGGGCAGCCTCCTGCATCAGGCTGGCCGGTACCCCGGTAATTTCTTCGACTATTTCCGGGGTATATTTTTCGGAAACGGCTTTCAGTTGCTCAAGTGCTTTCATGCCTCCATCAATGCGCGATTGGATAAAAGGAATATCGATCAGCCCTTCAGAAATGATCACCCGGATCATCCCATTGAGCAGGGCAACATCGGTTCCCAGACGCGGCTGAAGCCAGATGGCGGCATCTTTTACCAGCGGGGTCCACTTGGGGTCGATAATGATGATCTTGGCCCCTTTTTGCTGAGCCGCCTGCTTCACATAAGTGGCTGTTACCGGATGGGTTTCTATCATGTTGTTCCCGGTAACCAGAATACAATCGCTTAAAACATAGTCTTCGATGGAGTTGCTCCCGGCTCCATCGCCCAATGATTTAATCATGGCTGTAACGGTTGATGCATGGCACAAGCGGGTACAATAATCCACATTATTGTTGCCGAATGCTATCCGAACCATTTTCATAAAAAGGTAGTTGTCCTCGTTGGTAGCCTTTGCCGAAGCATATCCAGCCAAAGCCTTTGACCCGTATTGGTCCTTTATTTCTTTAAACCTGTCTGCAACAAGGTCGAGTGCTTCTTCCCAGGTAGCTTCGACAAATTTTCCTTCTTTTTTTATTAATGGGGTGGTTAGTCGTTCAGGATGGCTGATGTAATCGTATCCAAAACGGCCCTTTACGCATAGCCTCCCATAATTCGGGCTCACTCCGTTTACGCCGTTGCTGCGTAGGATTCGGCCATTGGCTACCCATAGTTCAATCTGGCACCCGACTCCGCAATAGGGACAGGTAGTTTGGGTTTTGTCGATCTTCGATTGTAGATTAATTTTTTCCCGGTGGGGTTTTTCCACAATAGCACCAGTTGGACAAAGCTGGATACACTCCCCGCAACCATCGCATTCGCTCTCGTTCCATCTTCCCAAACCTCCGATTATATAAGAACCAATCCCCCTTCGGCTAAACGACAATACATTCTTACCCTGAATCTCGTCGCAGGCTTTAATGCACCGAAAGCATTTGATGCATTTGGAGGCATCGTAACTCAACACAGGTGATGATTGGTCAACCGTATAGCCCAACTTCTGCCAGATGGATGGAAATTGCCGGTTTTCCTTTTTATCCAGGCCGTATCGAACGACAAGTTCCCTGAATTCATCGTGATAACTGCCGTCATATTCCTCGTTATGCTCTGCCAAAAGGTAGTCGAGCAGATACTTACGTGCTTCTTCCAGTTCCTGATCGAAGGCAATTACCTGCATCCCTTCTTTCACCTTCATGGTGCACGAAGCCACCATACCCCTCATATCACCAACTTTAACTACACACAGACGACAGGCCCCTGTTGGCGACAATTTTTTGTGATAACACAGGTGGGGTATGTTGATGCCATTTTTTTTGGCCACTTTCAAAAGGTTATCACCTTCGCGGGCCTGAATGAGGGTATTATCGATGGTAAGTGAAATGATCCTTGACATAATTGATTGAATTATTTGACCTATGGCGATTACATTTACTAAAAATCCTGGAATTGTTTTTCTGATGCCTGGGCTCCTGTCTCATTACAAGGCCAATTCCTTGCTGAAAAATCTGATGGCCGATTTTATCGGCAAAACGGGCGACTGTCCCAAAGGACACAGCGAAGTTGCTGCTATGATTTCTGACTGATGAACCATTTGTTCCAAAAGATTATCTCCCTTTGATTTTTTCAGGAAAAGTTCCCTGGCTTTTTCTTCAAGAAAGGTTGTGCCAACGCGGCATGGCACGCATTTGCCGCACGACTCATGTTTGAAAAAACGGAGACAATTCAACAGAACCTGAGAAACCTGGTCGCCCTCTTCAAGCACGATAATCGCACCCGAACCGAGGGTAAGACCCTTCTCGTGCAGGTTTTCGTAGGTCATTCTTTCGTGGAGCATGGTAGAGTCCACAAAAGTGCCTGCAGCGCCGCCCAGCAGCGCTGCCTTAAAGGGCTTGTTGTTGTGAAGCATCCCGCCTGCCAGGTCGAAAATTATATTTTGAAGGGTAGCTCCAAGTTCAACCTCATAGCAACCGGGTTTTTTAACTTTTCCGCTGAGGGTAAAAAGTTTTGTTCCGGGCGACTTTTCGGTGCCAAACCGGCGATACCACGCATTCCCGTTTACTATAACGGATGGTATATTGGCCAGTGTTTCAACATTATTTACCAGGGTAGGTTGCCCAAAAAGACCTATTTCGGCAGGGTAGGGGGGTTTTATTCTTGGATTGCCCCGCTTACCCTCGAGCGATTCTATCAAAGTGAGTTCCTCCCCGCATAAATAGGAGCCTGCGCCGAGTTTAATTTCCAGGTCGAAATGAAACCCGGACCCAAGGATATTCTCCCCCAGAACCCCAATCCGATAAGCATCTTCAATGGCTTTTCGGGTTAGCTCTATGGCTCGGGTATATTCGCCCCGGATGTAAATGTAGCCTTTCCTTGCCCTGATACTACGGGCGGATATGACCGCACCCTCGATGAACAGGTGCGGGTCGTTTTCCATGATGATGCGGTCTTTAAAAGTTCCTGGCTCACCTTCGTCGGCATTCACAATCAGAAAGTGTTCGGGGCATTCAGGACAACTATCGCTGGTGAACCGGTTTTTGGTACCCGTAGAAAATCCGGCTCCACCCCGGCCCCGAAGGCCCGATGCTATCAATTCATCTATAATGGCAGCCGGCTCCATCGACAAAGCTTTCTTCAAACCCTGATACCCATCTGCAGCCAGGTAATCATCGATGCTTTCGGGACTGATCCGGCCGGCATTTTTTAAAACAATGCGGGTTTCTTTAAGCATGGTCTTAAATTTTTATTTTGAATACTTAGATTGGCTGAATTTTACCGCTTAAAAGACGGTTAATCATCTGGTCAATTTTTTCAGGAGTCAGCCCTTCGACTACCTCCTGGTTAATCATCATGCAGGGAGATGTTGCGCAAAGTCCCAGGCATTCAGTCGTTTCGAGCGTAATAGTCTGGCAGGAGGAAGTTTGACCGACCTTTATCCCAAGTTTGTTCTCCAGGAAGGATAGCATTTCGTTGCCCTGCATCAACTCACAAACCGGCGAAACACAAAGCCTGATAATATGCCTGCCTCTTGGTGTAAGACTAAACATACTGTAATAGCCTGCCACACCGCTCACGGCGCTTTTGGTCAAATTCAGGTACCGGGCAGTGGCAATCAAATCTTCCTCCGAAAGGTAATTTTGTGGATGATTTTCCTGTAAGGCATGAAGAATATTTAAAAGGTTTTCGCTCCTTTGGGGAAACTTTTTTAAAATCTCGTCGGTTTTCATACAGCCTGAATTTTAAAAATTAGAACACAAAGTTGTATTTCAGTATATCCTGGCTAAGTTCTGTAAACAGGAAAAGTAATACTTTTTTAAATGAATAGTCAAGTATCTTGCTAAGAAAATGAGTAAGCTGTCAAAATTTAAATTTAGTCTTAGTATAGACTTTTCCGCAACAGGAATGCCAGCATCCTGTAAAAATTCCGTTCCTGTTTTCTATGAAGATGCCTAGGTTTCGAAAAGCGTGGCAAATATAGCTTCGTGTGTGGCCGTTTCTTTTCGTCCCCGCCTGCCAACAAAATTAACCAAAGATGGCGGGCAGGTTTGTAGCCCCAAGCAGGGCAAAAAAAATGACCCCTGGTCAGGAGGTCATTTTTCAGAAAAACAATCATAATTCTTACATCCAGGTACTCACCTGCCCGGCGTGAACAATGATAAACCTGTTGAGTAAACTTCCCAATAGAATTAATGCAGGAGCAATGTAATGTGGAATTTTTTTCCCTTTTAAAATCAGAATTGCAAGAAATGCAGGAATCAGCAGGCCGACTAAAACCACGAAGAACCAATAAGGGAAAGTAAATGGGCCACCAAGAAACAGTTGAGCTGCATCAATTTGTTTTTGTGTGCTAGCCAAAAGGCTCATAAACCTGTGTGCAATCAGAAACAGTTCAGCAGTAACCAATCCCAGGAAGACCTTGGTGAAGAAATTCCTTTCATCTTGCGATTTTGAGAGTAAAACTATGGTAGCAGCTCCTGCAGATAGGCCCGAAACAAGAAACATAATAGCAAGCACTGAGGTATTCCAAAGGGGCCTTGCATTGAATGCCGATAAGAGTATTCCTGTATAAATTCCCAGCAATATCCCAAATATGATCATGATCCAGGCCAAAGCCTTTTTATTTTTGTTTAAAAGCTCCTCAACCTTTAACAGCCACTGCAGTCTCTCAAAAACTGGCGTAAGGAATTGCCGGTTTGTAATGGCCACCCAGGCAAAAGATACAGGCGTAACCACCATGAGTACCCAGGCTCCCCACGACATAGGCGCTTCAATACTAAACGAGGTATAAAGCCTCCAGAAATAAAGCTTATGCGAAAGGTCGTAAAACAATGCAGTCAATCCCACTACGAGGAGAATGGGTACAATCATGGGCGCTTTAAACACAGCTGCTTCGAACCTATTGCTTTTACCTTGCAGAAAGCTCAGACCGCAGAAAATCAAAATTCCTGCAGCCATTCCACCCACAAACAGGTACAACGGGATAGGCCATGGCCATATGGTTAAGGTGGGGTCGATATATTCGTTTAATCTTCCGCTAATTATTAACTGTTCATTCATCTTTTCTGCAATTTAAGTTAGAAAGAAATGCATGGGTTCTGTTCCTGCTTCGGGTATAAGTGTTTTATATTCCCTTTCTTGCAGAATTTTAGATATTTCACTTTCCGGGTCATCTATGTCGCCGAAATGAATGCATTTTGTGGGGCATACCATCGAGCACGCTGTTTTCAATCCATTGGTCACTCTATGGTGGCAGAAAGAACATTTATCAATGTACCCTTTGGTGTGCCTGTAACGCGCATCGTAGGGGCATGAAACCACGCACGCTCCGCATCCGATACATTTGTTTGGTGTTACCAGAATAATGCCTCCGTCGGAGTAATGGCTCGATCCGGTGGGGCAGGTTCTTACGCAAGGAGCATTTGCACAATGGTTGCAGCGCTCCGAACGCAACTCCATGCGGAGTTTTGGGAACCTACCCTTAACCTCCTCCACAATCCAGTCGCGGCTTGAGCCAATGGGTACAAAATTTTCAGTCTGGCAAGCTACCACGCAGTCAGAACATCCTACGCATTTTTTGGTATCAATCGCCATGGCATATCTCATATTTAAACCTCCGCCTTTTTAGGATCCGACAAAATAAATTTTACAAAGTTTCCTCTCATCCCTGTGCCTCCCATGATGGGGTCAACATGCACTTTGGTAATGAGTTCGGTGTCTGATATGCCTCTTCCATAAGCCCTCTTCAGACGTTTGTCGGCATGTCCGAATCCATGTACCATATACACAGTGTCGTTATTATTCCGTTCGGTAATGCGCACCGCAATAGGGAATGAAGACACAACGCCGTCCTGGTTTTCGAGCCAAATTTTCTGGCCTGCTGCCAGGTTGTGCCGCTGGGCCACTATAGGGCTTACCCATAAGGTGTTTTCCTCCATCAGGTCGAAAAGGTAGGGATTGTTTGCCGTGCGTCCGAATGTGTGCATCGGTGCCCTGCCATAGTTCAACCGGTAGTAACCTTCTGCAGGCTCTTCATGTTTTGTATAAACCGGCAGTGGGGCGAATCCATGTGCTTCAAAGCTTGTAGCGTAAAGCTCAATTTTACCCGAGGGGGTATTGAACCTGTGGCTGCCATCCTCCTTTATGAACATTTCACTTTCTTCTCTTGGAAAAAGTTTTACTCCCAGCTGCATCATTTCTTCATACGACGAGCCGATTTGTTGCAACTGCCAGTCGAGTTCTGCTTGCTGATCATCAAAAGGGAAATATCTGCCCAGGCCAAGTTTTAGAGCCAATTCTCTTACTATCAAATATGCAGGTTTAGAATTGTATTTTGGTGGGAATACTGGAGCCCTGAGTGCAATGGAGGCTTCTCTGCCCTGATCGGTTCTGATTATGTCGTTTCGTTCCAGATAAGTGCATTCGGGAAGCACCACGTCAGCCCAGCCTGTAACATCCATGGGCATGGTGTCAATGGCAACCAGAAGTTCAAGGTGCTGTATTGCCTCGAGCGTTTGTGGGGCGTTTGGGATTGTCATGGGAAGGTTACATCCGGTAACAATCCATCCTTTATAAGAAAAATCCCTTCCTTCTTTCGGAATGGTGCGATCAATGATTGCGTTTGACACCGACATTGCAGTCAATGGAAAATCGCCTTGGAGAATGTCTCTCCAGGTCCTATTTGGAGTTGGAAATGCAGGCACCGGGAATCTGGGAACCGAGGCCCGGGTTGGGAAATAAAATCCGCCCTTGCGACCCCATGAACCTTGTAAGGCATTGAGAATGGCTACAAGCCTGAGTCTTTGAGTGTCGTCGCCATACCAGGTGTTGTGCCTGCCCGGATGAACTATGGTTGCAGGCGAAGCATGGTGCATTTCCCAGGCCGTGTCAATGATTGCATGTGAATCGAGGTTGCAAATTCCGGCAGCCCATTCAGGGGTGAAAGGCTCGACATGCTTCTTTAATTCATCAAATCCCATGCAGTACCTGGCTACATAATCCTTGTCGTACCAGCCATTTTTTATCATCACATGAATCCATGCAAGCATCAGGGCATTGTCGGTGGCCGGTTTAATGGGCAACCAGTGTTTGGATTTGGCCGCCACAGTCGAAAATCTGGGATCAACGGTTACAATTACCAAGCCCTTGTCCTGGGCCATGGCCATTTCCTGCACCTGGGTATTGTGCATGTTTTCGCCCAAATGGTAACCCAGCAGCACCAGACATTTACAGTTCTTTAAATCGGTAGGTTCAGGAGAGTTGATTTGCTCTCCAAATGTACCGACAAACGCTACTTCGCGCGGGCCGCGGCATTGTGCCCAGGAGGGAGCGGTGGAAGAATCTGAACCATACGCTTGCAATAATTCGGTGAAATACCTTCCGCTCGAGCCATGGTTAAATAATGCCACCGTTTCAGGCCCGTGATGGTAAGCAATTGAGCGCATCTTCTGGGCAATGTACTCCAAAGCTTCATCCCATGAGGCTTCCCTGAAAGAATGTTTGCCGTTTTTTACTGTGCGGATCAGGGGAGTGCGCAAGCGGTTTTCGTCCGTGTACATCCCCAGCCCGCCAGTTCCCCTGGGGCAAAGTCGTCCGTTGCAAAGGGGGTCAATTTCGTTACCGATAATTTTCCAGATTTCTCCCTTTTCGTTGGTATAGGCCCATCCGGCGCACCTCCAAAAACAAACCTCGCAATAGGTTGGAATACGCTTATTGGCAAACTCCAGGCCCAGGTTTTCCCCAATTCCTGGATTTACAAACTTCTGGACAAAGGTGGAGCCTAAAAAACCCATGGCGGCCATGCCGCCGGCTCCCACCGCTGTAATTTTAATAAATTCTCGTCTTTTCATTAGTTATGAGTGGTAAAAAAATATAAGAAACCAATGATCCTTACCGAATGGTCGCCTGTCCTAACTTTTAACATCCGGCCACAGCCCTTTGGGGGGCTTCTGCTTTGACTGGTGGTGTTGACTTTGTTGTCCCGAAATTCTTAATCTCTCCCTGGCTGAATACCGTTAAACCAGTATCTCTCAGCGAATTAAACGTCAAAGTACTTAAGCCTGAGCTCAGAAAGCGGGCATCATATCCCAAGGTGCGGAGAAATGCTGCAACCAATCCTCCTGTTTGGCCGTTTACCGAGGCAACAACTATGGGGTTGAAGGGCAGCAAATAACTCAGATTTGAAGTAGCTTCCGCCCGCCCAAAAAGAGGCAGCATGATACTGCCTTCGGGAGCCAAAACATCGACATTTGTTATTTTTGGGTCCGATACAACGATTTGAAACTGCAGGGGATCAGCCATTATTTCGTCTGCCCTAACCCTTGCATTGACAAATTCTTCCTGTAAAAGCTCGATTACGCGAGCTTGCAAAATTTCCTGCCCCGTTGTTTTGAATGTGAAAATCATAGGCAATTCGTTGCCTCCTGCCGAAGCTTCGGTTGGGGTAACCATCCTGCCGGCAAAATTATTTGAGATGTTCCTCAGCCAGTTGTCGCGTGCCACCGGATATTGCCATGCACTCATGCCCCATCTCAGGAAATAGACATCTTCTATTCCCAAAAGCCTTATCAAACCTGTAACATAACTCGCCCTTTGCCCTGCATAACAAACCAGTACAACCTTGTGGATATAATCGAGGGGAATTGACTTTAAGTAATCGTAAACCAACGCCTGCTCAACAAGAACAGCCCCTGGAATATGCATCGGATAGAAATCTTCGGGGTTGCGTAGGTCAACAATATGGTACTTTTTGTTGCCGAGATTTTCAAAGACCTCGGTAGCAGAAACCGACAGTGCTTCTTCCATGTTTTCCTTGTGAAGGTACAGGTCCTTCCGGGAGAGGTAATCCAGCAATACTGCAGCCTCATTTATTTCTACCGGAGTTTCTTCAATTGGTGAAGCAGCAACAGGTGCCGTACGCTCAAGTGCCAGAAGGCCTCCAAAAACAAATGAAACAGGCAACATGGTCAAAAGTGCAATTTTAAAGGCTTTCATTTTGGGAAAATATTAAAAATGAAGAATTTAACAGCTTAATAAGTTGTTTCCTAATTATTGCCAGAATCGGCTTTGGTGCTTGGCCTTTCTTGAAAAGCCAAACCCCAAAACCGAAAAAGACAGTTTAGCATATTATATTATCGCCGAACGGGATTTGCAGCATCCGCCTCCCATTCGTTAAATGCGCCATCAAAAAGCCTTACGTTGGGATAGTTCAGGATGTTTCTCAGTACAAAAAACACAATTCCGGCTCTGATTGACGAAGCGCAATACACGATTACCTCCTTGTTGGGCGTAATACCGGCATTCGTGAATATTGTCCGTAATTCTTCGGCTGTTTTGAGCGTACCGTTTTCGTTAAGTACCTGAGTATGCGGGAGGTTTACCGATCCGGGTATATGCCCTTTTCTTACTGCGGCACCTTCTGTGCCTCTGAATTCGCCTGCACTACGTACATCAACCAAAACCGCGTTTGCATCGGTGGATGCCCTTCTTACTCTTTGAATGTCAGCAGCAATGGCGGCATTTACTGTTGGCTGGAAGGTGGTGGCGGTTACCCTTCTGGGTGTGCGGCTCACTGGCAGGCGGTTGCGTTGCCACTCGCCCATGCCTCCGTTAATTATTCTAACATCGCGTGCGCCAAGATATCTCAAAATCCAGTACATCCTGCCGCTGAATCTTTGGTGACCGGCATCGTACAGCAGGATAATGCTGGTATGCGAAACGCCTCTTGAACCCAAAATCCGGGCAATTTCTTCAGGGCTGCGCAACATATCTGCAACTCCTGTGGGACGGTACAAATCTCCGTGCCAGATGTTTACAGCATTGGTGATATGTGTGCGGGCAAACTCATCAACCGGATTGCAATCAATGATCACTACACCGGCCTGATTTACCATCCTGACAGCATCGCGGGGGTTAATCAGATTTTGGGCTATAGTTAATGTTGATGCAAGAAGTAACGTGGCAAAAAAAACGATTTTCATTTTAGTGTGACATTTAAAATTAGATTATCGAAAAGTCAATTAACCTATAAATCCCATAGGCGCTAAAATACTATTTGAACCTGTAATAGAAGCTCATCATTGAATACCTCAAGACGTTCTTCGGCTCGGTATAGGTAGTTTAGCTGTACTCTTGTCCATTCATTGAACCAGTAATTGATTCCAAAAACCATAGAGTGTTCGGTTGAGTTTGGAGTGTCAATGTTGGTGTTCCAATTTTCGTAGCGGAAAACCGGTTGAATATTCCAGGGGGTGCGATACATTGCCGTAAAATAGAATCCGCTTCGATTCAAATCTCCAAGAATAATCTCCGGAGGTATCCCACAACCAGGGCTAAAAACCGAAGAACCTTTATCCTGCCCCGAAACATATTCTCCAATAAGTGACAGGCCTCTGAAATTGAATTGCAGATCGGTTGCCCACCTGAAGCGTGAATCTTCTGTAGGTACCCCCTCTGCAAGGGGAGCGTGCTTGCCATACTGCACACCACCACCAAGCTTAAGAAATTCGAAAGGAGAAACCTGAATCCGGCTATGAAAGGTTTTGCCGGTGTTGTTGTCGCGAACTCCTCTTCCTGTACCATTGGTCAGCGCCAGACTGTAAAAAAACCTGTCGGCGAATAACCTGCCCGAAACCATCAAACCCAGGTCGCGGTCGGGGCTAACCAGGTTATTTACCGCCGAGCTTCTGAAAATAGTATTCAGAGAGTGGCAGGCAGTGCTCATTTCGAGGGTGAATGGCGACTTAAACTGGCCAATCGAAATTTGTGCCCAGCTAAAACGCTGGTAGGTAATGAATGCATCTAATAAAAATGGCGCCTCATTGAAAAAAATGGGCCCGGTTTCAATCACCGCATAATACAGAAAATCGTATGGCACGGTTCCGGTAACTCCAATCCTTGCCCGATTAAAGGTGAAAGATTGGTCGGTGTTGTCGCGGTTGAACCGGGTTTCGAACTGTGGTTGCAAAAATCCAAAAACGGTAATACCACCGTCTGGACTTGGGGCTGCGCAGCCTTGCCCCCTGGATGGTTGGAAATTTCCCACCATCAGGGTGGCAACTAAAATAATAATTTTGATGTGCTTCATAATAGAAACGGATTTAACAAATTTGACGCAAATAAGTGTAATATTTATTTGCGTTTGGTGGTAAGTTTGGCAGGGCATTTAAGTATTGAACAATGGCGGAATTTTTTAACCCCGCCATTGCTTAAAAATTTATTGTACCAAAGGAAAATCGTTTGGCGTAATTGGCCACCTGTTGGCAGTCATATCTCTATTCCACATGGAGTTGGCTCCCCAACTGAAACTGTAAACATCATATCCCAGAACCTTGAGGTAGAATGCAACGGCTGCTGATGTCTGGCCGGTAAAGCAATAATTAACAATAGGTCTGGCGGGATTCAAAAAGCGGAACTCATTGTTGGCCAGGGTTAAGGGCAGAATTCTGAATGCGCCGGCAATATGACGGTTTCCATTGGCTGTCACGGCATCCAGTGACCAATAATTGTTTATAAAGTAGTTGCCCGGGTTGGCCAGCACCGTGGCTGCATCAACCGAAGGCAGACCCTCATTCAAAACTGCCTGGACCCTTTCCCTAAGGATTTGAGCCGGGTCGTCGGAGTCGCTGGTTACCAAAGGCCTGTTGGTATATTCAACGTTGGCGGCAAAACTTGGTGGAGTAACAATGTTAGCATTCGTAAGGTTTCCTATACGAGCCGTCCAGCGGTCGAGGCTGCTGTGCCAGGAACTCATGCCCCACATTAAGTTTCTTGCTGTTGGAAACCCGCTTAAACGAAGAGCGGCAACTGCGAATGCTGCCGTCTGTCCGGAATAGCAAACCACGATTATTTCGCGGCCGGTCAGTTGCCCTGCAGTTTGCGCATTTCTGGCTGTGGTTACCACATTGGCCATGGTTGAATTTACCGCTCCCTGAATGCGTCCGGCAGCAAAATCAACAGGCAGCCTGATATCAATAATGTAGTAACTTGCCAAGTTAGCATTTAAAGTGGTTGCCGGAACAACCCATCCTGAGGCATGCATGGTTGGTAAATCCATATTGTTTGTGCGAAGGTGATCCGCCAGGATTTGGAATTTGTTTGTTACTTCCGTTTCGTCTTTACAACTCGAAAAAAGGGCAACCGGTAAGACAAACGCAATAAGGAAAATCTTAAAAAACTTTTTCATGGTGGTTTAGCTTTAATTGGTTATTTTATAAGTTTGAAATTATTCAGTTGATTACAGCCCAAATATTGAAAGCGTAAAAAAAGATTGTTAATTTATTAACAACATGCAAATATGCTCATATTTTTATAAAAACTCATTCTGTCGGGGAATCTACTAAAACAGATTAAATGGTTGTTTGAATCATAAAAAAAGCTGATTTGAAACATAAAAAAACATGACCTACATCAGAAAGAATTTTAAAATACATTTTGAATTCTGCTATACGACTGTTTAATTGTGCTCGAAGGAGATTATGAAAATTTAAAATCTAAATTCGTATTTTTGTATAAATGTTCTATGTAATGTCGGCCTAAAGAATACTATGAAAGTAACCAGTTGCACTATTCCGGATTTAAGTTTGCCTTTGTTTGAAAACCTTACAAGTGAGGAATCCGAAGTATTGGTTAAAAGTATGGTTAAGGTCAAATACAAAAAAGGAGAAACTATTTTCAGGCAGGGAACTTTCGCATCCCACATTGTATATGTAAAAGATGGCCTGGTAAAAGTTTTTGTTGAAGGGTGCAACGAATCCCTTGTATTGAGGATTGTTACGCCTGGAAATTATTGCGCCCTTTCAGCAGTTGCCGACGAAAACAAATTATTTCCCTATTCCGCCAAGACTTTTACTGATACCGAGGTATTACTTGTTGATATTGAAGCCGTAAGATCCTTTGTAAAAAGTAATTCCAGGTTTGCCTCTATTTTGGTAAATCAGGTTAGTGTTGGATACAATCAAATGATTGGTCGGTTTTTCTGTCTCACCTTTAAACAATTGTACGGCAGGTTGGCCGACATCTTGTTGTGTCTTTCAGAGAAAATTTTTAATAGCAGTTCTTTTGAGTTGAATTTTACAAGGGAGGAATTGGGCGAATTGACAAAGATGTCATCAGAGTCGGTTATCCGGATGCTCAAAAAGTTTAAAGACGATGGCATTATTGAAATGGAAGGTAAAAATATCACGATTAAAAATTTTGACAGCCTTCGGAAAATAAGCGAATTTGGTTAATAATTCCATTTTTGAACATCCGGATGATTAAATTGATTTTACAAAACCTATCTGATTGTTTCGGGATACTTTTCCTGCACTGGCAAACCCAAGCATCAACAAAAAGCCCGGATAATGCTGTTACCCGGGCTTTTTGATTATTGGCTCAAAGCTTCGATTACTTTATGCCGGGGGGTAAATCGTTGCAAACAATTTTTATATCCGAAGTGTAAACTATTCCGGCAAATTGCTTGAAAAAGTGACTATAAACTTCATCCATGATCAGGTTTGCCTGGGCTTCTTCGAAAACCAGGGTTTCGATCCGGAAATTGTCGCCAAAAATTCCTATGCCATCGAAACCAGCCCAAACACCTTTATCACCTTTCCCTGTAATTCCGTGATACACCAAGTACCCGCTGATACCGAGCGATTTAATCAAGTGTATTACTTGTTCCTCAATAGCCGTTTCGGCGATGATTACCACCAGCTTTGCGTTTATTGGTTTCATGTTAGCTAATTTTAAAGGTTAAAATTCCTGCCCTTGTTGAGCGTCCCATTTGTTCTATTAGGTATTATAAGAATCTTGACACTATTAGAGCAGCCTGGTAATAAAGCGGGATTCCCAGTGTAACGTTGAACGGGAACGCCAAACCAAGTGCCATAGCCAATGAAAGCGACGGGTTGGCATCGGGCACAGCAGCCCGCATTACTGCCGGAGCCGAAATATAAGAAGCACCTGCAGCTATTGCCGCGAAAATTGTAGCCCCACCTGGACTCAATCCAATCAGGGTTGCCGCCACCACACCCAAGATCCCGTGAACCGGCGGCATTATCAACCCGATGATAAACACCTTCTTGTCAACTGTGAGCAAGTGCGATAACCGGGCGCCGGCAATCAGGCCCACATCGAGCATAAAGATAGCCAAAAGACCGGGAAACGCCTTATCGAAAAGCGGCATCACCCGTGTAGTGCCTGCTTCTCCATTTACCAAACCGATAACAAAAGCACCCAGCAACAATAAGGGGCCTTTAGAAATTACGGTTTCGCGCAACAGCCCGCCGTATGATACCTGGTCTTGCTGCGTCTTGGTTCCTGATGCAATTCGGCTCATCACCACTGCTGTGAGCAGGGCAGCAGTATCCATGAAAGGATACAGGGCCGGCACGAAAGGTTCATAATGTACCTTCAGGTTGTCGAGGAATAAAATGGATACCGCCAGGGTAACACTGCTCACCGCTCCGTAATGGCCGGCAATGGATGCAGCATTAGACGAATCGATTTTTGTTAGTTTTTTTAATACAGTATAAACCAGCAAAACGATTAATACTCCGACCAAAATAGCCGTAATTGCCGGTAAGATTACATTGGAAATGCCAACTTCGCTAACAGCAACTCCTGCTCTTAGTCCGATCGAAGCCAGAATGATTACCGACAGGATGGTGCCGGCTGCATCAGGTATTTTTAAATCAGACCGCAACACAGCAGCGAAAACTCCCAGGGCAAAGAAGAGGATTGGCGGTGAAACCATTTGACCAATCACGTCTTGAAGATTTATGTCCATAGTGTGAGGAAAAATGAATTATTTAAATATAGAAATAATGAGTTCCTTTCCTTAAACCAGAAAAACTGAAGCAGGATTGCCTCATGTCATTAAGTTTAATTTGATGGTCGTAACAAAAATATAACAACCCCTTTACCCAATCTTTGCAAGAACAGCTTTGTAGCAGCAGCCCACAGATTGAAATAAAGGGGTTGGTTCAAAAAAAGATTAGTAGTAATCTATTTTTATGGCTTCTTTTGGGCAAACGGCTACACAAAGACCACAAGCCTTGCAACGGATCTCAACCACCTCAGCTTTTTTCTTTGCCTTATGGTAAAGAATTACGTTGGGATCGGGGCAGGTCATAAGACACCTTTTGCACCCAATACAAAGGTCCTGGTTTACCCGTGCGCTTTGAATCAGGGCTGCCTTTGGGCTACCGTTTTGTTTTGCTGCGGCAATGTTTTCTGCCTGACCTTCATAGATATATTCAGTAACGCTCAAAGCTGCCTTTTCGATAACCTCCATGTTCTTATCAACCAGCTGGGAAATCTTGTCGAACTTGCTTTTCAACACATCGTCGAGCGCTGCAGTGGTTCCAGAAGCGATGAATTTTCCTCCTCCGAAGCGTTCCTGAATGGCTGCCCTGAGTGCGTCCTGACTTACCAGTTTCACTACGCCTAACAATCCGCCTACCATGGCGAGGTTTGATGAAAGATCTGTACCTGCCAGGTCAATGGCGATGCGCGTTGCCGGAACGTAGAAAATACGGGCTTTCAGCTTCTGAAGGCCTTTCATGTCTTCAGGTTGAATATCGTGAGCGCCCTCGGCGTTTAGAAGTACGATACCTCCCTGCTTTAAACCATCATAAAACGGCATGGTGTAGCTCTTACCCATACTTACCACGTGGGCATGAAAAATCATGATGATATCCGGGTAAAGGATTTCACCGCGCTCGTGGATGGGCATATTCGAAATGCGCACATAGCTCTCGGCTGGGGCCAGGCGTTTCTCGGCGCCAAAAAACGGGTTTACGGCGCTTTCCTTCCCGTCGGCCGAAGCAGCCATACCAATTAAGTGAGCTGCCGTTACTACTCCTTGTCCGCCTAAGCCGGACATCCTGATGGAAAACCTTTCTTCCATAATTACTACTCCTTTTTATCTTTTTTTACCTCCAGGCGCTTAATCAATTCTTCGGCTTCCGGAGAAAAATATTCCTTAGAAACATATGAGCCATCAACCTCTTTCACCTTTACCATATCCAAGGCAGCCTGAGGCTTAAATTTATAGTTGGTAGGGCAGGGGCAGAAAATCTGCACATAGGTTGGTCCTACTTCCCTGGCTACCAGAATTGCACGGCGTACTGCGCGTTCCAATTTTTTCGGGCTATAAGGCGATACAACGGCTACATAATCGCAACCTGACTCCCTGGCAAGCTCAGGAACCGGAATTTTTGGGAATTTTTTTCCGGTAGGAGCCATGTTCAGTACCGTACCTTTGCTCGACATGCCGCTTTCCTGTCCGCCGGTATTGGCGTAAGCTTCGTTGTCTAACATGATGGTGGTGATGTTTTCGCGGCGGAACCACGAGTGCATCGTGATATCGAGGCCGATATCGGCAGTTGCGCCGTCGCCGGCAATAACAACCACGTCTTTGGTTTTATCGGGGAACCTTAGCTTAAGAGCTCTTTTTAACCCTGAAGCAACGGCATTCTGGTTGCCAAAAAGCGAGTGAATGTTTTGCAGGGCAGCCTGCGGAAAACCAAGTGAATTACAGCCTGTCGAACCAACCACAATGGTATCTTCAGGATTTGGCAATGAGGCCATTGTAAGGCGCAGGGCTAAGGCAAGGCCGCAGCCGGCACACAGTGGGTGCTCCTCTAAAATTTCCTTAAAGGTACCCAGGTCGTTTACACCATAGCCTTTTCCATAAGGCCCATTTTCAACGAGATCTTTGTACTCCTGAGGCATTACATCCTCATATCCGGGCGATATTCTAAAAAGTTCCTTTTTCATTTTGCACATCTCCTTATTTCGGCCAAAATCAGTTCGGGAGGCATGGTCATACCGCCAAACACCCTTGGGCCGCCGATTACTTTAGCATTGTCGTCAATTCTCGTTTTTATTTCACGGCACAACCAGCCGACGTTGTTAAATTCAGGAACAATAACCGCTTTTGCTTTCTTGGTTAGTGTTCTGATTTCTTCAGTAGGGAAGGGCCTGATGACTTTAACCTTAATCAAACCTACATTGATTCCTTCCTTTTTGGCCATGGCTAATGCTTCGCGGCTTTGCGAAACTGCAGTGCCCGAGGCTACAATCATAATGTCGGCGTCTTCGTTCTCTACTTCCACCAGTCCGCCAAGATATTGATGTATGTATTTTCTCGACCTTTCAGCAGCAGCATTAATTTCCTGCTGCCATGAGGCATGTGCGGCATAGCTTACGAAGTTGCTCTTCATTACGAACGGATCGCGGATTTGCCTTATGGGCACATTTTCCATATCCATTACCGGCACGGGAGCGCTGTAGGGATCGTAAGCCGGAAGCTTCATATCCTCAGGTGTAACTTCAACGCTAACGCGGGTGTGGGTTACAAAGAAACCATCAATAAAAACACCAATGGGAACATGAACCTCGGTTTTTTCCGCAATTATGAAAGCCTTCAGGAGCATGTCGTATAGATCCTGGGCTGCTTCTGCATGAAACATGAGCATGCCTGTATCGAGCAGGAACGACATCTCTATGGTATCGGGCTGGATGGTGAGCGGAGAGTTGATACCCCTGGTCATAAAGGCACAAACTATCGGAAGTCTGGCGCCTGCCCATGTGGGGAACATTTCGAACGCACGCATGGTACCCGGCCCGCCGGTGGCGGTAAATACCCTGACGCCGCCCATGGCTGCACCCGAAGCTGCCGACATTACGGCAAATTCGTTTTCACCCCTGAAATAATCTTTAATGTACCCCTCGGCATAAATATCACCCACAAGGTGCATACTTTCCGACTGGGGGGTAATGGGGTAGGAAATGGCCATTTCGACATTGGCTCTTTTTATAGCTTCCTTAACTACCTCGCTACCGGTTATAAATTTCTTTTCCCTCTTGGCTTCGAACAGCATGTGATGAGGGTCCACTACTTTTTGATCTATCATTTTGTTGCCCCCTTCTTCTTTTTGATAATTTCCAAAAGACGCTTATACGATGCTGCACCGGCTTCCCTGAGGGTGATCATGGCATCCTCGTGGCCGGCAACACCACACAAGGCTATGGTATAACAATCGGTACCACCCCTGATGATTTTCAGTGCAACATTGGCATAGTGGCAATGTACACCGGCAAAGACACAAACATCAATCTTATTGTGCCAGATGGTAAGGTTTGGATGGTTTGGGTTGATCTCGATCGCCGGATTGATTTTTGGATATTTGGGCCGGTAATCGGGCATGGGGATGATTTTCGCACCCACTGCATCGGCAATTTGCTTCAGCAATACTGCCTTCTCCTCAACTCCTTCTTTCCAGGTCCACAATAACTGAGGGCCGGGAAAAAAAACAGGGTTCTTAGCCCCTAAAAGCTTTTCTGCAATCTTATGCATAGCTTCTTCCTCAGGTACTTCCCTTCCTTCGATAAGCGACATGTCCTTGGTGGGTAACTCAATACCCATCAGGGCTGCTGGAGGCGGCAGAAAACCTTCCGGACCGGCTAAGACTTGGTAGTTTTTTTGTTTTTGTAACTCCATTGTTTATCGGTCTTATTTAACGAAAATACCCGGCATGCATACCAGGCTCTTATGAATTTGACGGTGCAAGTATATTACTTTTTTAAACACAAGGCAGGTTTTATTCCATATTTTTTCGACGACTTTAATTAGTTTATAGTCAAATTTTTAAAATTTTTATTTAGACCAAATAAAAACAACAAACACCCCCTGATCTTTTAAAAACCTTCAAGTTGATAACTTTTTAACAACTTATTTGCTCGTTTTTATGTAAAAGTATTCCATTTATAACAATTTATTGAGCCAGTGGAAAATGAAGTCTTTCAGTTCGATTTGTGAGTCCGGTCTATGAAGTAAACCATAGAACAGCTATTTGGGCTAAAGCCCTTATATTCAGAGCTGTCCATTGCCCCGGCCTTAAGGCCGGGGTAACCAAAAATCAAAGAGTAAAGGGCTTTAGCCCAAAATAGTTGGTCTAGGGTGCAACAAGGCTTTCACAACAGTCTGTCATTCCGAACGCAGTGAGGAATCTTTACCTCAAGCCTTGCTCCTTTCTATTATTAGCCACTCGCAAGCCTGGAAGAGGCATTGAGCTGAGCTGCATCCGAGAACATATGCGGCACAAAATCAGTAATACTACTGCAATATACAAACAGGTCTAAATCAAATGGCTGCAAAATCAAGAGCCCGTTTGATGATTCGTAAAATTTATATCTTTGAGAAAATAAACCAACCAGGCAGGTACGCTTATACGCCCCAATGGATGTATAACCCAACTTTTGGTAAGGTTATAAACGAGATGGCTCACAATTCGCTTCGCTTGACGGTGGCCATTCCGCTTCGCGAAATGTATGCCACCTATTGTGAGCCATCGGGCTCGGGAATAATCGGGCTTTATTCAGGTAATTTTACGACCTTTATATACTGCAAGCAAAGCGAACAGCGGCCATCACGAGGATTGGCGCAATAAAGCCCGATTAGGATGCAGTTCAGCCCTTTGCTGTGTTGCTACGCAACCCATCGGGCTTCACTGCACCAATCCCGAGCCCGTTGTGTGCCATTATAATAGACCACTATAGAAAATGAAATTTGACTTTAAACTTGACGGCAGGGGATTTATAAGACAACGAGAGAGTTTTGACTTGGAGTTTAAGCAAAACTTTCAAGGTGGAGACAATTTGTTGAAAGTAATAAAGACATTGATTGGCATGGCCAATAATAAAGGAGGCGAAATTATATTCGGAATAAAGGACAAACCCCACCTGCCGTTAGGAATGACTAACAATAAGATGAGAGAAACTGACCCAAGAGACGTAGATTCAAAAATCAGAGAATATTTTTCAAATGAAATAATTTGGTCAAGTCACATAGTTTCCCACGACAACAATGAGTTTGGGGTTTTGAAGGTGGATGAAGCTCAAACAAAACCGATAATTTGTAAAAAGAATAAGGACACAATTCTTAAGGAAGGAGCTATTTACTATCGATATCGAGGTGAAACAAAAGAAATAGAATATGCAGAATTACGGGACATTCTAGAAAAAGAAAGAGAGAAAGAACGTATTTTGTGGATACAACACATTGAAAAAATTGCGACAATTGGGCCAAAGAATGTTCATTTACTAGATTCTTTCAAAGGCGAAATTAGTGTTGGACAAGGAAAGATTTTACTTGACAAGAATGTTCTTGATAAATTAAACTTTATCAAGGAAGGACACTTTACAGAAAATGAAGGAGCCCCAGCTTATCGACTTTTAGGTGACATTTCAGGGCTTGTAGATACTGAGATAGCCGTTCCTTCAGATATTCTTTTTCCACTCTTCACAGAGGACTTAATGCAAAGACTTAATTTAAACTCACACGAAATAAAATGTGTGATTTGGAAATTAAAGATTAAGGGAAATCCAAAATATCACACAGAAAACAAACCTGGAAAAAAATCCAATCCGACAAACAAATATTCAGAACAACTTATACCTTTAATCACAAGAATGATGAAAAGACCTGACTTCTTGAAAATTTGCTTGACCGATTATAAAGAAGAAATGAAAAGAAAACAAAAAAAATAACGGCACACAACAGCACCTACAAGAAATTGGCGGTTCAGTGGTTAAATAAAGTTTTGTGCTTCGTATCAAGTTCAGTGCTGATAGATAGTTTTGTGCTTCGAAATCGCCAACTTCTTGTAGCTGCAAACCGTTTGCTGCAAGCATAAAGACTGATGAAACCGAAACGACATATAAATTGATGAGAAATGAAAAATAGCTTTATTACTAACATAGATGTGATTGAATCAAGGAATCTTTTTGATTTCAAAATTCCATTATCAAAAGAAGAAAAGAAACATCTTATTATTACAGGAAAAAATGGTTCTGGTAAAACAAGCCTATTAGAGGATGTAAATAAATTCTTGACCCAAGTGTTTAATAATAAACTAAGTAGTTATAGTCAGATGGAACAAGCCCTTAAGGCTATAACTCAAGAATTGAGTCAGCTTGAAAAATTTCCAGAAGAAAATCATCAAAGAGGAAAGATAAAGCAATTGGAGAGACAAGTTAAGGATTTTGAGAATTGGATTAATCAATTTGGTGGTGTTAAGATTGACTTTTATGATAATGATGTTCTAATAGACGAAGTTCAGACAGGTGAGTATATTATTGCATATTTTAACGCCAGAAGAGAAACTATTTTAAATATACCAGGTGGTGTTAAGAAAATCTCATTTAAAAAACGGTATAATCTAACAGAAAGGGCAAATATAGATTTTATTCAATATATAGTTAACCTTAAGGCAGACAGGTCATTCGCACGAGATGATAATGAGCATGATACCGTAAAGGAAATTGATGAGTGGTTTTCAAACTTTGAAAATAATCTTAAACAGATAATTGGCAATGAAAAGTTGAAGTTGAAATTTGATAGAAAAACTTACAATTTCAATATTCTTGAAAACAATAAAAAACCATATAGCTTTAACACCCTATCAGATGGGTATTCTGCAATTATTAGTATTGTAACAGAATTGCTATTTCGGATGGAAGCTCATAATACAAAAAATTATAATCTTGAAGGGATTGTTCTTATTGACGAAATTGAAACTCATTTGCATGTTGATTTGCAAAAAAAAGTACTCCCGTTTCTAATTAACTTTTTTCCAAGAATTCAGTTTATTGTAACAACCCATTCTCCGTTCATTTTGTCCTCAGTACAAAATGCTGTTATCTGTGACCTTGAATCAAAACTGGTTACTGATGATTTATCTGCATATTCCTATGATTCATTAATTGAAAGCTATTTTTCATCTGACAAATACTCTGATGAAGTTAAAGCAAAATTAAAATCCTATGAAAAGTTAATGTTAAATAAAAACTTAACAGAATCAGAAAAAGAAGAGTTGAGTTTTCTTAAGGATTATTTTTCCCAAGTACCTAAATATTCTTCTAAAGAATTGATTGTAAAGCTCCAACAAATCGAATTACAAAGATTAAATAATAAGGAAGAATAAGTTATGGTTCATTTTGAAAAATCTATGCCTGCGCCAGACTGTTTGGCAGTAGAGAAGGCAAAAGCTAATGGCAATTATAATTGCGGGCAGGTGTTAGAAAGAATAAAGAACGATTTTAAGAATAAATGTTATATCTGTGAATACAAAGAACCGGAATCTATAAATATTGAACACTTTAGACCACATCAAGGAAATCCTGATTTAAAATTTTCATGGGAAAATTTATTTTTTTCTTGTGCACACTGCAATAATATTAAGTTAGCAAATTATGATAATATATTAGATTGCTCTAAAAGTGAGGATAATGTAGACACAGACTTAAAATATATTTTTAAGCCGTTCCCTTTTGAGAAGGTGAAAATTGAATCCTTGATTGATAACGATAGAGTTAATACAACTAGAAATCTTTTAATGGCTGTTTATAATGGTACGACAATGCTAAAAAAGTTGGAATCGGCTAATTTAAGAAATAGTCTGCTTGATGATATTATGCAATTTCAAAAACTACTTAAAGACTACTTTGAAATTTCTGATGACGATAATGATGGCAGAGAATATTTTAGAATCAAAATAAGAAATGAGCTTGGAAAGTCATCTAGTTTTACAGCTTTTAAACGTTGGATAATATGGGATAATGAAAAACTAAATGAAAAATTTGGAGGTATGATATGAATGCCAGCGCCCAACATCGTTTATAAAACATTGGTGTTTAATTGGTTATATAAGCATTCTGCCCCGCTCAAACTTCGATGTAGGTGGACAGGATAGTAGCCTGCAATCCCTTACTGGCCATACCGCCGACTGTTGGCAGTAATGCATAAATGCAGACAGATGAGAAAAAACTCGTTGACAAATTTGGAAAATGTTACCTGATTAGCTAACTTTGTTCCGATAAAGAAAACGTAATGAGTGAGAAGCATCTGAGGGGAATCTTCTACTACAAAGACTATTATCTGTCCTTCTTTAACACATTGAAGCCGGAGGTTCAGAAAAAACTCAACTGGACATTACAGTTAATAGCGACAACAGATTGAGTTCCAAAAAAGTATTTCGACCACATTACAAACTCAACAGGCATATTTGAGATTAGAGTAGAAGTTGGAACAGACATTTACAGGGTTTTCAGTTTCTTTGACAAGGGGAATCTGATAATACTGATAAATGGATTTAAAAAGAAATCTCAGAAAACGCCAAAGAGTGAAATTGCATTAGCAGAAAAACTTAAAAAACAATACTTCGATGAAAAAGCAAAAAAATAATCTGACTTCGTTTTCTGACCACTTGGACAGCCAATACGGAAAACGTGGTTCTGCTTCCAGAGAGAAGTATGAACAAGAATTTGAAGCATTCAGACTTGGAGTTATGCTTCAAGAACTTCGTAAAGAGAGAGGTTTGACCCAAGAAGAACTTGCAGCGAAATGTGGGACAACAAAAACTTACATTTCTAGAATAGAAAATAATGCAAGCGATATTAGACTTTCAACCTTAATGAGGATTATTCAAGAAGGACTTGGCGGACACCTAAAATTGAGCGTTGACTTGTAAGGCGATAAATGAAGCACTACCGCCAACACACGTTTTGCGCAATGGGGGCTGACGTTTTACAATCAAAAATATGGCTACTATTGTACATTTGTGCTGGCTGACAATTTAGTCCTTGCTTCAACTTCCTTCGGCTCAGCTCAGGACAAGTCGTTCAGCACAAGCCGAAACCCGCACTTCGATAAACTAAGTATAAGACCCGACGCAAAGCCCGAAAACGTTGGCGGGCATTGTGAAAGTGGCTCCCGCTAAAATCACAGACAGAGAAAATGATATTACCAGCAACCAAAATGTCAGTAACTTTTTTTAAAACACAAGACGATTTTAGAAAATGGCTGGAAACTCACCACGAAACAGAAACGGAGCTAATTGTTGGTTTCTATAAAGTGGATAGTGGAAAACCTTCCATGAACTGGTCCCAATCGGTTGACCAGGCGCTTTGTTTTGGATGGATAGATGGAGTTAGAAGAGCCATTGACAAGGAGAGTTATTGCATACGTTTTACACCACGCAGGAATTCCAGCAACTGGAGTGCAATTAATATCAAAAAGGTTGAAGACCTCACAAAAGCAGGCCTTATGACGTCTGTCGGACAAAAAGCATTCAGCTTAAGGAAAGAAATTAAATCCGGGACTTACTCTTACGAAAACGAAACAGCATTTCTTGATTCAAACTATGAGATTCAATTCAGAGAAAACAAAAAAGCATGGGACTTTTTTATGAAACAAGCGCCTTCGTACAGAAAATCAATAATGGGTTGGATAAGGAGTGCTGTGCAGGAAAAAACCCGACAGTCACGATTAGAGAAAGCAATAAAAGAAAGCGAACAACAAAAACGGGTTACATAATCAAATAGCAAACACCCGCTAATAAAAAGAAAGCTGTGCGGTCTGCAAGACCAGGCGGGGAGTCCGTGTTGAACTACATTCTACTTCGGCGCGCATCCGGGCTATGGATTTACTTACGGTTTTTGATGTTTTTTCAGGGGGAAGAGGATCAGTATCACCGGTATTTCCACATCCCGAGACCGTTGGCGGTAATTCAACCAAAAGACTTTTCCAGGACTTTGAATTGATACCAGGAATTGGTGTCTTTGAAAAAATTATCCCCAACGACTAAGAATACATCAATATTGTTTGGAGAATTGCAAGGTTTTCCGTAATTTGGTACCGAAAAGATAAAAAATTGCATCGTTTCTCAAAATTACCTTTGCAAAACCGGAGCGAATACTAACTTTGTTTTATCGGGATTTCAAGGAAAATGCCCTAAATCTTTTTGAAAAAAGCGTCCAACAATCAATGGGTCAGGCAACTATCACATAAACTTGACGTAAAGTTTTAACTAAAATGGAGGCCTGAGTATGCAAGTAGGAAAATATGAAAATATGAGTGATGGGAAGAACACCGGTGGCAGAATAGTGATTGACGGCATTGAGGTCATTGCTCAACAAGGGAAGAGTATTTTAGACGTATGCAGAGAAAATAACATTCATATTCCCACGCTCTGCCATCACGACAAGTTGAAACCCTTAGGCTCTTGTAAGATTTGCATCGTGGAAGTGAAAGGTCATGGCATAGTTTCATCCTGTGCTACTCCTGCTTCAAATGGCATGGTGGTAGAGACAAAAAACGAAAGGGTCATTGCTTCCCGTAAAAAAACTACCGAGCAACTTATCTCTGAGCATTATGGCGATTGTGTTGCTCCTTGTCAAATTGCCTGCCCAGCCGGAGTTGATGTTCAGGGTTACATTGCGCTCATTGCTCGCGGAGCATACAAAGAAGCAGTAGAACTTATAAAAGAAACCCTTCTTTTGCCTATGGTCATTGGGCGCATCTGTCCACGCCCGTGTGAAGACGCATGTCGAAGGAGCATGATTGACCACCCCTTAGCCATTTGCAACTTGAAGCGATTTGTGGCTGACAGTGAATATGAGGGTAAAGAAAGGTATATTCCTAAAATAAAAGATAAAACCGGCTCAAAAGTTGCCATTATTGGCTCTGGTCCGGCCGGACTCTCGTGTGCTTATTACTTAGCACAGGAGGGTCATGATGTTGAAATTTTTGAAGCATTGCCAAAGGCTGGAGGGATGCTGCGCTACGGCATACCCGACTATCGTTTGCCTGACGAAATCCTTGACCAGGAAATCGCAACGGTTACTGACCTTGGTATCATGATAAATACTGACCGTGCATTGGGCAAGGACTTTACCCTTAAAAGCCTGTTTGAAGACGGCTTTAATGCCGTTTTCCTGGCTATTGGTTCGCAAAAAAGTCAAAATCTGAATATTGAGGGAGAAGATTTGGAAGGCGTTTTAGATGGCACTGATTTTCTCCGAAGCATTGCAATGGGTGAACCATTACGGGTCGAAGGACATGCTGTAGTAATTGGTGGTGGCAATACAGCTATAGATGGCGCCCGCACAGTACTTCGTGTCGGCGCAAAGGAGGTAACTATCCTTTATCGCCGTTCGCGGGCGGAAATGCCGGCATCTGAATGGGAAATTGAGTTAGCTGAAGATGAAGGTGTTAAACTGTGTTTGTTGGCTGCTCCGGTGAGGATTATTGGCGAAAATGGTCGGGTAGCTGCTATCGAGTGTATCAGGATGGCTCTCGGCGAGGCTGATTCAAGCGGGCGCCGCCGTCCGGAACCTATTCCCGGCTCAGAGTTTACATTGCCAGCAGATTTTATTATTTCTGCAATTGGGCAACGAACCGACATCTCCTTTTTTACAGGTGAAAGTGAACTCATAAGTTCGCATAATAATATCTCTGTTGACCCTGATACTATGCTAACCCATAAAAATGGGGTCTTTGCAGGTGGAGACTGCGTAAGTGGGGCTGCAACAGCAGTGGAGGCGATTGCTGCGGGAAGGAAGGCTGCATTATCTATTGACCGCTACCTGAAAGGAGAGGAGCTTGTAGCGATTAAAAAGCCATTCAATATCAGCAAAGGAGAGCTAAAGGACTTGAAAGGCAAAGAGGATTTTATTCAAATTGAATTCAAACCCAGGGTACCTATACCGGAGTTAAAACCGAATGAAAGAAGGAATAATTTTAATGAGGTTGAGCTTGGTATGAGTGAAAGTATGGCAAAGATGGAAGTCGCGCGTTGCCTTGAATGTGGCTGTAAAGCGGCTCATGACTGCAGTCTTCGCAATTTAGCCACTGCTTATGATATTCCATCAACGGTAGTTAGAAAAGAGAAATATTACCCGGTTGAAAAGTCTCATCCATTTATTGAACGAGACTCCAACAAGTGTATAGGTTGCCAACGATGTGCCAGGATATGCAGTGATGTGCAGGGTGTAGGTGCATTGTCGGTGGTGTATCGCGTTGGAACTATTGATGGATATTGCGGCTCATTGCTTAATACCAATTGCGAATCGTGTGGACAGTGTGTTCCAGGCTGCCCTGTTGGAGCATTGGTCTTTAAAAAATCCCTGCCCCCAACACATGAAGTCAGGACCATCTGCCCTTATTGCGGCTGTGGCTGTGGAATCTATGTGGGAGTGCGTGGCAGCACCATAGTCAGTGTTAGAGGCGACACTTCCAGCCCTGTCAATAGAGGTGAATTATGTGCCAAAGGTCAGTTCGGTTTCGACTTCATCAATCATCCGGATAGATTGACCACCCCCCTGATCAAGCGAAATGGAAATTTCGTTGAGGCAACCTGGGAGGAAGCCCTTAGCTTAGTATCGGGTAAGCTTCTGGAGATACGTGATAAATACGGGTCTGAGGCTTTAGCAGGTTTAAGTTCGGCTAAGGTTACCAATGAAGAGAGTTATCTCTTTCAAAAGCTTATTCGCTCTCTTGGCACAAACAATGTTGACCACTGTGCCCGGCTTTGCCACGCTGCTACCGTTGTGGGTCTTGCAACAGTGCTGGGAAGTGCTGCTATGACAAATCCTATTGGCGATATAGAAGACGCTGATGCCATTTTGGTAATGGGCATTAACCCCATTGAGACCGAACCTATCATTGGTTATAGAATTCGTCGGGCCGTGAGAAAAGGAGCCAAGCTGATAGTTATTGACCCGCGCAGAATTCCCCTTGTTGACATGGCAGATGTTTATTTACAGATTAAGCCGGGTACTGATATTGCCATTCTCAATGCCATAATGCACGTTATCCTGAAGGAAGGACTTGAGGATAGTGAATTTATTAAAAATCGAACAAACGGTTTTGAGAATATGAAAGAGATAGTGGAAACATATACTCCTGAATATGCAGCTAAGATTGCCGGTATATCGGAGGAGGATATTGTTGATGCTGCTCGCTTATATGCCACTTCGGGTAATAGCGCAATCTTCTACAGCATGGGAATAACACAACAGACTTGCGGTGTAGAGAATGTAGTGGCACTCACCAACCTGGCATTGGCTACCGGAAATCTCGGCAAGGCACATGCAGGGATAAATCCTGTGCGCGGACAATGCAATGTACAAGGGGCGTGCGATATGGGATGTTTGCCTAATGTATTGACCGGTTATCAGCCGGTTCACAGCGATTCAACTACTCATTGGAACCACTTATCAGACAAGAAAGGAGAAAGGGCAACAAGTGATGAAATACGGGCAAAATTTTCAAAAAGATGGGGTGTTGAGCTTTCTGATGTGCCCGGCAAAACCATGAACGATATGTTCAATCCTAATCCTAGCAGATGGCCCAAGGCAATTTATGTAATGGGAGGTGACCCGGCTCATACCAGTCCCAATATGAATCATGTTCGCACCTGCCTTGAGTCGTTGGAATTTTTGGTCGTGCAGGATATCTTCATGACAGAAACCGCCCGTTATGCTGATGTTATTTTACCTGCTGCTACATTTGCCGAGAAAGATGGAACTTTCATTAATACCGAAAGGCGTGTCCAAAAGGTTCGAAAGGCAATTGAACCACGCGGCAACAGTAAACCAGATTGGCAGATCATACAGGAAATTGCAAAAAGATGCGGCTTCAACTGGCAGTATGATTCTACTCAGGAAATATGGGATGAGATAAGGGATTTAACACCCCATTACTTTGCAGGGATGAGCTATGAAAGAATAGAAACTCCTGAAGGGTTGCAATGGCCATGTACATCTATGGAACACCCTGGCACACCGATTATGCATGTTGGCAAATTCGCAAGGGGCATTGGTCAATTTTCTGCCGTGGATTACAGACCATTAGCTGCCGAAGGTCCTGACAAAGATTACCCTTTTACCTTAACTACTTCGCGCAAACTATACCAGTACCACACAAGAAGTATGTCGGGCAAGACCGAAGGCCTAAACCAACTCCTTAGCCAGGAGCGTATGGAGATCAATCCGCTTGATGCCGAAGGTTTAGGGCTTACTGCCGATGATTTAGTCAATGTTGTTTCCCGCCGTGGTTCTATCAAAACCAGGATACAAATCACCGATAAAGTACCCCCCGGCATAGTAAGTATGAGTTTCCACTTTATTGACACCCCAACCAATGCCATTACCAATCCTGCAATATGCAATATGTCAGTAGCCTCGGGGGTTAAAGCTGCTGCTGTTCAAATTGAAAAGGCTTAAAGGATGCATCTATGAAAACACAAACCAAAGATTACACATATCGGGAGCTTGTTTCTCCGGAACCCATCTCAAACAAGCTGCATCCGGAGGAAAACAAAGCAATCGTAGATGAGCAAGATGTTGATGATGACTTAGCATTGCATGAGATTGCACTAAAGGCTCTGAACGCTAAAAAGCCGGTAATTATAAGTTCGGCACGCATCATCATGTGGAACTTTGAGGAAGGAACCTGGGAGAAAGCCCGTGTAATCAGAAAATTGGCCGAAGCAATAGGAGCGGAAATACTTCCAATTTTTGATACCCGACCTGAATTTCCAACGGTAAAGAGCGCTGTGGAAATAAACCCATTTCACGGTGACCTTGTAATTGAGCACAACAAATATGATGTAGCAATCTTTTGCGGTATTGACTGCCCTTATGCCGATGTGGCTTTAAAGATAATCCGTGCCGGATCTTCCTGTTATACTATAGCCTTATGTGGGCACATGGGTCATGTTGATGCCTCCATCACGCTTCGGGATGCAAATCTTGACAAACTCAACAAACTCGTTGCAATCATAAGCGAGGTAAAGGCTAAAGGATCGCATTGAAAGGGGGTGGATAACCGCTCCATACTATGCTATCTGTATCCTAATGCGTTAATTCTGCATTACCAGGTAGTTCCTATTGGTTTTGGCTACAAAATCCGATGCAGCAAGGGCTGCAATGGTTCCGTCAGCTACGCCGGTTGTTATCTGCCTGTATCTTTCGACTATCGAATCACCGGCTGCAAACACGCCTGCATTGTTTGTTTCCATTTCAGAAGTTGTGATTGATCATTTTTGTCGTTAAGTTTTATGATGCCTTTAAAAGAGGCAGTATTCGGCAAATAGCCTATAAAAATAAATGTACCCAGAGCCGGCAGGTAGGTAACACCACCTGTTACCACATTTTCTACAGTATCAGCAACTTTAACCAACTCAAGAACCTGTGCTACAAGAATATGTGGGTGGTATATTGCCAGAAACTATTTTCCAATGCTCAAAATCCGGTTCAATACCCGGGCAACTACTATAGCTTTGTTTACAGCCAAACCCAACATTTACAAAATCACAAAACTACGCCGAATGAAAATATAAAAATATCAGAGACGAAGCCCGCAAACTGCCACTGGCCTACACGTAGCCGTTGTGGTGCATTTTATGGGAAGAAAGGCAACTTTTTTTTTAATGCGAAATTTGCTTATCTTTGGCGTCAGTAATTTGGAACCTAAGTATGATAATATCCTTTGGGTCAAAAGAAACCGAGAAGATTTGGAATGGGGAACGAGTCAGGAAATTACCTGCTGAAATCCAGCATAACGGTAGGAGAAAGCTAAGAATGTTGAACAACTCACAGAACCTTGACGATTTGAGAATACCACCATCTAATAGACTTGAAAAGTTGCAAGGGAACGATTTTTACAGCATTAGAATAAATGACCAGTGGAGAATTGTTTTTCGCTGGGAAAACAACCAAAGTTACGATGTCGAGATTGTTGATTATCACTAAATGAAGGAGTTTAAAATGAAAAGACTTGAAAACATACATCCAGGAGAAATCTTAATGGAAGAATTCCTGAAACCATTGGAAATCAGTGCATACAGACTTTCAAAAGATACTGAAATTCCTCAAACAAGGATTTCCCAGATACTTAAAGGAAATCGGAGAATCACCGCTGACACCGCAATGAGATTGAGTTCTTATTTTGGAAACACTCCGAAATTTTGGCTTGGATTGCAAGATGATTACGATATCGAAGAAGAAAAAAATGTAAATTCGGAAGTCTTTAACCGTATTCGAATGACAAGAAAAAACGCACCACAACAAGCGGTATAAAAAATTGCCGGGTGATAGATTTTTTAATGTTTGTATCCCGCTTCAACAGTTGTGTCCATGATAGGAAATCTACCGCAATCGGTAACTTTTCATACCATCGGGTTCGGGAATAATCGGGCTTTAAAGAATCATGCATAGAAACAAGTACATTTTTTTTGTAGCGTACAGCGGCCATCCCTGACAGTGGTGTGCGTCCTGCATGCCCGCACCGGGCAGGCAACAAAAACATACTGACGAAAGTTACAGGCAAGTTTATCGAAAAATTAACTTTATAAAAAAATATGACCCCATTTAGAATGCTATTGATTGCAGTGGCAGTTCCTGCCACATTTTTCTTTTTGGGTTGGGGGCAAAACACTAACCGGAATCAATTTCCGAACAACCCTTCCGAAGGGCATATGGTTGAAGTATGGCTCACAAAGGGCGACAGGACAAAACTCCTGAGCAAGGAGAGCGACCTGCCCATTCTTAACTCTGTAACCGGCGATTGGCCAATCATAGAGGTTGACACTACAGTTCAGTATCAAACAATAGATGGGTATGGAGCCGCTTTGACCGGATCATCAGCATACCTGATGAACCGGCATTTGAGCCCTCAGGCAAGACAAACTCTGATAAATGATCTGTTCCACCCGGAAGAAGGTATTGGCATAAGTTTCGTGCGGCTGACAATGGGTGCATCAGACTTCTCATTGTCTGATTTTTCATACAACGATATGCCTCCGGGTAGTACCGATTTTGCGCTCGAAAATTTCAGCTTGTCGCAAGATTTATACGACGTAGTGCCTGTGCTGCTCGAAATACTAGCCGTTGCCCCAGACCTGAAACTCATGGGTAGTCCATGGAGCCCTCCGGCCTGGATGAAAACAACCGGCAGCATGATTGGTGGCAAGTTACGGCGTGATTGTTACGATGTGTATGCACGCTACTTTGTGCGCTATATACAAGAGATGCAGGAACTTGGCATTAACATTCACTCGGTTACGCCCCAAAACGAACCCTTGTTTTTTACTGCAACCTATCCTTGCATGGAAATGCAAGCCGGGGATCAGCTGGTGTTCGTGCGGGATTATTTGGGGCCGCATTTTAAAGCTGCCGGGCTTGAAACAAAGATTATTATTTACGACCACAATTGGTATGTAACCGATTACGCCATCAGCATACTGAACGATGAGCTTGCCAGAAATTTTATTGCCGGTACCGCATTTCATGGATACGGTGGCCATGTTTCGGCCATGAGCGAAGTACATGCCGCTCACCCCGATAAAGAACTCCATTTTACCGAAATTTCAGGAGGTGAATGGGCTATCGAATTTGCTTCGAATCTGATGTGGTACATGCAGAATATTTTCATTGGCACTGCAAGAAACTGGTCACGTTCGGCTATGATGTGGAATCTGGCGCTCAATGAAGAACATGGTCCGCAAAACAACGGATGCCCTAATTGCAGGGGTGTAGTAACCATAAACGAGAATACCGGGCAGATAACCTTTAACGAAGAATATTATGCCATTGGGCATTTCTCAAAATTTGTTCGGCCCGGAGCCAGGCGTGTAGGGCTTCTCATTCCGCAAGGGCTCACAAACATTGATGCCGTTGCATTTATAAATGAGAATGGCGAAAAAGTGTTCATTGCCGCTAACTACGGCAACGATTTCAAGACCTTCACCGTGAGGCAGGGCGGACGTCTGTTTACCTATACACTTCCCGGAAGATCGGTGGCTACCATTACCTGGTAGGGGCAATCAAATAGAAAACACTTCTTGCAAGTAATTTTTATCTATGAGCTTCGCCTTCTATCGGGTTATTCAAATTTAAAATCCTTCAATTTTATTCGCTTTTCATTGGTGCGGTATTTTGAAGAATGCAGAAAATTCCGGATTAATCGTTTCGAATGGTGTCGGTGCCTGCAACCATAATTTCAGGACAAATTTTGTCCAAAATGGGGGGTATTACCGGAATATTCAACAAAATACTGGTATGCAAAGGAAACTACATCACACATCAATCTTGGCGTACTTGGCATTGCGCTCGATAAATTCGCGGCGTGGGGGTACTTCGTCGCCCATAAGCATCGAAAAAGTGCGGTTGGCTTCGGCGGCATTTTCTATATCGACCTGGCGGAGCAACCTGGTTTCGGGATTCATGGTGGTATCCCAGAGTTGCTCGGCATTCATCTCGCCGAGACCTTTGTAACGCTGAATGTGAATGCCCGACTCTTTGCCTTCCTTCGAGAATTCTGCAACGGTAGATTTGCGTTGTTCTTCGCTCCAGGCGTAGCGTTCTTCTTTGCCCTTGCGGACCAGGAACAGGGGCGGGGTGGCAATATACACGTAGCCGAGCTCGATCAGCTCGCGCATATAGCGAAACAGGAAGGTAAGGATCAGGGTGGCAATGTGGCTGCCGTCAACATCGGCATCGGTCATGATGATTACCTTGTGGTACCTGAGCCGGTCCATGTTCAGGGCTTTGCTGTCTTCATCCGTGCCGATCGAAAGCCCCAGGGCGGTGAAGATGGTTCTGATCTCTTCGTTGTCGAAAATTTTGTGCGGTATGGCCTTTTCCACGTTCAGGATTTTTCCCCGCAAGGGGAGGATGGCCTGAAACTTCCGGTCGCGGCCCTGCTTGGCTGTTCCGCCGGCCGAGTCGCCCTCGACCAGAAATATCTCGCATTGGCTTGGTTTCTTTTCGGAGCAGTCGGAAAGTTTTCCGGGCAGTCCGGTATTGGTGAGTACGCTCTTGCGCTGAACCAGCTCGCGTGCCTTGCGGGCTGCATGGCGGGCTGTGGCGGCAAGTATCACCTTGTTTACGATGGTTTTTGCCTCTTTGGGGTGCTCTTCGAGATAGTGGGTAAGCATTTCGTTCACGGCCTGGTCAACGGCTCCTGCCACCTCCGAGTTTCCGAGCTTGGTTTTGGTTTGCCCTTCGAACTGTGGCTCAGCGACCTTTACCGAAATAATCGCAGAAAGTCCTTCCCTGAAATCATCGCCGTTGATCTCGAATTTCAGTTTCGACAGCATCCCTGATTTTTCTGCATAGCCTTTCAGGGTGCGCGTGAGCGCCCTGCGGAACCCTGCCAGGTGGGTGCCACCTTCGATGGTGTTGATGTTGTTTACGTAGCTCTGCACATTTTCGGTGAAGGATGAGTTATACTGCATGGCCACTTCTACGGGGATGCCGCCTTTTTCGGTAGCCATACAAATGGGCTCATCGATGAGTTTTTCGCGGTTTCCGTCCATGTATTGTACAAATTCTTTCAGCCCTTCTTCTGAGTAGAAAGTTTCAAACTCGTGCCCGTCAGGTTCATTTTTCTGCCGTTTGTCTGTGAGGCTTAGCCTTACGCCCTTGTTTAGAAAAGACAATTCGCGAAGGCGGGCAGAGAGTACATCGTACGTGAAGTGTGTTACCTGAAGAATCGAATCGTCGGGAAGGAAGGTAACTTCGGTACCGGTCTGATCGGTTTCTCCAACCACCTTGACATCGTAAAGGGGTTTCCCGTATTGATATTCCTGGGCAAAGACTTTCCCGTTGCGGCGAACAATGACTGTAAGATGTTTCGACAAGGCATTGACGCACGACACGCCAACACCATGCAATCCTCCGGAAACCTTGTAACTGTCCTTGTCGAATTTTCCACCGGCGTGCAACACGGTCATGACCACTTCCAGGGCGCTGCGTTTTTCCTTCTCGTGCATATCGGTCGGAATACCGCGTCCGTTGTCAATAACGGTTACAGAATCGTTTTCATTGATGATAACTTGTATATGGTCGCAGTGACCCGCCATTGCCTCGTCGATGGAGTTATCTACCACTTCATATACCAGGTGGTGTAATCCTTTACTCCCGACATCGCCGATATACATTGCCGGACGTTTTCTGACGGCCTCAAGGCCCTCAAGAACCTGGATGCTGTCGGCATTATATGCAGGCTCTTTTAATTCAACAACTTTTAGTGCTTCACCCATAAATTACTTCAAAAATATAACCTGCAAATTTACTGATTTTAGGCCAGATAACCGTCCAAAATTTCACTTTTTTGCATCAAATTATCAACAAAAAAACAATCCGGAACATCAATTTTTATTGCTGTTCCGGAAGTCATGCAATGATTGTCGAAAATAATACGCCAGTGAAGCCTGTTTGCTTTCGGGGTAAGTTAAAAGGACAAGGTGGCGCCTGCCATGAAATGGAATCGCTGAGTAGGGAAATTGAGCCACCTGTCGAGTGGCCGGTTTCCTATATTGCTTAAATTCAAAAAGAACGACAGTATTTTGGTATAGCGGTATTCGAGGCCAAGGTTTCCGTCTATATGCATGTCGTAAAGTTTTACGGGAACCACATTGTTCAGGGCATCGAAAGTCCTTCCAAAGGTTGCATTCCTTCCAAAAATATCGGCCGTAATGATTATTTTGTCCTGGATATTGTAGCGGGCATTAAAGGTTACTTCGGTCGTAGGAAGGTGCCATGGCCTCAGCTCATTGTTCAAAGAGTAATCCGACAAACAGGCCGATAATCTTGCCTGAAACCTCGGGCCAATCTGTGCAAACAATTCGCCACGAACCTGCAACCGCCTTATGTCGTCGAATGCAAGCGTGAAGGAGTTACCAAACATCGCAGCGGTGTCGGTAACAAAGAACGCAAAATTGTCTATGTTGGCATTTGTAACAGAGAATCTTACCGACAGGTTTTGGCTGAATGCCCCGTTGATACCTCCGGTAATTTCAATCCGGTTGTTCATAAAGCCCAGGGGTGCTGAGGAAGTCACGAATGGATTGTCACCAATAATTGAGGATAAGGTGTGTTGTTGCAGGCCTCCCTTGATATTTCCATACACACTCAGGTTATTGTCTAATAATTGAACATCGAAGCCCAGGTACGGGTGGAACCGGGCATGGGAAGCTGTGTCGGATTGCACGTTTACGGCCAGCCCGGCATGTATCTTCAAATCATTTCCAACCCTGGCAATAAATCCGGGTGCGAACCTCACCACTGCAGTACTACTCGTATCGATGCTGCGTCTGGTAAGGTAGTAGTTCACTCCTGCATCCACATTTAAAAATAAGTGGTCGAAAAACCGTAGCGGGGAGGATATTTCTCTGCCTAAAGAACCATGGAAGCGAAAGCCGTGTTCAGAGGCATTAAACAGGTCGTTTATTGTTCCATAACCAAGCCCTGCATTATAAATGAACCTGGTTGAATCGGCATGATGGCTTTTGAAATCCATGGTGGCATCGAATCGGTTGAACCGCTGTCGGATATCATTGCGGGTGATTCCCTGAACTATTGGTCCAAGAATCGGATCTCCCGCAAATTCACCCGGCCTGAAGCCGTAGTAATGCAATACGTTTCGCTCGTACCTCAGGCTTCCTTCAAAGGTATTGGTTCCAAAATATCGCTTTCCAAACACATGTGCCAGATTATCGCTGAAGCCGCTGTAGCCATAATCGCGAATGGTTGATGAAGAAGAATGGTGTCTGAGGCGAAGCCCCATCACATAATCGTTCGACCTCAATGAATTATAAAAAAACTCACCAAAGGGTGTTGTATAATTGCCCAGCCCGGCCCTGAAATGTCCATTGTAAATCCTGTCGAGGGGCTCGCCTCTCATCCTGACAGCGGCGATGGGCTCAAGCTCAAAAGTTGTGGCCATCATAAGCGGGAGGACAGAATATTGGAATACAGGTTTTGCGATGGGTGTTTCATCGAAGGCAGGGTTGTCCAATATTTTTTTTGCCTCACCTACAACAGGCTTGAACGGGGCAACCACTCTTACTTCACCAACGTCGATCGGGCGTTGGCAAAAACCATCATGTAGCCCGAACCAGTAGAGCAAAACTACCGACAATACGATTTTTAAAGCTGGTTTTATATTCATGTTTCTAACAATTGCTGTGTTGGATATTTTTTCTGACTACCTCTGTTGTAATGTTGTCGTTTTTGGCATTTTCTGATATCATGGTTGCTGTTGACTTCTTTCCAATGCACTTATTTCATCGAGCTTCTGAATGGCAATGGCCCTCAACTCGGGACCCTGGTAATTGTCGATAATGCTTTGCAGGGTATGCCTTGCCTGAAACAGATTGCCCATTGCCAGATAAGTATCTGCCAGAAGAATAAAGGTTTTTGCCAGCCAATAATCATAAGCTGACATACGATTTACAAAATCAAATATCATCCTTTCGGTTTGCTGAAAGTTGGTAAGTTGAAATTCTATCAATGCCAGATTGTACATAGCTTCCGCGGCCATTTCGTTGTTGAGCAGGTTCATGGCGCTCCGCAGCGAGTTACGTGCCTGTACCGGTTGATTCAATTGCATGGCCGATTTGCCTGCCAAAAGGTGAGCTTCCTGTTGTAATTCTTGAGTAGCTCTGGCGTTTGCAGCAAGAGTTGTAGCCAAACCGAGGCAATCGCGGAATTGCTGTAGGTGAAACAAGGCACGTATTTGTCCGATCTGGGCTTCGAGCCTGTTTGCTGGTAGGTCAGCTATTTCTTCTAATCGTCTGAAATGTTCAAGGGCAGCGCCATGGTTTCCTATCCTGGTTTCGATCAATCCCGATCTCAGAAGGGCGTTTTCGGAGAATGCCGATCTGGGCCGGCTTATCACAAAAGCATAACCACTTAAGGCCGATTGCAGGTTGTTTGCCCTGAAATCGCATTCGGCCAGGTAAAAATGGGCATTCAGAGCAAAAATTCCCTGGGGAAAACGGGTAAGGTATCCGGTGAGGCTTCTTCGGGCATTTTCACAATCGCCTCTCATGTAGTGGGCTTCGGCGGCCATGAAGGTTAGGGAGTCCTGCTGGGCGATGGTCACATTGGCAAAGCTCAACCCTTGGGTAAACCGCAAGAACTCATCCACGCGGTCCATGCCTACGTAGATGTTTCGCATAACGCCAAGCGCTTCCTGCGATTCCTGTGATCCGGGGTAGCGGGTTACTACCGTGCGGAACATTTCCAGGGCTTCGTTATCGCGCTGCGCATTGAAATGTATCAGGCCGGTTTTGAGCAGGGCGCTCTTTTCAAAAGCGCTGTTGGGGCGTTGCCGGAAAAGCTGATTAAAACTGGCCAAGGCCTGCTGGCTATTATCCAGAACCAGCCAGGTGTTACCTGTTTCGTAAAGGGCGTCGTCGAAATATTGGGATTGAGGGCGATTTTGAATGATACCCCTGAGGGTAGTTATTTTATCGTTATGCCGTGCCATGGCGCCCTGCACCATCCCTTTCTGAAAAATGGCGTAATCAATATCCAGCGCATTTTGCCTTATGGCCCTGTCGTAGGTTTCCAAAGCCAGGGGAAACTGGGTGGTCATAAAATAACTGTCGGCTAATCGCAAAAGTGCATCGTTAACCAGTTGAGCATTTTCGCCACGTTGATCAACAAACCTTCTCAAGGAGGTGATGGCTCTGGGGAAATTGTTTTGATTAAAAAAACTGTAACCAATGGTATAATGTGCCCGGTTGAAAACATCCAGTCCGACGGCTCCGGGTGCGGTTAAAAACCGTTCCATGGTGGCAATCGATTGGGCATAATTTCCCTGCCTGAACAAGGCCTGACCCCTCCAGTAAAGAGCGAGGGCGTTGAGTTGCCTGTTTTCCGGATGCCGCATCGACAAATCGAAATGGGTAATTGCTTGGGCCATGTTCCCATTGTTGAAGAGCTCAACCGCCCTGTTGAAGGTTATACGCTGGAAAGCCGCTCGAAGCCTTGGTGTGGCTAATGGTACTTTTTCAAGCGAAGCCAGGGCATCGCGGTAGTTACGGGTAGAAAGGAAGATATCCACAAGGTAGCCATAGGCTTCCGGAATACGCCCTGAGTTGGGGTATTCGGTTATGTACCGTTGAAAAAACTCTATAGCCTGGTTGAAAGGATCCAGGTCTAATTCGTACGACAATTTAGCGTAGTTGAACAAGGCACTCTGAGTTATTTCAGAATTGTGGTTGTTCTGTAAGGCTGCCAGAAATGCATTGCGTGCAAACCGTTTCTGGTCGGTTTGCAAATAGGCTCCGGCCAAATGGTAATGTGCGTTTTGAGCAAGGGCATCCCTCCCGCCAACTACCTGTTCAAACTGCCTGATGGCTTCCTGAAATCTTCCTGTGCGGAAATAGGCAAAACCAAGCTGATAAATGTCTTCCCTGCTGACACGCTGTGGGGCTTGCCTCGCAAAATTTTCAAGGAAAGGAATCGCTCTGGCAAAGTCGCCTTTTCTGAACCAGGCATCGCCAATCATTTTGGCTATTTCGGGCGCCCTGCGGGGAGCGGCATTTTCGAGCAGGGGAACGGCAAAGCTTATCAGGCGGTCGTAATCCTGTTGCAGGTAGTAAATATGGGTAATGTAATAAGGTACTACGGCGCCAAAAGTGGGGTCATTTTCAAGTTTTCGGAGCGATTCAAGGGCTGCGGTCAAACTTCTTTCCAAATAGGCTATATGACCAAGATAGTATGTTGCCGGAGGAAAATAATGCGATTCTGGATTTCTTATTTTTAAAAACAATTGCCTGGCCAGCGCATTTTGATTGGTCATAAAAAGGCTGTAACCATATTTGAAATGATATTCGTCATGCAGGTCCTGACTCAACCGGTCAACCCGTACCATGGAGAACCACCTGGCGGCATCTCTGAATCTGTTGTCGCGGTAGGTAACATTTCCCAATTGGAATCTGGCCATGTTTTGCTGAGGGTGCTCCGGTTGCTGGTTGACAAACGTTATCAACAATCCTTCAGCATCGGGATTAAACAGGTTGGCCGCACTCACGCCTAAATAAAACAGAGCGCTCACCCGGGTTTGATTGTTGGGGTCGTCAATTTGGCTTATAACCTCTTCAAACAATTGGCGGGCTGCTCCATATTGTTGTCTTTCGAACAAGTCAACTGCCAGGCGGTAATTTGCATCCGGCTGATCGTGAATGATGGTTTTTTGTGCCTGGCTGTTCAACGAGAACATGCCCGACAGGCACATGAGAATAATCAATACCTTCTTAGTCATGGAATTATTCAAGTTTTAAAGTACTTGTTAAAAATCGTAAAAGGATAAGAAAAAGCAGGTCTGTAAGCCGGGTTCTGTATCCCAAAAAATGGGGTTCCTGTCATTTATCTTGGTTTTTGCTCACGCAAGAACTCTAACGGCCCACCCTCCGGGATCGGGCGAGCAACCCTCAATCCCCGGTATATTTGGCCTTTCAACGCATAAGGTTTACCCCCCGCAGCAGTTGCCTGAAGCGGTCGTGAGCTCTTACCTCACGTTTTCACCCTTACCTGCAGCCACAAGGACTTGCCGGCGGTTTTTTTCTGTGGCACTCGCTCTCAGCCCGGTTTAGCCGGGCCGGCTTCCCGTTAGGAAGTATGCTGCTCTATGTTGCCCGGACTTTCCTCCTTTGGTGTTTCTCCAAAAGCGACAGGACAACCTGCTTTTTCTGTATCCAAATGTCAAAGAACCAATAATAGAAATCTATTTATCAAATGCCGGTTTGCATTCAATCAAATTGTTTTTATGAATTATCGCCCGGATTATATCATTTTGATTAAACCATTGAGGCAAAGTTACTGGTTTCGGTAAAAGAACACTTCGGTTGCTCCCATTCCATATCGGGCATAAGGCGCATCGTAAACCTCTATGCCTTGTATTTTTGAAAGAGCGCGTGTTATTTCATTTTTAAGCGTGCCGATACCAACTCCATGTATAAAAATAACTTTTACCATTTTATCCACCCAGGCCTGCTCCATGCATTTATGGAAGTATTCCATTTGCAACCGAAGCATATCGGCATTTGATAGTCCTGAAGCATTTTCGGTTAATTCGTTGATGTGAAGGTCAATTTCGGCAATTCGGTCATCAACTTTATGTTTGTCTAAAAAACTGCTTTTGGTTGGCTGATTGATTGCCTGACCCGTTCCCTGGTTCAACTTCTCATTCAAGAGCTTAATGTTTGTTCCGGTTAACTCTGGCTCCACAACCTTCTCTTCGAGGCTTTCGGTAAGGCTTAAAGTTACCATAAATGCCTTGGTTCGCAGTACCCCTTCAAACGAAAAACTGCTTTCTTTATATAGAGCTACAGGTTTAAACTTTATTCCGGCCGATACAGGTTTTAACGGATCTGCTTTACCAGGCCGAAAAAACATGATCTGTGCCAATCCGTTTACCCAGTCTGTTATTTGCGCCCGATTAATCTGGCTTAGAAACAACTTCGACATGGAAGGAACAAAGCCGTATTCCGATCCTACGAAAGTCCCTGATTGATTCAGATACAGCCCGAAAAGCATTTCAAACGGGCTGTTGTTGATCAGAAAAATGTCGAGTTCCCCTTCGAGTGCTTTTTCCTGGTTGGTCGGAACCATTGCCAAATATGCTCCTTCAGGAGTACGCCCCTTATCGCCCGTAACATCGTATATAGTGGTAACTCCGGGAATACCTTCTTCAATCAATTCTAAATCCGATTCACCTTTACCTTGCCCAATGGCCCCAATCTTCAAAAGTTCAGTAACTGCATAGGGTATTTCAAAACCTTCCTCAATGGCCACGTGCACTATCTTCTCGTTGATAACCCGGCTAATAACGCCCCCGCCTTTTTCGTTCAAAAATAGAACCTTATCGCCTGCTTTAAAATCCATTGGTTTCTCTGTATTCAGTATAATTATTAATGCTGGGCATATTGTCGGTGAACTTGAAATATGCAAGACAAAATTAACATAATTAGGATTAGGGTGGTTTCAGTGTCCAATAAGTGTACCAATTTACGCCATGATACAAGGCTAATCAGCAGGGGGGGTGCATCAGGGTAAAAGTTGTAATTTTGCTGCTTGAGGGGCCAACAGTTTTCATTTCACAGTTTACCTAAAAAGCACACCTAACCAATTCATCCTGGCTTAAAAATACACCTTTTGCGGATGAATACAGGCGGCCTTCAGTTTTTTAATGAGGTATATCAAGTGGTTTTCAATTTATGCAGCAAAAATTTATTAAAAATCTGCTACTTCTGCTGGTACTGAACCTGCTGATAAAACCATTCTGGTTGTTGGGGATTGACAGGAGTGTGCAGAACACCGTGGGAGCCAGTGATTATGGTTTTTATTTTGCCCTGCTGAATTTTTCCTTCTTATTTCACATCCTGCTCGATCTGGGAATTACGAATTTCAACAATCGGAACATTTCCCAAAACCACCATCTGTTGGGCAAACACTTGCCCAATATCTTTGTCATAAAGCTTTTGCTATTCGGAGTTTATCTGGCCTTCACCATTGGTGGCGCCTTTGTTATCGATTACAGCCCCGAACAACTCCTCCTTTTGCTGGTACTGGCATTCAACCAGTTCTTAATGAGTATGATTCTGTACTTCAGGTCAAATCTTACCGGATTGCAACTTTTTAAGACCGATGGACTCATATCCATTTTGGACCGAAGCCTGATGATTGTCCTCGTAGGAGTTCTTTTGTGGGGCAACGTGGTTGCTGAGTTCAAAATCAGGCATTTCGTTTTTGCCCAGACGGTTTCTTACCTAATTACTTTCCTGGTAACGTTTAATCTGGTATATAAAAAATCCGGTGTCAGTAGTTTGAAATTCTCCTGGAACCCGCCTTTCATGATTGCAATAATCCGGCAGAGCCTGCCCTTTGCCTTATTGGTGCTACTGATGACTCTATACACCAGGATCGACGGTGTAATGTTAGAAAGAATGCTTGAAGATGGCGCCCGGTTTAGCGGAATTTATGCATCGGCTTTCCGGATTTTCGATGCGGCAGTACAATTTTCTTTCTTGTTTGCCGTTTTGCTGCTTCCGATTTTTTCGCGTATGCTCAAACTGAATCAAAAGGTTGACGAACTCATAGGGTTGTCGTTTATCCTGGTGATCACTCCGGCAATTATTCTGGCCATTGGTTCATTTTTTTATTCATCCGAAATCATGACCTTACTGTACCCTGCCTACTCTGGCGAAACCATTGCACAGTTTGGTGTCCGTGTACAAGAATCGGGGAGGGCTTTGGCCTTGTTGATGCTTTGCCTCATAGGAGCATCTGCAAGTTACATTTTTGGAACAGTTCTAACGGCAAATGGCAGTCTCAGAACATTGAATGTCATTGCACTGGGTGGATTGGTTGTAAATTTTGGCCTCAACCTGGTTCTCATACCAAACCTGAAAGTGGAGGGTGCTGCCTATGCCAGCCTGGCTACCCACTCTGTTGTGGCGCTGGTTCAGGCATTGGTTGTGGTAAAAGTTTTTCGGCTGAAAATATCCAAGGGTTACTTGTTCCGATCTTTGTTGCTGGTGCTGGGTGTTGTGATGATGGGTTTCTTAAGCCGTTTGTTGCCTTTACCATGGTTTATTAGCATTGTACTGATGGCGTTTGGGAGTTTACTGGTGGCGATATTTATCAGGTTTTTCCCAATCATGCAGTTTTTTAAAATCTTTTTTTCCAAAGAAGTTGATACTACTCATTAAGCAAAGATTATGCGAAACTTTGATTAACAAAATTAGTTACCTTTGACTATAACAAAACTTATCGAATGGAACAGAATCACAAGGATTTTGATGTTTCGGGCATCCTGATGTTCATTTTCCGCTGGTGGAAGCACTTTGCAATAATATGCTTTGTTGCTGCAGCGGCAGCTGCAATTTTTAGCGGGCCAATTTTTATTACCCCAAAATTTGATGCTACCCTCACCCTGTTTCCGGCAACTACAACAAGCCTTTCGCGAACCGTGCTTGCGGGACCTGGAATTGCCCGCGACGATTTTTTGCAGCACGGCGATGTTGTTGCAGCAGAGCGCTTTATGCAGGTTCTGAGCTCGTCGGTTGTCCGTGATCGTATAGTCGCATATTACGACCTGATGGAGCATTACCAAATTGACCCTGTTGGCAAGCATCCGCAATACTTGATTCAAAGGGAATTTGCAAAGAACGTTTCCTTTCGCCGCACCGCTTTTGGAGCAATTGAAATAACTGTTAGAGACGAAAGCCCGGTACTGGCTGCCCAAATCGCGAACCATTTGGCAGCTTTAGTTGATACGATTAAGAATGAATTACGCCATCAGCGTGCATTACAAGCCTACGAGGTATCAAAGGCGAATTTCGAACTGATTCAAAAGGAAATACAAAACAATCTTGATTCGCTGCAAATTATCATGGAAGGTGGAGTTACAGACATTTTAGGTCAGTCAGGAATGCTTTACCGACAGTTGGCTATTGACCTTTCGGCAGGTAATACCCAGGGGGCTGAGGCAATTAAAAGAAGGCTTGAATTGTTGGGTGAAAAAGGCGGAGCTTATATCTTTCACACGGCTGAAATCCAAAATCTGACGAATAATTTATCCCATCTTCAGCGGAGAATGTTCGATGCCAAAACCGACCTGGAAAGCTTCATGACTTATAAATTTGTACTTGATCCGGCTACTGTTCCCGACAAAAAGGCCTATCCTGTCCGTTGGCTTATTGTAACCATGGTTACTTTTGCTGCTGGTTTCCTGGCCTTTTTTACGATCCTGGCTTATGAACAATTCTTTTCTAAGAAAATTCCAGGGCAAGTTTCCTAATACGGCATGTAGTGGAGGGAAAGGCAAGGATAATGATGCTTTATGCAATTTGTACCGGTTTTATCGGTATTAATGTTATCCTTATAATCGAAGGCCTTTATTATTTTATGCTGCTTCCGGCCTTGATTGCCATGGTTTTGCTTTTAATCTACAGGGCAGATACCCTTTTGCTGGCTGTGGTCGCATTAACCCCATTCGCTTTCAGGCAGGAGATAGAAGGGTTTGGTGTGTCTGTAAATCTTCCAACCGAACCGTTGATTGTTGGGCTGATGCTATTGTTTTTCTTTAGCCTGGCTCAAAAATCCATTATCGATAAGGATGTATTCTGCCATCCCATTACCCTATTGCTGGTTGGCAACCTCGTTTGGATATTTGTTACCTCCATTACCAGTGAAATTCCTTTTGTATCCTTTAAGTTCTTTTTGTCGCGGCTTTGGTATGTAGTGGTGTTCTTTTTTATGACCGTCGTACTGTTCAAAAACTTCGAAAAGGTGAGAAAATTTCTCTATTTCTATGGAGTCCCCCTTGCCTTGATGGTTTTGTACTTCAGTTTTCTGCACATGCAATGGGGTTTCGATCGCAAAGCTGGCATCTGGCTTGTACGGCCGTTTTTTGGCGATCACACCAATTATGCATCCACCCTTGCTCTGGTGTTGCCTTTCTTTGGCCTCATGATGCTAAATAAGAACCTTGGCAAATATTTGCGAATCGTTGCAGGAGTTCTTACCGCGTTGTTTGCAATGGGTATTTTGCTGAGTTTTAGCAGGGCATCGTGGTTGAGCGTGGCAGTTGCTGTTGGAGTATTCGTGCTTATTATTCTGAAAACACCTCGAAGAGCCATAATTGCAGGGGCCTTGGTTTTAGCAGGCTTACTTTTTACCTTCCAAACGCAGATTCAATTTGCCTTAGAGCGTAACCCGTATCAATCTTCGGGCAATATTGCTGAGCACGTCCGGTCCATAGCCAATATATCAACTGATCCTTCAAACATGGAGCGGATAAACCGGTGGAGGGCCGCATTGGAACTGTATAAGGAAAGGCCTGTAGTGGGCTGGGGCCCGGGAACCTATCAGTTTGTCTATGCCCCGTTTCAGCGTTCGCAGGATTTTACAGTTATCACCACCCATTTCGGTACTATGGGCAATGCCCACAGCGAATATTTAGGGCCACTGGCCGAAAGCGGTCTTCCCGGAATGGTTCTCTTTATAGGTTTGGCGGTGTTTACACTTAATACCGGATGGCGACTCAGTATTAGGGCGCCTTCCAAAGAAATCAGACAAATTGCAACGGGCCTTACACTTGGGTTTGTAACCTATTTTGTGCACGGGCTGCTCAACAATTTTCTCGACACCGATAAAGCATCGGTTCCGTTTTGGAGCATGATGGCCATATTGGTTGCTCTGGATGTTTACCACAAAAAAAGGTCCATTCAGCCTACCGACCTGCCGCAAGATAAATTTCAGAATACCGACCAAGAGGTCTAACGATTCCATATATTTTTCAGTTTTAAAACATGAACCCAACTATCAACACCCTACTGGAGCACCGGACTATCCGCAGCTATAAAAGCGAACCCTTGACCGACGAAATATTAAACACCATTCTGGAGGCCGGCTTCAGGGCGTCAACCACGGGCAATATGCAGGTATATAGTGTGATAGTTACCCGCGACGCCGAAAAACGGAAGGAACTATGCAAGCTGCATTTTGGGCAAAAAATGGTTGAGCAGGCCCCGGTACTCCTTACTTTCTGTGCCGACTTTAACCGTTTTAACAAATGGTGTTTGCAGCGCGATGCTGAGCCGGCATACGACAACTTCCTGTCCTTTTTCACGGCCGCAATTGATGCCCTGCTGGTGGCTCAGAATGTTTGTGTTGCTGCCGAATCGTTGGGGCTGGGGATTTGCTACCTGGGAACCACAACCTATCAGGCCGATAAGCTGATAGACTTCTTTAACCTTCCGGCAGGTGTGGTCCCAATTACTACGGTAGTTGTCGGATACCCGGACGAAAGTCCCGAAAAAGCCGACAGGCTTCCTGCCGAAGGTATTGTACATTACGAAACCTATCGGGATTATACAGCCGATGAAATCGATCGTATTTATAAGGAAAAGGAAAATCTTCCCCTTACTGCCAGGCTAATTCTGGAAAATAATCTGGAAAACCTGGCCCAGATCTTTGTGCACAAACGATATACAAAAAAAGACAACCTGCATTTTAGCATGGTGTTTCTCGATGCGATCAACGATCAGGACTTTATGAACCATGATGGGTGAAAGGCCTAAATGGAGGCTTCTGATTCATTGATGATTTTTTAAGGATATGCCTCCAGATAAGTCATTGGGCCTGCTCAGTAATTCTTGACTATGTTCTAATTTAGATATGATTTAAGCCATAACCTTTTGCATTTGTGATGATTAGGGCGGCAATATCAAATTAACGCAAAGTGCGCCAAGAATAAATCCCACGCAAAGGTCGCTATGAAACAGAGACTACTTCCCCTTTGCGTGCCTTGCGTTTTTTTAACCATTGCGCACTTTGCGTTAAAAAATTGTATTGGCTTGATTTGTATATCCTTAATGACATTGCTGATGGATTGGCAATTTGCATATGGTGGTCAATTGCAACAAATTCCTTGTTAGTTGTTAATTCATATCCGTTTTAGAACAAAGCCTAATTCTTCTATTGGAATATCAGCACGTTTCCGTCCTTTAATATTTAAAGCTACTCCCCCCGATAAACTCCCGCAGGATGGAAGTCGGCGGTATTTCCGAAGGATCAATGGGAATGAAAAGGGACAACAAACGGTTCAGCCGGAGTACCTCTTCCCTGATTTGCTCATTTTCGGCCTGCTCCGCCTTAATCAATGCCGGTGCATAATGGGCAAATACCGCCATTTCGTAAATTAGGGCAGAGTTTAATATCGCGTGAGCACTTTCCTGATAGGGAAATATGCTTTTAAACTCGTTGCTAACTATATCAGGCCAGCGCTTAATGGTTTCGTTGAAATCGTAACCCCTGAACAAATGGTCGCGAACCAGGCGGCGGATCAGGCGGTGGTCGGAGGTGGAAAAGGGTAGGTGATCGTGAATATTGAGTGTGGTTAATGCCGATACATACAACCGGTATGACTCCAGTTCGATGGCTTCTTTCCACAAGCCAGGATTAAGCCCGTGAATGCCTTCGACAATAATAAAGCTGTCATTGTCGATCGAAATGGGAACATCTGAAATGGTTGCGCCTTTGCCATCGAAAAAATACTTTGGAAGAAAAACCTGCTTGCCTGCTAACAGGTCATTGATGTTTTGTTTGAACAACTCAAGATTGAGGGCCGTAATAAGCTCAAAATTTTTTAAACCCGTTTCCGGGTCGGTTGGGATGGCCGAGTGGGGAAGGTAATAATTGTCTAACGAAAGGATTAAAACATTTTTCCGAAGCACTTTCAGTTCCAATGCCAGGCGGTTGGCCGAAGTTGTTTTGCCTGATGAGGTAGGACCGGCCAAAAAGATAATCCTTGGCTTCAAGGGATGCGAAACAATATTGTCGGCAATGCGCGATATACGTTTAGTCTGATAAGCTTCGGCAATTTTGAGAAATTCCGATAGTTCTCCCCGGTTGATGATATCGTTGAGCTGGGCAATATTTGCAATACCCAAATGTGCCATGTCATCATGCGATTCGTCGAAACGCTTGAAAAATTTACTGTTCTCGAGCCTTTCGGGCATTGCCCTTTCAAAAAAATCAACATCGGCAATCAGGAAAAAACCGTTTTTAGCTTTAAAAAGCTTAAACTTCTCAAGGTGTTTTACATTATCCTGAACGTGATTTAAAAACAATTCGCTTCCACCATTCAATCGAACAAGACGGAATCCATCCGATTTGCAGCACCTAGTGCCTCTAGATCTTATAAGATTTAGAATGTCAGGCCGGTTATGTTGCATGAAATGGTACTGAATCTTTTCAATGGAGAGAAGTTCCTGGGTCATGTATTCGTGGTCGCGGATCAAACGCCTGATTTTTTCCTTTATCTCCTTTAGATCAGAATCGGATGGGCTGTATCCATTAAAATGCCCGTAAACACCTCCTGGAATGCTGTAGTCGATACAGTACTCAGAACCTTTCAAGGTTTCGGCCGAGGCAATATTGAAAAGTACCAGCAGGGGTTCCATGTAGCTGCGAAACGGAAGCATGTTGTCCTGGCTGTGGTTCTGAGAATACAAATGATCAACGGTCATGTGTCAATATATATAGAATATTCAAACGACGTAATGGAATTTTGGGCTCCGAAATTATATTAAAAATTACTTTTCAGGGCAATCCTGAAGTAAAGATCTGCTTTCGGCTAAAAAGAAATTACCCAGCATAAATTGTAAAACTGGATCAGATGTTTAATTTTGTTTAGTTATAACATGAAAAATTCAAAAAAATTTTGTTGATGATAGACTTATCCACCACTTATATGGGTCTAAACCTTCGGAGCCCCATTATTGTAGGCAGTTCGGGTTTGACCCGTGTTGTCGATAATCTGATCGAGATGGAGACAAAAGGAGCGGGTGCTGTGGTTTTGAAATCTCTGTTTGAAGAGCAGATAAAATTTGAAGCCCACAAGATGCTCTCCTCCCATGACGCCTCCAATACATATACCGAGGCCGAAGATTACATTAAAAACTATGCGAAGTCACATGCCATCGACGAATATCTGAATCTGATCCTTCAGGCCAAAAAGAGCATCAACATCCCGGTAATAGCCAGTATTAACTGTGTTAGCGCCCAGGAGTGGACTTATTTTGCCCGAAATATACAAGATGCCGGGGCCGATGCTCTTGAGTTGAATGTATTTGTACTTCCTGTAGATATTGAAAAAGGTTCGGCTGATTTCGAAGGCCTTTACTTTGAGATTATCGAAAAGGTAAAAAAAGAAATTAAGATTCCTATTGCCCTGAAAATATCGAGCCATTTCTCGGGCCTGGCCAATATGGTGAAAAAACTTTCATGGTCGGGGGTAAGTGGTATCGTTCTTTTCAACCGGTTTTTTGCACCCGATATTGATATTGAAAAAGTCAGAATGATTTCTTCCGGCGTTTTCAGTTCCCCCGACGAAATCACCACTTCGCTCCGCTGGATCGGAGTTCTTGCCGGACGGGTTCAAGCCGACTTGTGTTCCTCAACCGGGGTTCACGATGGAAAAGGGCTTATCAAGCAACTGCTTGCCGGGGCTAAGGCTGTTCAGGTATGTTCTACCTTGTACAAAAACGGCATCGGCCATTTGGAAAGCATTACCGGTGACCTGAAAACCTGGATGGAACGGAACCGCTACTCCCGGATTTCCGACTTTAACGGCAAAATGAGTTTCAAAAAAGGTGATAACCCCGATGCCTACCACCGGGTTCAATTCATGAAATATTTCGCCGAAATCGATTAAGTCTTTCCGTACTGCACGCTATTGCAAAAAGACGACACTTATTGCTGGGCAAAAACCCTCCTAAGCAGGTCGGTAACCCTTGCAGCCGGATCGCGGCGAATTTTTGCTTCCTCCTCGGCTACCATAACGAACAAGCCATCGAGCGCTTTAGTAGTGGCATATCCTGCCAAATCGGTGTTTACCCTGTTGAGTCTTGGGTTGAGTGCTGCCATGGCATTATAAGCAGTGGTAAGTTCCTGCCAGGCTTTTTGTGCTCCTACTTCGTTTAAAGAGTTCAGTACATCGGGCTTAAATGCCTCATAGAGTTGGGATTGGGTTTGATTCCGCAAATAGGTTGTAGCTGCGGTTTGTCCTCCCCTTAAAATTTGCCATGCGTCCATAATGGATATGTTGTTGATGGCTTCTGCAAAAATTGGCTTAGCCTTGGCGCTTGCATGCTCAGCTGCCCGGTTAAGCCTAATTACAAATTCGTTGAGCAAGGGCATGAGAATGGCCGAATTTTGCATGAATTGAAGGGCCCCGGCGGCCTCCTCCGGGAATGGAATTCTTATGGCCTGGTTTTCGAAGAACCCGTTTTCCTTATTGGTGGCAAGTACCGCATTCACTGCACCTATCGCAAGGGCTTCTCGAAGGCCTCTAGCCACCTCTGCTTCCGCCATAGGTGTTTGTACCAAAGGCTGGCAGGCAGTCATGCTGTTGGATAAAACCCAGATGGAAGACAAAACGGCAATAAAAGCAATTTTTCGAAGATGTTTCATATGAGGCGAATTTTAAGCATTAAATTATATTAAATAGTCAGATGCTTTGTTCAGAAGGAATTGGCTACAACTAAAATACAACTAATAGTGGAGGATGAAAATAATTTAAGTTGGAAAATTACAAAATTAGTAGAATTTGAACTATCACCTATCAAATTATTTTTCAAAAAGATATTTAGCCGGCTTTCGATTAAATTGATGTAGAATACCCAACAAGTTGGCTAAATAAACATTTTTTGTGCTTTACCTGAAGGTGTAACATGATTTCATTTTTTTGAGGTATTTTCTCTAACACGCGGCGGCTTTTAGTTTTTTAACATTTTTTATATGCAACACATGAAAACATTTAGATAATTTTATGGTTTAAAATTTACAAACGTATTGTTGAATTAAAATCATGAATATCAATATTCTAAGTTGCAATTTCTATTCAGCCTGTTTTAGGCAGGCATTGAACATTTGATTGCGGCAGTGGTTTTAAACTTCATTAACCTTGAAAACACTCTGAAATGAAATTGAGTTTTCGTACATTTATTAATAACCTGGGACCTTTGCTCGTAGGCATTGGTGTAATCGTAATGGGAATCGTTGCCTATTCATTTTTAAGCAAAGAGCGACAACTTTCCGAAGGACCCGTAGCGATTTCTGAAAATTCAGTTCTGGTGCAAGAACTTACCATTTCAAATTTCGATCAGGTTGTACAAGAGGGAGTTGTGCTTGTTTACTTTTGGGCCGTTTGGTGCGGTCCTTGCAGGGTACAGGGACCTATTGTTGAAGAAGCAGCTGTCGAAATAGCTGATAAAGCATTGGTTGCCAAAGTGGATACCGACAGATATCCTGAAATTGCGAGCAGGTTCAATGTTCGGGCATTGCCCTATCTGATTATTTTTAAGGACGGGGAACCACAAAAAAGATTCAGAGGATTAACTCAGAAAGAAACCTTGGTATCTGAAATTAATGCCCAGAATTAATTTTCATTAATAGTTTGAAAATGCCTTCATTTTTCAGTAACTCTTTTTTTTTGAAAAATATAAAATCACAAAGCTTTACATTTTAACCACTTTAATTTTAAGTACATGGAAAATCTTACTATCGAGACCTTTAAGACCAAGGTCTTTAATTTTGAAAAACATCAGGAATGGAAATTTGAGGGTGAAAGGCCCTGCATTATTGACTTTTACGCAGATTGGTGTGGTCCGTGTAAAATGGTTGCACCGGTTCTAAAAGAATTGTCGGAAGAGTATCGTAATCTGGTAGATATTTACAAAGTCGATACGGAGAAAGAACAAGAATTGGCAGCGGTTTTTGGAATCCGGAGTATTCCGTCCTTGCTTTTTGTTCCTCTTGCTTCCCAACCCCAAATGGCTGCCGGTGCGCTCCCGAAAAATGCCATCGAACAAGCTATTAAAGAAGTATTGCTTGTAGAAAAGCCCCTTATTGTCGGTATTGAAAAATAACCTCCTGGTTTTCCATTTTTTATGCAAAGGATCCTCGGAGTGTGGTCGAAAAGATTATGAACCAATTAGCCAGGAAAAAATCAAATATTATGACACAAGAAAAAACCAATGAAGTAGCACCGCAGAAGCCCAAATCTTTTCCATTCAGGGTTTCCTCAAAAAAGTACCTTTATATTATTGGGATATTTTCCCTGATTGGGTTAGGTGGTGGATTGGTATACCATTACTTTATAGGTTGCAGGTCGGGAGCCTGTGCCATAACCTCCAACCCCTATCTGAGCATGGTCTGGGGAGGACTTTTAGGCTTCTTGATGACAGATTTTTTTGTTAAAAAGGTTCCACAACCTTGAATTCTCTAATTTACTTTGGGGCCATTTTATAGAGAAATAGCCCAATAATCCCGAAAATGATATTGGGGATCCATACAGCCAGCAGTGGGTGTAGATTTCCCTTGGTGGCAAATGTGGTTGAAACCTGCATAAACAGAATATAGGCAAAACTCAGGGCCAACCCGAATCCAAGGTGCAGTCCGATTCCGCCGCGAACCTTTCGGCTCGAAAGCGATACACCAATCAAGGTTAGAATTACAGCTGAGAAGGGGAATGACATCCGGCGGTGCATTTCCACTTCAAAAAACTCTATATTTTCTGCCCCTTTTTGTCGGAGGCGTTCAATGAATTCGCTAAGTTCAAAATAATCCAGGGTTTCAATCTCACGGAGGTTGTGTATAAAGTCGCTCGGCGAAAATGGAAGGACGGTGTCGAGGCTGTTGCCAAAGGTTAACCGCTCGTTTTTGCCATCAATTTCCCGAACAAAATAATTGGAAATCGACCATGTTTGGGCCACACTGTCCCAACGGGCTGTTTCGGCTGAAAGCTTGTAAATCAATTGGCCTTCGTTTAGCTTTTCGAGTGTAAAACGGAAACCGGTAGCGGTAGGTTCATTGAACGACTCCAAAAAAACGAACTCACCCGGATTTATCTGCAAATGGATGTTTCTGCCCCAGAATGTTACAGGGCTCCTGAAATATTGTGATTCAAAATGCAGTCTGGTTTTATTGGCAGGCGGAATTACAATGTTCGCCAGAAAAAGCGACATAAGCCCCAGCAACAGGGCAGGCATTACAAAGGGAACCATCAGGCGTTTGAAACTGATGCCCGAATTGAGCATTGCCACAAACTCGGTGTTTTGTGCAAGTCGTGAAGTAAAAAAAATAACAGTAATGAATATGAAAAGCGGGCTGAACAAGTTGACAAAGAAGGGAATAAAATTCAGGTAATAATCAAAAATGATTTCCCTGAATGGTGCTCTTTTGTCAATGAAATCGTCAATTCTTTCCGAAAAATCGAAAATGATAACAATAAAGATGATCAGCATCATGGTAAAAAAGAAGGTGCCCAGGAATTTTCGGATAATGTACTGGTCAATCTTTTTCACTCTGCTTGTAAATTAAAGAATGCTATGAAATTTGGATGCAAAATTAGGCTTTAAAGCCGTTTTGTAAGACCGGGAATCATGGATTTTTTCCAAGAAGTAAAGGTGCCGGCAATAATTTGTGCTCTGGCTTGCTCTACCAGCCAAAGGTAAAATCTCAGATTATGCAGGGTGGCGATCATAGGCCCAAGCATTTCGTTTGCAGTAAAAAGGTGCCGCAGATATGCCCGGCTGTATTGTTGATCAACAAAAATCGTTCCCGAAGGATCGATGGGGTCAAAATCATTTTTCCATTTTAAGTTCCTGATATTCATGATGCCCTCTGAGGTGAACAACATTCCGTTTCGGGCATTGCGGGTGGGCATTACACAGTCGAACATGTCAATGCCAAGAGCAATGCTTTCCAGAATGTTTTCGGGGGTACCTACTCCCATCAGGTAGCGGGGTTTTTCGTAAGGAAGAATGCTGCAAACCAGCTCGGTTAATTCATACATCTTATCAATTGGCTCGCCAACCGAAAGTCCTCCGATGGCATTGCCCCTGCAATTATAGTCAGAAACAATTCTTGCCGAATCGGCCCTTAAATCACGGTAGGTGCTACCCTGCACAATCGGAAACAAAGTCTGTTCATAGCCGTATCGCCCTTGCCCACGGTCAAAATGATTGCAACATCGTTTCAACCACGAATGGGTAAGGTCCATGGACTTTTTAGCATATTGATAATCGCAAGGATATGGCGTACACTCATCAAAAGCCATGATGATATCTGCCCCGATCACCCGCTGAATATCCATTGCATGCTCGGGCGAGAAAAAGTGTCTGGAGCCATCTATATGCGACTGAAAAGTAACGCCATCGGGCGTTAACTTGCGCCGGTGAGCCAATGAAAAAACCTGGTAGCCTCCGCTGTCGGTAAGCATGGGCTTGTTCCAGTTCATAAACCGGTGCAATCCACCCGCACGCTCAAGGGTTTCCAGCCCCGGTCTAAGATACAGGTGGTATGTATTGCCAAGAATTATCTGTGCTTTAACCGATTGGTCGAGGTCTTTGTGGTGAACTGCTTTAACGGTACCAGCAGTACCCACTGGCATAAAAATGGGTGTTTCAATCACTCCGTGCGCTGTTTCTATTCGACCGGCACGGGCATTGGAACCCGCATCTTTTACCATAATATCAAACTGCATAATGCTGTTCTGAAAATTTCGGCAAATATAAGAACGATTAGGCAGGATGTGATAATTTTGCACCTTCCAAAAAATCCTCGCATGGAGTGGCTGAATGGGATGGCTTTTTTTAACGGGCAGGTATTGTTGTATGCCTTCGGGCTGATAGTCGGGCTTCAGCTTTTTTACCATTGGTTCTATTTTAGCAGGCTTGCCTTCTTCAAGCCCGGTGAAGCCCAAAGCGGGAAGCCGCCAGTTTCGGTAATTATCTGTGCGAGGAACGAATATCTGAACCTTAAAGAAAATCTACCTGCATTCCTGCAGCAAAACTATCCCGAATATGAGGTAATCGTAGTAAACGATGGTTCCGACGACGATACCGAATTGCTTCTCTATGAGTTGAAGGAACGCTTCCCGCATCTCAGGGTTATTAGCCTTCAGGATAAATTGAATTTTTTCACCGGAAAAAAGTTCCCACTTGCTATCGGAATCAGATGCGCAAAATATCCGGTGGTGCTTTTGTCTGATGCCGATTGCATACCTGTTGCCCCAGGTTGGATTGCAGAAACGGTTTCGAACTTCGATGCAAAAACCGAGATCGTAATTGGATTCAGCCAATACCGAAAATTGCCTGGATTGTTAAATCTTTTGATCCGCTACGACACACTGTTTATTGCCTTTCAATACTTTTCATTCGCCCTTGCAGGTCAGGCATATATGGCCGTTGGGCGTAACCTGGCATACCGGCGCGATCTTTTCTTTCGACATAATGGTTTTATAAGTCACTATCATATTCCCTCGGGCGACGACGATTTATTTATCAACCAGGCAGCTAACCCGAATAATGTCAGAATCTGTGTAACAAAATCTTCAAATACGCTCTCGCACCCCAAGAGAACCTACTTCCACTGGATGCTTCAGAAGCGAAGGCACCTTTCGACCGGACTTCACTATAATTTTCGCTTTAAATTGCTTTTGGGAATGTTTGGCTTTTCCCAAGTGGCGTTTTATTTGCTTTTCGTGGCATTAATGGCGGTATTCCCGTTTTCAACAATAGGAAGTATTGCTTTGATTTTGTTTGGATTACGTACGGTCAGTATGTTAATAATTTTTTACCTTGCCGGAAAAAAGCTGGAGCAAAGGCTATTATCTTTAACTTTCCCTGTTTTGGATCTGCTAATATTGGGCGCCAATCTAATTTTTGCAGTTGCGGCTTTGTTTTATAAAAAGACTAAATGGAAGTATTAACCAGACTTACCGATAAAGCACAAAAGGACTACCTGCTGATCAGGGAGGCTGTAGATAAGGGTAACCAAAAGGCATATTCCGATCTGATGGCAATATACAGGGAAACTATATATTTTATGATGCTGAAAATGACATCGAGCGTCGAAGATGCCGAGGACCTTACCATCGAAGCTTTCGGAAAAGCTTTTAAGCACCTTCATATGTACACCCCCGATTATGCATTCAGCACCTGGCTGTTTAAAATAGCCACCAACAATTGTATCGACTTTATCCGTTCTAAAAAGAAGAATGTTTTAAACCTGAATATTGCCGAAGAATTCAATTCCTCCAAAAAGGCTGGAAATATTCCTTCCGGGTTTGGCGATCCTGAAGAAAACCTTTTCCGCAGTCAGAAAGTGAAAATTTTGCGCGAAGTAGTGGAGGGTCTTAAGCCCAGGTACCGCAAATTGATTGAATTACGTTACTTCGAAGAATTGACGTACGAGGAAATAGGGCAAAAACTAAATCTGCCCTTAGGTACTGTGAAAGCCCAACTTTTCAGATCCAGAGAACTCCTTTACAATATCCTGAAAAACTCGGCCGACAGTATTTAGGACATTACCTTAAAATCATTTTTTTTATTCAGCATTTATTTTTTTCACCATGTTTAAAGTTTTTGTTTCATTTTTTTTGTTTGTCATCTGCCTTGCAACGGCTTCTGAGTCTTTTGCACAGAGCGGATTCAGTGAATATCAAACCAAAGATAGTATCCGCATTCAATATCGATGGTCCAGGCAAAACCCGGTCGATCCCATGAGCAATGCTGCATTGTCGCTTCGACTTACAAACAATACTTCATTGCCCGTTGTGGTTGCTTTGTCGGTAAACTTTTTTCGCGACAAAACGCTTATGTTCGAAAGCCGCGACAATCATTATTGCCTTATGCCAGGGCAAAGTCTCCGTGGAGCTTTGGCAAACATGCGGTTTATGGCAGAGGGGGTTACTCTCGAGATGACACGTGAGCCATGGTTTTCGTGGGAAATTACTGGCTTTTCCGTTGAAAAGGTTGCCTCCTGTAATTAGGCGAGTTGCCTGTTACTGCCGGTCAAAATCTTCATAATTGTTTACCTTTACGGAAACGAATTCTTTATGGGTTATACCGACTTTCAAAAAGCGGTTTTGCAGGGTATCCCGGATGATTTGCCCGCGCCGAAGCCATTTGATGTTGCTGTAAATCATGCACCCCGCCGAAAAGACCTGCTTACCATAGCCGAGAAAAAGCTGGCTGTAAGAAACGCATTGCGGTATTTTCATGAAAAGCACCATGCAATATTGGGGCCTGAGTTTGCTCGTGAATTGACCGATTACGGCCGCATTTATATGCACCGATTCAGGCCGGATTATCCGATTAGCGCCCGCAACCTCGAAGCTTTTCCTTACAGGAGTGCACAAGCGGCTGCAATAATGTTGATGCTGAGCAACAACCTCGATCATGCAGTTGCGCAACATCCCCACGAACTTATTACCTATGGCGGCAACGGGGCAGTTTTTCAAAATTGGGCACAATACCTGCTTACCATGCAATACCTTGCCACCATGACCGACACGCAAACCTTGGTTCTTTACAGCGGTCATCCCATGGGATTGTTCCCTTCGCATGTGGATGCACCAAGGGTAGTGGTTACAAATGGAATGATGATTCCCAATTATTCCAGTCCCGATGACTGGGAGCGGTTCAATGCCCTTGGAGTTACTCAATACGGACAAATGACGGCCGGCTCATTCATGTATATTGGTCCTCAGGGTATTGTACATGGTACAACAATAACAGTACTCAACGCAGGAAGGCGATTTCTTGGAGCCAATACGGGGTTGAAAGGAAAAGTCTTTGTAACGAGCGGATTGGGTGGTATGTCGGGCGCTCAGGCCAAAGCGGCCGTAATTGCCGGCGCTATTGGGGTGTTGGCTGAAATAAATCCCAAAGTAATAAAGATTAGAAAGGAGCAGGGCTGGGTCGATGAGGTTTTTTTCGACCTTCCTTCGCTTGTCACACGAATCAATAGGGCAAGAACCCGCGAGGAAGCTGTATCGCTCGTTTACCAGGGGAACATTGTAGATCTGTGGGAAGAGTTGGTGAAAAGTAATGTTCAGGTCGAACTTGGTTCGGACCAGACTTCTCTGCACAATCCCTGGGCGGGTGGATATTATCCTGCTGGTTTAAGTTTTGATGAGTCCAATGAATTGATGACCAACAACCCAGAGTTGTTTAAGAACCATGTGCGAGCATCTCTCAAACGCCATGTAAAGGCCATCAAAGCTATGACCGACAGGGGCATGTATTTCTGGGATTATGGCAATGCATTTTTGCTGGAAGCCGGCAGGGCCGGGGCCGATGTGTTTAAGAGCGACGGTACGTACATTTATCCCTCGTATGTGCAAGATATTATGGGCCCCATGTGTTTCGATTATGGCTTTGGGCCTTTCCGTTGGGTTTGTGCCTCGTCAGATCCCGACGACCTGCGCACCACCGACAAACTTGCCATTGAAGTGTTAGAAAGTTTGATGAAAAATGCACCCGAAGAAATTCAACAGCAACTTGCCGACAACCTGTTGTGGATCAAGCAGGCCGAAGAAAACAAATTGGTGGTGGGCTCTCAGGCACGGATTCTATACGCAGATTCCGACGGGAGGATTCAGATTGCCAAAGCATTCAACAAGGCTATTCGCGATAAGGTACTCAAAGGACCGGTAATACTGGGGCGCGATCACCATGATGTGAGTGGTACCGACAGCCCTTACCGCGAAACTTCCAACATCTACGATGGTTCACGCTTTACTGCAGATATGGCCATTCACAATGTCATTGGCGACAGTTTCAGGGGAGCTACGTGGGTGAGCATTCATAATGGCGGAGGCGTAGGATGGGGCGAAGTGATCAACGGCGGTTTTGGCCTGGTTCTCGACGGAAGCCCCGAAGCCGATCGCAGGCTCGAATCCATGCTTTTCTGGGATGTAAATAATGGCATTGCCAGGCGAAGCTGGGCGCGCAACTCCGAGGCCATTTTCGCCATTAAAAGGGCAATGGAAAAAGAACCTGAGCTTAGGGTAACCTTACCCTTTTTAGTCCAGGATAAAATTATCGACGACCTGTTTGTCAATGATTGATTGGCCGGGTTTTTGATAGTTTTCTGTTTTATTCACCCGAAATTTCTTTTCCACAGAATGAAGAATATAAACCCAACCTCCAGGTGGTATTCAATTGGTATAGTATTGCTTGTAGCAACATTTCTTGTCGGCGGATGTGCTGAAGAGTTTGAAGACCCGTTTGCCGACCCGGTCGATAAGTTCCTTGGCAATTGGAAAGCTACCGAATCGAGCAAGGTATTTGGATCAGGTTATGTTTACGATGTGAACATATCGCGAATTCCGGGACGTTTTTCCGAAGTTTATATCCGAAATTTTTACATGCAGGGTCAGGACCAAAGAGCCAGCGCATTAATTACCGGAAACAACCTGAACATTTCACAACAAACCATCGCCAATGGAACCATTACCATCAGGGGCAGCGGTCAGTTCTCTGCAGGGGTAATTACCTTAAACTATACAGCCCACAGCGGTGCAGATTTGGATGTGGTTACTGCGGTATTGCGAAGACCATCTTAAGGTTCCACCCTTCTCGATGGAACCAGTCTCAGAACAGAAAAAGCCGGGATGGTATCCAGGACAACCTTCTCCTCTTCGGGAAGCGCCCAAATGGTTCCGGTTGGATAATGGCGGGCTCTTTGCAATCTTTCGGTGGTTGCTTGTACTTCCGATTGCATGATCGTGATTCGGTTCAGAATTTCCTCGTGAATGGCTTCCATTTCTTCCTGGCGCAATAAGTAGCAGGTGAGTGCTTCTTTGAATGTTTCGAAGCTTACCTGGTGTTGTTCAAACACCCCATCGAAATAGTACCTGACCGAATCTACCGGATAACGAAGAAGCGACTGCTTTTCAGAGAGGAATCCTTCAGTTAGGTACAGGTCGAGCAAAATCAATGTAAGTTGTTCCTCGGATAAAATGCGATTGCAGCGCTCACGCTCGGCTGAGCGAAAAAACCCGCAGGATGAAAGCGAAAATAAAATTATCAGGGAAAGAATAATTCTGCTCATCAAATTAAAAACACCTGTAACGGTGGTTAATTCTGGTTTTCATATTCAAAATTAGCTAAAAAACAGCCTAATGTAAGCACCTCAGTTTTTTGGCCTGTATTTTTTAAAGATGCTTTGCAATCTGAGTCTGATTACCCCCAGCATGGCTTCTTTTACAATGCCCGAACTCATTTTCGATTGGCCTTCCATGCGGTCCATGAAAATGATGGATACTTCCTTGATTTTAAACCCAAGCTTCCAGGCAAGAAATTTCATTTCGATCTGAAATGCATAACCCGAAAACTGAATTTTATCCAGATTTATAGCTTCCAATACTTTACGCCGGAAACATTTAAAACCTGCCGTTGTATCCCTGATACCCATTCCGGTAATTTTTCGCACATAAGTTGAAGCAAAATACGACAGGAGTACCCGCCCCATGGGCCAGTTTACCACATTTACCCCCCTGATGTATCTCGAACCTATTGCTAAATCGTAGCCTTCCAGAGCGCATGCTTCATAAAGTTTGATGAGGTCGTCGGGATTGTGGGAGAAGTCGGCATCCATTTCGAAAATATACTGGTAGCCATGTTCCAGCGCCCATTTAAAGCCAAGAATATAGGCAGTACCCAATCCAAGTTTTCCTGGCCGGGATTGGAGAAACAATTTGTTCGGGAACTCAACTTTTAATCCATTAACGATTTCACCCGTGCCATCGGGCGAACTATCGTCAACAACCAGTATGTGAAAATCACCGGGAAGGGATAATACCCTCCTGACCATTCTTTCTATGTTTTCCTTCTCATTATAGGTCGGGAAGATAACCAACTTTTCAACCAAAGACACAATCAGTATTTTTTAATTCCGTACTAGTTAATTCAGGGTGAACCTAATAAAAACAATACAAGTTAACTACATTTGCAAAGTGTCAAAATTAGTGTTTTGAATTTAATATTTTAGCTAAAAACCGTTAAAGGTCGGGAACAGCAGACTTTTTTTTAAAGAATTGCCTAAATCAAAATGAGTCAAGCGATAATTTATCTCGACAATGCTGCCACAACACCCGTGCTGCCCGAGGTGTCCGATTTGATGTATCAGGCAATGAAGCACAATTATGGTAACCCGAGCTCTATTCACCAGTTGGGCCGGCATGCCCGGGTGGAGGTAGAGAAGGCCCGCAGGGCAATGGCTGTATTGCTCAATGTACAACCTGGGGAGGTTTTTTTTACCTCAGGCGGAACCGAAGGCAATAATTCGATCCTGGCTGGTTGTGCCCGTGAGCTAGGCCTTAAGCATTTTATTACTTCCAGGCTAGAGCATCCATCGGTTTTGAATATGCTGCATGCTCTTGAAAAGCATGACTCCTGTTCGGTTAGTTATGTAAACTTCGATTCCAAAGGAATAATAGACCTGCACCATTTAGAGCAACTGCTGCAACAAACTCATGAATCAGTAGTAACCCTCATGCACTCCAACAACGAAATCGGCAACTTATTGCCGATTAAAGAGGTAGGGAGCTTATGCAAAAAATACAACACATTGTTTCATAGTGATACTGTACAAACAGTTGGGAAACTTGCCCTTGACCTTCAAAAACTCCCTGTTGATTTTGCTGTGATGAGTGCGCACAAATTTCATGGGCCCAAAGGGGTGGGAGCCATGTATGTAAGAGCCGGAGCGGGAATGCAGCCTTATCTGGTAGGTGGAGCTCAGGAAAGGAACATGCGGGCTGGAACCGAAAATGTTCCCGGCATCATGGGCATGGCCAAAGCCCTTGAAGTTGTTTCCGGCAGCCTCGATACAACTTTCGCTCATATCTCCGGCCTCCGGTCTTACCTTATTGAAGCTTTGCCCAGAGAGATTCCAGGCCTGCAGTTTTTAGGCGATGTTGCCGGAAACAGTCTTTATACCATACTCAATCTGGCGCTGCCATGCAGGATCGAACCAAGGCAACTCATGGGTTTACTTGATTTGGCAGGTATTTGTCTGTCAACCGGGAGTGCGTGTTCCTCAGGAAGTAATAAACCTTCATCAGTGCTTTTGGCATTGGGGATGGAGCCGCTAACCCCCAACCTGAGGATTTCATTTAACAGGTACAATACCTTAGAAGAAGTCAAAAAGTTGGTTAAGGCTTTGAAAAAAATCTCTACCCCTGGCTAAAGCCAAATGCTCAATGCGATGTACCTTAAAAAAAGAATTATCGCTGAACAGGTAATTAGCTTTTGATGACTAAATTTGACAATTCTTTCAGAATGTAGCTACTCAGAGATGTAATTTATCTTTTGTTATGCCTAAGACCAATTTGCTTAGCTCCATGTCGAAAATTTCGACTCGGAAAAAACCTTCCCGCAAAAAAGTTCATTTTAAGAAAATGACATTGAAACTTACAGAATCACAGTTCAAGGCGCTTGAAAAATATTGCCGGAAATTTAAAACTACCCCTGTAAGACACATCAAAACGGTAATTGGCAAGCAGGTGGAAAGATACCGCGATGAACTTCCACCCCCTAACTATGTTACCAGCAATCAGTTAGAATTGTTTTAGTTATTATTGAAGCTCAATAAGGGTAGCGCCTGCTCCTCCGCGGTCGATATGCTCATCGCTGAAGCGACGCACCTCCGGAATAGTTTGTAAAGTTGCACGAACCGCATCCCGTAATTTTCCCTCGCCCTTCCCATGGGTTACCTTAAGCTGCTTTATTCCAAGTAATAGGGCATCGTCGATAAACCTTCTTAATTTGATAATGGCTTCATCGGCCCGAAATCCTATAATATCGATTACAGGGTTGAACGAAGTGGCCTTTTCGTTGATGTCAAACGACATCTTTACCTTTACACGCGTGCTTTCTGCGTCTGGCAGAAGACTTTTTTTGACCTTAACGAGGCTTGCCGATCCCAACCTGAACCGGATGCTCCCAAACCTTACTACGGCCTGGCTTCCAGCAATTTCGAGAACTTCGCCAATGTTTTCCTGTCCTTCAACACGTACAGCATCCCCTATTGCAATAGGCCCCGACTCCTTCTCGAACACTTTTTCCTTCCCTGGTTTAGGCAAAACGTTCGAAGGTGAGTCTGAAGGAATTTCATCAAGACTTTCCACATAATTTCCCAATTCTTTCCTGGCTTCTCTGGTAGGTGTTTTTTCGGCTTTGGCTTCTTTTATTTTTCTAATGGTGTTCTCAATAGTTCGGTTTGTTTCGGTAAGCATTTTTTTGGCGTCTGATTTGGCCTGCGACAGAATTTCACCCTTTCGCCTTTCGAGGTCGCCATGGAGCTTCTGGTATTTATCTAACATTTCTGAAAGAAATTGCTCGGCCATACGCAATTGCTTTTCTTTATCCTCCAGCTCAGTTTTCTTTAGGTCGAGGTCGTGCAGTTGGCGGTCGAAATCAAGCTCGTTCACCCCTGCATATTCACCTGCTTTTAAAAGTATTTCTTCCGGCAGACCGATAGACCGTGCTATGTCGAATGCAAAGCTGCTTCCGGGGTTTCCGGTTTTGAGTTTGAAAAGGGGGCGCATATTTCGCGTATCGAACAGCATGGAGCCGTTGCCGATTCCGGCATGTTTGCCCGCCATAAGTTTCAGATTGGCATAGTGGGTGGTTACCAAGCCCAATGCCCCTGTTTTATTGAGGTTTTCGAGTATAGATTCTGCAATTGCGCCCCCGATACGAGGTTCGGTGCCTGCCCCAAATTCATCAATCAGAAAAAGGGTATGCGGATTACAATTCTTGAGAAAATGCCTCATGTTGAGCAGGTGCGAACTGTATGTGCTCAGGTCGTTTTCGAGAGATTGCTGGTCGCCGATGTCGATATACAAAAGCTCGAAGATCCCTGCTTCAGAGTAATCTTCCATCGGCACCAACAAGCCACTCTGAATCATATACTGTAAAAGCCCGCAGGTTTTCAAACAAACTGACTTCCCCCCGGCATTAGGTCCTGAAATGACCAGAATGCGCGTATGCTCGTCGAGGGTTAGGGTCAATGGCTCTATATGTTTTTTTTGTGCTTTGAGCGAGAGATACAATAGCGGATGAAAGGCATTGACCCACTTAATTAATGGGCGGTTCACAAGCCTGGGTTTTTGGGCATGCAATTCGATTGCAAGCAATGCCTTAGCCCTTGTTGCGTCGAGACAGCCCATCGCCTGGTAACCTTCAAGGATTGCCGGTAAATCAGGACGAATCTTTGTTGCAAAAGCTTTTAATATCCTGATGATTTCCTGGCGTTCTTCTATTTCGAGTTGCCGGATTTCGTTGTTAATTTCAAAAGCCTCTTCGGGTTCCAGATACACCGTTTGGCCACTGGCCGACTGGTCGTGAATAATCCCCCTGATTTTGCGCTTGTGAGTAACCGGTAAGGGAATTACCTGCCTGCCATTTCGCAGAGTAAGTTCAATGTCGGAAGCTACCCATCCCTGGCTTTTGGCCTGCTGCAGCAATTGAGCTATTTTTCGTACCGATTCTGTAGTAAGGCGCTGTTGTTTCTGACGAATTTGTGCCAGGGGTGGGGAGGCGCTATTTTTTACATATCCCTTTTCGTCAATAATCCGCTCAATAGCGGATACCACGGTTGGATGTACTTCAAGGTGGCCGGTTATGGTTTCCAGTGCAGGAAATTTCAGCAATCCGCTACCAAGGCGCTGTTCCAAAAAGGTCTTGATCTTCCCTATGGTTTCGTAGGAAACTTTCAGTTCAAGAAGCTCTTCCGGCTCCAGAAAAGTCTCCAAAGGCATGATCCTGCGCAAAGCCCCGGTGAGGTCTAAGTAGTTTGATTGGGGGAATGGAATATTTTGAAGTAAAATCTGCCGGAATTCTTCGGTTTGATTTAGAAGAAGTTCAATTTTTTCAAATCCGGTTTGCATTGAGATGAACTCAATCTGATTAAGCCCAAGCGGGCTCATGCACTTCGATGCCAGCATAGCCCGAATGCGGTCAAAACCAATTTTAATCTCAAAGTCGGCAGGGTATATCAAACCAGAATTTTTTTACAAAAGTAATAATGGCCTCGTTTGAATTTCACTCTCAGCAATAAAAACAAAACCCTTGCGGTATTGCCGCAAGGGTTGGTGTAGCGGGGACGAGAGTTGAACTCGTGACCTTCGGGTTATGAATCCGACGCTCTAACCGCCTGAGCTACCCCGCCGGATTTGGTGGTGCAAAATTATACAAACTATTGAAACTATTCCACGACCTGCTGACTAATTTTTAAAGGCCATTTTATTTTTAATAAATGTGATTCAAAATCAGGTTTTTTGGGTTGACAATTTGCGCGTAACCTGGGTCAATAACAAACCTCCAATAACGATCCCCATTCCCAACAGCTTGTCGGGAGTAAGTGTTTCGCCCAGGATGGCTACTGAAAAAATGGCTGTTACTACGGGGATGAGGTTGGTAAATATGGATGTACGGGCAATTCCCAAAACCCGCACCCCTGATGTGTAAAACATAAAGGCTAAGGTCGAACCAAAAACAGCAAGAGCAAGTATGGCAGCTATAGCGGTAGGCGAAGGCATAATGGTTATCACCGACCTCAGATCAAGCAATAGAAAAAATGGTAGGAAAAACAGTACACCTAAAAAGTTTTGTGTAGAAATTATTGTAAAAGAGGAGTACTTTAAAGTGAGTTTCTTCAAAAAAACAATGTTGATAAGGGCCGACAAAACCGCCAGGAACAATAAGGCAAGCCCTAATGGCGATGCAGCAAGCCGTAAATCGGCATCTAATACCATCACCAGTATTCCACAAAAGGAAACGATAAAACCCAGAATATTGGCAAAGGATACCTTTTCGCCGAATGCAAAAATGCCTAACCAGGGGGTGAATAATGGTATGGTAGCAATAATTACCGATGCCACGATTGGCGAAACATGCAGCAATCCGAAACTTTCGCCTAAAAAATAACAAAATGGAGAGAAAAACGACAGCAGGAAAAATGCAACATAATCTTTTGGGTCAATCTTCTGAATCATTTTTCTGAAAAGGCCGAAAACCAAAACAGTTGAAATTCCCAAACGGAAAAACATGATGGTTATCGGTCCGTAATATTCGAAAAGTACTTTGGTCCATACATACGACCCTCCCCAAAATGCTACAGCAAGAATTACCAGCAGGTAAACCAGCGACCTAGTTTCTTTCAAATTTTTTTTGGCAAAATTAACCAAAGACAAAGAGGTTTTAGGCTGAAAGAAACAAAACTAATCAGCGTGTAACAAATAAAAGTCGTTAAAAAGTATTTCAGATGCATATTTTTTCGTAAATTGCGTCTCTGGAATTTTATCTGCTATGAATAACCTTGAGAAATTTACACTGGAGTTTCATATTGAAGCAAGTCCGAAACTGCTTTTTAAACTGATTTCGACCCCTGAAGGTTTAACGCGTTGGTTTGCCAATACTACACTGAAAGGCGAGGACATGTTTTGTTTCATGTGGCCCGACAATATCCAGCCTGCGAGACTGGTACAAACAAAAGAGAACGAATTTGTAGTTTTCCAGTGGCAGGAGGATTACCACAAAGAGATGTTTCTCGAAATGCGCATCAGAACAGAGTTTGGATCAACAGGATCAACGCTCATAGTTACTGATGTAGCTGAGCCGGCCGATTTGGACTTATCCAAAAGACTTTGGAACAGCCAAATTGGGCAGTTGCAGCGATTGTTCAAAATGTAATCTCCTCAAAATTTATTTATAGGCATACCTGAACAGGCCAAGGGTATGGAAATTTGTGCCCCTTTGCCAGGCATCTCAAATTATCCATCTTTAAATTGCCTTGCCAAAAGTTCTTAAAAAAGCAGGACTTCAAGTTTTGCGGTTGATAAGCTGTTAAAATTTAGTAAATTTGAAAGGAATTCGTCAACAGGCTTATTTGTGGTTTTATTATGGCCTCCGAAGGAATTCAGGTTCGTTTTTTAAACAATTGCAAGCCATTTACGTTTTTAAGTTCAAGCCATCAACGGGCATAATTTTTGCTCTAGATACATCTTGATTTCTTTGTGCCAAATTCTTATAGTTTTATAAGTTTCTAAAAGATACTACCCATGAAGATTAGCACATTATTCTCGATATTGAAGCAGAAATTGTTTTGGATTCTGTTTTTTCTTGCGTTCATAACCCAGGTGCAGGCCCAGTATTTTGGCCGCAACAAGCCTTCTTACCGCCGGTTTGATTTCCGGGTTTTCGAAACGCCGCACTTCGAGATTTTTCACTATTTCGAAAATGACTCAGTAGTACAGGCCATCGGCAACACTTTGGAAAAATGGTACGCCAGACACAAGGTGTTTTTTCGTGACTCTTTCACAACCAGAAGCCCTGTAATTATTTACGGAAACCATCCCGAATTTCAGCAAACAAGGGCAGTAGGAGGAACCATCAGCATTGGAACCCAGGGACTTGCCGAGGCCTTGATGAATCGAATTGTAATGCCGGTACTTGAAACCAATACGCAAACCGACCATGTTCTTGGCCATGAGGTTTCTCACGTGTTTCACTTCAATATCTTGTTCGCTGACGATACCTTAGGCATGAATTCTATGCGAAACATTCCACTCTGGCTTGTAGAAGGTATGGCAGAATACTTTTCGGTAGGCAGCATCGATTCTCACACTGCCATGATGATGCGTGATGCCATACACAAGGACGAGTTTCCCACCTTGGAGGATATGACCCGCAATATGCGGTATAATCCATATCGTTTCGGACACAGCTTTTTCGCCTTCTTTGGAAGAACCTGGGGCGATTCCCTGATATCGCCGTTTTTCAGGGAATCGGCAAAATTTGGCTACGAAAGAGCTCTCGAAAGGGTGGTAGGTTTGAGTTCTGCAACCGTTTCCAACCTTTGGAAAGCAGCCATGACTACCCATTATGAACCTCTGATGGCCGACAGTTCGAGGCATGTATCGGTAGGTCGCAAGCTCGTGTCGGAAGAAAATGCCGGCGAAATGAACCTGAGCCCGTCGCTGAGCCCCGATGGTAGGTTTATTACTTTTTTCTCCGAAAGGGATCTGGTTACCCTCGACTTGTTTCTTGCCGATGCCAAAACAGGTAGAGTTATTCGTCGTTTGAACAGTACCATCCGGAATCAGGATATCGACGGTTTTAATTTTTTCGAGTCAGTCGGTTCGTGGTCGCCCGATGGTCGTCAGTTTGCCTATGTAGTGGTTGCGCAGGGGCAAAATAAACTAATGATCGTAGATGTAAACCGCCCACGACGTACAAGACAGATTACCATTCCGGGAATACTGTCATTCAATAATCCGGCATGGTCGCCCGACGGGCAATATTTTGCCTTTAATGCTATAGTTGATGGAAGAACCAACCTGTTTCTTTACGACATTGAAAATAAATCGGTAACAAACCTGACAAACGACAGGTACTCATACATCCACTCCAACTGGTCGCCCGACGGGCGTTATCTGGCTTTTGCTACCGACCGGCCACAGGATGCTCAAAGAGAAAATGTAAAAAACTTCAGATTTAATCTGGGTATTCTGGATATGAACGATCCCACAAGAAGTATCAGGGTGTTGAATGTTTTCCCTGAGGCAAATAATGTGAACCCTTTGTGGAATGCCGACGGAACGGGTTTATACTTTCTTTCGAACCGCGATGGCTACAGGAACTTGTATTTTGTTGACGTGAACAATGAGAGCGAAGTGTATCAGCTTACCGATTTTTATACTGGTATCAGTGGCATCACCCAGCTTTCGCCAGCCATCAGCATATCGAGGCAAACAGGAGAAATGGTTTACAGTCATTTTCAGAATGGGCAATATACCATTTTCAGAGCTCAGGCCGAAGATTTTCAGCGCAGGAGTGTAGATCCCATGTTTGTTGATTTTACGGCTGCTACCTTGCCTCCTTTTGACAGGCCTTCTAAGCCTGTGATTGATCCCAAACTGGCTTATGAGCCGGAAACCCCTGTTTTTCCAGTCGATTCATTTGCCGAAAGACCTTTTACTTCCCGTTTTCAGTTAGCACACATCGGAAGCACCGGGGTTGGAATGGCAACCAATCGTTTTGGAACGGGTTTGGCCGGAGGCGTTTCCATGCTCTTTAGCGATATTACCGGGGATCACCAGATGTTTGGAGCCTTCGCTGTAAATGGCGAGATTTATGATTTTGGCGGTCAATTTGGATATTTGAACCAAAGAGGTAGAATACGTTGGGGTGGTATGGTATCCCATATTCCATTTCCTTTTGCTTTCATGCGCTATGGTATAGATACCCTTTCTACCTCTGAAGGCCCGATGATTGTAGAAAATTTGCAAATTTTGCAGTATCGTATTTTTGAAAATCAAATAACCGGGTTTGCGTTCTTTCCCATTTCCACTACCCGAAGGATTGAAACCACAGCAAGTTTATCGTGGTATTATTACCGTATCGACGCCTGGAACAACTATTACCACATGGGTTTTCCCATTGGGCAGGAGCGGGAGCGGCTTGATTCGCCCCCGGGCTTCAACCTGCAGAGGGTTAGCCTTAGCTATGTGGGAGATAACTCCTATTTCGGCATGGCCTCGCCTATTCGAGGCCAAAGGTTCAGGTTTGGAGTAGAACAAATCTTCGGTACGGTATCCATGACAAACCTTACTGCCGACTTCCGCCAATACATTCATGTGAAGCCCTTCACCTTTGCTGTAAGGGCTACCCATTTCGGACGCTACGGAAGTGGTGCCGACGACCAGACCATTTTCAACCCCTTGTATTTAGGCTTCCCTGGATTCGTAAGGGGGCTTGACTATAACAGCCTTTACAGGTTGCAAAACTCAGAACTTGGAGTAACTGACGATATTTTTGATTTCTTATTGGGCAGCAAAGTTTTGCTTGGGGGAGCTGAGATCAGAATACCATTTACCGGCCCTGAAAGGCTCGCGTTGATAACCAGCGGCTTCTTATTTACAGAGCTAAACTTGTTCTTCGATGTGGGCGTGGCATGGCGAGGCGATCATCAACTTACACTAAACCCTGACTATGCCAGGGCTCCTGGCAAACGGTATCCATTCTTTTCGATTGGGCCTTCGTTAAGAATCAATGTATTCGGCGCCCTCATTGTAGAACCATTCTTTGCATTTCCGTTTCAAACCGGCGGACCCAGCCGCGGGGTTTGGGGACTTAACTTCCTTCCTGGCTGGTAATACCAGGAACTGACCTGTAAAAAAACAGGAGAAAAACTTTTGGTTTTTCTCCTGTTTTTGTTTTAGATACTGTTCAATTACGATTCGTTGATGGGTTGTTCCAGCCCGTAGCCTTGTTTTTTGTCGGCTTTCTTAAGCTTGAAGGCAAGAAAAATGGAAATAAGGCCCAAAGCTACCAGCAATAAAATGGGAATGGTATAATCATAAAAAGGTACTTCGCCTGCTACCTGCATAAGTTTTACTTGCTCGGCAATCTCTCCTCCCGAAAGCCCCTGGGCAACTAATTTTTCGCGAACTGAGGCAATCGCATCCACTACAGCCGGATTGACCATGTAAAGTACTGCTCCGATACCATGGGTCAAACCATAAAGCCCCCATGCCTGAATAGTAAACATGGTAGAATAGGCAGTACCCAGCCTGGATTCGGGAACAATGCGTGTTACGGCAGGCCACATGGCCGCCGGAACCAGCGAAAACGCAATTCCAAGGCTAAACAGACCAAAGTAGGCTAAAATGGGCGATTGAAAAACCGACAATGACACGTGGGCAAATATCAGCAGCAAGGAACCGATGATCATCAAAGAGGCTGCCTTACCCTTTCGATCCACAAAGCTGCCGAAAATAGGTGTGAAAATTATAGTTCCCAACGGAATCAGCGAGGCAGTTTTTGGCCCGTTAACCAGCCAAATGGCCAGGGTGTCGCGAACAAAATACACCAGTAAGGCAAACACACCCACAATCGCCAGCACCGAAAATATCTTTTCCCTTTTGTGTTTTAAATTGAGCGGTACAAGTGTTACTGCCAGGGCAAACACAAACATAGCCAGAAACACTGCGGTATTACCCAGGGTCCTGCTTCCAAACACCAAAATATCCGCCCCATCGGGCAGCACGTAATTAAACCCGAATTTATTCACCAACAAGTCGGGAGCATACTGTAGAAATGGAAAAACAGCCGAATAAAATGCAACACAAAGCAAGGTAATGTATATAAACGATCGGTTGGTTATAAGCTTCAAGAGATCAGAAAGCTTAAAATCCTCATCATATTCTTCAAACTTTTCCTGTTTGGCCGATTCATCTGTGCCAATCTGCCCTTTCTTTGATTTTATTTGACGATCGAGCTTGATGTCGAAGAACAAATACACGACAAAGAAAATTATAGAAATACCCACCAGCATGGCAGCAAAGATCACCGCAGGCGATACCTGAACTCCGGCTATATCGAGCGATAAGGCAATTGCCAGGGCGGTTCCCAGACGACCAAATCCTACGTTGATGGCCATAGCCAAAGCCAGCTCATAACCCTTAAACCATTTTACTACCGTTCGGGTAACCACCACCACGGTAACCTCAAGTCCTGCTCCAAACAAAATTCTTCCGACAATTAAGCCGGTCATTACGGATGACTTATCCTCCCCGAAATACCCGGCAGAGGCTAAGGCAGTTATTACCGCGCCCAATGTGGCAAGGCCTCCAAATGCCAGACCGGCAAGCCTTATTCCCCACTTATCGAGAATAATGCCTCCTATTATAATCATGCCAAACATATTTGCGATGTTTGTAAAACCTATAACCCGTCCGAATTCTTCGCTGTTTATCCCCAGGTCGGTTTCCATAAGGCTTCGCAAGGGCGAGAAAAAGTCGGCAAAATAGTAGGTCGAAAACATCAGCGTGCTTATCAAAACCAAAATAAACCAGCGCATCGCCTTCGATTCGTTCATCATTTTGAATTTTTGCATAACAAATGGGTGGATTTGGTGGAGAAAAATGTATCGCACAAAAATAAAAATTTTAACGTACCACGGCATCAAATAATACTTTTGGCAGGATGGTAAGGTGAAGATGATTTATGATGAAAACCTGCTTAATTCTTTTCGAGAACCATTTTTCTCATCAAATATCCTTTATTGAAAAATCAAAAAAAAATAACAGGGGAAATATGTAATAAATTTTATATTTGCAACACTTAATCTGCTGGGAGACCTTGTTAAGACATTATGGAATACGACGTTAGAAAAAGAATTCAGGGCTTGGAGAGTTTGATTGGCAATACGCAGCTATTGGCCATTCATTTTACCTACAAAGGTTCTAAACGAGTCATCTATTCCAAGCTTGAAAGCCTGAACATGACCGGCAGTATTAAGGACCGTATGGCTTTTCATATATTGCGTAAGGCCATCGAAAAAGATGAGCTGCAGCCCTGCCAAAGAATTATTGAAGTTTCGAGCGGAAACAGTGGCATTTCTTTTTCGGCCATAGGCAGAGCCTTAGGGCACCCCGTTACGATTTATATGCCCGATTGGTTGAGTTGCGAACGCATCAACCTGATCAAAAGCCTCGGGGCCGAAATTGTACTTGTAAGCAAGGAGCAGGGTGGCTTCCTCAGGGGCATGGAATTGGCCGACCTTCAGGCGCAGCAGGAGCATGCATTCTTGCCAAGGCAATTCTCCAATGCCGATAACACCGAAGCCCATTACCTCAAAACTGCACCGGAGCTTTGGTGGCAACTTCGGTTTCGCAACCTGCAGCCACATGCCTTTGTTGCGGGTGTGGGTACCGGCGGTACCGTGATGGGTGTTGGCAGGTACCTCAAAGAAATGGACCCGAACATCCTGATTTACCCGGTGGAGCCCTCAAATTCACCAACCCTTTCGACAGGTTACAAGGTAGGTAAGCATCGCATTCAGGGAATCTCAGATGATTTTATTCCTCCCATTGTTGATTTGAAAAGTCTGGATAAGGTAGTCAGTGTTGATGACGGCGATTCCATTATTATGGCTCAAAAACTGGCAAACATAGGTTTAGGTGTAGGTATCTCTTCAGGAGCCAACTTTCTGGCCGCTTTGAAAGTTCAGGAAGAGATTGGTTACGACAAGGTGGTGGTAACCGTATTTGCCGACAGCAATAAAAAATACTTCAGCACCGATTATTCGGGCAATGAGCCTGTTAAAAGTGATTTTTTATCGAACGACGTGGAGCTTGATTATTTCAATTCCTTCAAAAGAGTATGCAAGTCTTGCTGTGAACCAGGTAGCTGTACTGAGGCAGACTATTTCAGGCTCAAAGGGCTTATGTTTTCACATTGCCCCCAATTGTAGTTTGCTATTTTCGCAGTTTATTTTCCTACTCAATAGCGCTAAAATCTTACTCTTAGTTGAGCCTTGAGTTCGGTTCGGGTGTTGCCTTCCACAATGTCGAGGCCGCTACCGGATGAATTCCTGTTGCTGAACCAGGTCTGTGCCAGTCGGGCATAAAAATCGATATTGCGATTGAGGCTGTAACGTACCAACAAATATGCCCTTGACCCTTTATCGGCATAATATGGAAATGAAAAAGCGTACAGGACATCGTTTTCAAAAACGTAAATGCGCGAATCATATCCGTCGGTGTCGAAAAGGGCATAGCGTAAGGTTACCGCAAGAGGGCTTTTCAGATTCCTGAAAAAAACATCCTGATAAATCATATATCCGGTTTCTTTCCTTTGGCCAAAACGAAAATCAACCAGCTCAACACGGTTGCGCAAAGTGAAAGAGGGCGAAATGGGAAAATTGATATGAAACCTGATATTTTGCCTTACCACATCATCAAGGTGACGGACCATTTCAGGAGTGCTGCTGTTGAGCGGCTTATTTTTGATCCGGTATCTGAGATACATATCTGTGCCGCGACTGGGCCTGTAGTTGACCTGAACCAGATATTCGTAACCGTTGCTTGGAAGGTAAGTGCGGTATCTCATCCAGGGAAAAGAAAAATGGTCGGCATAGGCCGTAATCTGCCATTGCTGCGATAAACGGGCGTTCAGACCCAGATACACCCCTTCCTCATTGGCCACTCTGGTACCCTCGCTGAAAGCCATTGACAGCATAGATTGGTAGTCTTCACTGAATTTCCGGTGCAGCAGCGAGAGCGACAACCTGGGGTCAAGGCTCATCATGATTCCGTTCAAAAAAGCATAGCCACCATTTTCGCTTCCGGCCACTTCGCCAAAAAAATTGAAGTTCCTGAAACCATAATTGTAGTAAAATCCGAGGTTGGTATTGGATTGTCGGTTAAAATCGAACTGATTGTAGTAGGATAGTGATCTTCTGAACTCCCCGCCTAACTCCATATGGTATGCTACAAGTCCTAATGTCAGGTTGTTGCTTGTAAAAGATATATTTCCGCCATAAACGGTATTCCTGAGGGAGTTTTTGTCGTGCAACTCGCCGGGTGTTCGGTGCAGGCCGGTTTGTTGAAGGCTTGAGAATACGAGCATTTCCTCAGAAAGGGTGTCGATTTCGAGCAGGTTGGCATCGCGTTTTTTTGACGAGAAGAACCCTGTAAACGTTACAGGGCCAAAACCTACAGTGACACCTGCACCCCTCATGAAGTTGTTTTCATCAACCGAAGTATATGGTCTTAGACCAAGTCCGTTTTTTTTAATGTTTATTGCTTCGGCACTTTTTCCGAATGCTAATCCCGACCAGAGGGTAAGACCCTGCCCGAACTGAACCTGAAAATCGCCCACGGCCACCGCCCTCAGCCTGCCAATATCTCTCAGAAACAAATGCCCTGAGTAAAAATCAAAACCATTGGGCTGGCTGCCCCTTAAAAACTCTTCGCCCGGGTCTTTTTCGGCTGTAAAGCCAATGCTGACATTATTGTAATACGTAAACCTGTACCTCGAATACAACCGAAACGGGCTCCCAAGATACCGCGCATTCGGATTGGCCTGTAATTCCTCAGGGGTAATCGGGCTAAACCCGCGCTGTTCTTCCATCAGTTGCTGGTACCTGAGAAAAAACTGGCTTTGACCCTCGCGCAATACATTGGATAAGCGCAGATGCCTTCTGATTTGTTCCTCATTTACCGTTACAAAAGGTTGTATCAAACGAATGGTTTCCAAATCGAAACCATCCACACTTTGCAATTCAAAGAGGCTGATCAGGCGGCCAAACCTGCTGATATGGTGCAGCAGGTTTGTAATCTGAATTTCGTTCAAAAAAATAATCTGCCTTAACTCCTCAGCGTCTGCAAAATTCAGATTGATCGGATTCCGGCGAAAAACAGCCATGTTTTCAATCAACTCGGTATAGTCAAGGTCGGTTTCTGCTTCTTCGGCAAGGGATTCGATGCGCTGCTGAAAAACCTCCTCAATTTCGGGTGGCTCGGGTATCGTGTCGGGCACAGCAGGGATTTGAGCAAATGCCGTGAAATGTGATACGATCAAAATGGCCGTAATGGATAATGGAATGACCATTTTTTTGATTTGAAAAAAATGCACCATCGCTGAGGAGCTAATTAAATTCGTAACGGATGCTGGCCTGAGGCGAATAGCCAAGAATGTGGTGAAACGAGGTGGAAAGGTCGATCCTTAAGCCACCCAGATTTATTCCCAGCCCGAATGCGTTGGTAGTGGGTTTAGTGCCAAGGCCTGCTCTTAAGAAAATCTGTTCTGTAATGCCATATTCCAGGCCTGCCCTGAAAACAGGTTCCCTTTCGAGGTCTTTTTCTGTTTCGATGCTTAGAAGAACCCTTTCTGAAAAATGGTAAGCCGCTCCGAAGCGCAGCACCGTCGGGATTCGTTCGTCGCTGTAACCCGATATCCTGGCACGTGTAGGGTTGAAAACATGTGCTCCTACCTGGAGGTTGGGCAATAATTCATAAATCATGCCGGCTTCAGCCGCAAGATTCCCTGCGCTCCCATAGCCTTCACCGATAAATGTATAAAGGTAGTTCAGTTGCACTCCAATCGAAAGGCGATCGCCAAAACTTCGGGCGTATGCAAGGCCGACCTTACTCTCGTTGTAAAGGGAATAACCAAAATATGCAACACTCAGTCCAATGACTCCATCGACGGCAGGAAGTGAAAAACCAGCAGCTCCGAAGCTCATCTCCCTTGCCAGATATCGGTTCTCGAAATACACTCCGGCTACGGCATGTTGCTGTTTGGCAATGCCGGCCTGGTTATGACTCAGCGCCCAGAAATCGTAAACGGCTACCGCAGCATTACCCATGCCGGCTGCACGGCCTCCAAAGGGTAGATTGCCCTTAGCTGTGCTAAAAGTTCCAGGTAAAGCAAATACAAGAAATGCAAAAACGTACAAAAAATTCTTCAAGCAAAATATGTTTTGTGGGTTTGTGGTAAAATAAATTGGGATGGCAAATTAAATGAATTTTGAAAGAAGTTTCTAATTTTTTGGCAAGAAACTTCCCAGCCACATCCCCACAATACTTGCCACGAAACCGTAAAGCACCGGATTTATCTCAGTAGCGACAAGCGAAGCAATAGCCCATACAACCAACCCGGATATCATGGAGACAAAAGCCGACGTTGCGGTTGCCTTTTTCCAAAACAACCCTGCAGCCAATGGCACAAGCAGGGAGGTGAGGCCCACCGATGCTGCCAGGCCAACAAGGTTGTAAATATCGCCCCGATGCAAAGCCAATGCCAGAGCCACAACCGAAACACCAAGTACCGCAAAGCGGGTAAGCCAAAGGAGTTTTCGGTCGGAAACATTGCCCATCACAGGTTTCAAAATATTTTCACTCATAATGGCCGCAGGAGCCAGCAAGGCAGAACTTGCAGTACTCAGCACTGCCGAAAGCAAGGCCCCGAAAAACAAAACTTGCACAAACGGACTGGTAAATCCTTCTATCAGATTGGGCAATAACATTTGCATATAAGGAGTGCCGGAATGGGAGGAGATGAATCCGGGTATCAGAATTGGAGCGGCAAGGGCCAAAGCCAGGGGAATCAATCCAAAAGAGAGGTACATAAATCCGGCAATGTATGATCCCCGCACAGCAACCTTTTCCGACTTTGCCGACATCACCCTCTGGAATATTACTTGTGTGGATATTGAGCCAAGGCCGATTGTGATCCAGGCTGCGAAATAGTTTCCCACGCTTGTAATATCGGCATCTGGCAAAAAGCCGAAAAACCCATCGGGAGTATCTGCCAATACCGTATTGAAATCAACTATGCCAAATATCTGAATGGAGGCCAATATCAATCCGGTAACAATAAATATGGTTTGCATGAAATCGGTGATCGAAACAGCCCACATGCCCCCGACAAATGTGTATAACGTTACCAGGGCGGTTGCCAAAAGAATGCCTTCGGTTAATGAAGTGCCTATCAGTGCGCTCGAAATGATTCCGAAAGCAACAAACTGGGCAGCAATCCAGGCAAAGTAAGAAAGCATGATACATATTGAGGCAAAAAGCTCAATTCGAGGACCATACTTTACCCGGTAAAAATCGCCTAGGGTAAGCAATTTCATGCGATAAAGGGGCCTGGCAAAAAACAGACCAACCAGAAACAAGCATAATGCAGCGCCGAACGGATCGCGCACCACTGCAATCAGACCTCCCTGAATGAACTCTGTTGAGGCTCCCAGAATTGTTTCAGAACCATACCAGGTAGCAAACAAAGTTGCAGCAACCACTAATAAAGGCAACCGCCTGCCTGCGAGCAGAAAATCTTCGGAGTTGCGAACCAACCTGCCGGCCAGAAGGCCGATAATGATGGTTACTGACAGATACAACAAAACCAATGCAATCATTGCTTGTGGTATTTGAGGTGAATTTTACAAAATAAAAATAATGAAAAATTGAACTCTTGCAATAATTCACATCACTGCCAGCAGCTATTTTAAGGCTCAGGGTTTTCAAGCCCTGGCGTTTGATCAGGGGTTTTGGGAACCGTACGGGTGGGCCGCTTTGCGCAATCTGTCCATGATGGCGACGCCAATTCCCAGTTCCGGAACAGGTTCAGCCACAATAAAGTCAACATCGGAGTCTTCGAACTCGTGAATGGTTGCAAACAACTTTATGGCGTATTCCTTGAGGTCTCCGCTTGCCGATGGTTGTACTACTTTTTTAAACTCAGGGTTTTTAGGAAAATTGTAAGCGATCAATCCGGCATTTCCTGTGGGCAAATTTTCCGGGAGCGACTCGCCGATGATATAGAAGGGCTTATTGGGGCTGTAGTGCGATTTCAGCATACCCGGGGCAATGATCTTGTCATGAGGCGCTTGCACTCCAGCCATCGGGACTACCTTGCAGAGTTCTTCAACTGTTATTGAACCTGGCCTGATGATTTCGACCCCTTTCTCTCTCAGCGCAATAATGGTTGATTCTATCCCGACGGTAGTGTTCCCGCCGTCCAGAACAAAGTCGAGGTTGGGAAGCTGTTTTCTTACGTGGTGTGCACTGGTTGGGCTTAACCTGCCGAATTTGTTTGCGCTGGGGGCTGCAATCGGGCAGCCTGCCCTTTTTATCAGTTCCAATGCCACACTGTGGTTGGGTATCCTGATTCCCACAGTGCTCAATCCTGCCGTAACGATATCGGGCACCAATTTGCTTTTTTGGAACAGTATGGTAAGCGGCCCGGGCCAGAATTTCTCCGCCAGGGCAAATACCCTTTGGTCGAATGAAAGCGTTAGTTCCTTTATGCTTTCCAGGTTAGCAACATGAAGTATCAGGGGGTTAAAGGCAGGCCGCTCTTTTAATTCGTAAATACGTGCAACAGCCAACGGATCAAGGCCGTTTGCCCCTAAACCATAAACGGTATCGGTTGGAAAAGCAACCAATTTACCTTGCCTGATGAATGCGGCTGCCAGATTTAATTCATTTTCGGTAACCATGTGGAAAGAAAGGTGATTTGGAACACAGGATGCTGCAGGTCAGAGATTTTTTGACTTTTCAATAACCTGTTCGCGAAGTTGGTTTTTGTATTGAATAATTTTTTTCAAAAGGTCGTGGTTTGCTGCTGCGACAATCTGTGCAGCAAGAATCCCTGCGTTCTTTGCTCCGTTCAGCGCTACGGTGGCTACAGGTACTCCGCCCGGCATTTGCAGTATGGAGAGGATAGAGTCCCAGCCATCAATGGAGTTCGACGATTTAACGGGTACGCCGATCACGGGCAGAGGCGAAATGGAAGCAACCATGCCCGGAAGGTGGGCGGCGCCACCTGCTCCTGCAATAATTACTTTGATTCCCCTGAGATGCGCTTTGGAGGCATAATCGAACATTTTTTCGGGGGTGCGATGGGCTGACACAATGTCGAGCTCATAGGGAATTTCGAAAAAATCCAAAATCTCTGCAGCCTGGCGCATGATTCCCAGGTCGGAGTCGGAACCCATAATAATGCCTACAACAGGATTTAACATGATTTTACTTTTAAATGGTTTCTAACCGATTGTGCTTTTTCGAGGGCTTCGGCAAGGGTAGGGGCAATGATGGTTACATGGCCCATTTTGCGGTACGGACGGGTGGTTTTTTTTCCATACAAATGAATGTTTACGCCTTCTATGGCCATACATTCCGGCACACCTTCGTACAATACCGGACCTGAAAATCCGGGTTCGCCTAACAGGTTTATCATTACCGAGGGCATAAGCATCCTGGTGCTGCCTAAAGGTAGCCCAAGTACAGCCCTTAGATGCTGCTCGAATTGCGAGGTCATCATGCTTTCGATGGTATGATGGCCGCTGTTGTGGGGGCGTGGTGCAATCTCGTTGACAAGCAGTTGGTTGTTTTTATCAACAAAAAACTCCACGGCCAACAGACCTGTCAGGGGAAGCAATCTGACCAATTGCTGAGCAATTTGCTCTGCCTGGGTGGCAAGTTCCGGGTCAACTTCAGAGGGGCATATCAATTTGTCAACCAGATTGGCTGTGGTATCGAATACCATCTCCACTACAGGGAAGCAACTTACATCACCATTTACATTTCGAGCAGCAATCACGGCTACCTCCTTATCTATCGCAATCATGGGTTCGATCACCGAAGGCCCATGGAGCACTTCCGGAAGGTCGGCTGCGGATTGTATCACTGCTACGCCCCGTCCGTCGTAGCCTCCTTTGCGCAGCTTCTGTACAAAGGGAAATTGCAGCCTGCCGTTTTCAACAGCTATTCTTATGTCATCAGCACCCGCAAAAAGACCAAACTCGGCGGTAGGTATCTTGTGTGTACGGAAAAACTGCTTCTGCAAACCCTTGTCCTGTATGAGTTCCAAAACTTCAGGCTCCGGAAATATGGTCAAGCCTTCTGATTTCAGCTTTTTCAGCGCTGCAACATTGATGTGTTCTATTTCGTAGGTAAGCAGGTCAGCGGTTTTGCCAAAAGCATATACATCATCAAAATCGTGCATGCTTCCACGGGTAAAACCTGTTGCAATAGCTCCGGCCGGGCAGTGCTCGTCATTGTCCAAAACAAAAGTATCAACATCCCATTTGCTGGCTTCCTGGATCAGCATTTTGCCAAGTTGCCCTCCGGCAATAATTCCCAGCTTGATATTAGGCTGAAACGTTTTGTTCATACATTGTTTTGATTTGGAAACACGGTTAACCTGCCCCGATTCCTTATTTTAATGTGCAAAGGTAGGATTTTTGCCAGGATTTGCTACCGTGGGATGTTAAGGTTAGGTTAAGGGTTTAGTCCCCCCTGCCTCGCCGGCAGGCAGGCTTTGGAAGGGGGCGGGGATGGCCGCTGTTCGCTTTGCTTGCTGCTTGTTAAGTTTATAATATTGCCTGAATATGGCCTGATTATTCCCGGTTTTCAGCTTTTATTGGCCAACTTCAGTCATAATGAAATCTACATTTCGCAATTAAAATTTCCTCGTCTTTCACTTTATATATCAACCTATGTTCGCCATCGATTCTACGCGACCAGAGTCCTTTATACTTATGCTTCAATGGCTCTGGTTTTCCTAAGCCCGAAAAAGGAGTTCGGGAAATGTCTTTTAGTAAATCATTTATTTTTGCTAATATTTTCTTGTCCATTTTTTGCCAATACAAATAGTCTTCCCAAGACTCATCAACGAATATGTATTTCATGGCTCAATGAGGTCTTTCTGAAATGACGTCCCGGTTTTGAGCTTTTCAATGGCTGAATCTAACCTTTTTTCATTGGTCTTTGATGTCAACTCGTGATTGGTTGCATTCAGTGAATTATACTCATCCAATGACATGATGACCACACCGCTGTCTTTGCCTCTGTTAATTATCAGCGTTTCAAAGTTTTCAGTCACACGGTCAAGATACTTCTTAATGTCTTTTCTAAAATCGGAAATTGTTGTAGTTATCATGATACGGCTTATTTTGTACGTTATGAAGTACAAATATAGGTACAAAAAGTGGAGAATAGTAATTTCGGACGGATTTTTTTCAAAAATAATTGCTATAGGGATTAGCTGCATCCTAACCGGGCTTTATTGCGCCAACTTAGCGAAGCAATCTCATCGAAGATAATCCTCGCTCTTTGATACCAAAACCCCAGGGGGGTCAACATGACCGGAATGAGGGGTCAGTATGCTCCGGAATATCCATTGAAAGCATGATTTAGTTCAACATGGATTCCCCGCCGGGTGCTGCGCACCGCTCAGAGTCATGTTTATTGCAAGCAGGGTTTCATTTCTTCCATTTAGAATCCGGAATTGATTTATATCGCCCCCAGAATTTATAATGAGTCAAAGAAAATAAGGAAATCAATTTTGCTGTCAATTTATTTCTGAGTAATAAATGTTGAAAATTATATAATACCCACAATAAACCAAAGAATACAACCGAAAACAATACTACTCTGATAAATTCAGATTGAATGCTGATTTTTAAAACGTTATCTAATAGAACTGCAATTATTGTTGAACTTAAAATACTTATAACTACAAACAATCCGTGTGCTGTTTCAATTGCTTTTTTGGGGCATGAATTCATACATTTCATACAACTTTCACACTTAAACGTCCAATAGGGACGATCATTGATTGTTTTGATGGCTTTAACCGGACATTGTTTTACACATAATCCACAATTTTCACAACGAAAAGAAGCATAAAATGATTTTGCGAAGGCAAATCTGCCCGCAAGATAATAGCCTAACGACACTGGTGAAATTAAAATATCTTGAATCAAGTCTCTATTTGAAAGAAAATCAGATTTTCCCGAGAATATTCTTTTGGAATGTTTTTCAACACGGCAGTAATTTTTTTCATGTATAAATTTCACCGTATTCTCATTCAATGCAGGGTGGATTGAAATCCAATTTGAAGGCATGTCAAAAGGAATTTGTCCAACAATTTTATAACCCTTATTCTTTAACATTAATGAAGATAACAAGAATGCAATACCGGTCAGTCCGGGAGTAACAAAGCGACCTATTTTCATACCTGCTCTCGTATTCATTAACACAATGCTGTTTATACCTTTAGGAAAGCGGCAAATAAAATTTAAAGTTATTTCCGGAAAATTGAAGCCGTGAATAGGAGAAATAATCACAATTAATGTGTCAGAACTAAATGTTTCAATTTTGTCAATGTCTATTTTTGCAATATTGAAGGTTTGACAATCAATATCTTTTATGACTGCAAATTCAGAAAACCATAATGCGATTTGTTTTGCATTACCCGTTCCTGAAAAATAAAATATTGCAATTTTTCTTACTTCGTTCATCTTTTTAACAAAACTCTTTCAACCTTTACTAATTCTCATTCTGCGTCATATTTCCAACATGGCTTGCATGGTTCACCGGAATACGCTGTTACCATTCAGTGCGCTCGCTTGTCCCGTTAAGCGAAAGTTAAGCAAAAGAACCATCATTAGCAACCCACCGAGCGGCAATTGCTTATGACAGGGTTTTGTGTACAGGTGTTTTAGTTTAAATTTGTCAATCCAAATTGGTCGATAGCTTGCTTTTCATTTTTGGCAAGAGAAAAGCTCAAATCAGTCCAGGCAGTTCCTTCAAGGCCTCTAAGAATTATGCCCTTTTCAGTTATTGTTATGGTAAATAGGAAATCTGCAAGTTTAGGATCTTTGGCAGAATTCTTTTTGTCCAATTCAGTCATTCCAAACTCGTTAATTGCTTGTGGTTGATAGTCATTAATACTAAATGTCAAATCTAACCAGGCACTTCCCTTTAAACTCTGCATTCTAATACCATTATCCGTTTTTTCAATGATTATTTTAAAATCCTTTAAATCAATCGTTTGTTCTTCCTGAGCGAATGATTCAGAATTTAACGCTAAAATAAAAATGGCTATTAATAGATTAACAATCTGATTTTTAGAGCTCATTTTTGTTTTCATAGCAGATGTTTTTAAAAGTTGTAAGGTCTTTTTCCTACACATACACACCACAGGCAGGGATGGCCGCTGTTCGCTTTGCCTGCCTGCGTGCTGTCGCACACCGCAGGCAGGCTTGTTTCATCCAAAGTTCGTAAAATTACCTGAATAAAGCCCGATTATTTCCGAACGGTTGCGGGCTTTGCGTCGGGTCTTATACTGAGTTTATCGAAGTGCGGGTTTCGGCTTGTGCTGAACGACTTGTCCTGAGCTGAGCCGAAGGAAGTTGAAGCAAGCATTTCACTGTCAACCAAGGACAAATGTAGATAGAAGCATTGCACTTGGTTTAACCACGTCTGCCCCCATTGCGGCAAATGTTTGCTAGCGGCTTTTATATTTTTTACCAGTCATTATCTGCCCCTACTAAATATTTATCAACTTCATTAATCCATTGGTCTATTGTGTAAGCAAGTTTTATTTTCATCTGATCGTAATAATTTGAATAAATTGATCTTACCTTACCGTTTCTAAACATCTGACTCCATTCAGTTTGAATATGGTCATTTCCAAAACCAGATAAACCAGAGGGGGTAACAGTTAATCTGTATCTACCATCCCTTGCTTGAACACTTACATTATAATAAAAACGATTCAAGCGTACCCCATCAATAAATTGAGCTGTCCAAGATAATTCACCTTGGTATTGAATTCTAGAATCTGCATCGCCAGCTTTTGAAAAATCTTCCATAGATTTATAATCACCAACCATTGCTGATGAAACTACACCAATTGTGTTAATTGTACGCATTTGCCTGGTCATTATATTAGCGTCTTGTAATGGCTGAAATGTAGCCATAAAAGCTTCAATTATTTTTGACGCACTAATTGTAGTATCAACCTGAATGACCCCAATATATTTTTCGTTTGGCGTTAAGTTGTCCTGCCAAGCCATATTTACATTAGCAGTAGGTACACCACCATATATACTCTCAAGATTTGCGTCTTGTCCGAATATACCAATTGAAAAAAATAACAATCCTGTTATTAATACAAATTTTTTCATAACCTGCTTTTTTTTATTTATTCATTGAATTATTTGTTCTCATTATATCATCGAATTTTCGATTAGCATCAAGCTCCATTAAAATTGCCGCTAACGGGCTCGGGGTGTGGCTAGTGTGGGAGAGCGTGTTACGTTTTCGTCCCCCCGGCGAAAACCCTGTCTGCCGGCAGGCAGGGCCCGAGCGGGCGAAACCGCTCCGAAGGTCCAATGTCAACCCACACCTGCCAGCCGGCAGGCTGGTTGGCTACACCCCCTGTTGTAGCCTGTGCTTTTTGTCTTTAATGTCTGTAAATCAAATTAATTTCGGAAAGTTCTTGTCCTATCTGATGAATTCCATACAAAATTTTCTCTGTCTGTGTTTCAGATGGTTTTTTATGTCCTTGCACATATTGTGATAATAGTGTTGGATTCATTCCTATTTTGTCTGCTAGAAATTTTGCGTTCAGTACTTTATAGTATTGAAAAAACTGTTTAAAATCAATTTCAAATTTCAAGTTGCCTTGAGTGATTGAAATATTCACTTCTTCAAAGTTTAGGTTTGCAGCTTCTAGCGCATTATTCATTAATTCAGTAATCGTTCTTCCTGTAGTGTAAATGGGATATTCTTCTGAGAATGCAGAAAATCCTGTGTCAGTTTTTTCTACTATCATTTTTATTTTTTTTCTTAACGTTTTCATAGTCAATTCTTTTAATAACCCAACAAATTAATTCCTGCGTCCTTTAAAATCTTTTTTTCTAATCCTTTACCCATTTCTTGACTCCCGTGATTCGGAAAAATTATAATTCCTTTCTTCAAGTCGTGTTTTAGTTTCACGTGAGAACCTTTCTGCGATATTGGATACCAACCATCTTTAGTCAATATTCGGTAAAGTTCAGAGCATTTCATCAGAATTCTTTATTCATTATTCATAGTGCAAAGGTAAATATTAATTTACCTAAACGCAAGGAATTTCCGAATTATTTCATGGCGATTTTTTCTTCGAGCATTGGCTACAACGGGCTCGGGATTATCTTCGATGAGACCGCTTTGCTAAGTTGGTGCAGTGAAGCCCGACCTGCCTGCCGCAGGCAGGTGGGTTGCGTAGCAACACAGTAAAGGGCTGAACTGCATCCTAATCGGGCTTTATCCCGCCAACCTCGTGATGTGTACATTCCGGTGTTACTGCCCCCTTCCTGAAAAAACATCAAAAATCCTCGGTAAATAAGTAGCCCGGATTAAGCACCGAAGCTGGATGTAGTTCAACACAGACTCCTTTCTGGGTCTTGCAGACCGCTCAGGGTCTTATTTATTGTCAATAGTTGTTATTCTGGCAGGAGTTTTATAATCTGTCCGATTAATTCTTTCGATAATGGATATAGTCTCAAAACGGTCTCTTCGTCGAAGTCGAAAAAGTCGTTGTAATCTCCCTTGTGTCGTTTATCAAAAAGTTCGGTGAAGTGTTTTGCCAATCGTTTATCAAATTTGCCGGTCTTTACGAAATGCTCCCCGAATTTCTGTCTCACTCCCTGATGGCTGTTTACTTCTATCTTGTGTTTGGCAAGCAATGCTCCTATGGCATAGAAACACGCATAATACATTCGATTGATTGCTGTATTCCAGAATTTGTTCTCGATATGGGTCCGGACTTCTTCAATTGTTTCCAGTGCACGCTCCTTGCGATATTTTATATAATCTTCGGGCTTATATTCTGTCATAAAAGTCTCCCTTCCCGCATGACATTCTGGTAAAAAGGTGTGATTTTATATTTTGTATTCCATTCTTTCTCACTGTAAATCATTGGACTAATCACTTCACCCGTGTCAAATTCAAGGTCGTATAGGGGATAAGTAATTCTCTGTTCATCTTCGGGCGATACCTTGTCCTTATTCAGCAATATCAGCAAGTCCCAGTCGGAGTTGCCCCTGGCAGTCCCCAATGACCTGGAACCATACAAATAAATCTTAGCTCTCGGCTCTTGTTCCGTGACTATTTTCTTTATTTGTCTCAATATTTTGCTGTCAGCAAGTTTCATACTCCAAATATAATCAAAAACAGGCTATATCTTTTCTTTAGTCGTTGGATTTTCGGGTTTTGCGTTCGGGTCTTATACTGAGTTTATCGAAGTGCGGGTTTCGGCTTGTGCTGAACGACTTGTCCTGAGCTGAGCCGAAGGAAGTTGAAGCATGCACAAAACTGTCAATATACATTGCAGACCGCTCAGAGTCCTGTTTATTAGCAGTTCGGGCTTTTTCATTCGTCTTTGTTGTCTTTTCGGTTTAACAATGGTCTATGCTTCTTTATAAGATATTCTTCGAGTTCGTAACGTCCAAAATTGACGAGGAAAACTATCGCTTGGCAGGTTCTCAAAAAGTCAGTTACTTTCTTATCTTCAAGGTCACTAAAGTATCTTTTCTTTTTATTGATTTCTTTAAGTTGATAGCCAAGAATTTCTGTGCCTATATGCCTTCTCAATGCTGAAAAATATGTCCGTCCGCTATGAGTTACAATTCGTTCTCCAACGTCTGAACTCTCACCAATGTATATGAGTTTATCAGATTTGTCCTTTACTAAATAAAGTCCAGCATTTGAAATAGCTGTCAACTCGAACCAAGGTTTGAATGTTGATTTAAATAATTTTGTTTCTCCTTGTTTCAAAATATCTGTAAATTCAGATTGAACTTGCTCCCAAAGTCCGTTTTGGTTTTTGATTTCAAACCTTTTTCTTTTACCGTGTTGAAAACTGTTTAGTCTAGTCGGCAAGTTCACTATTCCAAATTCTTCAATTTCCTTTCTGCCAATGTTTGTTGATATGATTTGAATTTTAAACTTGTCAATTTCAATTGGTCTCAGAATTTGATTGGTCTTAACAGCTTTTTGATAATTTTTATAAAAGGTCGAAGTTGTCGGTTTAGATTGTTGTTTTATTCTCTTTGAAAGCTCCTTAGCTTCGCCAATGTAAAATGGTTTCTTGTCCAGTGAAATAAGATAGTTTCCAAATCCTTTTTCAGTCACATCAGACAGGGCAATAACAGGTCTTGATTTTAATAGAAACATTCCATCCGATAAAATTTCGTCCGACTGTTTTTGAATATTTTCCCAAGTCAATTTACTCATATTTTCTTTATTGCGCTGTCGTCTCTTAGCCTGACCGCTAACGGATGGCGGTATGGTTAGTTGCCGATTTCGAAGCACTTTCCTATCAAGTTACAACTACTTTTGATACGAGCTGTGCCGCTCGAATACACACTGCACCGGCAATTAACTATACCGCGTGTTAGCGTTTCGTTGTTTTATCTTTATACATATATCTCATATTTAATTACTTATTCCAAGTATTGTCAATGCTCTGTAATAGCTTTCTATAACTAATTCAAGTTTTACACCCATTAGTTTGAACTCTTTCCTTAGAAGTAACTCAGTTATACGGTACGGCTTTTCCGTACTTTGTCCTTTTAAAAGATTAACAAGCGCACTTGTTGATTCTTGTTTAAACAAATCAGTAGGTATAATAGGATTCAAAGCCATTTGCTTCAAAAAACCCACAACCGTAAAAATTGTATTTTTGTTTGGAATCAATCTCAACGCTGTATTATTGATGCAATGAGCAAAATTATTGGGTTGGTCTTTAAATTTCTTATTGAATTCTTGAATTAAAATATTTGATTGAAATGTATGACCAACGTATTTGTTCTTGACAAATTCAATGTAACATCCATCATTACCATGTTCAGTTGATTTTACATACAGTTCAGAACTTATTGTTCTTCTGCTTTGGATAGGAAAAAATTTAAAATATATGGAATCGTCAGTTAAGAGAATCCGATTTTCCTTTTCCATTACTAACGATAGATTCTCAATAATAAGATTCATGAATGTTTCGTTTTCTATCTTACTGTAGTGGTCTAAAAAATTTGGACAGGAATTTATAAATCTTTAAATTTCTGTCATGAAAAACACGAGAAGAAAATTCAGTCCAGCCTTCAAGACCAAAGTTGTGCTTGAGGCTATCAAAGAGCGCTACACCCTTAGTGAGTTAGCTCAACAATTTGACCTTCATCCCAACCAGATTGGCATCTGGAAGAAGGAGTTTCTGGATAATGTCGAAAAGGTTTTTGATAACCCCGGCAAGGATCGCACCCAGGTTAATCAGGAGAAAGAACGGCAAGAGCTTTACCGGCAAATAGGCCAGTTAAAGGTTGAGAATGATTGGTTAAAAAAAAAGGTGCTATGACTTCCCTTGAACAGCGAAAAGCCTTGATTGACAGTTCAGATAAGGACTTTAGCATATGTCGCCAGTGTGAGTTGTTATCGATAAACCGAAGCACCCTGTACTATACCCCTTCAAAAGCGCCTGAAGATGATTTGGCAATTATGCGTGCAATGGATGAGCTGTACATTGAAGACCCAACCCGTGGCACGCGCCGCATGGCCAAAGCATTGCAAAAGCGGGGGTATAAGCTTGGCCGTTACAAAGTGCGCACCCTTATGCGAATCATGCGCCTTAAAACGGTTTATTGCAGGCCCAGAACCACCGTGATAGACCCTACAAAATACAAATACCCTTATTTGCTGCGCAACCTGGCAATTACCCGCCCCAATCAGGTTTGGGCGCTGGATATAACCTACATACCTATGAATCGTGGATTTATGTATATGGTTGCCATAATGGATATTTACAGCCGTTTTATTGTTGGCTGGAGTTTGTCAAATACCATGGAGGCAGAATGGGTAGTAAGTACTATCAGGCAGGCTGTAGCCAGATATGGTAAGCCGGAGATTATCAACTCAGATCAAGGCAGCCAGTTCACTTCTGAAGCCTACGTCGGGTATGTTAAAAGTCTTGAAACGGTAAAAATATCAATGGATGGAAAAGGAAGAGCCAGCGACAACGCTTACATTGAAAGATTTTTCCGTACCATCAAATACGACAAGATTTACCTTGAAATGCCTGAAAACGGGGTTTCTTTGCAAAGGTGCTGTGAGGGTTTTATTAACTTTTACAACCTAAAAAGAGAACATTCCGAATTGAGCTATAATCCGCCAGCAGAGCGGTATCTGGCGGCAGCTTAAAAAAAGAAACTAACAATTTTTAAAGTTATGAGTCTCCCCCCAGCCCCCCCTCATTTAACAAACCAATTATCTTTGAAGAAAAACCTGTCCGAAGACATTAGACCAGTTCATACCATCTAGTTTGCGAATTAAATCGAGCTTACTTGCTACAATGGTTTCAATACAATTTGAATCTATCCATTCTAAAAGCCGTTGCAAATATATGACATTGCTATTGGAAGCATCTTCAGGAATTTTATCAGCAGTAACGCCATCCAGTGTAATATTTATTGACATCTTTTCTTTAGGTTCAAGCTTTTCCTTTTTTAGAAATGCACGAATGTATTCAACAACTCCCTTTGCAATTAGAAATTTATGTTCAAATGCGATATTATGTTCTCGGGATATTTGATGTAAAATAAGTAATGAACTAAAATCAAGAACAATTTCAACATCATTTGTTAAAATGTTCTCAGGATAATAAATCATTGGAACTTGAGTAATTCCATCTTTAAAACCTATTAAGTTGAAATAACCTCCTAAATAATTTGAGTTATATATTTGTATGATTATTTCAGTAAATGATAAATTAAAATTGTAATAGTTTTTATAGGCGTCATCTTGTCTGTCTTTTTGAATTGTCCCTTCAGCACCAAATAATTCCATAAATGTTTTATTCAAACCCTCCGGTGAAGTATCTTTAAATTCAAATGATTGCATAGGAAAGCCTGAATATGGATTTGATTTTACATCCTCAAGTACCTCATCATGTAAGCAGAGATATTTATCCATTATCCTAAGTATTTGAACATTATCAATAGTTTTTACCATTGGGCGTTCAATATTAACTGTATCCCCAGTTTTATGACCAATTAACTTTTCTGCTAAAGAATTCCCTTCATTGATTTTTAAGAATTTGGTTTCATTGTTAATTGAAAATTTGACATAGCTACCTAACTCAACAATTTCTTTTTCTTGTATAAGTTCTTTTGGCATTTGTGTTGTCGCAAAGAAATAATCCATACGAGCTTGAATGTTGCCAGTATCGGTCGCTTTCTTATATAGAATATCTAATGCAATTTGGTAAAACTTATTTTCAATTAGCACTCTACTTACATTTTGAACATGACCATAGAATTTAAAATCGTGAGTTTTAAAAATCTCAGCAAGCGCTCCAATTTTCTTTGTTTTTTCTTTTATGTCTAGTTCATTTAAAGCAATTAGTTTAAGTACAAGGAAAGGTTCATCGCTCGGATGTTTTGACAAGTATTTCTCTGAAATAATTAAGCATCTATTCCAATCGGGTAATTGGAGACAAACATCAGCTTCAATTCTCAATAATTCTTCATTAAAGGAGAAACCATTTCTCCAAATTGCCAATAATTCAAGAAGTTCCTTGTGATTAGAAAGCGATTTTTCAAGAGCAAGAATATAGAAGTATAAATCACGAGTTTGCTTATCTTTAGAAATATATTCCCTAAATGATGATATAGCTAAATCCCACTTTTCAAGTACAAAATATGAATAGGGGACATAGAATTTAATGCTAGATTCAAGCTTAAATATTTCGTCTTCAATTGACTGTAACTCCTGAATATTATCTTCTATATTTTCTCTTTTGAGAATTTGAATAAAGGAGGTAACTAACTTTCTTAATTCTTCTGTTTCAAAATCTATGTTGGTCAAAAAATCTGCAACCTCAATATCATTTATTCTATTATTTTCATACAGAGTTACAGGAATCGATAAAATACTTTCGCTTGAGTTAAAATCAATTTTAGTTATTGAGTTAAGAAGTTCCTTGGAAACCCTTATGTAATTTTCAATATCAGACCTTTTAAGGTAAAAAAGGCTTCAAGATGGATAGTTTCAATAAACTTAGTTTCTTGCTTGTTAATAACAGCTATTGCTTCATCTACCTCGCCAATCAATTGAAGTGAATTTGCTAACATCATCAACAGAGATATGTCATGTTTATTGATTGCATCATATAATGACTTCATTTTAATAACAGACTCCCTACTTTCTGTCAAAACAAATTCTGAAAAGTAGTAACAGAATTCAACTGTTTTATAATTGTTTAATATCTCTGATTCAGACATCTCATTTAAGAAATGTCCTAATATTTTATTGATTTTTTTTATGAAATTTATATCATCTGTTTGATTTCTGGTAAATTCAATAAACGGTGCTCTTAACAATTTAGAAAGAGTAATCTCAATAACAAATAAAGCTTTTTTATAATTAGTCAAAGTGAGAGGTTCTTCGTCGTAACTTTCATTTAAGAATTCATATTTATTGAATATTTCCATTTGATGTTCAAAATCGGAACCATTTAATGTATTTAGGTAAACCAATCTTTTAAAGTTACAGTCAGTTCTAACCATTGGTGGAGTTTCCAAAATGTGGGATTCTAAATTCTTACCTTCATCAAGGATAATTTTAACTGCCCACGCCACCGAATTATATTCATCATACTTTAAAATCTCGTCAATCAAATTATTCGATTTCTCTTTCTCTTCGATTTTTGCATATGAATAACAAGCCTTTTCTTTTATTTGAATCGTAGCAGAATTTAATAGATTAGCTTTGATATAGCTTTGATACATTTCCTTTGCCTTGCCAATTAATTCATAGCACTGAGCTTTCAAAAATTCAATAGATGACAATAGGCTGTTAGAAGGTTTTACATTATTTGTAACAAAACTTTCTTCAAGTTTAAGAAGCAGGTTTAGTGCCGTTTTAGGTTTGAAGTTTGAAATACTTTCTTTATAAACTAGAAGTTGTCTTTTCCATTCTTCTTCAAGAAGTGCACTACTTTCAGGAAGGTTATTCTCTATAAAATCAGTAAGTTTTTTATTTGTGTCTTCAACAGTGTCTTTTATACTTGAAAGAAATGATACCTCTGTTCTGTATCTTTGTAAATCCTTGACCTCTTTAATGTAATGGTATGCTGCACTATATTGAGCTAATGCTTCATCAAACTTCTCAAAAAATGAATTTAATTCAGGACTTTGGTTGTTTATGTCAGCCAGAAGTTCTGGCTCTGCAATAAATTTATCAAGAGTTCTTTTTATTTCATTTCTCTTCCTTTCACGAATATCATCATTCTTGCACCAAGAAATTAAAGCTTCCTCAAATGCGTTCTTGATTTCTTTTTTAACAGACCCCTGTGATTTATTATAAATGTCTAGAGCAATTCCAGCAGCTATGCTTATTCCAAAAGAAGAGAGCGGTTCCATAATATTTATATTAGGCATTTGAATTGGTTATCTTTATATTTCATAGTTATCTAGGTGCGGAGTCTTTTTTACAATGAACGCTAACGTTTTGCAGCTACCCGAAGGTGGCGATTTCGAAGCACTTCACTGTCAACCAAGCGCAAGCTTTGATAGATGCACAAAACTTGATTTAACAACTGAACCGCCACTTTTGGGTAGGTGTTGTTACCACACGTACTTATTCTACGTCCGCCTTTGTCAGCGTAGGGAAAAACATACTCTTTGGCAAGTTTTGGCGTCTGTATCGGCTGGAGCGACTTGACAATGTGTATGTTTTTATGCAGTTGCATCTTTTTTATTTAATAATTCTCTGTGATATGATAGATATTTTTTCCTTTGTTCGTTTAAAATCTTCTTGTCTAATTCTTGGCTTTTCCAAAAGTTTTTTACATCTTCAGATATACGTTTTGAAAAAATAATTTTTCCCTCGTCTGTGAATGAAATATACTTTAAATCAAAAAGTGAATCAATGGTTCTACTTAAAAGCAAACCATTATTTGGGTCATAAGCCTCTTTTTCATCTGATTCAATAAAAGGCTTAATGTGGCTAGCAATTAAAACTGGATAATCTAGTTTTTCAAAGAAACAAATTCTTTTATCATTAAATTGTTCCTCAGACTCTTGAAATAATTGAGTTTTATAAAGAAGGTGAAGATAAGGATTTCTAGCTCTTGATTCGGCAGCTAAATCTTCTCCAAAAATTCTTTTTGCATCTTCTGTAAAATACAATTCGTCTTTTACAAAAATAATTTCATCTAGTTTATTTAAGATATTATTTAAATATCCAATTTGATTGTATTTTCGTTCTATAAATTTTGATTTTGTTGCAATCTTTAAATAATACTCTAGTTCTTCCTTGTTTAAGAATCCTTTTTTAACACTATCAATATCTACGAGCATTAATGCTATTATTTCAGATTTTGAAAGCTTTCCATTTTCAACTAAGGTATTAACTAAAAAATTTAATTGATGTAAGTTTGATTCATTAGTTATACTGCGATTAAAACTCGAATTATCATAAACAATTTTAGAAAAGATAGTTTTCCTTTTTCTGTCAGTTTTTGCTAGAAGATAATCTTTTGTTAAATTATGATATGACTGAAGTTTTGAATTTACAAAACCTAATTTTACACATTGATTTATCGCTTTACGTGTAGAAGCTAATTGATTTTCAATAGTAGATGATTTAGGGACTTTGCTTAAAATGTCATTTTGCAAATCTTGGTAGTCTTTTGAATTATATACATATGAGCCTTGTTGATTTAAAGAGTCAACTTTTTCAACAATCGTTTTTAGTGTTATTAAAAAGCTTGAATCGTTAAAATCGGTATATTCAAGAGTCAGTTTCCAATAATCTTCATAATTCTGCTGTGGCATAATTTTCCTTAATGTTTTCTTGATAAAGTTCATTTTTTACTATAAATAAATATTCCTTATTCGCCCCTTTATTTTCTTTTCCAGTTATTTTGTAGTTATGTTTTCGCTCAATTACTTGAACATTGTTAGAATATTTGTTAAACAAAAATAATAATTCATTTTTTGTTGGAAATGAAGAATTATTGTAGCTTAAATACCAATATTTAAAGTATGATAATTTTGAAAATAGTCTATCAAATAGCAAACCTACTGTTTTTCTATCTACAAAATTATTTTCAAATGGAACTGTTTTTTTTATTTCAATAAAATCATCAATTAGACCGTAAAACCCAAAATAATTGTTCATTGTACCTGTGTAGGGTGGGTCTAAATAAATAATATCTGCTTTAATATTGTCTAATAAGTTGAAAACATCATCGTTGTATGAAACATTGTTTTTAGAATTATTAAAAACGGAATTATTATATTCATTTACATTTTGTAAAAAATGATATTTGAATGACTTATTGTGATATGCTCTTTTTCGTTTATATTTTTCATAACTATAATCTTCATCTCTTAGTTGCTTAATCTTGTCCCAATTTATATTAAAACGTGAATAGGGCATTTTTCGAATCATAGTCCTACGCATTAGAGCGAAAGCAAGTGATTTTTTAGTTTCTGAATCTAATTTTTCAATATTTTTTCTGTACAAATCAAGCTCTTTGCATTCTTCAGGAAAGAAAAATACCTCTGAATAATTTTCAAACATAAATCCTTCAAATGGTTCACCTGAAAAAATTATTTCAATATCTTCTTTGGATAAAACGGTTGAATTATTTTGAATTAAAGCATTGGCAATATGATAATTGATTTTTAAAATATCATTTGTATAAACTTCAAGTCCTCTACATTTTGCTTCATAACTTAAAGAACAACCGCCAGAAAAAGCATCAAATAAAGTTTTTGCATCACTTGGAAATTGGTCGCAAATCCATTTTGCAATTTTCTCTTTGTTACCGATATAATTAACCTTTGGATATTTAAACATTTTCAGACATTTTAATGATTACCTCTGCAATTGCTTCTGCCATTTTTGGTGGAACAGAATTACCCACTTGTTGCTGTTGTGATATTTTTGACCCCTTAAATACAAAATCATCAGGATAAGATTGAAGTTTTGCTAGTTCCCTTACCGTTAATGCTCTGTTTTGTTCATAATGAAATATTTTTCTCATATCACCTGTAACACAAACCGAAGGTTCATCACTTTTGTAGCGAATATATTTTCTTATATCTCCTGATTTTGGTCTTATATCCACAGGTATTTCTTCTCTGCTTCCTCCATCTTTCACATATTTCATCTTTTCGAGCATTTGGTCAGAGTGATTCATAGCAATATGGTTTGGAATTGTAGATTCTTCTCCTGATTCAAGCGGTGGAAAACTTTCAAGAACTTCTTTTACTGTTAAATATTTATGAACAGTTTTTTTTGGGAAAATGATTTCTTGATTTTGATTTGTACCTATAAATATTACTCTTTTTCTAAATTGTGGCACACCAAAATCTGCTGAATTAAGAATTTTACATTCAACTTTATAACCAATTTCTTGAAAATCCTTAATGATTTCTTTTCTTGTTTCTCCTTTTTTGTGATTGTAAAGTCTTGCAACATTTTCCATTACAAAAAACTTTGGCTGCACTTCCTTTACAACCCTTACAAATTCTTTAAATAATTTGTTTCTTGGGTCATCAATAAATTTTCGTCCAATATTACCAGCCATACTAAATCCCTGACAAGGAGGACCGCCAATTACAACATCTATTTCATCAAATTCTTTGAGATATGTTATTTCATCATCCGTCAAATCGCAAATGTCCTTTTCAATTAATTGGTGCTTTGGGAAATTGTATTTATAAGTTTCACAAAAACTAGGTTCAATGTCTATGGAAAAAACATTTTGAAATTCTTTATTGTCAAAGCCCAATGAAAAACCACCAGAGCCCGAAAACAAGTCAATGTATTTTAATTTGTTTTTCATAGTTCTAACTCTCCTTGTTTTATATTCTTATTCTTGATGTAGTTTGCTGTGTCTTCTGCAACCATAAAAATTTCATCTGAACATTTGTATTTAAATGCTTCACGAGCAAATTTGTCTGCAAAAAACAAATCAATAATTTTTTGGTTTTCGATTTGAAAAAGTTCTGCTAATTTTTTCAATTTAGATTTACTAAATTTTTGACTTCCGTTCTCAATACGACTTATAGCACTTGTATTAATGCCAATTTTGGCACCAAACTCTGTTTGTGTCCATTCTCGTTTTTCTCTTTCTGTCTTTATAAACTGTCCGAAACTTGCCATTTTTATAATTTAATCAAAAAATGATTTGACCTATTATCTGCAAATGTAAAATAAATTTTCTGTTTTTGTATCAAGTCTGATGGAAAAATTTAGCTATTTTAGTTTTTTTAGCGAATGATAGAGTGTCGGGAAAAACAAAATGGGCTAAATGTGCGGTCGGCTTTTAGTATGTGTGGTAACTCACTTATACCCGCTACATTATTGCCCCAATTCCAACAAAAACCGCTGTATAGGCGCAGTTTGTATTTCGTCTGGCATCATTCCCATTAAAGCGGTTAATATACGCAAAAATTTGAATTCCATATCACTAAAAGGTGATTTTATGTATAGATGCAGCTCAGCTCAACGCCGCTTTCGGGAATTTTCCCGGCCAGAATTATTAAGGAGCATGGCTTAAGGTAAAGATTCCTCACTTCGTTCGGAATGACAGACTGTTGTGATAGCCTTGTTGCACTCAAGACCAACAATTTTGGGCTAAAGCCCGTTAACTCTTTGGTTTTCATCAACCCCAACCTTTAGGTTGGGATAACTGCCAGGTCTGATTATTAAGGGCTTTAGCCCCAATTGCTGTTTGGTTGATTATCTCTCAGACCGGACTCAAATAGAGATCCACAAAACCTTCGATTATTTTAGCGCCATCCCGGGTCAGAAGTTGAACGATGCGCATATAAAAAAACTGGCCTTCCTGCAACGTGACAGGAAGGCCGGTTTCTTGTTGAATATTCCCTAATGTACTTACGGGGTAGCAGCCTTTAGACCATCAATGGCTCTTTGAGCCGCTTCGAAAATATGCTCGTTGCTGATTTGTTGTCCAACTGCTCCCTGCATCCAATGGCGGGGCGTAAGCCTACCTAAGGCAAAAACGCGGTTGGTTTCATCAGCAAAATTTTTGCCCTTGAAATAGTTTTCTAACTGGAATTTTATCAATCTGCCGTAAGGATAATTCATCAGGTACAATGGCGATTGTATCATGTGCGAATAGATTGCCAGAATGGGCACATCGCTCACACCAAAAGTATCGGCATAGAACTCGTTCCATACTTCTATGGCCAGCCGTATCACTGCGGCTTTGAGATCGGCTGCAGTAGCTTCGGGGTTTTCGTAAAGCCATTCCCACACTTTGATATCCAACAGCGATACACCCATCATTTCGTAATTGGTCCAAAACACATCGAGTACGGCCTCATGCTGTGCAAGAGGATCGGTTTGGCGAATGTTGATAAACTCCATATCGCGCGCCTGAAACATAAAGGCAATGGCCTCGGTGAAGCCCACATTGGGAACGCCATTGATAAGGTAATTATCAGCTTTGTGAAGGCTTATCACCTGCTCCACATTGTGCCCCAGTTCATGAATGGCAATGTTGTAGCCTAAGTAGTCCATTCCGTCGGCGGCAATACGGGTACGCAGGTGTGCCGGCTGGCCGCGCATGGAGGTTCCCCAGGCATGTCCTGAGCCGCGGGCTGCATCCACATCAATATTATCACCAAGAAATTGGGCATCGGCTGCACTCCAGCCAAGCTGCCTCAAAATGCGGGGTATGTCGTTGTCTAAGGCTGCAGCGTTGGGGTAGCGGGTTTTGGTGATCCGGTCGAGCTGGCCTTCTCCGAAACCGGCGCGGGCTTTAAAACCATCGTACCACAGATCGAAGGGCTGCAATGGCCTGCCAAGCCTTTGGCTTATGATCTGACCCACCTGGCGGAGCAGGGGCGAGGAAGCATATTCAGCAAACAAGGCTTTCACCTCTTCCTTGGGTATCTCCATATCGGCTTCAAACCTGCGCTTGATATATGTATTGAGCTTCGGATGGAAACGGTCAATGTTTCGCAGGGCCTGAAAATTGTTCAACAGGTGCTGGTATCTTACCAGGTCTTCGGGTTGTCCCGCTGTTTCCTGGCCGTCTTTGAACAACTGGTTGGTAAATGGATTCCACTGGTACTCAGCATTATTGATTACCTGCACCGGGATGTCCTGGTTGATAATCCTGAGCATGACATTGTAAAGCATTTCCTGCCTTGGCAAGCCGCCTTCGCGCCCGTAATTTGCCCTTATCTCGTCGCGCACATTCCAATGTGCCAGAAGGCGCATCCCTTCGGGAAACAGGGTATTGCCCTGATTGTCTAACAGGCGTCCTGCAAAGATGTTGTATTGCGAAATATACAGCCTGGTTTCGCTGCCAATCCTCGACATTTCCTGTAGGTAACTTGCCGGTACCCTTGCCGTGAACATATCGCCCATGCGTGCAAAACCCCACTGGCGCGGTGTCCATTGGGCTCCAAGTTCATTCTTCTCCTCGAGCGAATAATTTGGAAAGTTCAATGCCACAATAAAGGCAATTTTATTTTGGAAGAAATCGCTTTCAACATGAGCAAAAGGGCTATATGCTCCAAAAAGCTGGTCAATTCTGTGAATCGGGCCCCTGTCTTCGTGTATCTGGCGGTTCAGCTCCAGGCTTATGCGGTTCATGTGGCCATACAGAAACTCCAGGTTGTGTGCAATTCGGTCGAAAACCAGGTCGAGTTCGGCCGGATCGGCAATGAAATTCTCCGTGACGAAGGTCTGGAACTCTTCCACAGTGCCATCGCTGTTGCGCCACAAGGATGCGGCTTGCGATACACCACGGGTAATACGAAACTCATGATCGGCTCCATGTTTTTCCAGGAGTTGGGCAGTAAGCTGCTGCACAGTTTCCTGGGTTACAGGGCTGGTTTCGTCCTGCAGTTTTTGGTCGGGCCGGCAGGCGGAAAGCAATAAAAACGAAGGAATCAAAAGTGCAAATAGTTTTTTCATCCGTTAAAATTTAATTGGTTATAGTTGATGAACAAAGATTAGTGCCTGGCATTGAGCGCATAAAGGACTTCACGCAAAGGGCGCAAAGAAAAATCCCCACGCAAAGATCGCCAGGAAAAAGAGCCTGGTTTCCCTTTGCGGGCTTTGCTTTTTTAAACCTTTGCGCACTTTGCGTTAAAAATTGTTTTGCCTTGATTTGCCTATCCTTAATGACAATGCTGATTGATTAACAATTCAATTTCAACAAATTCTTTTTTTTACAAAGATAACCGTTGAACCATAACCAATTCGAAACAATGTCGCCTTAGGTTGTTTTTACATTTCCCAGGCTAAGGGCTTGGCTACCAACTCAGTATCCAAAGCAAGGGGAACCAGTTCAATCATTTCCTTTATGTATTTAAAATCAAGGCCTTTCAGGTACATTTGATTGATTTCAGCTATATCTTTCCGGTTTTCTTCCGATAGAATGATGGTATGAACTCCGGACCGTTTTGCTGCCAGAATTTTCTCTTTGATTCCGCCTACCGGCAGGACTTTTCCCCTGAGGGTAATTTCTGCTGTCATGGCCACTCCCTGTTTGGCCTTGCGCTGGGTGTAGGCCGAGGCCAAAGCAGCAAACATGGTGATTCCTGCCGAGGGGCCATCCTTTGGTGTGGCGCCTTCGGGCACATGCAGGTGCACGTTGTATTTTCCGAATATGCGGGAGTCGATCCCCAGTTCGGGAGCATGCGCTTTCAGATACTCATAGGCCAGTGTGGCAGATTCTTTCATTACATCGCCAAGATTTCCGGTCATTGACAACCGGCCATCTCCTTTACTAACGCTTACTTCAATAAACAATACTTCGCCACCGGCCCAGGTCCATGCCAATCCGGTCATTACACCTGCCTGATTCACCAACATGGATTGGTCGCGGTTAAAAACAGGGGCTCCAAGAATCTTTTCGATATCTGCTTCGTTCAGATTGGGATCGAAGACCTCGCCCATAACCATGTCGCGCGCTTTGGCACGGATTACCTTGGCAATGCTTTTTTCCAGCTTGCGTACTCCCGACTCTCTGGTATATTCGTCGATGATTTTTTCAAGGACTTTTTTGCTGAATTTAAGTTGTTCTTTTTGCATTCCGTGTTCGGAAAGCTGCTTGGTAACCAGATGCCTTCGGGCAATTTCTACCTTTTCCTCCACGATATACCCGCTCAGGTTGATCACTTCCATGCGGTCGAGCAAGGCTGGTTGCACTGTCGAAAGGCTGTTGGCGGTGGCAATGAACATTACGTTCGACAGGTCGTAATCTACTTCGAGGTAGTTGTCGTAAAAGGCTACATTTTGTTCGGGGTCGAGCACTTCGAGAAGGGCAGAGGAGGGATCGCCCGAAAAGGTCTGATAGCCTACCTTATCTATCTCGTCGAGTACGAAAACCGGATTTGACGTTTTTGCTTTTTTGAGGTTTTGAATAATCCTACCGGGCATAGCTCCAACGTAGGTTTTGCGGTGCCCCCGGATTTCGGCCTCATCGCGCAATCCACCGAGCGACATTCTGACGTACTGCCGGCCAATGGCTTCGGCAATGGATTTGCCAAGTGATGTCTTACCTACTCCGGGAGGACCTACGAAGCATAATATGGGCGATTTCAGGTTCCCTTTAAGTTTCAGCACGGCCAGATGCTCAAGAATACGCTCCTTTATCTTTTCTAAGCCGTAATGATCGCGCTCCAGTACCCTCTGGGCTCTTTTTAAATCGAACTTATCTTTCGAAAACTCGTTCCAGGGCAGGTCAACCAGGGTTTCGAGGTAGTTTAATTGTATGGAAAACTCCATGGCAGCAGGGTTGATGCGCTGCAACTTAACGATTTCTTTGTTGAAAACCTCCTGAACCTGCTTGCTCCATTTCTTGTTTTTGGCGCGGTCTTTCAGGTCGCTAAGTTGCTGGTCGTATGGGTTGCCTCCAAGTTCTTCCTGAATTGTTTTCAGATGTTGGCTCAGAATATAATCCCGCTGCTGCTTGTCGATGTCGATTTTTACCTTCGACTGGATTTGGTTTTTAAGTTCAACCATCTGGAGTTCGCGGGTCAGGTGCTCGAGCACCATGTTGGCACGGTCGGTCAGGTCGAGGGTTTCGAGTATTTTTTGTTTATGATCATTCTTGATGTTGAGGTTCGAGGAAATAAAATTTATCAGGAAAGCCGGGCTTTCGATGTTTTTAATGGCAAAGGCTGCCTCGCTTGGCACATTGGGCGAAAGGTTAACAATCTGAATGGCCAGATCCTTAATAGTGGCAATCAGTGCCTTAAACCTTTGATAACCCTTAACCTTTTCTTTTTTATCGAATGCTGCCACCTGGGCCTGAAAATAGGGTTCTGAGGTCACCAGGCTTATCAGCTCCAAACGTTTTTTGCCCTGAATGATTACCGTGGTATTGCCATCGGGCATCTGCAGGGTTTTGATGATATGTGCAAAGGTTCCAATCTTGTGAAGGTCATCAAACTCGGGATCCTCGATGTCGGCGTCCTTTTGGGATACAACCCCAATAACCTTGTTTTTCTTATAAACTTCGCGAATCAGGCGGATCGATTTGTCGCGGCTAACGGTAATGGGCATCACAACACCCGGAAACAAAACCATGTTCTTCAGCGGCAAAATCGGAAGGATACCCGGAATTTCTTCAGCAGCCCACATTTCTTCCTCTTCAGTACTCAGCAAAGGAATAAATTCGCTATCTGCATCCATCATTTCTGAAAAATTCGGGTGATCTATTTTAAAAAAGTTATCCATAAAAAAAGTGCGTCAAATTGACATAAAAAATGCAACAACGGCAGGTTTAAAGACAGGGATTGCCAAGGTATCTTGCTGTATTCAACACGAAAGTTACCTAAAATGTGCGGAAACCATTGTGCGGATTGGAAAATTAATATAAAATGCCGTTACATTACAATGATTGTGCCAGTTGCCCTTTCGGGGCACTTCAAATCCCCCCGGGTCATTGGCTGATATTTCGGCAATTACCCTGCGATAATTTGGTTTTATACAAGATCATTGATGCCGCTCCGTAACGGAATTTTGGAAAACGGCGCGTATTACTTTTTCTTCTTCTGCACTCAGGTTTTGGTTTCGTCTGGAATGGGTAATTCTTTCTGTTTTAATAACTTTTTCTATATCGATGGTAGTGAGCCCGGAAGCGCCTCCGAACGAAAATGAGGGTATGAAATTGCGCATATAACCGGGTCCAAATACCTGAGCGCCCACTCCTACAACCGTGCCGGTATTGAACATGGTATTGATTCCTGTTTTGGCGTAGTCGGCCATAAACATACCGATAAACATTTGCCCGGTATTCACAAAACTCTTTTCAGCATAACTCCAAAGCCGCACATCCGAGTAATTGTTTTTCATGTTTGAGGTGTTGGTGCCCGCCCCCAGATTGCACCATTCTCCAATAACGCTATGCCCCATAAAACCGTCATGGGCCTTGTTGGAAAAACCAAAAATTACCGAATTGGTTACTTCTCCCCCAACTTTACAATGGGGCCCGATGGAGGTGCCGCCATAAATTTTTGCCCCGAGTTTTATGGTCGAATGGTCGCCAAGAGCCATAGGTCCTCTCAGCACGGCACCATCCATCACATGGGCATTGCGCCCTATATAAACCGGACCCTCCGAAGCATTGATAAATGCCATTTCGATAACAGCCCCTTCTTCTACAAATACATTCTCGGGTGCAATTACGCGGACATGCTCACTTATGGCCTGCGATTTCCTTCCTCGGGTCAACAGGCTAAAATCTTCTTTTATCGCGGCTTCATTTAGGGTTACAATTTCCCATAAGTTATTTATCCTCACAAACTCCTCCCCGGATTCGGCCGGCTCAGGAGCGTCGTGATGAACATCCTCTGGGTGATCAATATCGGCTGCCATCACCCGGTGGGCTATGAGCAGGTCGTCTTTTACCAGGGTTTGGTTGGGAAGCAACCGGCCTATTTCTTCAACCAGCGCCTCGGTGGGTAATATACTTGCGTTGATCAGGATGTTGTCCTCACCTTTTACCAGAGGGAACAGCTCGCTCAGGTAATCCTGTGTCAGGGCCGAGGTTTTGGACTTCAGATGGCGTTCCCATTTTTCGCGAATGGTAAGAATACCCAGGCGGATGTCGGCTACAGGCCGGGTAAATGTAAAGGGAAGCAGGTTATTGCGGGCTTGGTCGCCAAAAAGAATGTAGTTCATACAGATAAAAATTTGCCGGGTTGCATACAGGTTTAATCTGTTAAAAGTAAAATAAAATTATAAAAAAAGCCCTTTTAAAAAGGGCAATACAAATTACTTATGTATGAAACGGCATCTTTAAATGCATCCACCATCCGCAGTCGTTAAAAATCCGTTTGTCGCACAGCGCAACCTGAACAATAGAACCCGGATTATTTTGGCTGGACGCGCTTCTGATACTTGGTGCGGAACTTATCAACGCGACCGGCAGTATCTACCAGTTGTTGCTTGCCGGTGTAGTAGGGGTGCGAGGTATGGGAGATTTCCAGTTTTACCAACGGATATTCCTTCCCGTCTTCCCAAACGATAGTTTCTTTGGTCGTGGCTGTTGAACGTGTCATAAAGCTATAATCGTTCGACATGTCCTTGAAAACGACCATGCGATAGTTTTTTGGATGAATATCTTGTTTCATAGGATTTTGAGATTTTGAGATGCCTGTTTTGAAGTGTTGAATCCCAATTTCAGGACAAACTCACTTGTTTTTAGTTTTACAGCCCAGATTGCTTTTGTTTGCTTCCCCCATTACCTATACCTGATAAGGCAGGTTTTTCGGGAGTGCAAAGATAAATATTTTTTGCAAAGAATGGGAATAAAAATTCTTTTGATTTTTTAAAGCAAAAATCTTAAAAAGCCTTTTCGGGGAGCCGGATGGGTTGCAACTCCCCGAAGTAAGGTGTAACGGTTTTCTTAGTCGAGCGTGTTTACCACCAGGCCACTTCGCAATTTGGGTTCAAACCAGGTGGTTTTTGGAGGCATGATGTTGCCGGTGTCGGCAATGTCGAACAGTTGCTTCATGCTCACCGGATACAAAGCAAATGCTACTGCCATCTCGCCGCTGTCAACCCTTCTTTTCAGTTCGCCTAATCCGCGGATACCTCCAACAAAATCAACGCGTTTGTCGGTACGCAGGTTTTTGATTCCCAGAATTTCGTCAAGAACCAGGTTCGACAAAACGGTAACATCCAACACCCCGATCGGGTCGTTGTTGTCGTAGGTTCCCGGCTTTGCTTCGAGGGCGTACCATTCACCATCGAGGTACATGCTGAAGAAATGCAGCTTGTCCGGTTTCCATTCCGATGCTCCTTTTTTCACGACGGTGAAATTTTTGTCGAGTTTTGCGAGGAATTCTGTTTTCGAATGGTTGTTCAGGTCGGTTACCACCCGGTTGTAGTCGATAATGGTTAGCTGGTTGTGGGGAAAAAGCACAGATAAAAAGTAATTGTAATTCTCCTTGCCGGTATGGTTCGGATTAAGCTTCCTTTTTTCGGCTCCTACAAGGGCAGCCGCAGCAGTTCTGTGATGGCCATCGGCCACGTAAAATGCCGGTACTTCGTCGAAAAGGGACTCTAATGTGTTAACGGTTGCCTGGTCGTCAACAACCCATAATTTGTGACCAAAACCATCATCAGCCACAAAATCATAAATAGGAACAGCTTTTGTGATTGCTGCCACAATATGGTCGATAGACTCAACGGCCTGATAGGCAAAGAATACCGGCTCGGCATTCGCATTCACTACCTTTACGTGCTTCACGCGGTCTTCCTCTTTGTCGGGTCGTGTCAGCTCATGCTTCTTGATGATTCCGTTCATATAATCATCCACTGCGGCACAACCCATGATTCCGTACTGAATTTTTTTCCCCCAGGTTTGAGCATATATGTAGTAGCAGTTCTGGGTATCGCGCACCAGGTAACCTTCGTTAATGAATTTCCTGAAGTTTTCGGCCGCCTTATCATAAACCTGTTGGGAATAAAGGTAGGTATCCGCAGGTAGTTCTATTTCCGGTTTCACTACCCTCAAAAAACAGTATGGATTGTCGCCTGCTTCGACACGGGCTTCTTTCGAATCGAGAACGTCGTAAGGTCGCGAGGCAAGGAGCTTAGCGATACTGGCAGGCGGGCGCCATCCTTTAAATGGTTTTAAAATAGCCATGAATACACTGATTAGATTTAAAAATGAAGAGGCTGTCTCAAAAGTAATACGGTTGTCATTCTGAGCGAAGCGAAGAATCTGAATAACAATGCCTTGAGATTTTTCACTTCGACACTTCAACTACGTTCAGGGATTCTTTGCTCAGTGCAGGCACTTCGTTCAAAATGACAGAAAAATAGACTTTTGGGGCAACCCCTTTATGAACTAAAATTAATTTACCTGAAATGTTTTATCGCCTGTTTTGAAAAAGGCCACGATTTGCTTAGCGGCAGCAATACCGGCATTGATATTGGCCTCGGATGTTTGGGCGCCCATTTTTTTGGCAGTAAAGACAATCCTATCGGGGAAGCTTGACTCAAAAAGGGCTTTCGAATCGGGGGCCACATCTGAAACGTACCGGATATCGGTACGCTCATTCATCAGTTTCAGGAGACCTTCCTCGTCGATCACTTCTTTACGGGCCGTATTGACCAGCATCCCGTTTTTTGGAAGCAGTTTCAACAAGTCGTAATTGATCGACTTCTTGGTTTTCTCATTGGCCGGGATATGCAGCGAAATGTACTGGCATTTTTTGTAAAGTTCTTCCACGGAGCCAACTGCAATGATGCCGTCCTTTTCAATTTCCTCCTTTTTCACAAAGGGATCGTAAGCCATAATTTTCATACCAAATCCTTTGGCAATGGCGGCTACGTATTTGCCCACATTACCATAGGCATGAATGCCGATGGTTTTATCGCGAAGTTCGGTTCCCGATGCCCCGGTAAACCCCCCTCTGATAGAATATATCATCATGGCGAATGCCAGTTCGGCTACTGCATTAGAGTTCTGGCCGGGAGTATTCATGGCAACCACGCCATGCTCCGTGCAGGCCTTCAGGTCGATATTGTCGTAACCTGCTCCGGCGCGTACCACTATTTTCAGATTAGGTGCAGCCTCGATCACCTCTTTCGAAGCAATATCGCTTCTGATGATCATGGCGTCGGCCTTTGAGGCGGCTTCCTTCAGCTGTTCTACTGTAGTATATTTCTCCAGGAGCAGCAGCTCGAAACCAGCCTCTTCCACTACTTTGCGGATACCCTCTACGGCTACCGCGGCAAAGGGTTTGTCGGTAGCAACCAATATTTTCTTCATGTGTATATTATTAAGTTTTTTTAAGGTCATCTTGATGATTATGGATAGACAGGTCGTGACCTGTCCATACTACTTAGTCGCGACCTGCACTACTTAGCATGCATCTTTTCAAATTCCTGCATGGCTTCAACCAGTGCAACCACACTTTCGCGTGCCAGAGCATTGTAGGTCGAAGCCCTGAATCCGCCCACTGACCGGTGTCCTTTCAGCCCGCTCATTCCTTTTTTGCCTGTAAACGAAAGGAATTCGGCTTCCAGCTCTTTGTACTGCTCCTTAAGAACAAAGCAAATATTCATGATGGAACGGCTTGATACCTCGGCAGTACCGATAAACATACTGTTGCGGTCGATTTCGTTGTAAAGCAGTTGGGCTTTATCCTGGTTCATCTTTTGCATTACCTTAAGACCTCCCAGTTTTTTAATCCAGCGAAGGGTTTCCAGGCAGGTATAAATGGGCAAACACGGGGGGGTGTTGAACATCGAGCCTTCGTCGATGTGGGTTTTGTAATTGAGCATGGTTGGAATGGCTCTTTCTACCTTACCAAGAATATCTTCTCTCACAATTACAAAGGTTACACCGGCCGGCCCCAGGTTCTTTTGTGCACCACCGTAAATAAGGGCATATTTCGATACATCCATCGGGCGGCTGAAAATATCCGACGACATATCGGCAACCAATGGTACCGGGCTGTCGAAATCCTCGAAAATCTCGGTACCGAAAATGGTGTTGTTTGTGGTGATGTGGAAGTAATCTACATCCGAAGGAATTGTGAATCCTTTGGGAATATAGCTGTAGTTTTTATCACCCGAAGTGGCAACCACATTCACCTCGCCAAAGAATTTGGCTTCCTTGATGGCTTTTTTTGCCCAAACTCCCGTTTCTAAATAAGCAGCCTTTTTGTTTAAAAGGTTGTAGGGAACCATACAAAACTGCAGACTTGCACCACCTCCCAAAAACAGGACCTGGTACCCTTGAGGTATGTTTAAAATTTCTTTAAACAATGCAACTGCTTCATCCATTACGGCCTGAAAATCCTTTCCCCTGTGGGAAATTTCCATGATAGAAAGACCAATACCATTGAAGTCCAGTACAGCTTTGGCCGTATTTTCAATTACCTCACGGGCTAAAACCGATGGACCTGCACTAAAGTTATGTTTTTTCATGATTAAAAAATTAGATTAATTTTTGATGAAATCAGTTTACGAATTCCATCCTTATTTTTTTGTTAAGATTAAGTCAGTCACTTGCAAAAGGGTTTCAAATAATACCTTTTTTTGGAATCTCCGGATTCTAAAACCAAACCACACAACACAAGGAATTTTTAACCCTGGAAAATGGTTTTAAAACTTACTGTCGGATTCCTAATAGAATTTGTATAACAGGTAAAAGATAACTGCTGACAAATTTGAGAAATTTAAACCATACAAAAAAGAAAATCCCTGAAAATAGTGTCCTTTTTCTAACGGGTAGCCGGATTGAGGGGAACAAGAGAGGGATCGATGAAAACCCGGGTATCCAAATCGGGCGTAAAAATCCATCTGCCGCGGGAGTAACGGTAACCGTCAAAAATATTCACTTCCGGCACATAATAGCTGAAATTACCTTCCTGGCCCCGGAGCATGGGGATAAGGCGGTCGAAAACAATCACGCGTGATTGGCGTCCGCGGATTCTAAACTCATCGTAAAAATGAAGGCTCATACTCACCCTCGCTGAATGTTCAAAAATAATCCGGTGGGGTTCGCCTGCTCCGCCATCAAACACCTGTGCCCCAAAGACCGGACCATCAGGGGTGATTTGTAAGGGTTCAATAACCCTTTTTCGGGTGAGGCGGTCATTCCCCTTCCAACCGAGCAAGATATACTGGTCGATCCCTCCTCGCCGGGTATGGATCAATTCCTGGTAAAACGCCCCATACCAATTCTCCAGGCTTAATTCCATATTTGAAAAATCCTTTTCCTGGTTCGAAATGTCGTTTAAAAAGTGCAGCGCACCAGCCTGGTTGCTCTGGGCGATTGTTTGAAAAAAGCCAAAGTACTTGAAAGTTCCATCCACAAAAGGCACATACCACGTTACAATGCGAAATTGGCCGCGAGGGTCTTTCAGGAAAGAAGCGGTTCTTACTCCTGCAAACGTCTGCAGCAGGGTACTGTCGGTCAAAAGGGATTCGCGCAGCAAACCCATAAAAGCCTCATTGTTCAAAAGCCGTTCCTCATCGGTGCGGGGTTCGATGATTCGCATAGCGATCCTGTGGAGGGAATCCTCCAGGGCCTTCATCTGGTCAACGGGTTCTTGAGCAGGTGGTTGGCTTTGGATTGGTAGCCCTGAACCCAGAAAGAAAAAAATGATTAATCCCCGGAATACCTGTTGCCGTATTGATAAAATAGCGTGGCGAGTCATAGAACAGAATTTTAAAAATAAACGTGTATCTTCGACTGTTGTTGCAAAGCTACAGAATGTATGCAAATAACCCATTACTTGCCACCATGTTTATAGATTTACCATCCAGAGTAAGTGCTTTTGCAAAACTCGGAAATGGACTTCGTAATGTTTACAAAGCATTAATTGGCCATTCGGGTCTCGACACCCTGAGCCGGGCCGAACATAATCTCTACAGGGCCGCATTGGAAGCGCCTGATCACAACCCCTGGTTTACCTTAAAAAACACTGCTGAAGCCATTGGCGCACTTGGCGAAATGCTCCGGTCGGATAAGATTTCCGAATGGGTAGAGCATTACCCCGGTTTAAAAAATGGATTGTTAAGGGGGCCGGGAAAAATAGCCGTTATCCAGGCCGGAAATATTCCCCTGGTTGGGTTTCATGATTTCGTTTGCGTTCTCATGTCGGGAGGAAGCTACTTAGGGAAATTGTCGTCGCAGGACCAAAAACTTCCGGTTGCGGCAGCCGGTTTACTGATTGAAATAAACGAAGCGTTTGGTAAGCTGATTGAATTCTCAGAAGGGCCAATCAGCGGATTCGACAGGATAATTGCTACCGGAAGTAACAACAGTGCAAGGTATTTTGAGTTTTACTTTGGCAAGTATCCGCATATCATTCGCAAAAACCGCCATTCTGTTGCGATTCTTTCCGGAAACGAGTCGTCCGTTGATTTAGGCCGGCTGGGCGCTGATGTGTTTTCGTTTTACGGGCTGGGATGCCGCAACGTATCCAAGCTTCTGGTCACGGAGAAATTCGATCCGGAAACGATCTGTCAATCATGGGCCGATTGGAAGTCTGTTGCAGACCACCATAAGTATCATAACAATTATGATTACTTCAAGGCTGTTTATATGATTAACAAAATTCTGTTTACCGATGCCGGCTTCTGTCTTCTGCGCGAAGAAAAATCAACGGCTTCGCCTATATCGGTAGTACACTACGAGGTTTTCCATTCTGAGGCCTGGTTGCGCGAGTATTTGGATAAAGAGAAAGACAACCTGCAATGTGTTATGGGAACCTTAAGCATTCCCAATCATCGCATCTTGCCTTTTGGTACCAGTCAACAACCTGAACTATGGGATTATGCCGACGGTATTGACACCATTCAGTTCCTGCTTACCTGAAAACCCAATAGGAATTAAAACTGGAAAAAAGTAATCTGTCCAGCCGAATTGATTCCTTCCAGCCTGAATTGCGGATTTTGTAGCGCTCTTGATACGGGAATGGTAATCCGGATATTTCCTTCGCTGTCGGGCTCTAAATTGGGCGCCCAAAAGAGTGTTTGAGGAATGGCGTGTTGAATATAGTCCTCTGTCGAAATTTTCGATCCGAAAAATTCCACGGGAGAATGATAACCCCTGAGTACGAACTCGAAAGAATACTGCCTTTGGTGCATTTCGCGGCGGGTATAGATAAGCAACGCCCCATTTCCACCTCTGGTACCCAATATGGCTGTACTGGCACCTGCCCTAAGCACTTCGATCCGCTCCACTTCCGATACAGGCACCCCTAAAAATGATGAACGGCTCACCTGAACCTCATCAACAAAAAATACCGGTTCGCTGCTCAGCATAAAACTCGTAACCCCGCGAAGAACAATTTGTCCTCCAACAACATTCAGACCTACAACCCTATCGCGAAGAATGTCGAACACGCTGGTATAAATTACATCGAGATCGTCAACGTATATTTTTTGATCGGGAGTTCCAAAAACGCTCACCCTATCTTGCCCCGGTCTGCGGGGAGGCGCTTCCCTGTCGAAAAGCCTTCTGAAAATATTTGGGCGCTCGGGTTGCTGCCAGTTAGGTCCCCTTTCGGTGATATGATGCATTTGGGTGTAGGGAGTTGGAATAAACCCTGCGCTTTGCCTAAAGCGGTCAAACAATCTGACATCAAAAATCCTGCCCCTCCGGTCGCGACCAACCGAGATTAAGGCATTGTAAGTGCCGGTAAAATTGAGACCTGAAAAAACGAAATAGCCCTGCCTGTCGGTTCTGGTGCTCATCATTTGCCTGTCTTGCTCCACACCTACCGAAACTTCCACAGGTATCTCTCCGGTTTCTCTGGCCGAGGAAATGGGTGTTACCTGGCCTACCAGGGTTAAACCTCTGATGTTTGTAAATCTGATCTCAGGGAGTGTTCCTGTCAAAATATCATTCCAGTTAAACCTTCGCCAGCCGTGGGTCATCATGAGCAAATCAAGCTCCTGGAACCTTTCGGGTGAATCGTCGGCAAAATAATACCAAGGGTCCTGTATCGTTCGGCCTATATCGCTGGTTAGGAGTAAATAGGTAACGATGTTCGTTCCGGATTTGGGTAAGGGGCCTGACGACTCCGTAACTGACAAAGCATAGCTTGAAGAACCAGGCCTGAGACCTTCCTGCTGTCCAAGGTGAAAATTCAGAACGATATTGCCGTCTTCAACAGTTTTGTCAACGGCTGGCCCTGCTTCAGGGAGTTCTTTTGCTACATGACGAATAAATACCAACCTTTCGGCAACCGGAGTTGCCATAGGTCCGAAAAGGGTAAAGTGGGCAATGCCATCGGAGAAAGTGTTGGTTGGCACCTTGGCTTGAAATACCCCATGATTCAGTTTTGCCTCTTCCACATATCTTATATTTCCTCGCGAATGACCCACTAATAGGATATTTGGCGAAAGATTCACCTGTAAGGGATCGAAGTTAGCCCTTACTTCCACCAGTATGGTATCAGGGTTTGGAACAACCCTGAGCAAGTAGCCCTGGGTTTGGATTTTTGGAAGGGCAAGCTGAAGGGTTCGACCGTCGTTGAAAACAATCTGTGCCTTGTATGTTTCGCCGGCTACCGGAGTAAAACTGAACAAGCCCTTCCCCCTGTGAACCGTAGCGAATTGCTCCACTATATTCCCTCTGCTGTCAGAAACCGAACCCTGGGCATCAACTCCTGTTCCCTGAGCATTGGCTGCCATAAAGGCAATCCGGTTTTCGAGCCCTGCAACCAATTGACCGCCCTCCGGGAAAAATCCAAATTGCATCTCCGATTGTTTTTCTTCAAGCGCCTTGTTAAACCTCCTGTTGCGTCTAACTGTGGATCGGCTTACGAAATTTTCTTCATTTGGGGTATAGATGGTTATGTCTTTTTCAAACAAGAATTGGTCATCAAAATTCGCCATCCAGTTCGTATAGGCTTTTAATTGGTAGTTGCCCGAAGGTATGGAGTCAGGAATTTCGATAGTTCCCTGGGAGAAACCATTTTCGACCGGCAAAATCAAAAAGTTTACCAATTCATTATTGGCATTAATAAACTCAACATAAATATTCGTAGTTTGAGTATCGGGTACATGAGTAGAAGCTGATAGGAGATATGCCTTTATCCAAATAGCTTCACCTGCAATGTATTGTTGCTTGTCTGTTTGCAAATAGACTTTTTGGTGTGGAAATTTACTGTTAAACTCATGCAGCAATACAACCGGCTTCAGGTTTTCCCTCAGGGAATCGTTCAATAAAGCCGATGCCCTAATCCTGCTGACAGGAGTAAGAGCGATTAAAATTGCGAAAAAAATAAAAAATATATTGTTCATGTTGAACCTCCTAAAATTTTGCAAAAAAGTTTACTTTCAGTTAGATCATAAAGGATCGGAATAGTTTTCTAAAGTGTTAAAAATCTTTCGCCAAAAAACAGGTTTCCGGCACGGTCGATTCCTTGTATTATGATACGGATGTTCTCAGGTCGGCTATCAAAACGTAGCCACAAGGTGGCTGTGCCATCCTCTTCGGGATGCAAATCGGTACTCCAAATCAAAGTTTTTTCGGGTGCCAGGCCGGTGGCTTCGGGATATTTTTCCCTGGTGGTAGCAAACGCTTTTTCGGGCTGAAACCCCAACACATTATATGAAGCCCTCAACGGAAAGTCGTCTATGCTTGTTCTTGTATGAACCATGATGACCCCACCTGCCCCTCTTACTCCAAAAATACTTGCCGAAGGTCCTTTAAAGATTTCAATCCGTTCTACATCCGACGTGCGGATATTGAACACATGGTCCCGGCTTGTAAATGATCCATCCACTCCAAACAACGGCTCACTTGAGCCGCGAATACTTGAAGGCCCCCTAATAATGATTCGGCCTCCTGACATATTCAACCCTGAGGCTTTTGTCCTTAAAACATCGAAAACAGTGCGAAATCTTTGAGTGGTTTCCTCTCTGATATAAATAATCTGATCGGGAGTTGCCAGGGAAGTCTCGACATTTCGCGATTCGCTGCTTGTCCGGTGAACTGAAAGCCTTGATACATCCGCATAGGGGGCTCGTGTTCGTTGTCCCATGCGCCCGGCAACAGGTTGAGGTCTTGTAATTGGGGACACTGGAAAAGTTACCTTTTCAGGGGTAATTCCAAAGAGCCTTAATTCCGATCTTCGGGCTTCCGGAAAGGAACTGGCCGATAACTCTACAGGAATACTGCCGGTAAATGAAAGATGCTCGAATACAAAATTGCCTTCCCGATCTGTAATGGCCGTGATTTCTGTTGGTCTGGTGCCCAACTTGCGCAATCTTACCTGTAAACCGCTCCCAAGCGCCCTTCTATCCGGGGATAAAACCCTTCCGGCAAATGCCAGGTTTTCTGTTGGTTGAAATTTTATTTCAGGAAATTTATTCCTGACAAGGTCATGCCAGTTGAACCGCCCCCAGCTATTGGTCATCATGATCAGGTCCATTGCTCTGCTATCCGCTTGCGTTCTTCCGGAGAGCATATTTCTGGGGCTCGTAACATTGCTTTTCAGGTCGCTTGTAAGCACGAAGTCTGAGGCAATGTTGCTGGTTGATGGTTCCGGCCTGGAATCACCGGTCATTGTAGTTACAGCCATTGAGAAGCTTCCTGAACCGCCCTGCAGAATTCCGAAATCAAGGTTTACATTAATTTCGAAACCGGAAGGAGTTTGCCCGGCCAGCTGAAACACATTGATGGCCACCTCATTGATGTCGTGATGATTAATAAACACCATTCTCTCCGACAGCGGCTTGTTTTGGGCATCAAAGAGTACAATCTGACAAATGCCCGTTGGAAGTACTTCAAGAGGAACAGATATAGACCATGTCCTGCCGCTCAGATTCCCGCTTGTTGCAAAATAAACCTTTGCCCGTGACTGGATAAGCAATAAAACTTCTGGTGACTGATCAGGGGAAACCAGGTCGAAATTTCGGTTTACGCGAACTACAAGATTTTCATCTAAAATATCAGCCCTGATCTTATAGCTTTTTTCTACGGCCTTTGGGAGTTGCATTCGGGATTCAGAACCATTTTCGAATCGTACCCTTGCAAAGTAATCTACACTAGAAAGTGGCTCCAGGTAAAAAATTCCAAGTCCGGATTGATCCGAACTGAAAGTAGTAATCTCTGCACCATTGGCATTAAGAACCCGTCCCTCCACCATTACTCCTTTCCCCGTACCGTCATTGGCTTTGAAAGCTATTCTATTCTCCAGTCCTGCCACAAGCTGTCCACCTTCAGGATAGAACCTAAATTCCATGGTTCGTGACAACTCGACCAATTGTTGGTTAAACCGCTGATTGATTCTTTCCTGTCTCTGGTTGGTAATCAATGTTTTAATAGGGCTGTGAACAAAAATCTCCTGGTGAAAAAACAATTCATGGTCAAAATTTTTCATCCATTCTGTATAGGCGCGAATCAGGTAATTTCCCGGTGGCAGCGAGTCGGGCAACTCTAAAAACCCTGAAGCGAATCCATTGTCGGTTCTGAGAAATGCTACCTTCACTACATCGTTTTGCACATTAACCAACTCAAGGTTGACCCGTTGCCCGCCTGCCAGTGGCTCATGGGTTGAGGCATTTACCAGATAAGCTTTTAGCCAGATGGTTTCACCGGCAATATACTCATCACGGTCGAAGTGTAAAAACAATTTATGCTGGGTGTAATCTGCCTCGAATTGATTCAGCAATTTTACAGGCATTACAGCCTGGTTTTCCACATGGATTTGGGTATGCCCTTCAAAAGGTAAGGAGATTGCAAGTAAGGCAAAAATTATTATGCGAATGTTTGGGATGTATTTCATTTGAAAAATTACTTCTTAAAACATAAAGGTTTATTGGGTAAATTTACAATTTTCCCGCGGGTTTTCAAAAAAAATATTGGTTTGGAATGCCACATTTACAACTGGCTTGTAAATAATATCCAATTCTTCTTAGGCGCTTTGGAAACCAATTAAATCAGGGATACCCGGATGATGTCCAAAGGTTATAAAAAGGCTCTAAAGCTTTTTGATCAAACTTTAACATTTTTTTTGAAAACTGATGCTTTACTTTAATGCCAAAACCGAACGGATTAAACCTAAATAATATCATCATGTACCGTTTTGCTGTTTTTTCAATTATCAGCCTGTTGTTTTCGCTTGCTCCCATTTATGTTTTTGCCGATCCTACCCGAGCTGAGCGAATGCAGATGGTTGAGACTCAGATTCAGAACAGGGGCATTACCCACCAGGCTACTCTCAACGCTATGCGGAGTGTGCCCAGGCATTTGTATGTTCCGCATGCACAGAGGAGGATGGCCTACCAGGACAGGCCTTTACCCATCGGTTTTGGCCAGACCATTTCGCAGCCGTTTATTGTAGCCTTTATGACTCAGATTATTGATCCCCAGCCCCATCACCGGGTTCTGGAGATTGGTACCGGCTCCGGCTACCAGGCTGCAGTGCTTGCCGAGATAGTAGAAAAAGTTTACACGATTGAAATCATTCCTGAACTTGGCCAAACAGCCGAGCGTGTGCTTCTGGAACATTATGATAATGTTAGTGTTAAAATCGCCGATGGGTACTACGGGTGGGAGGATGCCGGACCTTTCGATGCCATTGTAGTTACAGCTGCTGCCGGGGCTATCCCTCCGCCACTGATCGAACAGCTCAAAGAGGGAGGGAAAATGATCATTCCTGTTGGTTCCCCGTATATGGTGCAGCAACTAATGTTGGTCGAGAAGAGGGGTGGCCGGCATATTACCAGGAGCCTTATGCCGGTGCGTTTTGTTCCATTCAGGAGAAGGTAGTCTTATGTCTTTAACACAAAGCCTTAAACCCGATTTCAGGTTAATTCTGGCCATTGGCCTCCACTCAGCCGCCATCATAGCTTTTCAGATTTCCCTGATGAAGCTCATTTCTATTGCGCAATGGCATCATTTTGCTTACATGATTATTTCCATAGCCATGCTGGGTTTTGGAGCAAGCGGAACCCTGCTGGCGCTTGCCCGGAAGCGGTTGGTTGAGGAATCTGACTGGTTGGTTCCGTTTCTGATGATTTTAAGCGGCCTGTTCATGGTATTGGTGTTTCCTATCAGCAGGTCGGGCATGTTTCGGTTCGATGTATTTAAGCTGTTTGCTGGAGGGGGAGGGTTCATGGCTTTATTGCTGAACTATCTGTTGTATTTTCTCCCGTTTTTTACCGGGGCCTTGGCAATTGGTATCGTTTTTATAAAAAAAAGCAATCAGATTGGCTCCTATTATTTCGGAAATTTACTGGGTTCGGGCATAGGAGGCATATTGTCTCTGAGCCTTGTTGCGCAGGTAACACCTGTACAGGTTCCCACCCTTGTAGGGCTTTTGCCGGTGCTATCAGGTCTCATGATTGTCGGGCAAGGTCAATTCAAGCGAATCATACCCATAACAATGCTTGCCTTGTTTTCGGCTGGATTCCTATTGATTCGTCCAGGAACAATTCATCCATCAGAATACAAGAATATTCAGTTGGCCAGGCAGCTTCCCGAAGCTGAGGTAGTCATTACCAGACCTTCGATCTACGGACTGGTTGAAGTAGTACATTCGCCGGCACAACGATTTTCACCTGCCTTAAGCCTGACCTTTTCCAACAGTCTTCCTGTTGGTAAGGCTGTTTTCGTAAATGGCGATTATTACGGGCATATCCTGAACCATGAAACCGCACCAGGCAGTCATATTCTTAACTACACCACCAAAGGGTTGCCTTATTTTCTTGGGCATCGCAGCCGTGTTTTGAGTGTCAATGCCGGGAGCGGTACCCTCATTTCACAAGCCTTGCATAATGGGGCTTCAAGAGTGGATGCAACGATTGAGAATAGGGCCATTGTATCGATGATGAAAAATGAGTTGAAGGAAGCCTCGGGGGGAATCTTTTTGTCACCCAAGGTCAATGTACACCATGTCCACACCCGAAATTTTCTTGCAAACCCTGATGCAGGCCTATTCGACCTGATAATTTTACCTTTCCTTTCGGAATTTGGGGGTGGGGCAGGATTAAATGCTTTGCGCGAAGAATACGGATACACCCTGGAGGCGTTTGATAAAATGATAAATCGCTTGATGCCTGGAGGTGTCATTGCCATAAGTACCTGGAAGGACCAACCACCGCGCCATAGCCTCAAAATAGCCGCCACCCTTACCCAGGCGGCATTAAATGCCGGATTCGAAGTGCCTTCCGATCATATTGTAGCTGTAAGGTCGTGGGGTACCATTACATTTTTGCTCAAAAACCTACCATTTACAACTACTGAATTGGAGCGGGTAAGGGAGTTTTGTAAAATCATGCATTTCGACCCGCTTTTGTTGCCCGGTATTAAGCCTCACGAAAGGAATTTGTTCAACGAAATGGAGGGTTTGGTCTTTTTTCAGATGTTAGACGATTTGTTAGCAAGCAATCCCAAAGGAACTTATAATTACGAATTTAAAATTGAACCGGCTACCGACAACAAACCCTATTTCTCTCACTTTATGCGCCTGGGCCGGATCGGTGAGTTAGTCAGGGATTTTGGAATCGAACAGTTTCCGTTTCTCGAATTGGGTTTTTTAACGCTCCTGGTAACTCTGGGTCAAAGCCTACTATTGGCCATTTTCCTGATCATCCTGCCCTTGTTCACCCTGAAAAGGAGCACCCACAATAAAAAGGCAACATTGCTGTATTTTGGTGCATTGGGTCTGGGGTATATGTTTGCCGAAATAATCCTGATTCAGCGATTTGTCCTTTATTTGGGCCAACCAATTTATGCCGTGGTTGCTGTAATCAGTACCATGATGGTATTCAGCGGTATGGGGAGTCTTCTTTCTCAACGAATCGAACCCAAAAAAGCCAACATACGATACATCGGAGGGGGAGTTTCGGTGATAATGTTGATTTTGTTATTGGTTCTGACCCCAATCCTTGAAGCTACCCTGGCATTGGATTCATGGATTAAAATTGCAATCAGTCTTCTGGCAATCGGAATCCCGGCATTCATCATGGGAATGATGTTTCCGCTGGGAATCAGATACCTGCAAGGCCACGATGCCTCGCAGATTCCCTGGGCCTGGGGCATCAACGGATGCTTCTCGGTAATCAGCACCTCCCTGGTTACCCTGATTTCATTAAATGCCGGATTTTCGGTGGTAATTCTGATTGCGGCCGTTGCATACCTGGTTGCCTCATTGGCGTTTATGATTAACCGGCAGCATCCGGCCCGATGAAAAAAAATTTAAAAGATTGTCTGGATAGTTAGGGTAAAACTGAAAATGGCATAATGTATTTTTGCACTTTCATTTGACCGAAAAATATGCACCGGATCACCAGTCTTCAAAATCCCCTGATAAAGGAAATAGTTAGGCTTCAACAAAAATCTGCCGGGAGGGCAGGCTCTGGTCGCTTTGTTGTTGAGGGCAGGCGTGAGGTGTCGCTTGCATTGCGCTACAACGTGGAGCCTGAGTGGTTGGTTGTTTGCCCTGAGTATTTTACACCCGATGAGGAATATCCAATTCCTCTGAAGGAGGTAGAATCGCCAATTAAGGTGGAAGTTTCCGGAGCAGTTTACAACAAGCTGGCTTACCGCGAAAAAGCAGAAGGAGTAATCCTTGTAGCCAAAAGCAACCCTTTACCACTTCATGAATATCTTCCAGGCAGCAACCCCTTGATAATACTGCTCGAGGGCATCGAAAAGCCGGGTAATCTGGGCGCCATTTTGCGTACTACCGACGCAGCCGGGGTTGATGCTGTAATTCTTTGCGATTCACGAACCGATATATTTAACCCCAATACGATCAGGTCGAGCCTGGGCTGTTTGTTCAGTCAGAAGCTGATTCAAAGCAGCTCCGATGAAGCCATAAAATGGTTGAAATCAAACGGAATTCCAGCTTTTGCCACTTCGCCCGGAGCGCACAATACCTATTTCGGTGAAGATCTTACAGGCCCTGCTGCCATAGTATTTGGGGCCGAAGATACCGGCCTGAGCCCAAAGTGGCTCGATGCAGCGGAGAAAACGATCAAAATTCCGATGGGAGGGATTATCGATTCATTAAACGTAGGTGCCTCAGTGGCCATTGTAACCTTCGAAGCTGTCAGGCAGCGTCTTTCATCGGGCAAACAGTAATCCTCAATTAAGCCTTACCGGACTTTCTTCTCTTGATTTCAGTTTCTATCAGGGAGAGCTCTCTCGATGTTTGCCCGGCCACTGAAGTGTTTTCCTCCGCACGCCTTATCAGGTAGGGCACTACGGTTTTCAGCGGTCCGAAGGGAACATATTTGGTTACCCTGAAGCCATCGGCGGCCAATAAATAACTGATGTTGTCGCTCATGCCCAACAATTGCGAAAATGAAATATTGGGATGGGCTCTTTCGATGCCCATGGAAATGATTTTTTCAGATGCTAAAGCGCAACTGAGTTCATTGTGGGTTCCGATACATACGGCCATTTCATTAACATGCTCCAGACAAAAGGCAACAGCTTCGTCAAAAGCCTTATCGGTTGCAGGCTTGTCGGGGTAAATTGGAGATGGATAGCCATTTTGTATTGCCCGTTCACGTTCTTTTTCCATATAAGCTCCCCTGACCAGTTTTACTCCCGGGTAAACTACCTTTTGCCGCAGACGCTCAAACATAGATTTCAGGTACTCCAACCTGTCGGTACGGTACAATTGTAGCGTGGCAAAAACGATTGGCTTTTCCTGATTGAAAGACAACATCATTTCTTCGGTAATTTCATCTACGATCCGTTGAATCCACGACTCCTCCGCATCGACCATAACGGGTACACCGAGCTGATATGCTGTTTGTCCGATCAACCTGAAACGGGCCAATGCGCGCTCAAATTCATTGTTTTCTTCCTCAGTCAAAATCTTCCCTGCCTGAATTTTTTCTAACAACGAAACCCTTGCCACCCCCGATGGTTTGAAAACAGCATACGGAATGTTCTGGCTGGTTTTGGTTTTGTTTATAGTAGCAAGAATCTGGCTGGCAGTGAAATCAAAATCCGGTTCAGACTCCTTACCTTCGGCAGAATAGTCGAGTATGGTTTTAATATTCGATTCGCCAAGTTTCTGGATTACAGTTTCACATTTTTCGATAGTTTCGCCTCCGCAGAAATGACTAAATACGGTAGGTTTAAGCGCCCATTCCACAGGAATTCCTGCTTTGATGGCCATCCGGGTAAAGGCGCTTCCGATTTTGACCAGAAATGGATTGGCAATAAGGCGAAACAGCCACCTTGCACGTATTAGTTGACCGGTAGTTTTATCGTGAAAAGCCAGGCGGGTATTGTCGAAATTTTTCATTGGGTGTAATTTGTGGTTGGCAAATATAAATAATCATGCCATAAAATAGTGCATCTGCTGAAAGTGTTTTGCACAATGAAACGACGTAATTGCAAAGGTTTATCAGGAATAATTATTTTTGTGTATAAAAGCTGACACCATGAACCCTCAGGAACCCTTGCTGAATCATCCTGTATTTTTCGACGAACCTGATACCAATCGCCTGGGCTCTTTTTTAGAGTATCATATCAAACCCCGGGAGGCGATATTTGTTTTGGTCGATGAAAATACACATAAACACTGTCTTGAGCTGTTTGAGTCGAAATTGCCTTCGGAGTTTTCTGCCAGTGTGATTGAAATTCCGGCCGGCGAAAAAAGCAAATCTCTTGAAACATGCAGCGAGGTATTGGAAACCCTCACCGAAAACCTGGCCGACCGAAACAGTGTGCTCATAAACCTTGGCGGCGGCGTGGTATGCGACCTGGGGGGCTTTGTGGCCTCAGTGTATAAGCGGGGCATACGGTTTCTGCATGTTCCGACCAGCCTGATGGCCATGGCCGATGCCAGTATTGGTGGCAAAAACGGGGTTGACCTCCGGGGTCTGAAAAACATCGTGGGAACATTCAATCAACCTATGGCCGTTTTTATCGACCCCCGTTTTCTGAGTACTCTTCCCGAGCGTGAATTGAATAATGGGTTTGCCGAGATGCTGAAACATGGCCTGATTTCTGAATATTCCTTTTTTGAGCACCTTGTTTCCAAGGGTTTTGAAAACATTACCTCGGAAGAAATCCGGATTTCGGCCGAGATTAAGTCAGATATTGTTCAGCGCGACCCTTTCGAAAAGGGATTCAGGAAAGTGCTCAATTTTGGCCATACCATAGGGCATGCCCTCGAAAGCCATTCTCTTTTGCATGACCAACGGCCGCTTCTGCACGGCGAAGCCATTGTTCTGGGTATGATGGCCGAAATTCTGCTTAGCGAAAAGCACAATCTCATTACACCAACCGAAACCGAACCAATCCTATCGGGTCTTTTCGAATTTGCAGTGATGTACGATTTTAACACCCCCTGTATCGAATCCATGATCGAAATCATGGCCAACGATAAAAAAAGCCAGGCAGGGGTTCCAGGCTTCAGCCTGATGCGTAAACCCGGACAGATTATAACCGGTGTCGAATGTTCGCAGGAAGAAATCTTCGACACTTTGAATGAATTAAACGAAATTTTCAGGGAAAATTGAAGAACCCATGAAAGACGGCCTGCTGTTGGTAAACCCTCCCGGAGACAAGACTTTGCATGGTACGGTTTACCTGCCGTCATCCAAAAGCATATCCAACAGGGTGTTGATCATCAGGGAACTTTGCAGGGAACCTTTTCGAATCGACAACCTTTCTGAAGCCGACGATACCAAAACGCTTCAACAGGCTTTAAATTCACTCAAATCAACCGATGGGGTTATTGACGTAGGTCATGCCGGCACGGCCATGAGGTTTCTTACGGCGTATCTGGCAACATCTTATGGCCGGTTTGTTCTTACCGGATCAGACCGCATGAAAGTACGTCCGATTGGCGCTTTGGTTGATGCACTATTAACTCTTGGGTCAACTGTTGAATACATTGGTGAGCCAGGATATCCGCCGGTGATGATTACCGGGAAGAAGTTAAAAGGCGGGAAAATCAATATCGATGCCGGTACCAGCAGTCAGTTTATAAGCGCATTGCTTATGATTGCCCCGCTTTTCGACGACGGACTGCAACTAACGTTGACAGGCAAAGCGGTATCGACAAGTTACATCAGAATGACCCTGAACCTGATGGCATATTTTGGAATTGAATACCAGTGGGAGGGAAGCCTCATCTGTATCCGCCCGGGGCAATACCGGTCACGCGCAATCAGGATTGAGCCCGATTGGTCGGGAGCCTCATACTTCTATGCGGCTCTGCTGCTTTCAAAGGATGGCGGAATATATTTTCCCGAATTGACACCAAGTGGTTTACAGGGTGATGAGAACCTTTGCAAGTGGTTCGAAGAGCTTGGCATTACAACCCGTTTTGAACGCGAGGGAGTGTATGCCTCCAAGACCGGCCAGCCACCAGATTTTCTTACAGTAAATTTTACCGACAACCCCGATCTGGCTCAAACAATCGCCTTGGCATTTGCAGGTGCAAAAATTCAGGCCGAATTCCGTGGACTCGAAACCTTGCCTCTGAAGGAGACCGACAGGATTGCGGCGCTGCAAACCGAACTAAAGAAACTGGGCTTTTTACTGAATTATTCCGGCAAGGGGGCTTGGCATCTGAAAATGACACAACCGTGGAGCCGTCAGGCAAGCTTGTGTTTCGACACATACAACGATCACCGCATGGCTATGTCGTGTGCGCCATTAGCATTGAAATATGGACAGATTGCAATCAGAAATCCCGAAGTGGTGATAAAATCTTTCCCTGCCTATTGGGAAAACCTTGGCAGAGTTGGTTTTAAGACAGAGGAACTTAACCCATAGAATATTTTGAGGCAATCTTACCGCTGGTGATTCCCATTGGGTCGATAAATGTCTTTACGACCGTTTCAAGGTCTGGGCTATCTTCGCCGGGTGATGGTATTACGGTAAGAATCGGAATTTCCGACTTGTCGATCAGCGTTTCGGTAGTATTCTGGCCAAAAATATCGGGTATCCCACCGTCTTTTTCTGCAACAATCATGATCAGGTCGGCTTCGACCTTTTCTGAAAACCTCATCAGGGCCTCCGGCCAGTCGCTGCTGGGGTCAACACACAAATCGGTTGTAACAGTCAGTCCGAGTTCTGCATAAACATCTTTAACCTTTTTGAGCAATGCTTGCTTATTTATCAATTTGGCCGGATTGCGGGTTCCCAGAAATCCGAACACTTTTATTTTGGCTCCGAAGAAGTGCGAAAACTTGATGGATTTCAGGATTTTTTGAGTGCTTTCTGCCGAAAAGTCAATAGGCAATACAATATTGGTGTAGCCAATATGCCGGTGCAATTTTTTTACCAACAATACCGGGATCAGAGAACTACAAACCACCTTATAGGCATAACTGCCCATAATATGCTGTACGCCTTTCTTGCCGTGTATTCCGATAACAATAAACTCTGCCTTTATTCGGATAGCCACCTCCGATATACTGGTAAAAATATTGCCCTCTTCGAATACCCAACTGACCTGGACATCGGCTTTTTTCTTGATCCAGGCAACTGCATCCTGCATCTTCGCAGTTAGGATGTCTTCCCTTGGAGTTCCCAGAACTTTCTTCCCGACAATATGCAACAGAACAATTTTACGATTGAAAATCCTGGCCAGGTTTACAGCATGGTCCATGGAATACCGGGCAACAATCGTAAAATCAGTAGGAACTAGTATAGTTTCTTTCATGTTTTAATGTCAGTAACACTTTTATTTTGAATCAGTAAATTTAATAAAAAAATGCCAAATTTCAATATTCATCTTTGATATAAACAACAAATACGCTGTTTTGGTTTAACCCGACCATTTTTCTTTAAGTTCAACAGGTTGGTACTCCCCAATAAGCTGAATAGCTTTTTCAGAAGAATCGGCCAGGAGGATCAAATCGCTGAAGCGCATGGGTATAAAGCGCTCCCGGGCCATCTGCTCCACAAAAACAAGTAGCTGATCGTAAAATCCATTCGTGTTAATAATCACAACAGGTTTTTGATGCAGCCGAAGTTGCTTGAGCGTGATTATCTCAAGTACCTCTTCTAGGGTTCCAAATCCTCCTGGCAAGGCTATAAAAGCATCAGCCATCTGCTCCATGGTTGCTTTGCGTTCCCTCATGTCGGTGGTTACTATCATGGCATCGGCAGACGCGAAGGCAATACCCCTGTCGTAAATAAACTTTGGAATCACTCCCGAAACATTTGCTCCGTGCTGTTTGGCAGACTGTGCCAGGGCACCCATCAGACCAATATTGGTTCCGCCAAATACCAGGTTAAATCCATTGGCAGCAATCAACCTTCCAAGGTCTCTTGCCTCTTCAAAATAAGATTTGTTCAAAAACTCGCTGGATGAACAGAATACACATACATTCATGTAACAGTATTTTAAAACCAATATTTAAATTTTTGCGGCATGTTGTGAAAACAACCTTCCCTGCCAGGTGTCAAGGTCGGCCATTCTTTTTTCAATCAGAGCTGCAACCTGGTCACTTCTCAATCCACCCCATCCCTGGCTTCCGGTTCGAAATACTGGCGGAACCTCCCCGGCAAGCCTTTCAATTGCGATTTCAGGGCGAAGCCTTTCAATAAATTTTACAACGAAATCCAAGTATTCTTCCATTGAAAACAAATCGAAGTTCTCCGGATGCTGGCTAAACTCTTCTGCCATTCGGGTTCCTTTTACAATCTGCAACTGCCGGAATTTGATGGCATTGATTGGCAAACCTGACAGAATTTGCGCCTGGTCGAGCATCATGGAGCGCGTTTCGCCCGGCAACCCAAACATGATATGTGCCCCGGTATGCAGACCCCGGACGGCAGAAAGTTCAATGGCCGCTACCGAATCCTCGTAGGTGTGGCCCCTGTTTATACTCAACAGAGTTTTATTGTAGCACGATTCAATTCCATATTCGATACTTACAAAATGTTTTTTTGATAAATGTGCCAAGAAATCAAGTTTATCCTCATCGATGCAATCGGGGCGGGTGCCTATGGCTATTCCGAAAATTTCAGGATGCGTCAGGGCTTCCTGATACAATTCCTTTAAATGGCCAATGTCTGAATAGGTATTGGAATAAGCCTGAAAATAGGCAATAAACTTAGAGGTTCTTTGGTACCTCTTTTTAAGAAACTCAAGCCCCGTATCGATCTGTTGTGTAATGGAAAGGTTTGTATGACAATATGCCGGGCTGAAACTTCGGTTATCACAATAGGTACACCCACCGGTGCCAATGGTCCCGTCGCGGTTGGGACAGGTAAATCCGGCATGGATAGAAACCCGCTGTAACCGGCTGCCATACAGATTTTTACACTGATCTGCCCGCGAATTGTACCGACGCGTATTTCTCCAGGGATAAACCAATTTCAACTACAATTAATTTGATAATAAATGCACTGGAGAAAAACCTGAGTAGTTCTGATGGAAAAGAATTTACAGCTGTTTGCCAACAAAATAATGGATTTACCTGATTCTGTCGGCCGATCGAACCAAAAGTTCATCCTTTTTTATTGATCTGATTGTCAACAAAACCAGAATCATTGAAGCAAGGGGTAAGAAAACACCGGCACCATGCGAAAAAGTCATCTCGGACAGAAAATCTTTGTAATGATCAATAAAACTGAAAATCGTAACCACATGACCTACCAGCAGCAATATCATGAATTTGCCTACCTGAATCTGAAGCCTCCTTTTCTTGAACTGGAATATGGTAAATACAGAAAGTACCATGATCCCGAAAGAAAAAATCAGCAATACAATACTCAGATTGCTTTTCTCAATTAATGGCTGAAGGAATTCGGATAAAACAGGCCCTGTAATCTTGAGTGGGATTTGAGTGGCTTGCCTTAAAGCTTCTATGCCTAAAGCGTTTACCTCAAAAGTACCCAGAGGAATGAAAATTGCTAAACCGGTAAATACAAATACAAGGGTAAGATAAACAGATTGAATACGTTGAAGCATGGATCTTTAATTTTAAATTATTTCTGAACAAAATTATAAAAAAGAAAGGTATTCGGGCGAGTTGTTCAAAGTTGCAGTACTTCCTCCGATGGATTTCCAATAGGGTGATTTTGCTTTGCTTTTCTAATTTGGGGCTACCTTAGGCGACATGAGAAGTTTTTTTTGAGAACATAAAAATTTCGCGGTTATTCCAATAATCTTTATATTTGCCAATCAATTCCTGCATCTTTTTCAGATTTTTCTTTCAAACATTTACCCGTAATATTTTATTGAACGCCCATAGGTGTCGGCAAAGGGCACTGAATGTGCGTGTTAGCCCGAGGCAGTTGTTCTGAAAATTTTCCTTTATTGTGTGAAAAAATAAATAATTGAGAAAAGACAGGTTTAAAATTTTATCCACTTTTTTATGTACGATATTGTAGCATTGAACGCAAAGCTCCTGAATGAATTAAGGGAGATTGCCAAAGAATTGAAAATAAAACGCGTTGAATCATTTAAAAAGCAAGAGTTGGTTTACCAGATTCTTGATGCCCAGGCCATGAATCCCTCGCAGGATGTTTTGGAAAAGGAAAAAAGATTTTCCAAGCCAGGGCTACGTCCGCGAACAAGAATTCCGGCCGGAACATCGAACAAGGAAACACGTGAGGAAACCGCCAAGGACGAAACCCGCAGCAAACCCGAAGAACATATCAAGCCCGTTGCCGAAGCCGGGGTGGAGTCTCAAAAACAAACGGGTGCTGACAAAAGCTCTGGTCCACGCGAACATGGCTCCAACCGACCTAAAATGGAAGGCCAGCGTCCTCAACACAAGAATCAGCGCCCCCGCTGGGATCGACGCGATCAGCAAAATCCGGGCCGACGCATGCCCGATAACCGAACCGAGTCATCCAATTTGAATAAAGAAGGGTTTGGAGGCGGTCCTGATTTACATAGAAAAGTGCGCCTCGACGATGAATTGACCTCGGAGCCCACCAACCTGGTTGATGAAATTGAAATGGCCACGGAAGCTCCGGTTGTTACTCCGGCGGTTACGCCTGAAGCGGCTCCGTTTGCCGGCAATTATTCCCGGGTTGAACAAAAAACCGAGCAGCTGGAGCAACCAGCCGGCGACAAAGAAGGTTTTAAACCCAAAGGCTTCGATCGGCGTACCGGTGAACCGGTTTATGAGTTCGACGGTATCATAATATCTGAAGGCGTTTTGGAAATTATGCCCGACGGTTACGGTTTTATGCGCTCCTCGGACTATAACTACCTCAACTCGCCCGACGATATATATGTGTCGCAAAGCCAGATAAAACTATTTGGCCTTAAAACCGGCGATACCATACGCGGAGGCATTCGTCCGCCCAAAGAAAATGAAAAGTATTTTCCGCTGGTAAAGGTCGAAAAGATCAATGGCCGCGATCCGGCAGAGGTGCGCGACCGGGTGCCGTTTGATTTTCTTACCCCGCTGTTTCCCGACGAAAAGTTCCGGCTTACCGGCCACGCGAGCGAAACACTTTCATGCAGGATTATTGACATGTTTTCGCCTATCGGCAAAGGGCAGCGCGGCCTCATCGTGGCACAACCAAAAACCGGTAAAACCATTTTGCTACAGGATATTGCAAATGCCATAGCCGCCAATCATCCCGAGGTGTATCTGATCGTCCTGCTGGTTGATGAGCGGCCCGAAGAGGTTACCGAGATGGCACGCAACGTGAAGGCAGAAGTTATTTCTTCCACTTTCGATGAGCCGGCCGAGCGGCATGTAAAAGTTTCGAGCATCGCCCTTGAAAAAGCCAAGCGCCTGGTAGAATGTGGGCACGATGTGGTAATTCTGTTAGACAGCATCACCAGGCTCGCCAGGGCATTCAACACCGTGGCGCCTGCATCGGGTAAGGTTCTTTCGGGAGGTGTGGATGCCAACGCCCTGCACAAGCCCAAGCGGTTTTTCGGGGCAGCCCGCAACATCGAAAATGGAGGATCGCTTTCAATCATAGCCACTGCACTTATCGATACCGGCTCCAAAATGGATGAGGTAATCTTTGAAGAATTCAAGGGTACCGGCAACATGGAACTCCAATTAGACCGGCGCCTGTCGAACAAGCGGATTTTCCCATCTATCGATATCGTTTCCTCCGGCACGCGGCGCGAAGACCTGCTGCTCGACAAGGACATTATGAACCGGATTTGGGTGTTACGCAAGTTTATCAACGACATGACACCCATGGAAGCCATGGAGTTCCTGCTTGACCGCATCAGGCATACCAGAAACAACGAAGAATTCCTGCTCTCGATGAACGGTTAAGCATTTAGCCTTGAAAAGGTAAAATAAATGCATTTCGCGTAGCAGTAAATTACGGCTTATAAAAATCAAAGCTTGCTGACTGGCAGGCTTTTTTATTGGCGTACAGGGTGTTGACCCCTGTCTTTAAAGATCTTCAAGGTGTTTTTCGATTTCTTTTTCTAGAGCAGGCAGATGTTTTGAAACAATTGCCCTAACGATTAGTTCATAAAATGGTTTTTGAACGTTGGCAATTAAATTTTAATTTTCACGAATTCCCTGAAGTTACTTCTGTCAATTGCATAGGTTTTAGCATTATAAATTGCAATAAATTTTTCCGGAAACTTCACCTTTTTCTTATTCCATTTAAATTCATAAGCATACACTTCGCCTGCTTTTTCTTCTACAAAATCTATTTCCTGTTGATGAGTTCTCCAAAAAACATTTTCGAAAAAGTTTCCTTGTAAATATTTTGTTTCAATCTTTCAGAAACTAAGAAGTTCTCCCAAAGGGCCCCTTTATCAGCTCTTAATTCCAATGGTTTAAAATTTCCGTTAATCATGTTCCGAATTCCATTATCAAAGAAATGTATTTTTCGGGTTTGTTTAAGTTGATTGTAAACGACATTTAGAGAATATAATGACCAAAAAATATAATTTTTAAAGTGTTGTGCGATTGAAAAAACTGAAAAAAACCTAAAAAAAAACAACAAAAAAAGTTGTACATGTCGCTAATATTCAGTATATTAGAGCATATTTTCTACCACAAAAATGCGCTCCGACATGCACAACCTCAAGACGAATTTCGACAAGATTTTTGACATAGCCAAATCATTCTTTTGTGACTCTTTAAATGGCGATGATAACTTTTTCTTTTATCCAAGAAAACCTAAAATGTCTGATTGTGAAATAATTACGTTGTCAATTGTTGGTGAATCTATTGGGATTGATAGTGAAAACTACCTTTTTGGTAAATTAAAATCTGATCATTCTCATGATTTTCCGCACCTGATTGACCGGAGTAATTTTAATCGACGACGACGGCGTTTGGGCGATTATATTGTCAGATTGAATAAACAAGTAGCCGATCTTATGAATCAGGGGGAGAATATATTCCTATTTGTCGAATCGTGCGGGAAAAGTCAAGTAAAATCTGCAGGGAGAATTTTGAAACAGCCCCCGACAAAGGTTACTCTGCCGTCAACAAAGCCTGGTATTTTGGATACAAGCTCCACCTGGTTACTTCAGTCAATGGCGTGTTTTCCTCTATGGAAATGACTAAGGCCAGCGTACATGATATTCATTTTCTTAAAGAGCTAAAGTACTCTGAATTAAATAATTGCACCTTGATCGCTGATAAAGGTTATGTGTCAGTACCCTACCAATTGGATTTGTTTACATCAAACAATATACGCCTTGAAACACCCAAAAGATCCAATCAACATAACAAAGAACGTTTTCCAATCATTCTCAAAAGAGCCCGTAAACGAATCGAAACTTTGTTTGCTCAATTGTGTGACCAATTAATGCTTAAACGCAATTACGCAAAAACAAGAGCTGGATTGGCCATTCGTTTACTTTGTAAAATCACTGCAGTAACATTACTGCAATATGTCAATTTCTTAAATAACAAACCGTTAAATCACCTAAAATATGCTTTGGCGGTTTAATCGCACAACACGTTAAATCTAACACAAGGACTTGCATTTGTCGATTTTTTTTTATTTATTTTGAATCATATTCTTATTGTCAAACTTAAATTAGAAAACCATGAAAAAACTAATGCATTTTGTTTTGGTGGTTGCAATTTCATTGACAGTTGGACTTGTGGCCTGTGAAAGACAACAAGTTAAGGAAGACCCAAACTTGTTAAGTGACGACGAAAACTTTGTTCAATTGGTTACCGAAACACAGGAGTTTATGATGTTCCTTGCAACAGAAATTCAGGCGAAATCTCTTCCAAAATCTACCTTGATCGAAAGTCTAATGGAACTTGAAGCACTGAATCTTTGTTTTGATCAGCAAATGACATCAATTGACAAAATTTTTCAAGGTAATGTCTCAGTGCATCTTAAATCGTACATGGAAACTTTTAGGAAAAATTGGCAACAATTATTACGAAACTATGGTCAGATAGACCCGACAATTTTGTCAATAGAAACCGAAGAAGTATTCTTGGAAATTGCTCTAAATGCAAATAATGGTTATGATGTTGCTTTAGGCGAAGATTGTAGCTGGAGATACTTCTTTTGTGCTGCAGCTGCCACATCTGCTGCAATGCTATGTCATGGTGCATGTTCAGGATCAGCTATTGCAGTTACTGCAGGTTTAGGGATTCCTGCCTGTATAATACTCTGCGCATCGATTCAGGTTTATATGTTTATACAATGCGAAGTTGCGCACTGTTAAATCAATTTTTATGAAAGCAAAAATTTATGTTCCATTAATTGTGTACGGGGCGATAATGGTTTTGGGTATTTCTTTCCCAGGAACAATTACAAAGGTTATTCCAAAAGATATTTTATTCATAATCGCATCAATAAGTGCGATTATTGTAGCAACCTTTTGGGTCGCATCCTGGATTAAAAAAGTCAAGAGTGAGGATACAAAGTAGTTAATCCCGCTTAGTGGCATAAAACTTTACTGAGCTAAGTTTTAGTTCTACTTTACGAACTTAATAAAATGTGGTTTTGAGCAGTTTGCCGGCGCTCAGGATATTTTCCTGCGCTTCAGCCTGATGGAGTTCATCACCACGATAATGCTCGATAGCGCCATGGCTCCTGCGGCAACCATCGGGGTGAGGTAGCCTGCAATGGCAAGGGGAATAGCTGCAACATTGTAAGCGAATGCCCAGAAAAGATTTTCTTTCATAGTGTTGATGGTGGCTTTGGCAGTTGTCAAAACATTCTTTATCAGCAAGAGATTTTCGCGCATAAGCACTACATCGGCCGAATTAACAGCAACCTGCGTGGAATTGCTCAAACTAATTCCAACATCGGCACGGGCAAGAGCCGGCGCATCATTTATTCCGTCGCCCACCATGGCAACCCTCCCCTGGAGCGATAGTGCGCTGATCATTTCAAGCTTTTGGCCAGGTAACATTCCTCCATGTACCTCGTTGAGGTTAAGATTTTGGGCAACTTCATGGCATCGGTTTGGCGAATCGCCGCTAAGCAAAATGGTTTTAATATCCTTTTGGTTCAGGTATCTGATAATCTCACCGGCGCCTGGTCTGATTTCATCCTCAATATCGATCCACCCAGCAAGCTTTCCATTTACCAACAAATAGACATTATGGCTGTCGTCGCGGGTTACATGCGATGCTATTGAATAAGAACCGATGCGAAAGGTTTTACCATCAAATGTTGTGGCAACAACCCCAATGCCTTTTTCTTCTTCGATTGACGCAAAATCCATTTGGGTATTAGCGATAAAATGCTTTGTCAGAGCCTTTGCAACAGGATGCGAAGAGTGTTTCTCAATATTGTGAATGATATCTGCTGCTTCTTTTTCAGAAATACCAAATGTTTCAAAACCTTTTACTGCGAAATTTCCACTTGTAAGGGTTCCGGTTTTATCAAAAACTATTGTTTTAACTTGCGCCAGTTTGTCGAAGGTTGTCCCTCCTTTAATCAGTATTCCTGCTTTGGCCATGCGGCCTAATCCTACCATAACTGCCGTGGGAATAGCAAGTCCCAGAGCACACGGACAAGCTATAAGCAGTACGGCAATACCTCGCAGCAGGGAATCTTTGAAAGGAAGGTCGCCAATCAGAAACCACCCTGCCATACTCAAAATTGAAATAGTAACTACAACCGGTACAAAAATGGCGCTGATGCGGTCGGCAAGGTTTTGCAGATGCGGTTTTTCGCGCTGAGCTTTCCTTACCAATTCGATAATTTGCGAAAGGACTGTTTGATCGCCGGTGGCTGTAGTTACCACCTTTATGCTTCCGGTCAGCAGGGCGGTTCCGCCAATTACATTGTTGCCGTGCGATTTTTCCATTGGCAGGCTTTCACCGGTGATCATACTTTCGTCAACACTTCCGTGGCCCCAAATTATTTCGCCATCAACCGGTATCCTGTCTCCCTGATTTATTAGCACTATTTCGCCCGATTGAACCAGCGATGCATCAACTTCTTCGACAGATTCGAGCAAACCATTTTTTATAATCCTTTTTGCGGTATTTCTTTGAAGCTGCACCAGATCGTTCACCGCTCCGGTGGTTTTTCTTACAGCCCTCTGCTCAAGCATATTTCCAAGCAATACGATGGTGATAATTGCAGCCGATGTTTCGTAAAACATGTAATCGTGGCCCATGCTGTTGATGGTGCCAATAAGACTGTAAACGTAAGCGGCCGTGCTTCCCAGAAAGATCAACACATCCATGTTGGCGACTCCTGCCCGAAGGCTGTTAAAGGCGCTCGTTCCGAAATGCTTCATCCCTATAAGAAATACCGGAGTTGCCAAAACCAGTTGGAAAATATCGTTGTGCAAGAGCTTAACCGGAATAAACATGGCCAAAACCAGTGGCAATGTAAGAATGGCAGTTAACCAGAATTTTTTCTCTAAGGGTCCTAATCCGTTTTTTGATCCATCCTCGACTCGAAGATCAAATTTTACGGAATAGCCCAACGACTCAATTTTCTCCACAGCCACCACCAGGCCGTTCTCCTTTTTTGAATTGAACTTAACTTCTCCTAAAGTGAAATCGACCATCACTTCTTGGAAGCCCTCTTTTTCAAGGGCTTTCTTTATTCCAAGGGCGCAGTTGGTACAATGCATGCCATCCACTTTCAATTCGAGTGGTTTGGCCAATTGATCTTTCATGGGTATTGTATTTAAAGACTTGTTGTGACAATAAACAACCGGAAACGGCAATTGTTCCCCCGGAAGTTACTTACCCAACTCCATCACGAGAAAACCGTAAGGGTAAGCTTTCGCGGCCCGCCATAATTGCGAAACTCGCAAAGATAGATTCCCTGCCAGGTGCCTAATTTCAACCTGCCATTCGTGATTGGGATAGTAAGTGAACCCCCTGTAAGAGCCGATTTTACATGGGCAGGCATATCATCATCTCCTTCCATGGTGTGTTGGTAGCCCGGAAGCCCTTCGGGTGCAAGCCGGTTGAATGCCGTTTCCATATCGGAAAGTACTGTGGGATCGGCATTTTCGTTGATGCAAAGCCCTGCCGAGGTGTGGTGTATGAATACATTCAAAAGGCCGGTTGCCGGCAGGGCGCCCAAGGCTTTCACAATTTGACCGGTTATCAGGTGAAATCCTCTTGAAAAAGGAGGAAGGCTAAGCTCGATCTGGCTAATCATGAGTATGAGAATTCATTAGGAAATGGCGAAGTTTTCAACCATAAAGACTAAACATATACGCAAATTTCGCGAAACTTCCGCATCATGTGAAATAAAAAAACCCGCCCATGCAGGTGCACAAGCGGGTTGAAATTTAAAGACCAGATTAGATGTTCCGGTTATCAGAAAGAAAAATCAACGCCTACAGCAATTACAAAGGCGGTACGGTCGTAAGTTTCTGTGAATGTGCCGAAGTTCCTTGTTGCAGCATTGTACCAGGTATTCATTAATCCGAAGTTGAGTTTGAGGTTTTCGCTCAGACCATAGCGGACACCTCCGCCGAGGCTGTGGGTAGAAAGGCTGTGGGTCAAATCCGTTTGATACAGATCGTTTACGCCCGATTGGGTTGTAAGATATCCTGCACTTAAAAGGATTCTGTCACTCACCATAAACTCCAATCCCAATGCACCTTCCCAGAGATTGCGGTCGATTATTACAGTATTTTCAACCAATGCTCCGGAAACCCTCCTTCCGAAATTGGCGCTGCGGTCTAAGTAGTAATGAGCGGTACCCGAAATGTTGAGTCTTGGGGTTACACCATAGGATACTCCCAGCGAAAATTTGGATGGCATATCCGAGGGCGTTTCAGCGCCATCGGGGAACATACCGGTGCCGTCAACCACCGTTTCGTTGGTAAGGGTCATGGCTGCTTTGTGCTCGTACTTGAAGCCGATTACCAGATGGTCTATCGGTTTGAATGTGAAACCTATAATGGGAGCAATACCAGTTCCGGTTTGCGTTGCATTTACCTCCCTGTCAGCGGTTGCGGCTGCCTGGGCGGTCATGGTAGCTGCACTTGCTGAAAACACAGGTGCGGCAGCGTTTAGCGTTCCTTGAGCCACAGCAATGGTCATTCCTGCAGGACTCTGGCCGGCAGCTGTGATAAGACCTTGAATTTGTGCTATCTGTGCTGGAGTTAAAGTAAACGGTGCGGGTAGAGTACCCGCGTTGGCCAGTAAAACACTTCCGTGGGGTACTAAATGGGCATTCAATGCTGTAGCAAATGTGGCGGCTCCAGTACTCCAGCCAGTAAGGACGGTGGCAGCAGATGTGAAGAAGAACGGTGCCTGAACCATATTATTACCATTGAACAACGGGCCAAATGCAGGTTGATTGGGATTTATAGCAACATGTCTCAAAAAGCCATTGTATGTATTGTTCACTGTGATGAAACGTAAGCCGGCGCTCACCGACAGCCTGTCGTTGACCTTATAGGCGGCAACACCCTGGATGCCCCAGAAAACCGAACTTCCGTCGAACTCAACATCGTAACCATAACGTGTTGTGGGTATTCCGGCGGCGGAAAGCCCTGATGGTAAGACGGCTACTTGCGACTCAAAAGAGGGGAGGCCCTCCTCGTACATAGCGCTACCTCCACCGCCAATGGGCATAAAGCCGAATGAGAAGGCCAGGTTGTTGATTTTATAGACGGCATAAACCGACGGGAACAACGGAGCAGATACCGAACCGATAAAGTCTCTTCTGTTGAGGATGGCTAAGTCGGTGCCGATTGAACGCTCCTGGGTGATGGTTTGATTGTTGACAGAAAAATGAAATCCATCCGGCAGAAAGACCAACCCGGCCGGATTGAAATAGGCGGCATCTATTTCGAGCGATGCGCCCCTCGAAGGGTTGCGGATAAACGATGCACTCTGGTTGGTGTTGGTAACCAAACCACCGGCAAGTACCGAACTTGTAGAAAGTACGGCCAAAAGCACTGCATAAATTTTTCTCATAGCTTATTGTTTTGGTTTAAATAAACACGGCGCTAAATTAAATCATTTTGGTTTTGATGCACATTTTTAAATAAGTTTTTTAAACGTTTGTTAAATTTTCGCACCTAAATGTTAGTAATTCAATAAAAAAGCCGGGCGATCTCCCGGCTTTCCATTTAATACTTTAAAGCGTTGATCAACTGCCGAGGGTTGCCACCATTACGGCTTTGATGGTGTGCATGCGGTTTTCCGACTGGTCGAATACGATGGAATGTTCCGATTCGAACACTTCATCGACCACTTCCATTCCGTTGAGGCCGTATTTCTGGAAAATATCCTCGCCCATGGTGGTTTCTCGGTTGTGAAACGCCGGGAGGCAGTGCAGGAACTTTACTTTGGGATTGCCCGTCAGTTTCACCACCTCCATATTTACCTGATAGGGTTTCAGCATTTTGATGCGCTCATCCCATACATGAGCCGGCTCGCCCATCGAAACCCACACATCGGTGTAGAGGAAGTCAACCCCCTTTACGGCTTGTGCCACGTTGTCGGTGATGGTGATCTTTGCTCCCGTTTCTTTTGCTATCTCGCGGCATTTTGCCACTAACTGTTCATCGGGTTGTACCGATTTTGGGGCGGCAGCCCTGAAATCCATGCCCATTTTCGCAGCGCCAACCATGAGCGAATTGCCCATATTGTTGCGGGCGTCGCCAAGGTAGCAGAACGAAATCCGGTTCAGGGGCTTGTCGCTGTGCTCCATCATGGTAAGAAAATCGGCCAAGATCTGCGTTGGGTGAAACTCGTTGGTCAGGCCGTTCCAAACCGGCACCCCGGCATATTGGGCAAGCTCCTCAACAGTGGTTTGTGCAAATCCGCGGTATTGAATACCATCGTACATGCGGCCAAGAACGCGTGCAGTGTCTTTCATCGACTCTTTTTTGCCAATCTGGCTTCCCGTTGGCCCCAGATAGGTTACATGAGCGCCCTGATCATAAGCAGCTACCTCGAAAGCACAGCGGGTACGGGTGCTGTCCTTCTCAAAGATCAGTGCAATGTTTTTTCCCTTCAGCCGCTGCTGCTCGTAGCCGCCGTATTTGGCCTTTTTCAGGACTATCGACAAATCGAGCAAAAAGCTGATCTCGCGGGGCGTAAAATCAAGCTCCTTTAAAAAACTTCTGTTTCTCAGATTGTATGCCATGATTTTGAAATATTTATGGGTTTAATTTAAATTCACAAAAATGCCGGTTTGGCAATATTCTCCATGTTCTATTTTGCGGACATTAAAATTTCATGCAAAGTTGGCGCAAATTTAACCATTACTTTTGGTAAGCTCTACCCGAAAATCACAGTACCGGCTTCGGAATTTCCGAGTTGCGAGACTTCCGTGATGACGGCTTCTTTTCCGCCGTTTTCGATAAACTCGATGCATGCCCTTACTTTTGGCGCCATACTTCCCTCGGTAAACTGCCCGTCGGCAAGGTGTTTTTTAATTTCGCTTAATGGCACCCGGTCAAGTTTTCGTTCGTCGGGTTTGCGGAAATTAACATAAACATTGGGTACATCGGTAAGGATGCAAAACTCATCGGCTTTAATTTTAAGCGCCAGCATCGAAGAGGCAAGGTCTTTGTCAATCACTGCATCAATCCCGATCATCTTGCCTTTATCGTCGAAATAGGCCGGAATGCCTCCGCCGCCAACCGTAATCACTATGGTGCCTTCGCGGGCCAGCTGTTCCACCGCAGGCCAGTTTGGAATTTCAACGGGCCTCGGCGAGGCAACCACCCTGCGCCAACCGCGCCCGCGGGGGTCCTGATGAAATACCCAATCGGGGTGTTCCTTTTTGAGAGCTTCGGTTTCAGAATCCGTATAGAACGGGCCAACCGGCTTGTTCGGATTCTTAAATGCCTGGTCGTTTTTGTCAACAACCACCTGGGTGAGAATGGTAACCACATTGCGTTTAATGCCGTTTTCGTACAGCACATTGCGCAACTGCTGCTCGATCATAAACCCTATGGATCCCTGGGTTTCGGCAACACAAAAGTCGATGGGCTGCTTGGGCAATCCATAAATGCGGTTTCCGGCCTCGTGCTGCAATAATACCGTTCCCACCTGTGGGCCGTTGCCGTGCCCGATCACCAGGTCGTTTCCTGATTTTAGAAGGTTTACCAACTGCTGGCAGGTTTCGTAAACGTTTTGTTCCTGTTCATCAATGGTGCCGGCCTGATCGCCCTTTAAAAGGGCGTTTCCGCCAAATGCTAAAACTGATAATTTTTTCATATTTATATTGATTTAGTTTGTTGTTGATTTCATGGTCCGCTTTAAGCGGAGCAAAACAACCTGAACACCAGGTTAGTTAACTATGAGTGGAGAATCAATGGATTTGTTCTTTCAAGGTATCTGAGCAGATTCCTTCGGTTAAGCCTCAGTTCGGAATACCGGCAAGGACCTGAAAAAATATGGAAAGCAAAGCAATGTAAATATTCATAAAGGCTTAGTAACCTTTTGAGTTTGTGCCCACAAAACTATAAAAAAACCTTTTGGAACCAATAAACAGAGGAAAATTTTTCACCGGGCGGTAATGATTAGCTATCACTTTCAAAAAAAAGCATGAATAAAAAACCGGGCCAGTACATGACCCGGTTTTGTTTTTATTCCACGAAAGTGATGCAGCTATTAGTCAAGCCATGCGTTATACATCCAGACCAGTTTTTCCTGCTGGCGAATATAGTCGCTTATCATGGCATTGGTGCCTTCGTCGTCGTATTTGGCCGAGAGTTCCAGGATTACCCGCTGCTTTTCGAGCAAAATACCAAATGCCGACACAATGGATTCTACGCACTTACCGGCTTCGCTGACATGCTGCACCGCCTTTACCTTCGATACCTTCAGATAGTCATCGAAAGTGTGGAGCGGTGTTGCTGAAAGGGTAAGGATGCGTTCGGCGATCTCGTCAATTTTCGCTTGCAGGTCGGTATAAAGCTCTTCGAATTTTGCATGCAGTTCGAAAAACTTATTACCCCTGATGTTCCAATGAAATCCCCGGGTGTTCTGATAAAAAACCTGGTAGTTGGCCAGCAGGTCGTTGAGTTTGCCTGCAAGTTCTACGCTGTGGTCTTTGTCAAGTCCGATTTTGTTCAATTTGCTCATGATGCTTAGATTTTAAGGTTTTATAAAATAATTTAAGTGAGTTCTTCAAATTTGCCGGTAAGGTGCAGTTTTATTTCAAATGGCCTGAAACCTTTAATGCTTTTTTTGGAAAAGTAGATTTTAAGAATCTGGTCAAGTTCAGGGTCGTAATAATCTTCCACACGGTTCGAACCCTCATCGAAAAGATGATGATGGGGCACGGACACGACATCGTAACGCATCACATCGGCATTGGTGGCTATTTTGTTGGCAATGCCCCTGCTTACCAGCACATCTAAGGTGTTGTAAACCGTGGCCTGCGACAAACCCGGAATATCTTTCGATACCTCCCTGAAAATTTCTTCGGCCGTAGGATGATGATGAAATTTCAACAGCGCATGCAATACCGCAATACGCTGCGGGGTAACCTTCATACCGTGCTGCGCAAGTTTCTGAGCTAAATCCCGGTTGGTGTGCATTTTTGAAAATTTTTTTATTAATGCTCTGCAAAGTTAGAATAAATTTTAAATTAGAATTAATATAATTTAATAAAAGTTATAAATTATTTTTTTGAAGGAAAAATTGAAACTCCGCAACTTTTCCCTTGTGCTTTTCCTGCGCTCCGGTACTTTAATTACCCCAGCTGGCAGAAAAAGCGCTGAGATAAGAAATTACTTTTTACAGATTTATAGAAAAAAACCCTATATTTGTTTGCGGGATTTTTTATTCGGTTTATCTTACCTGCAATCCAAAATTGGGCGGCAATATGAGAAAATTATTCTTTTAAGCGAGCTATTACAAAAAACAGACAAACTTTAAACAATAATAATTATGGACTTCAAAGACCAAATTAAAATTCTTGGTGAAAGAGTAGCAAAGCTCAAAGACCAAATTCAGACAGAAGAAGCAACAAAAAATGCTTTTATTATGCCATTTTTTCAAGCACTTGGATATGACGTTTTTAATCCGACTGAAGTAATTCCAGAATTTGTATCTGATATTGGATTGAAAAAGGGAGAGAAAATTGATTATGCAATATTCCTAGATGGTAAACCAACCGTGCTTGTTGAATGTAAGCACTGGGCACAGAATTTAAATTTGCATGATGGACAGCTTTTGCGCTATTTTCATGTTTCAAAAGCAAAATTTGGCTTATTAACAAACGGAATTACTTACCGTTTTTATTCTGACCTTGTAGAGTCAAATAAAATGGATGATAAACCATTTTTGGAATTCAACATTACAGAAATCAAGGACAATCAAATTGAAGAGTTAAAAAAGTTTCATAAGTCGTATTTTGATGCTGACAGTATTGTTAATACAGCAAGTGAATTAAAATACACAAGCGAACTCAAGCAATTACTTCACCAGGAATTGAACAACCCAACTCCTGAATTTGTAAAATATTTTGCCAGACAGGTTTATCCAAGCATTGTGACAGTTAAAGTGTTAGAACAATTTACTAATCTAACCAAAAAGTCAGTACAACAGTATATTAGCGATTTAATCACGGAAAGACTTAAAACAGCTTTGACAAAAGAAGATGAGGCTTCAAAAGAACAAGAAGCCAAACAGCCACAAATAAAGAATGTTGAATCTGAAAGCAAAGTTGAGACTACTGTTAATGAGATTGAAAGTTTCTTAATTGTAAAATCAATCCTAAGACAAAAAATTGATATAAAGCGTATATCATATAAGGACTCTCAATCATATTTTGCTATAGTACTTGACAACAACAATAGAAAGACGATTTGCCGAATTTATCTTAACAGTAACAAGAAGTTTCTGGCAGTGTTAGGTCCGAATAAAAAGGAAGTCAAATACGAATTAAAAACACTGGATGACATATACTCCTTCTCTGACATATTATTACAAATTGTTGACAACTACGACAATTCAAAAGAAAAATAAAGCACATGGTGGTTAGGTTGTATAATTAGCTTGGTGGGTAACCCTTCGGATAACACTGCGCATCGGTTGCAAGCTTGAAAAGTTGTGCTACTAATTGGAAATCATCGAAGCTAATACACGCCCTAAAGTAAAGCCCGGATAAAGGAGCAGCTTACAGCTTATTTAAAATTGCCCGTTATCCTGCGTCTATCTTCCTGTTCCTTGTCGTTCTTATGATACAATTCTATAAATGTAATTCTTTGTTCGTCAGGAAAATAGGCATAAACCAATCTAAGACCTGAATTTACGCCCTTGCCTTTCAGGCTGTCGCAAGCGATTTTTTTAACCTTAATCACACAGGTTTTGGTTTCCAATCCCGGAATTTCAAAACTAAAGGGAGGATGTGCATCGGGTCTTACCTTCAGAATTTTTATTACATCGGCCATATCGCTTTCAAGGGAGCGATATCTCTTATGCAATTTGTTGAAATCTTTTTGGTATTCGGGTAAACAGTCAAAATGCATTTTATTCGTTTTCTTCTTCGTTATACACTCTGACCGAATAGGGCATTTCACGATAAAATGCCAGATTATAGCTGATATCCTGGCCCTTATCGGTAGCTTCCCAGGGCAAATCTTTATGAGAATATTCGCTGATCATGGCAGCGCTCCAGTCGCTCATCTGATCGATTACCCTGTCAATAACGTCTTTTTCGCTGGCTTTAAGTAAGGTTAAGTCGGCTTTTTCTAAGGGGATGTAGCGGGTTTGCGGAAAGCCGTGATAGGTTGTTTTGACCCTTTGCAGTTGTTCCTTATCAATCATTTGCTGAATGATGGTATCAAACTTTTGCGGAACGGGTCCATAGGGCAATTTACGATACCTGGAGCCAGTTAAATGCTCTTCATACAACTCATAATGGTTGAAGTCGGAGAAATAGAGCAACTTGTAAAGCACGGTTTCACCAACATTGGGTTTGCCGGCACATCGTTCAAGAATATACAACAACACATTTTTGAACTTATTTACCTGTAGCGTTGGCACAGAGATGCGTTCTTCAAGTTTCATTTCATTTTTTTCTTCCCGAATAATCATTTCCTGGTTTGCTGCGAAATCTTCCGACATAAAATCATCCAATGAGAAACCCAGAACCTGCGACAGTTCTTGCAATTCGAGAATATCAACGCTTCTGTTGCCCAACTCAATCTGAGCCAACGACGGCCGCGAAATTTTAACACTCTTAGCCAAATCTTCCTGCGACAACCCCTTCACCTTACGAAGTTCAGCTATCCTCTGCCCAATTTGCTTTTGCGACAATTTTGCATTCATATCCTTTTTGTGTTTTGTCGGTTATAGGCACAAAATTACGAAATGTTTCAATACAAAACAAATCATTGTTTCGAAATAAAACATTTAAGTTGTTTTTTAGGAACTCAACTCATTTGCAGGCATCACAACAATGGCGGAAAATGCCACCTGAGTTTAACCAATCCACCTTATCCTTCCTTGCCCTGGCCTGCATACTTTTGAATGAGTATGCTGAAGACAAAGATCTGAAAGGTATGGAAGATGATGAGGGGGAGCAGCAATAAGCCGGCCGAGGGAAGGTTTCTGAAAAGTACATCGGAAAAAACCGATCCGTGCACCAGCGATTTTTGGGTTGCGCAGATCAGGGCTGTGATACGGTCTTCGCGGCTGAATCTCAGCCTGGCAGAGATAAAGGATACCAGGCCATAAACAATAATAAACAACAGGATGACGCCGGCGCTGAGCAACAGTATATTCACCGCTCCGATGCCGCTGAACAGGTCGTTGAGAAACGAGTCGGCGAAGCTGCGGTAAATAATCAGCAGGATCACGCTCTTGTCGAAGGTGGTGATCTGCCTCGAAAACCTGAGGGCAAGGCTTTGCAGGCGGGGTTGCAGCCAGATGCCCAGCGCCACCGGCAGGATGATTTCGAGCAACAGCTTCAGGTAAACATGCGAGAAATTGAAATCGCCGGTTCCGGCAGTGAGAAATATTCCCATCCATAGCGGCGTAACCACAATGCCGATGAGTCCCGAAAGGCTGGCGTTAAAAATTCCGGCCGTTAAATTGCCCCTGGCCAGGGCGATCATGACCACCGAAGTGGATACTGTTGAAGGCAGGGCAGCCAGGAAAAACGCACCCAGCCAAAGTGTCCGCTGCAGTTCATTACCCAAAAAAGGCAGCAAAAGCAGTACCAGGAGCGGAAAAACCAGGAATGTGGTAAGTTGAACTAACAGGTGCAGGCGGACATTTGCCAGGCCGCTGCGGATTTTACTCCGGTCGAGCTTCAACCCGTAAAAGAAGAAGATCAGGAATATGCCTACGCTGCTGATTTCCTGAAGCGGAATCTTACTGCCCGGCGCTGCCGGTTGCGGGAGGAAGTAGGCCAGGGCCATAACTGCCACCAGGGCCATCAGGAACCTGATGTCCTTCATATTCCTTTTACCTTGTAGTGTTGGGCTATTACCCTGAAAAACCATTTTGGCGGCAGCAACCTTTTTAAACAAACGGCCAATCGTTGTTCCAACGATGCGACAATGTAGCGGCTTGCCGGCCTTTTCATAGAAACAATTGAAGCCACTTTACGGGCAAGAATACCAGCCTCCAGCCCCGATTTTTCATCGCTTTCGATTACGCTGAGTGTCGTATTGAGTGCTTTGCCCGAATCGCTATTTGAAGCATTCTTTACCAATTGCCTGTTGGCTGTGAAACCGGTGCTGAAGTCGCCCGGATTGACCATGACCACATGGACTCCCCATGGCTTTACTTCATATCTGAGCGACTCCATGAGACCTTCCAGGGCATGTTTGCTGGCCGAATAAAATCCCTGATAGGGGAGGCCCATAAGTCCGGCAATGGAGCCTATCGTAATGATGGTGCCGCTTTTTTGCCGGCGCATGTGAGGAAGTACCGCTTTGCAGCACCGGTGAGCGCCCAAAAAATTGGTATTCATTTCGGCAAAGGCTTCCTGTTCGCAATAGTCCTCAATGGCTCCGGCAAGTCCGATGCCGGCGTTGTTGATAAGAACGTCGATGCGGCCCTCGCGCTCTATGATGGCTTTTACAGCTTTGTCAACTTCGTCGGGCAGGGTAACGTCCATTCTTAAAACCCTTACTCCTTCGAGGTCAAAATGCTCTTTGCGGCTGCTTCCATATACGGTATGTCCCTGCCCGGCCAATTGCCCGGCAATTGCCATTCCGAAGCCCGACGAGACGCCGGTTATAAAAACAACCTTATTCATTTTATGACTGTTGGCATACGCTTTGCAGAATACCAAGCTTTTGTGCCACTCTGGCAATGGTTTCCATGGCACGATCGAGCTGCTCGTGTGTATGTGTTGCCATAAGCGAGAACCTGATAAGGGTATCTTCTTTGCGAACGGCCGGCGAAAGAACCGGATTTACAAAGATGCCTTCATCCAGCAGCATTTTTGTGAGTATCAGGGTTTTATAATCATCGCGCACATAAAGTGGGATAATCGGTGTACTCGATTTACCCGTGTCGAAGCCCAATTCCTGAAAGCCCTTCAAGGCTTTATGCGTAAGCTCCCACAGCTTTTCGATCCTCTCCGGTTCCCTGTCGATGATATCGAGCGCAGCCAATACGCTGGCAGCAGAGGCAGGAGTGATACTGGCGCTGAAGATAAGCGAGCGGGAGTGATGCTTCAGAAAATTAATGGTAGCAGCATCGGAGGCAATAAATCCGCCTATCGAAGCCAGCGACTTGGAAAAGGTTCCCATGATCAGATCCACCCTGTCGGTAAGTCCAAAATGGCAAGCTGTACCGGCGCCCTTTTTTCCTAAAACTCCAAGCGAATGGGCATCGTCGATCATGATGCTTGCGTTGTATTTATCGGCAAGGCGAACCACTTCGGGCAGGTTCACGATGTCGCCTTCCATCGAAAAAATGCCATCTACCACAATCAGCTTAACTCCATTATTGTTACACACCTTAAGCTTTCGCTCAAGCGAATCCATATCGTTGTGCTTGTATTTGAGTATTTTTGAAAAGGAAAGGCGGCTTCCTTCAATGATGGAGGCATGGTCGGCATCGTCGAGCAGTATGGTATCGGCGCGGCTGGTCAGGGCAGAAACCACTCCCAGGTTTACCTGAAAGCCGGTGCTATACACCAGGGAGGCTTCCTTGCCTACAAATTCGGCCAAACGTCTCTCCAGTTCAACATGTATATCCAGGGTGCCATTTAAGAATCGTGAACCTGCACACCCTGAACCATATTTGTCGATGGCCCGCTTGGAGGCTTCTTTGATCTCAGGATGGTTGGTAAGACCCAGGTAGCTGTTGGATCCAAACATCAGCACTTTACGTCCGTTTACGATCACCTCGGTGTCCTGGTCAGATTCAATAACCCTGAAATAGGGATATACTCCCATTTGCATGGCTTTTTGCGGGGCATTGTAGAGAGAAAGTCGCTTCTGTAGTAATTTCATTATTCCCGAATTTTAGTGCAAAAATCTTTAAGTTTTTGTTAAAAAAAACAAGGAGGTAAAAATATGCGATTTTTTTTTAACAATCCAAACAGCAGGGTTTACTGTTACTTTGTTCAAAATGAAGCAAAAATGCATAAAACGGGCAAAAGAAATTGAAGTACCTTTGCCCGGAAAATCTACTTTGATAGGTTGTCATGCCCAAAATCTAAATGATTCCCCGATTGAAAGTCCCGTTTTTTTATTGCTTTCTGCCATTTGATTTAAACAGTGGAAACTCAGTATTGTTTTTCAATGTCAGGTAAGGCCTTAAAACTCCTTGTGTAACTATGCGAGAAAGAAGAAAAATTGCATTTCACACCTTGGGATGTAAATTGAACTTTTCCGAAACCTCCTCCATCAGTCGCCAATTCAACGAACAGGAGTTTGAGCAGGTTCCGTTTTCGGATCAGGCCGATGTTTATGTTATTAACTCCTGCTCGGTAACGCGCAATGCCGAGAAGACTTGTAAGGAGCTCATCCGCAAGGCCCATAGAACAAATCCCGAAGCACATATCGCTGTGGTTGGTTGTTTTTCGCAAATCAACCCCTCGGAGATCAGCGCCATGGAAGGAGTAGGTCTGGTGCTCGGAAATGCCGACAAATTCGACCTGTTCGATCAAATCAGCAGGTTGGGCAATCAGGTGCCGGGTCAAGGCAGCCAGCCGTTGCAACTCTTTGGGCAGCCCGAAACTTTTTTTCCAACGTGGTCGAAAGGAGACCGCACCCGGTCGTACTTCAAAATTCAGGACGGCTGCGATTATCATTGCAGCTATTGCACCATCCCTTTGGCACGTGGAAAAAGCCGCAGCAACACCATTGCCCAAACCATGGCCACGGCCCACGAAATTGCCAGGTCAGGGGCCAAAGAAATAATACTTACCGGGGTGAATATTGGTGATTTTGGTAAACAATACAATGAAACCTTTTATGACCTGTTAAAAGAATTGGTCATTGTGGATGGAATTGAAAGGATCCGGATTTCGTCGGTCGAGCCCGACCTCCTTCACCAGGATATTATAGAACTGGTAGCCGCCGACAGCCGGTTGATGCCGCATTTTCACATCCCGCTGCAATCGGGGAGCAATCAGGTTTTAAAGGCCATGGGAAGGCGATATACCACTGAACTTTTTTCCGAAAGGGTCGAAAAAATCCGCTCCCTGATGCCGTTAGCCTGTATTGCGGTTGATTTAATTGTGGGATTCCCTGCCGAAACAGAAGCCTTGTTCGAAGAATCCTACAGGTTTATAGAACAGACCGACATTTCGTACCTGCATGTATTTACTTACAGCCAACGGGACAATACCCGGGCGGTAGCGCTCAGAAATGATGTTACCGGAACCGAAAAGATCCGGAGAAGAAAAGCCATGCAAGAGCTTTCGGAAATGAAAAAAGGAGGGTTTTTGCTGAAAAACTTGGGCAGCAAAGTACAGGTTTTATGGGAGAAGGAGGAGAGTGGCGGGATTATGCATGGTTTTACCGAAAACTATATCAAGGTGAAGGGGCCTTACCGACCTGAGATGACCAACCAGATACAGGAAATCTGTCTACAAAATCTGAATCCCGGAGGCTGGTACCAAATCTGAAGTAACCCGAAGAGTTTGATGTTTTGATCATCTGATGCCATTTATCACCCTTTGATTTACTTTTTGCTAATTGAGAGTTTCATTTACCCTTAAATAAATCGACATTTTATGAATTTGAAAAACATTTGCGACGAAGTATGTGCGTTGGCACGCAGCACCGGGTCGTATATCAGGAACGAAGTGAACCAATTGCAAAGCAGCCGGATCGAGACCAAGAGCCTCCACAATTTCGTAACTTATGTTGACAAAACTTCGGAGAAACTCCTGGTTGACAGGCTGCAGGAGCTGCTGCCCCAGGCCGGTTTCATTGTGGAGGAGAACACCCTTCAGAAACAGGGACAAGAGTACCTGTGGGTGGTTGATCCGCTCGATGGAACCACCAATTTTATTCATGGGGTACCTGTTTTCAGCATCTCAATCGCCCTCATGCAACATGATGAAGCCATCCTTGGGGTGGTTTACGAGATCAACCGCGACGAATGTTTTTGGGCGATCAAAGGGCAGGGCGCCTGGCTGAACGAAAAGCCTATCAAAGTCTCATCAGCTCCTTCGGTAAATGACAGTTTGCTCGCTACAGGATTTCCTTATTACGACTATCAGAGGCTCGAAAACTACATGGAACTTTTCACCTGGTGTTTGCGCAACTCGCACGGGGTACGGCGGCTGGGAAGCGCGGCAGCCGACCTGGCCTATGTAGCCGCCGGTCGCTTCGATGGTTTCTTCGAATACAGCCTGAGTCCCTGGGATGTGGCTGCCGGGAGTCTGCTGGTTTCTGAGGCAGGGGGTAAGGTAACCGATTTCAACGGTACAAAAAACTTCATCGCTGCACGTGAGATAGTGGCTACTAACCCATTGATATTCGACGAACTGCTGGAAAAAGTAAAGATTGCCTTCAAACTATAAAAACTTTGTGATTAGGTTCTGATTTTTAGTTTGTTGTTTGCCTTAAAATTTCTACTTTTGCAGTCCCGTTTGCGGGCCTTTAATTCATCTATTGTTTAACCAGGCTTTTATGAACCGGCACGGCAGGTTCCTTCAAGCCACAGCTATTAATCAATTTTTCAATGTCAGAAGAAAACAAAAATCTGATCCCATCAGAAGAACAACCAGTTGAGCAGCCTGTAGATGCTCCGGTTGAACAACCAGAAGCACAGGAATCCGTTGAGCCTGTTTCAGAGGCAGATGCCAAGGAGGATGCAACTCCAGATCCTGTGATCCGCAAGGCAACTGTAGTAAAAAAATCAGTTCATTTCGAGCCACAGGTTCCTGGTGTATTTGACTGGGATGCTGTTGGAAAGAAAAAAGAAGCTTACGCTGCAGGCGACCGCCAGCAGATGGAAAAGCTCTACGAAGAAACCCTGAAGATGATCGGCGAAGGCGAGGTCATTGATGGCAGCGTAGTGTCCATGAACAACCGCGAAGTGGTCGTAAATATCGGGTACAAATCTGATGGGGTTATTCCGGCTACAGAGGTGCGTTACAATCAGAATTTAAAAATTGGCGACATCATCGAAGTATATGTCGAAAGTCAGGAAGATATCAGTGGTCAATTGGTACTTTCGCACAAGAAAGCCCGTACCCTGCGTTCGTGGGAGCGTATCAACGCAGCCATGACCAACGACGAGATCATCAATGGGTTTGTAAAATGCCGTACCAAAGGCGGGTTGATTGTTGATGTGTTCGGAATTGAAGCATTTCTTCCCGGTTCTCAGATCGATGTGAAGCCAATTCGCGACTACGATATTTACGTAGGCAAAACCATGGAGTTCAAAGTGGTAAAAATTAACCACGAGTATAAAAACGTAGTTGTTTCGCACAAAGCCCTTATCGAAGCCGAGCTTGAAGTTCAGAAGGCCGAAATTATTTCGAAGCTTGAAAAAGGTCAGATTCTGGAAGGTACAGTGAAAAACATCACCTCCTATGGTGTATTTGTTGATCTGGGCGGGGTTGATGGTCTTGTTCACATCACCGACCTCTCTTGGGGCCGCATAAACCATCCTGAAGAAATCGTGGCGCTCGACCAAAAAATCAATGTGGTAATTCTTGATTTCGATGAAAACAAAAAACGCATTGCTCTTGGTCTGAAACAGCTGTCGTCGCATCCGTGGGAATCGCTTAACCCCGAAATGAAGGTTGGCGACAAGGTTAAAGGAAAAGTAGTGGTCATAGCCGACTACGGCGCATTTATCGAAGTAGCGCCCGGAGTTGAAGGCCTGATCCATGTCTCGGAAATGTCGTGGTCGCAGCACCTGCGTACTGCCCAGGATTTCCTCAAAGTTGGAGATGAGTTGGATGCCGTGATTCTGACATTGGATCGCGAAGAGCGTAAAATGTCGCTGGGTATCAAACAATTGATTCCCGACCCATGGGCAAACATACTTGAAAAATATCCGGTGAACTCCAAGCATACCGCAACCGTTCGTAATTTTACCAACTTCGGCATTTTCGTAGAGTTGGAAGAAGGCGTGGATGGTCTGATCCACATCAGCGACCTTTCGTGGAGCAAGAAAATAAAGCATCCTGCCGAATTTACCAGAATAGGTGAGCAGATCGAAGTGGTTGTTCTGGATGTAGATAAGGAAAACCGTCGTTTGAGCCTCGGCCACAAACAAATCGAAGAAAACCCATGGGAGGTGTTCGAGAGTGTATTCACCATCGACTCAGTTCACCAGGGTACCATCGTAGGTACTTCGGATAAAGGGGTTATCGTTTCACTGCCTTACGGAGTTGAAGGTTTTGCACCGACCCGCCATGTGATTAAAGAAGACGGAAGTCCTGCAAAAATGGACGAAGCACTTGAATTCAAGGTAATTGAATTTAATAAAGAGAGCAAGAAAATCGTGGTTTCGCATACCAAGGTTTACCAGGATGCCAAAGCTGCTGAAAAAGTTGCAGATAACTCCGAGAAAAAGACCAGGGACAAAACCCCGAAGACCACGGTGAAAACCATCAAGGACTCCATGGAGAAGACCACCCTGGGCGACCTCGACGTGCTTGCAAACCTCAAAACAGAGATAGAAAAGAACGAAAAATCGGTTCTCAAGAAAAAACTGGCAGCTTTAGACGAAAAAGTTAAAGAAGAAAAAGCCAGGGAAGAACTGAAAGATGATTCTGCAGCGAAAGTGATAGAAGAATCCGCAGAGGAAGTAAAAGCCGAAAAGCCTAAGGCCAAAACGACCCGCAAGAAAAAGGAAGAGCCTCCTGCTGCTGAAGAAAAGTCAGAGTAAGGTAAGGCTTCTTAATTTCTCGAAATTATCGTCAAGAAACCGTCTCAAAATAAATTGGGGCGGTTTTTTATTGTTATTATCGCGATGCAATTGTCTTCCTTACTCATTAAATGACAGACCAATGGTCAGCAATCCCGTAGTGAAAGTGTCTTCCAAATTTGAGTAAAATCATGAATTTTAGGATTGTAATCGCAAATATTACGTTTTTTTTGAGATTACAATCATGATTTATCAAAAACAAAAATCAATAAAAATTTAGATAGGCTTTGCAGATCGGTTTACCGACCCAAACAAAACGCTGACCGGGTGCAAGGCCTTACGGCCGGTTCCATCGAAAATTTGCTGACGGCAACTAATGCCTCCGGCGCAGATGATGGCATCGTGAGGCGCCCGGCGAATTGCCGGAAAAAGATTCATCTCGCCGATTTGCATACTCAGGCTGTAATTCTTTTTTTCAAAACCAAACGATCCTGCCATACCACAACAGCCACATTCAATCCTGGTAACCCTGAGGTTTGGTACCAATTGAAGCAGTTCGAAAGCATAGTCGATTTTAAGCAAGGCCTTCTGATGGCAATGGCCGTGGTAATAAACTCCGGTGCCTGTTCCAGCAAAATTCTTTATGTCAATGCGTCCGGCTTCAACTTCACGGTATAAGAATTCTTCGATTGTGAATGAATTTTCGGCCAGGTTCAGGGCTGCTTCCCTAAGATCTTCCGGGCATAAATCAGGATACTCGTCTCTGAACGAAAGAATCGCTGATGGCTCGATTCCAATCAGGGGTATGGATTTTTGCACTAGCGGGTGAAGTATTTTGAGGTTGGCGGCTGCTATTTTTGAGGCTTTTTTGAGCAACCCTTTCGAAATAGCTGCACGGCCGCTTTCTACATTACCGGGGATTACTACCTGGTAGCCTGCCCGGTTAAGTAACTTTATTGCGTGGATGCCGGTTTCCGGATCATAATAGTTTGTGAACTCATCACAGAACAGCGCCACCTTTTTCTTTTCATCAGCCTGTGCGTTAAGAGCAGTTAAATGCTTTGCCGCCCATTGTCGCAATGTAAAGCGCTGCAACTGCGGCAGGTTACGGCTTTGGGCAAAACCCATTGTTTTTTTTAACAAGTGGGATACACCCGGTGTTTTGATCAACAGGTCATAAAGAAATGGTACAAGGTGGCCAATCCTGTTAAATGCATTGATGGAGCCTAACAAGCGTGCTCTGAATGGTGTCCCGTTGGTTAGGTAATATTGCTGAAGCACTTCCGATTTGAAGCGCGCCATGTCGATGTTAGAAGGGCACTCTGACTTGCATGCCTTGCATTGCAGGCATTTTTGTAGCACCTCAAGTAATTCAGGGTGGTCGAATGGATTTTTTCTGTTTGAATGTGTGATAATTTCGCGTATCATATTAGCCCTGCCCCGGGTGGTATTTACCTCGTCGGGCGCCGCATGATAGGAGGGACACATAACTCCTCCCATGCTGGCCGGTTTACGGCAATCGCCTGAGCCATTGCAGTTTTCAATTGCCCTGAGAAATCCATTGGTTTTACTGTATTCAAAAAAAGTTTGAATTTTTCGTTCAGTGTAACCCGGCAAATAACGCAGATGGGCCTTCATAGAAGGGGTGTTGAGGATCTTGCCGGGATTAAAGAGGTTTTCCGGATCCCAGGTATTTTTTACCTCCTGAAGCATGCCGTAAACTTTTTGACCTAACATTATGGGAATGAATTCCCCCCGCAGGCGTCCATCGCCGTGTTCGCCACTCAGCGACCCCCGAAACTGCTTCACCAGGAGGGCTGTTTGGTATGCAACCTCATAAAACCGTTCGGTATCGGCCGGGTTTTTAAGGTTCAGAATGGGTTTCATGTGCAGTTCTCCCGAACCGATATGGGCGTAATACACACAGGCAATATCCAGGTCTTTCAGAATTTTGGCATGTTCCCTATAGAACGCCGGAAGATCAGTTACGCATAGGGCTGTATCTTCTATTACAGTCAAGGGTTTGGCATCGCCGGGTACATTCGACAACACGCCAAGGCCTGCCTTTCGGAGCGCCCATACCCGCTTCATATCATTTCCAATGACCAATGGGAAATGGTACCCGAGGCCTTTTCGAACAAGGACCTGTATCAGGGCCTCGGTTTTATGTAATATCTCAGCGTGGGAGCTCTCAGCAAATTCTGCCACCAGGATGGCACCGGGGTTTCCTTGTACAAAGAACCGGTTGCGACTCTGTTCCATATTTTCTTTGCTGCAATCGAGTACCACCCTGTCGATCAGCTCTACCGCCGCAGGTTTAAATTCTAGTACTATAAGGTTTGCCAGCAGAGCTTCTTCAATGGTTTTCAGGTGAATGCATAACAGTCCTTTTTCGGGAGGAGGAAGCGGTACGAGGTTTAAGGTAATTTCTGTAAACAGTGCCAGGGTACCCTCTGAGCCGGCAAGGAGCTTGCAAAAATTGAATTTTTCTGCTTGCGGACGAAACAACTGCGAGTCTAACAAAATATCCAAAGCATAGCCGGTGTTGCGCCTTTTGATTCTTTTATCGGGGTATTGGTCATGAATTTCCTGTTGATTCTCCTGGTTGGAAAGCAATGCAAAAATTTGATTGTAAATACGGCTTTCCAGATTGCTTCCAAGGCATTTTTGCCGGAAGGCGTCGTTGTCGGTTGCCTCAAAAACCACCTCGCTGCCATCGGCAAGCAATGCCTTTATGGCCAGTATATGGTCTCGCGTGCTGCCATATACCAGCGAATTAGCCCCGCACGAATTGTTGGCCACCATACCGCCTATCATGCACCTGTTCGAAGTAGAGGTTTCTGGCCCAAAGAAAAGTCCGTGTGGTTTTAGAAACTGATTCAATTCATCCAACACCACCCCGGGTTCAACCCGTACCCATTTTTCTACGGTATTCAGATCCAGGATCCGGTTCATGTGTCGCGACATATCAACCACCAGGCCTTGGCCTACAACCTGCCCGGCCAGGGAAGTCCCTGCTGTTCGCGGAATAATCGATATTTTATACTGGCGGCAAAACGACAAAACCTTTTTCAGGTCTTCCGGGTTTTTGGGCAGGCAGACGGCTGCCGGAATCTCCCTGTAAACAGAGGCATCGGTAGCGTAAAGGATGCGCCAGGTCTCATCATAAAAGACATCGCCCTCTAATTGAGCCGACATGATATCGAAGGGATACTTGCTTGCGGGCGACTTCATGGCTACTTGTTTTTCAACTTTCACCGTTGCCCGGGTTGTAAGCGCCTTTTAAAAGACTTCGCAACAATTGAAAGAAATTTTTTATTCAAAAATAAAGTTAATTTCGAAATTGCGTTAATTTGCACTTTGTTTTAAAAGGTTGTTCAATTTTTTTGACCCTCAAGAATCTTGGGTAAAAGGAAATTGAAACCCACAATTCAGGCTTGACGAACATTTTTGAAAAACACAATGGCTGGTTACTGTCTGGCGAAAGGCAGAAGGTGCCAGAGATTTGTACATTAACTTTAAAATTATTTACGGATGAAAGATGAAAGAAAAGTTGGCGGTTTAGTTGCCGCGGTCATTTTTACCCTCTTCCTAACCCTGACAATGACAACTAACGTGGTTGCTCAGGATCAGGAAACACAACCCGGGCGTGCACCAAGAACAGGGTGGCGGCTTGGCGGAGTACTTCCGACCATTACCTTCGACAGCGACCTGGGTTTTCAATACGGGGCGTTGGTCAATATTTTCGATTATGGCGATGGTTCGAGGTTTCCTCGTTACGACCACTCCCTTTATTTCGAATTATCACGATTTACGGGCGGAAGCGGTAATCATAGGTTTTTTTACGATTCTGACCGGCTGATTAGCGGTATTCGAACCACCTTCGACCTGACCTACATAACCGATCCCATGATGAGTTTCCATGGTTTCAACGGATACGAGTCGTCGTTTTTTCCGGATTTTATTGACAATGAATTGGAGAATCGCCAGCATCCGTACATCAGCCGCGCTTTTTATGCCCACGACCGGAAGATGTTTCGCACCAAACTCGACCTTCAGGGACCCCTTGCCGGAGAGAATCTCCGCTGGATATCGGGTTTTGAGTTGTATAACTACAATATAGGCTCGGTTGACGAGGCAAGGATGAACCGGAATAAAGACCCCGAAGACCACCTGCCCGATGTGCCTGGGTTATATGACTTGTATCGCACCTGGGGTTTGATCAGCCCGGGCGAAGCAGAGGGAGGTTGGGTAAACTACCTGAAGGCCGGTATTTCTTATGATACGCGCGACAATGAACCAAACCCCATGCGCGGCGTCTGGTCGGAAGCTGTTCTGATGGTTGCTCCAAACTTTATGGTAACAGGTGACTATGGCCACGCCAAGCTTTCACTTACCCACAGACAGTATTTTACCCTGATCGAAAACGACCTTGCCCTTGCCTACCGCCTCGCATTTCAAGCAACAGTGGCAGGCGATGCTCCGTTTTATGTGCAGCCTATGGTAATAACCTCTTTTTTGAGGGGAATATCATCTGAAGGAATGGGAGGCGCCAGAACTCTCCGGGGGATCAGAAGAAACAGGATTGTTGGTGACGGTTTTGCATTAGGTAATATTGAACTAAGGTGGAAATTTGCCCGCTTCAATATTGGTGCCACCAATGTTTATTTAGGTCTTAATGGATTTTTTGATGCCGGTATGGTAGTTGCGCCCATCGAGATAAACCTTGCAAATGTGCCGGTTACCCATCGTTCTTTGCATTTCAATGAAGGAGAACGCGGCCTGCACATGTCGGCAGGTTCCGGCTTGCGCATAGCCATTAACCAAAATTTTATTATTGGAGTGGATTATGGTATGGCATTTGACAAACGCGACGGAGACTCAGGGATATATATCGGCTTAAATTACCTTTTTTAGCAGATTTTGGTCAATTGCCGCTTTGCCGGTATTTGCCCGGAAATACTATAATTATATAGCAGACAATCAGACAACTCTGGTTGTCTGCTTTTATTTTGGAGCAAATTACGGGTTTACTTGGTATCTTTGGCCTTCAAAAATGTTTATTAAGCCTTAGCTCCATGACCCAAATCAGACCGGATGTCTTGCCAGGTAACTCAAATCCGATTATACAGGTAACCAATTTGCATAAGTCGTACGGGCCCCTCGAGGTGCTTAAAGGAATTGACCTGACCATCAAAGAGGGGGAAATTGTTTCTATTGTCGGGGCCTCGGGGGCAGGAAAATCGACCCTGCTGCATATCATGGGCACACTTGATCCGTTCGATCAGGGCGAACTGGTTATCAATCAGCAAAACATAAAAGGCTTCAACGACCAAAGATTGTCTGATTTCAGGAACCGAAACATAGGCTTTGTATTTCAGTTCCACCATTTACTTCCCGAGTTTACAGCCGTCGAAAATGTGTGCATTCCTGCCTTTATTGGTGGGAAGGGCAGGGCAGAAGCCGAGAAGAAAGCCAAAGAATTGCTTGCATTGCTCGGGTTGAGCGAGCGGTTGAGTCACAAGCCCGGTGAGCTATCTGGTGGAGAGCAACAGAGAGTAGCAGTTGCCAGGGCATTGATAAACGATCCTGCTGTGATTCTGGCCGATGAACCCAGCGGAAACCTCGACTCCAAAACATCGGAAGACCTTCACCGGCTGTTCTTCTCTCTCAGGGAAAAAATCGGACAGACATTTGTAATTGTTACCCACAACATCGAGTTGGCCGACATGGCCGACCGAAAATTAACCATCAAAGACGGAGTAATCCTTCAAAAGGAAATAAACCGGCCGCAGTAATGGTTTTCTTGAGTTGCTTTTTAAAGCGGCAAAAAGAATTTTTACCTGCTAATGGCTGCAAATTCAAATAAAAAATAAATTTTAAACCTTTAGTAATACGGGTTTGAATTTTGTTTAATTTTGCGGCCTTATTAATCAGTGATTTCTGCTGCGCAAAATAGATGGAGTTCTTCCAACGACAACCGGTCTCTTGCCGGAATGGGAAGGCAATCTGCTTTTCCCGGAAACACCATAAAACTTTATCGTGAATCAATTTGAAAATTTGAATATTTCCCCCGAAATACTGGGGGCGCTTCAACATTTGGGATTTGAAAAACCTATGCCCGTTCAGGAGCAGGTTATCCCACTGATGCTCAACACATCTGACGACATCATTGCACTTGCACAAACAGGCACAGGAAAAACCGCAGCCTTTGGAATTCCCCTTGTGCAAATGACCAACCTTTCGCTAAGAGGGCCTCAGGCCTTGGTACTATGCCCAACACGCGAACTTTGCCTTCAGATAACCTCCGATCTGCAAAGTTATGCAGCCAATATTAGGGGTATTAGCATTCTGGCTGTTTATGGAGGTGCATCCATCGAAGTTCAGATGCGTGAACTAAAAAAAGGGGTACACATTGTTGTGGCTACTCCGGGCAGGCTGAATGACCTTATAGGTCGCAAGGCAGTAAAGATGGAAAATATCAGCACCGTTGTGCTCGACGAGGCAGATGAAATGCTCAACATGGGTTTTGAAGAGAGTATAGCCGAAATATTGGAAAAGGTCCCAGCTTCGCGACGCACCCTTTTGTTCTCGGCTACAATGCCTTCCAATGTGGCAGGTATTGCCCGGAAGTACATGAAACCTGCTGTTGAGGTAACCATCGGAACACGCAATGCGGTTGCCGCCAACGTAACCCATGTGGTTTACCACGTAAACGGCCGCAACAAATATGAGTCGATGAAAAGGATTATCGATTCGGAGCCTTCCATATTTGCAATAGTCTTTTGCCGCACCCGGCGCGACACACACGAAATCGCCTCCAAGCTAATCGCCGATGGATATGAGGCAGATGCCCTGCATGGTGATTTGTCGCAGGCACAGCGCGATTCGGTAATGAATAAATTCAGGAACCGGAATATCAGGTTGCTTGTAGCCACCGATGTGGCAGCCAGAGGGCTCGATGTTGATGACCTGACACATGTTATTAACTTCGACCTCCCTGATGATCTCGAGGCATATACCCACCGTAGCGGACGCACCGGAAGGGCAAACAAAAAGGGAATTTCCATAGCGTTGGTTTCTCCCCGCGAAAAAAATCAGCTTGCCCAATTGCAGCGACTGATCAAAAAAACCTTAAACACCGCTCAGATACCCTCGGGTAAAGAAATTTGCAGCAACCAAATGATGCATTGGGTCAAGAAATTGGACTCGGTTGAGGTTACTCACCACGTGCTTCGGAAAATGGTGCCAGGTATATATGATGTTCTTGAGAGCCTCGATAAGGACGAATTGATTCGCAGGCTGGCTGGCCTTGAATTTGAAAAATTGCTCAATGAATACCAGAATGCTCCTGATCCTGAGCCGGTTGAACCAGGCGTCACACACCAGGGCAGCAAACCACGCAACCGTCGTTTTTCGGGTATCGAAGAAAACTTTACCAGGCTGTCAATAAACCTGGGTAAACAAGACGGACTCTACCCAAAAGAACTGATGGGTCTGGTAAATAAAAACCTTAAAGGAGAACGGATAACCTTTGGCAGGATCGATTTAAAACGCGATAGTTCCATCTTTGAGGTTGAATCGCAACAGGCCGATTACCTGGTTAAGAGCCTAAAGAACGTGACTTTTGGCAACCGCAGGGTTGATATTTCTTTTGTCAGACGCGAAAAAGGCACTTTCGGAAAAGGCGACCAGCGCAATCAAAATGGTAAACCATTCCGGAAGAAGAACGAATTTGCGATGCAGGAAGCCTGGAGTTAATTTCGGCACGGACTTCGGTAGTGCATACCCGCCAAAGCTATAAGCAAGTTACATAACGAAGATTCAAGAAAGTTTCTGCCTGATACAACGGGCAGAAACTTTTATATACTGATTTTTAGTCCATCGTAAGCCAAATGGGTGTTTTGTGGCAACTCTTTCTCAATTTCTACATGTAGTCCCATTTGATGGCTGATGTGGGTAAGATAGGCTTTTTGCGGTGCCAGGGATTGAATGATGTTTATCGCATCTTCGAGGTTGAAGTGCGAAGGATGCTTTTTTTTGCGCAGCGCATTAATTATTATCACCTTTGATCCCCTCATTTTCTCAAGCTCCTCAGGATGAATCTGGTTGGCATCGGTAAGGTAAGAAAACTCCCCTAACCTGTAGCCCATCACTTGCATTTGTGCGTGAAGGGCCTTTATCGGGACGAATCTCAGGCCTTTGATATCAAAAGGTTGCGAGTTGACCATTTTGAGCGCAATATTCGGAACTCCCGGGTACCGTTCTTCTTCAAAGGCATAAGAATACTCATTCTCAATAATTCTTTGCACATCTGAGGTGGCATAAACGTCCATAGGACGCTTCTGAACCCAGTTGAACGACCGCACATCATCAAGGCCGCCAATATGATCCCGGTGGCTATGGGTAATCAGAATGGCTTCGAGACTTTTCACATTTTCGCGAAGCAGTTGCTGGCGAAAATCCGGGCCTGCGTCAATCACTACACAAGTGTTATTTTCCCGGATCATTATGGAGGTTCGCAGCCGTTTGTCAAGTGTATCCGTACTTTGACAAACTGTACAGTCGCATGCCACAACGGGAACTCCCTGCGAGGTGCCGGTACCCAAAACAGTAATTTCCATAAGGCTATAGGTGAAAGGTATCAAAGGTAAGGCTTTTCAAAGGGAGGAAACATTATTTTTTAATACATAAGTGGAATTTCCATGCAGCTTTTTTAGTAAATTGCGCCATCAAAATTTTAAAAGATGTTGGATAGATTTACCCTGATAAAGCCTGAAAATATTGAGGATAATATTTTTAAGCTTATAGGTACCGACTGGATGCTGATTTGTTCGGGGCAGCCTGAAAATTACAATATGATGACTGCCAGCTGGGGGTTTGCCGGAGTCCTTTGGCGTAAGTCGGTTGCTATGGTATTCATTCGACCGCACCGGCACACGTTCTCTTTTGTAGAAAACAACGCCTGGTTTACATTGAATTTTTTCAGTGAAGAGTCGCGCGACTTATTAAACCTGTGTGGTACGGTTTCGGGTCGCGATCTGAACAAGATGAGCATCGAAGGGCTTACTCCAATTACAACACCCCAGGGCAATATTGTTTTTGAAGAATCAAAACTTATGCTCGAATGTCGAAAGTTGTACTATGATGATATTAAACCCGAATTTTTTCAGGTTTTTGAACTGGAAACCATTTATCCATCAAAAGATTATCACCGGTTCTTTATAGGGGAAATAACCAACGTCTGGAAAAAGAATCCTTTCCCAAAATAAGGTAATTTCCTTTTTTTTGCTTTTTTTCGTTAATACTTCTTACATTTGAAGCATGCACCCACGCATTTTAGTAAATCTGAAAAATTTTAGTTATGGGAATATTTAGTAAAATCCGGAACATTATCAGGACCTTTTACTTCAAAGGTTTGCTAGGAAAGGTCAAACGCGAAAATAAGAAGGTAGTTGGGCTCGATGAAGCCAAGAGTATTGGGATTTTATACGAATGCAACAACCCCGATCAATACCGCGAAATCACCGCCCTCATCCGGCAACTCGAAAAGGATGGAAAAATAATTTATACCCTTGGATTTGTAAACCTCAAAAAGGTGCCCGATTTTACTATGGCTCAGTTAAATTCATTTTTCTGTTATCGGAAGGATATTGCCTGGAATCTTCAGATAAAGAATCCTCACCTGAAGGGTTTTTTTAGTGCAGGTTTTGATATACTGATTGATACGAGTCCGGGCGATTTTTTCCCGTTAAAATATTTGGCAGGCATAACATCAGCAAGATATAAAGCAGGCATTTTTAATAATGATTATCTTGAAGTTTTCGACCTTCTGATTCGTGAACAGGGAAATGGCAGTCTTGAAAACAGGTTGTCGCATTTAATGAAATACTTAAAAATGATTAAATCACCTGCGAATGATTAGCAAATTTACAGGCGCCGCAACGGCTATCGTAACCCCTTTTCATAAGGAAGGCCAAATTGATTTCAAATCTTTTGAAAAAATTATCGAAAACCAGATAGCCTGCGGCATCAGGTACATCGTATTTATGGGGACCACCGGCGAATCGGTTACCCTCAATCAAGACGAAAAGCAGGCAATCATCAGCATGGCCATTGAGATTGTTGATGGGCGCATTCCGGTGGTTGTTGGGTTGGGTGGAAACAACACTCAGGAAGTAATTAACACGCTGCGACACGTTGATCTTGAAGGTGTGGATGCCATCATGTCGGTTAGCCCATATTACAATAAGCCACAGCAAAAGGGAATTTATCTCCACTTCAAAACCATTGCAGGTATCAGTCCGGTTCCGGTGATTATTTATAATGTTCCATCGCGTACCGGATCGAATATCACGGCCGAAACCACCCTTCAGTTAGCTCATGAAATCCCGAATATCATAGCCATAAAGGAAGCTTCGCGCGATATGGTTCAATGTGCAAGGATAATCAGGGATAAACCAAAGGAGTTCCTGGTCATTTCGGGCGACGATGTTACGGCGCTTCCCTTTATGGCCCTGGGGGGAGATGGGGTAATATCGGTAATTGCCAATGCCTTACCAGCCGAATTCTCAGCCATGATAAACTATTGCCTCGACGGAAATTTCTCAGCCGCCCGTGAGTTGAATTTACGACTCATCGAGATAACCGAGGCCATTTATTCAGAAGGCAGTCCGTCAGGTATTAAGGCATTGTTGGCTTTACAGGGAATGTGCCAGAATGCGGTACGATTACCGCTTGTAAAAGCCAGTAAACCGCTTCAGGCAAACCTCGGCAACCTTCTCAAAGCATTTGAGGCAATTCCAATGAAGAACTAAGGGAGGCAGTGCCTCTATCAGTTCGGATAATGCCTTTGTGCGCATTCGATCTTTCTTTCAACCGTCAATCGCCCTGAAATACCTGAGCAAGGTACCTGCTACTTTAAAAATTAACCCTTTCTGAGGCTATTCAGTTGATTTTCTATACTGTTAATTCGTGAAAGGGCATCGGCCTGTTTCTTTCGTTCCATGGCCACCACTTTTTCGGGTGCACCCGCCACAAACTTTTCATTAGAAAGTTTCTTTTCAATGGCCTGTATGAACTCCTGTTGGTAATTAAGGTCGGCTTCGAGTTTTTCAATTTCAGCAGCACGGTCTCCTTTGTCGTCAGCCGTAAGATAAATTTCAGTTGTTCCAACCAACACTGTAAAAGTATCAGCAGGCTTTTCTGCCACATAAGCTATTTTACTCAGGTTGCACAATTTAATAATAGAAGGGTCGAATGCAGAAACGTATAAATTGCCGTTGTTCTTTCCGACCAACAATTCCATGGGTTCCTTGGGTGAAATGTTTTTTTTCTGTCGGAAATTACGAACAGCCATGATCACCTGTTTGGCGTATTCAAAGTCGGATAAAATTGCTCTATCGAATGTGTTGGCAGTTGGGCATGGAGCTACCATGATGCTTTCAGGGTCGGAAGGCTGGCGAAGCCTTTGAAAAATCTCCTCGGTGATGAAAGGCATAAATGGATGCAGGAGTCTGAGTAGCTGGTTAAAGAAAGCTATGGTTTCTTCAAGTGTTTTGGAGTCGATGGGCTTGAGGTAAGCAGGCTTTATCATTTCAAGATACCAGGAGCAGAAATCGTCCCAGATGAGCTTGTAAATACTAAGCAAGGCGTCGGCTATCCTGAATTTTTCGAAATGATCGTTGATTTGGATAATGGTTTGATTTAAGGTTGCCTCAAACCAAACTATAGCAGCCCTTGCCGATGGCTCTTGTTCTATTAATGGGTCAACGCTCCAGGTCTGGGTAAGCCTGAAAGCATTCCAAATTTTATTGGAGAAATTGCGTCCTTGTTCGCATAACGATTCTTCGAAAAGCAAGTCGTTTCCGGCAGGTGAAGAGAACAGCATACCTGCCCGTACTCCGTCGGCTCCGTATATTTTAATCAGGTCGAGCGGGTCGGGTGAATTGCCCAGAGATTTCGACATTTTCCTTCCGAGTTTGTCTCGAACAATTCCGGTAAGGTAAACATTTTTGAACGGCACCTCCCTGCGATATTCCAGGCCAGCCATAATCATACGGGCTACCCAGAAGAACAGTATTTCGGGTGCGGTAACCAGATCGTTTGTCGGGTAATAGTATTTTATGTCGCGGCCTTCAGGACTCAGGATGCCGTCGAACACAGAAACAGGCCATAACCAGGAACTAAACCAGGTATCGAGTACATCCTCTTCCTGCCTTAGGTCGGTTTCTTTCAGGTCAGGATTAAAATTTCTTTGAGCCAGGGCAAGGGCTTCGGCAATATGATTGGCAACCACTACATTTCCATCGGGCAGGTACCAGGCCGGAATACGGTGCCCCCACCACAACTGGCGGCTGATACACCAGTCGCGCACATTTTCCATCCAGTATCGGTAGGTATTCTTAAACTTGGCAGGATGAAACCTGATGGTGTCATTCATTACAACCTTCAGGGCAGGTTTGGCCAAAGGTTCCATTTTCAGAAACCATTGCAATGAGAGTTTTGGCTCGATAGCCTCGTCGGTTCGTTCAGAAAAACCTACATTGTTTATTATTTCCTCAGTCTTGATCAGATAGCCCTTTTCTGCCAATTCGCTCGAAATTTTTTCGCGAACCACGAAACGGTCTTCTCCAATATAGATTTGCGCTTTTTCGTTAAGTGTTCCGTTTGGGTTAAAAATATCGATTGATGGCAAATGGTGTTTTAGACCCAGATTGTAATCATTTACGTCGTGAGCGGGTGTTACCTTCAAGGCTCCCGTTCCCAACTCGCGGTCAACATATTCGTCGAAAATAATAGGGATAGACCGGTTAATCAGTGGCACAAGGGCCCTTTTCCCTTTTAAATGATGATAGCGCGGATCGTCGGGGTGAACGCAAATGGCAGTATCACCGAGAATGGTTTCCGGACGGGTGGTGGCAATCGTAACAAATTCCTTGTCGCTTCCTTCGAGTAAATAGCGAAGGAAATAGAACCTGGATTTTACCTCCTTGTAAATCACTTCTTCGTCGGAAACGGCCGTTAAGGCTTTGGGATCCCAGTTGACCATCCGCACACCGCGGTAAACCAGACCTTTTTTGTAAAGATCAACAAATACCTTAATTACAGAATCTGAGAGCGTAGGATCCATTGTAAATCTGGTGCGGTTCCAGTCGCAGGATGCGCCAAGTTTTTTGAGCTGTTCGAGGATGATTCCGCCGTGCTTTTCTTTCCAGTCCCAGGCATGTTGCAAAAATTCTTCCCTGGTCAGGTTGTTTTTTTCAATACCTTCTTCCTTAAGTTTCGCCACCACCTTGGCTTCGGTTGCTATAGAAGCATGGTCGGTGCCCGGCAGCCAACATGTGTTGAAGCCTTTCATTCTTGCCCTGCGTACTAATACATCCTGCAGCGTATTGTTGAGCATGTGTCCCATGTGAAGCACCCCGGTAACATTGGGTGGCGGAATCACCACGGTATATGGCTCACGATGGTCGGGAACCGAGTTAAAATAGCCTTTATCCTGCCACCAGGAATACCATTTCTCTTCTGCAATTTGTGGCAAATATTGTTTCGGAATTTCCATCATCACGCTTTATCCTGTCGAAAAAAAACGCAGCAAAGGTAAAAAAAATACCTCAAGGGGCTGCCGTTTCCATTAATACTTCCATACAGAAACCCATGTCAATATTATTTTTTTGTATCCGGAAAAAATCATTAAACCTATACCATGCAAAGTCATCTAAAAGGCATGTCTTTTTGGTTCTAAAAACTGACTTAGTGTAAAAGGTTGTTTTCATCAGATTTTGCCAATCGGTTTTGGTGCAAATGTGGAAAGAAAAAAATCTCTAAAACAATTCAGATTTTAGAATGTTAATTGAAGGCACATATTAATTTTGCCGTTTTTTATACAAGACATTGTAAAACGAAACCGGGAAAATTATCAAACAAAAAATTCAGAATCAAAAGTTTTTAATCAGGATAAAAGTCAAATTCAATGCACTTCTACAGCTTCAGAAAATTCACCTGTTTCCTTTTTCTTTTTTCTTTCTTGTTTTACTTTGGCCTGTCATCGGCGCATGCAAGAGCTCAACGCAACACACTCCAAGCTATAAGGGTAATTACGCCTCCGGTAATCGACGGAGTGGTTGACGATGAATCGTGGCAGTTGGCGCAGCCCGCTACAGGATTCCACCAGTTCGAACCCCACAACGACAGGCCAGCCTCCTTTGAAACTTTTGTTTGGATATTGTACGATGACAATTTCTTATATATTGGAGCCAGAATGGTCGATCCGGAACCCTCTAAGATTCTTACCGAACTTAGTTTGCGCGACAGAGGTGGCCAATTAAATTCCGATCAGTTCTGGATAGATATCAACCCTTTCGATGATGGCCTTTACGGGTTTCAGTTTCGGGTCTCGGCATCGGGTGTTCAAACCGACAGGACACTTTCACACGGTGGCGGAGGCCCCAGAGGGGGTGGAGGAGGTGACGTAAACTGGGATGCCGTTTGGATGAGCGCTACCAGCATCAACGATGCGGGTTGGGAAGTCGAGATACGTATTCCCTATTCAGCCCTTAGATTTCCACTTAATGGTGTTGATGGCTGGGGAATTAATTTTTGGCGAGAAATACGCAGAGACCGCGAAACCTCAAGTTGGAATCCTGTTGACAGGCAGATAGGTAATATTGTGGCATCAATGGGCTTGCTTACCGGAATTCATGGTATCCGCCCCCCGCTCAGGCTGGCTTTGTTTCCCTACACTTCGGCATATCTGGAAAATGATGGAACCGGAAATGGATGGCAAGGAACTTGGAATGGCGGACTTGATATAAAGTATGGAATTAATGAAAGTTTTACCTTGGATATGACCCTCATTCCGGATTTTGGTCAGGTTCAGTCGGATCAAATGGTGCTCAACCTTTCTCCATTTGAAATCCGCCATCCGGAGCGAAGGCCGTTCTTTACGGAAAGCACAGAGCTCTTTTCAAAGGCAGACCTGTTCTATTCGCGCAGGGTAGGATCCCGACCTTCGGGATTCAATAGGGCACGCAACGATTTAGGTCCTAACGAAATTGTCAGGGAGAATCCCTTAGAAACGCGATTGATCAATGCTTCAAAGCTTTCTGGTCGCACCGAAGGTGGATTAGGAATTGGTGTATTCAACGCCATGTCGGCTGAGTCGAATGCAATTATAGGTGATACCATCTCCGGGTTAGAAAGAATGTTTGTGACCCAGCCTTTTACAAACTATAATATGGTAGTGCTTGACCAGAGCCTTCCAAATAACTCCTTCTTAAGCCTGGTAAATACCAATGTGGCCGGGAGGATATCAGGTTACACCGCCAATGTAACCGGTACAGACTTCAGGTTTTTAGACCGTTCAGGTTTGTTCCGAATTGCCGGTAATGCAGCACTTAGCCAGCGTTATTTTCGCGATAGTGACGATATTTTTGGCTATAAATACAGTTTGGTTGCAGGAAAATTTGGAGGAACCTGGCAATACCACTATGGCAGGTCAGTGATCAACAATACCTACAACCAAAATGACATGGGATTTATGCTAAGAAACAATATGGCAAACGATCGTCTTTCCCTTAGCCATCACATTTTTCAGCCATTTTGGCGCCTGTTGAGTTTTAGTACGGGTATTTCGGCTAATTATGAAAGGTTGCACGAGGGAGGAGAATTTGCCGGATTGGATATTGAACACTATATAAGTGCATTGTTCAGCAGCCGGTTTCATATCATGACCCGGATTGAATATTCCCCTCTGGGCGAACGCGACCATTTCGAGCCCAGGGCACCAGGCAGATTTTTCGACACCGGTGAGGAAATTAATCTGTTTGCCAGATTCTCGACCGACCATAGGCGCAGGCTATACTGGAGCGGAGATATCAGTTATGAACATATTAGGTCGGATTACGGTCAATACTCCCTTTCGTTCGAATTGGGTCCAAATTTCAGGATCAGCGACAGGATGAATATCAACTACAACATAGAGGTTGAAAACAACTTCAATGACATTGGATTTGTTAGTCGAATTGACAACGATAACATTTTCTTTGGAATGAGAAACATTAGCACTATTGAAAACACAATGGACGCGAGTTACATCCTGCGGCATAATTTGTCTCTTGGATTCGTGTTGCGCCATTATTGGTCAACTGTCGATTACACCGGAAGGTATTTCTTTTTGCAACAAGACGGTAGCCTGAGAGATCAGCCGGGGCATCAACCCGAAGATGATATCAATTTCAACGCCTTTACACTTGATGTAAGGCTTACCTGGAACTTTGCACCTGGAAGCCAGATGAGCGCCGTTTGGAAAAACAGTATCGAATCAGAGCAAGATGTATTAATAAGGGGATATCTCGACAACTTCCGCGATTTCATAAACCATCCTCAGGTTAACAGTCTTTCAATCAAATTTTTATACTACCTTGATTATCAAAACATTAGAAATCTTTTCAGAGGAAGGTAAATCCCTCACGAAATGTTGAGTTGAACAAAAAAGTACCAGCACATAACCTGGTACTTTTTTTTTAGGGTATTATTTTGTAGGCCAAATTATTACAACTGTTACCTTTGAGGAAGCCGAACCGGGTTTTTTATTACTGAACTACCTGAATTTTTTTCACTTTTAAGACCAATAGTATGGTAAGATTATCAGACCTGGCGAATTTCTGTATAATTACTTTATCGGTTGGGCTGATGCTTAGTCTTGGCCGGGCGCTCCTTATTCCTTTGGTGATTGCCCTGTTGCTATGGTTCATTGTAAAACAGATCAGATTTTCGCTCGATCGTATCGAGTTATTGAAAAAACTGATACCTGTCTGGGTAAAATATCTTGTTTCTTTCTCGGTAGTTGTAGGAGTTTTAAACTTTATTGTCCTCATTGTTTATTCGAACTTCAGACTCCTTCTCGATACCTATCAAAAGTATGAAGCAAACCTTTTGGAAGTATTCAGAATAGTCAATGAGCGGTTCAATATTAATCTCACCGAACCCTTCGAAGGATATATGAAGGATTTCGATCTGGCCTCCATGCTTCCGGCCCTGTTCGACGTATCAACCCTCATACTGAGCAACCTGACAATGGTTATAGTTTATGCAGTTTTTCTATTTCTTGAAGAGCCTGCATTTCAATCCAAACTTAAAAAGCTTTTCTCGCAGGCTGAGCAGTTCGACAACGCTTTTAAGACCATAAAAAAAATTGAGTTTTCAGTATCGCGTTACCTCGGCGTAAAGACCCTTATAAGCTTTACTACCGGGCTTCTGAGTTACTTTGTTCTGGAGATTTTTTCGGTCGATTTTCCTGTTTTTTGGGCTTTTTTGGTGTTTGTTCTGAATTATATTCCTGCCATAGGTTCTATTATTGCAACGATACTTCCTGTAGCCTTCAGCCTCCTTCAATTTGGCGATTTGTTCCCCGGGGTTTTCGTTTTACTTTGTATTGGGACCCTCCAATTTTTTATCGGAAATATACTTGATCCAAAAATTATGGGCGACAACGTGAATCTGAGCCCGTTGGTGATTATTCTTTCCCTTGCATTCTGGGGCACTATTTGGGGGGTGGTTGGCGCCATCCTGAGTGTTCCAATTACGGTTGTAATTGTAATTATACTTTCCAAGTTTCCAAACACCAAGCCGATTGCCATCATGTTGTCGAGTACCGGCGATATAGGGTAGGGAGCCCAATCCGGTGTAAACACATTGTTTTCGATACCTTAGGCCTGGATCAGGTTTTGGGCTGATTACTTTTTTTCAGAAAAAGTGTTTTTTGCAGAAATGATGAGTTTTGGCCTATTCCTCACCCACCCGAAATATGTTACCCTCTTCTGCAAGAAAGGTATCAGGAAAAACCTGCCTGGCTTCCTTTAAAAATTCGTCCAGATCGCTGTACCGGGCAGAATAATGTCCTAGCAGCAGGCGCTTTACACCTGCTTTGAGTGCCACCTGTGCGGCCTGTGTGGTGGTAGAGTGCAATTTATCAGCGGCAATAGGAGCCTTGTCGTTCAGGAAAGTGGCTTCATGATAAAGAAGATCGGCACCCCGGATTTGTTCCAGAAAGTCTTCAGTATAGGCTGTATCGCTACCAAAAGCATAGGCCCTTGGGCTTGGAGCAGGAGTGGTAATTTCATGATTCGGAACAGGTGTACCGCCGGGAATTTCGAAATCGGCGCCGGTTTTTATGGCAGCTATTTGTTCGCGCGGAATATTGTATTCTATTAAACTTTCTTTGCGCATATTGCGGCTTTGAGGTTTTTCTTTCAGCAAAAAACCAAAGGTGGGAATCCGGTGCTTCATGGCGATCGATTCTATTGTCAGGTACTTGTCTTCGTAAAGTTTCTGACAGCCTTCAATAATCTCAATAAATTCCAGAGGGTATCCCGGCATGAGTTGAGAGAGATTAAACTGTACCTCAATAATTTCGCGCATTCCGGGCGGGGCATATACTTTCAATTCCCTTTTCCGACCCAGCAGGTGCATGGTAAATAGCAGCCCTGGCAGGCCAAGGTAGTGGTCGCCATGCAGGTGGCTTATGAATATGTTATCAATTTTCAGAATTGAAAACTTCAGGCGGCGCAGTTGAATCTGGGTGCCTTCTCCGCAATCGAGCAGGAAGAATTTGTTGTGGTAGGCCACAATCTGGGCGCTGGTTTGCCTAAGCGAAGTGGGTGTCGCAGCTGAACAGCCCAGGATGGTTAGCTCGAATTTGCGAAGCATTCCCTTACCTTTACTTTTCGTAATTTCCCTTTTTTAACATAACACCGTCTTTCACCACCATTCTTCCCATGGCCACCAAATGAACCAAATCGAAGTTGCTGTTTAAAAACACCAGGTCTGCATCGTTTCCAACGGCAATTCTTCCTTTAGTTTTTAATCCAAAAATATCTGCAACATTGCTGGTAACAAATTTCAGGGCTGATTCGATTTCAATTTTTTCCTTTTGAATGCAATCGGAAAATTCAACAAATATAGATTTTGGATAACCCATTTCCAGTCCAACCAGCTTGCCATTCTCATCAAAGCGCGGAAGGGAACCAAATCCGTCGCTGCTTATGGTTAAATGCTCCGTTGGTACTCCTGCTTTCAGAAGTTTAATGATTACTTTCGAGGGTTTTAGTTCATTATTTGAGCTATCGGGGTATGAGGCTGCTGTAAGATCTATGAAACCTGATTTGCCGAAGGATTTTGATTCCTCCACAATGTGGTGGTTGCGGTTGCAATGTGTTGGGAAAAACTGTTTTATTTTTAGCTCACTGGTGGCAACTACCTCATACAAAGGCCTGAAAGGATCTTTTGCATCGCCCAGATGTATATTCACCACACCCGCTTTCCCGCCCAACATGCCTCCTACGCGTGCCTGAGCAGCAATTTTTTTCAGTTCGTCGAGGGTGGGGCAGGAGGAGCGGTGGTCGGATAGGGCGATTTCACCCACACCAACCACTTCTTCGATCATGGCCAGGTCTTTGGCAATGTCGCCAAGGATGGTCGGTGGAGGCACCTGGTACGATCCAGTAAGGATGTAGGCGCTTACTCCTTCCTGTCGCAATGCTTTGGCTTTCATGAGCAGGGATTCGAGACTTCGGGTAAATCCATCAGTACCCTGGCACCCGATTACGGTAGTGATCCCCCCTTCGAGCATGTGGCTCATTTGCATTTCGGGGGTTCGGGTAGCCGGCCCGCCCTCTCCGCCGGCTCCTGCTATATGCACATGAGAATCAATGAAACCCGGAACCAATTTCAGCCCTTTGCCATCGATTACTTCCAAGTCGGATATGCCCGAAATGTTAATACTGTCAGATATCGAAGCAATTTTGCTGCCAGCGATCAACAAATCCTTTTTTCCCAGGTACGTAGGGCTAAAGATTTCACATCCTTTTACCAAAATCATGTTTCGGGTTCTTTGATGAAAGACCTTACCTGAACAACCTCATCACATCATTGAAATTAGCGAACAGGATCAGGCCAAAGAGCAGGATCATACCAACCATTTGGGCGTATTCCATAAACTTTTCATTTGGCTTGCGACGGGTAATCACCTCATACATAAGAAACATCACATGGCCGCCATCCAGGGCAGGAATGGGCAGTATGTTCATTACCGCAAGAATTACCGAAAGAAAAGCGGTGATTGTCCAGAAATGGAGCCAATCCCAGGTTGGTGAAAAAATGGAACCGATGGTAATAAATCCGCCAAGATTTTCGGTTAAACTCACTTCGGGTCTGAATAGCAATCCAAGTTGCCTGATGTAATCAACTGTGGTGGTATATGCCTTGACTACGCCTGCCGGAATTGCCGAAAGAAGCGAAAATTCCCGTGTTTCGAACTCAAATATCTGGTTTATGGGCCTTACATAAGCTCCAATAACAGGCTGATCGGATATTGTGATGGGCAACTCTAACCTTTCTCCGTTGCGTTCAACTACCAATATTGTTTCCTGGTTGAGAAACTGACCTATGGTTCTTCTGAATTCGTCGAACGACCATGTTGCAACCGTATCAATACCCAGGATGTGATCGCCTGGTTGCACACCGGCTTCCCTGGCTGCCGAAACCTGGGTAAATGATTCAACAATGAATGGATAGCGAATGGTCATAAATCTTTGCCCACGCGCAGCAACAAGTTTTCCAAAAAAACTTTCGGGCACATCAAGTGTAAGTGTTTCCTGATTGCGCTCAACAGTAACTGAGTGAACGTTTCCCATAAGAAACTCTCTCGGTATGTCAGTAAAATCTTCAGGTTTTCTGTCATTGAGCAATAAGATACGGTCTCCGGTTTTCAGTCCGATTTCCTGGGCTAATGAATCGGCCACAATGCCATACCTTGCATTTTGGACGGGCAGATATTGCTCCCCTCTGAAGTGCAGCATAAATATGTAAATAATTACTGCCAATATAAGATTGAAGGTTACCCCACCCAGCATAATGATCAGCCGCTGCCATGCAGGCTTTGACCTGAATTCATAATCCTTTGGAGGTTGCTTCATTTGTTCCTTGTCCATCGACTCATCGATCATTCCCGAAATTTTGACATAACCTCCCAGAGGAAGCCAGCCCAGGCCAAATTCGGTTTCGCCGCGTCTAATCTTGAACAGCGAAAACCAAGGATTGAAAAAAAGGTAGAACTTTTCTACGCGTACTTTGAAAAATCTTGCTGCAACGTAGTGGCCAACTTCATGAATGATTATCAGAATTGACAGGCTGAGAAGGAATTGCGAGGCTCTGATTAAAACTTCCATTTATTTAAACGATTATTTGGATTTTCAAAAATTTAACTGTTTGATGAATTGATTAAGTTTTGAGCTAACTCACGGGTTTCGGTATCGGTAAGGATTAACTCATTCAGGTTTGGACCGTCGATGAATTCCATTTTATGCATACAGGATTCGACCAGACGTGGGATATCCGTGAACCCTATCCTGTCGTTCAAAAAGGCTTCCACGGCTACTTCGTTGGCAGCATTCAATACGCAGGGGATGTTTCCCCCTTTTTCAATTGCTTGATATGCAAGTTCGAGGCTTGGGAAATTTTGGTTATCAGGTGCTTCGAAGCAAAGACAGGGAAATTCGGCAAAATCAAATCTTGGAAAACTGCTCGGCAGCCGGTTGGGGTATGCCAAAGCATATAGAATGGGCAGCTTCATATCCGGTAAGCCCATCTGAGCCTTCATTGAACCATCGGCAAACTGTACAATAGAATGTATAATCGACTGTGGATGCACAATGACTTTTATCTGTTCCGGTTCAAGACCAAAAAGCCATTTAGCCTCAATAACTTCCAAGCCCTTATTCATGAGCGTTGCGGAATCGATGGTGATTTTGCTGCCCATGGTCCAGTTAGGATGTTTTAGAGCTTCCTCTTTTTTTACGTGCACAAGGTGTTCTGATTTTTTTCCCCGAAAAGGTCCGCCGCTTGCGGTAAGGTAAATCTTTTCGACGGCATTGTGGAATTCCCCTGCAAGGCATTGGAAAATGGCCGAATGTTCCGAATCTACCGGATAAATATTCACCCCTTTTTGCAGGGCGAGTTTTGTGATGAGGTGGCCGCCTACTACAAGGGTTTCTTTATTAGCCAAGGCAATTGGCTTTCCGGCTTCAATAGCTGCAAGGGTAGGCTCCAGTCCTGCAACGCCAACCATTGCTGCCAGCACCAAATCAGTATTCCCACAAGAGGTGATCTCGCAAATGGCGTCCCTGCCTGCAAACACCTTGATGGGGTGAGCCTGCAATGCTTGTTTCACTTTTGGGTACAAATCCTTATTCCCGATAACTACTGCATTGGGTTGGAACTCAATGGCCTGAGCAATCAACAGATCGGCATTATTTTGCGCAGTAAGGGAGTCTATTTCGAAAGACTCATTGTGCATTCTAACAACTTCGAGGGCCTGACATCCTATCGAACCTGTAGAGCCCAGAATGGCTATTTTTTTTCTTTGTGGCAGCCTCATCAAAAAACAATATAGTCAGATGGGTTCACAGGGTTTCCGTTGAACCAAAGTTCGAAATGCAGGTGGGTTCCTGACGAAAGTGTACCGGTATTTCCTATGATGGCAATTGCCTCTCCTGCACGAACAAGGTTCCCTTCCTGTTTGAAAACCACACTGTTGTGCTTATATACTGAAACCAAATTATTGGTATGTTGAAGTACCACAGTGTAGCCGGTCTCGAGCGTCCAACCGCTAAAAACTACAGAGCCATCGAGGGTTGCCTTGATCGTTTCATTGGGGCCGCCTACCAGGTCAACCCCAAAATGACCCTCCATAGGATTGAAATAGCTGGTAACCATGCCTTTAATGGGTGGAAAGAAGAAGGCCTGGCTGATCCGGCTCGACTGATTCAATGGAAGACTAATACTTTCGGCCGATGGGGTAAAAGTGGAATATCCTTGCATCTCGGCCCTCAGGATGGAGTCTTCGGGCGATCGTGGAAGCTCATCCATGAGATATCCTAGAGGATTTAGCAGGGTGTCAGGCATTACTTCAACAATTTCGCGGCCTTCTACAATATTTCTGATGTTTAGAATATACAAATCCTTCTGCCGCACTACCCTTTCAAGAGAATCGGTTCGTTGCGAGAGTTGTCGCAGAACGCTGCGTGTATCGAAATCGCCATAACCTGGAATGTATTCTCGCAGCGGGGTGAAGGCAATAAGATAGGTTGTGGCCACAATCAGGAAAATGCTTAATACTCCGAAGAAAACAAAAACATTGAAGCGGGTAAGCGAGAGAGAAATTTTCTCCTCGTAGGTATCTTCGTTCATCAATACCAACCGGTACTTATCATGTAGTTTGCGAAAAAACGAATGTTTTTTTTCACGTTTTGCTGGCATCTTTCCCTTATTTTTGTGAGTTAAATTAGCAAATTTGTTAAAATTGCCTCATACGAACCGAAATGCAAATTTCGTAAATTTCTCCGGTTTAATGACTTTTCAATCTATAACCCGCTTTTATTACTCAGTTAAAATTAGTTAATGGATTGGGCAGTTTTAATACCTAACCCTATGGGGCAAATTGAGTGTTTCTTCGTCAGGTTGGATACAACCAGCCATAGTTGAGTAATTCTTGATATAATAAATTGACCTGTTGGGAGTTTAAAGTATGATTTTCCTGCCAGATAAATTGAAAACAAAAATTTTAACCAAGCATTTTCTGCGAGGCCTTGCGTGCTTAGTATTGTTAAGTTTATTTCAGGGTTGTTCTACTCAGCGCAATACTTGGGTAAACCGGAACTTTCATGCTTTAAACGCAAGGTATAACGGATACTTCAATGCCAGAGAGAATTTCCGGTTGGGAATGAAGCGTCTGTCAGAGTTGCATCAGGATTTTTATGATCAGCCTTTGAATATTTTCCGCTACGGTACGGATGATCAGCGGTTGCAAATCAGTGAATATATGGAGGCTGCATACCAGAAATCGAGTCTGGTGATAAGGCGCCATTCGATGCTCATTCGTGGAACTGAGCATAATGTTATGATTGACGATGCTTATCACCTCATTGCCCTTTCGCATTTCTTCAGAGGTGATATTCATCTGGCCAATTTTACGTTTGAATACATTTACAGGCAATACGATACGCCCATCTCCTACGATGCGGTGGTATGGACAGCCAAGGGCCACCTCCGGGAGGCAAGGTTTGATGCAGCAGTTTCTGCTTTAGATCTGGCTGGAAATTATTTGCAACAAGGGCTTTTGAGTCCGGACGGACGGCTTCTGTATTATTTAACTTTTGCAGATTTGCTGGCCAGGCAGGGATTTTATGATCGGGCAGCTCCCCATTTAATTCAAGCGATCGATAATACACGCAATCGTCGGGATAAAGCCCGGCTCACCTTTATTTTAGGACAATACTATCAGTTTTCCGGCAACCTCGCTTTGGCCCAGCAGACCTTTGCGCAAATACTGGACATGTCGCCTGGCTTTGAACTGGCTTTGCAAGCTCGGATAAGTATGGCCCTAACCCACGATGGCCAGGCAGGTAATGAAGCTTTTATCCAGACGGAACTCGACCGAATGATTCGCGATAACCGCAATGAGCCTTTCTTTGACAGGCTCTATTATGCCAAAGGACAGCTGGCCTGGAGGGCAAACAGGACGGAAACCGCCAAGGAATATTACCGTCAGTCAATACGTTATGGTCAAGATAATCCGCTTCAAAAGGGGCTTTCATACCTGAGGCTGGGAGAAATTTTTTTTGCTCTAGATAAGTACCTTGAATCCAGCATGTTTTACGACAGTGCCGTAGTTTTTTTGCCCGCCGGTTACGGCAATATCGATGAGCTGAGGAGAAGACAGACCACCCTGGCTGACCTTGCCGAGAGTATAAGAATTACCCAACTTGAAGACTCTCTTCAGATGTTGGCGGCGATGGATCAAAGAGCAAGGGAAGCCATTGTTGACCGGATCATTTCCGACAAACGCGAAAGGGAAATGAGACAGGAAGCTGCCCAACTCGACCAACAACAGGGTGTATTTGCCCCCGACATGGCCCGGAGGCAAGTTGGGGAGCAGGATGGCGGTTGGTATTTCTACAACCCGGCTGCAATAAATTTTGGCCGCGCAGAGTTTGCAAGCAGATTTGGAAACCGTCCCCTGGAAGATATGTGGCGTTTAAGCAATCGGCAGGCTTTGGCTCCGGGTATCGCCCCCCCTGAACCCATTAGAACTGAAACTCAACCTATAGCCGAAGGGATTGATGCCGAAAGACAAAGTTACCTGCAGAATATTCCTGCAACCCCTCAACAAATTGTGGAGTCGAACCATCGCATGGCCACAGCCTTTTTTAACAAAGGAGTAATTTTCAAAGACCAACTCAATGATGCTGAAAATGCAATCTCAGCTTTTGAAACCCTGATTAACCGGTTCCCGCAGTTCGATAACCGGCTGCAGGCTTTTACCCTCCTGATGAACCTTTGGAGGGAATTGGGCAACAATGCCAGAACGGAAATGCTGAAGGGTCAGATTATTTCTGAGTTTCCTGATAGTCCATTGGCCAGGGCACTGATTGATCCTGATTTTTTAGAAGGTTATCGTCAACGTCATGACCTTTCCCAGCAACTTTATAAAAACACCTATCTGGCATTTCAGGCAGGTAACCATTCTCAGGTGTTGGCTAATGTGAGGGCTGCAGATACTCTCGAATTGGATAGAAACCTTCGAAGCCAGTTTACATATCTCATGGCTTTGTCGTTTGGGCGAAATGGGATGCAAGATGAATTCCGGTCGCTTTTGCAGCATGTCGTTGATAGTTTTCCTGAAACACCAGTATTTCAACCTGCCAGTCATCTTCTTGCCACCTTAAACAATAGGGGAGTTGGGGCTGAACAAGCAGGCAGGCAAAATCTGCAGCCTGCCGTACCTACCCCTGAAGAATTGCCTTCGCAGTTCACTTACAATCCCAACCTTGTTCATTTTTTCACCATTGTGGTCGATATCCGAAGTGTCGATATTATGGCACTCCGAACTTTAATAGCGCAATTCAATACCGAAAATTTTGCTGATCAGGCACTTACCATAAGCAACATTTTCCTTGACGAAGAAAGGCAACTATTAACAGTCACTCGATTTGCAGATAAAAATTCCGGTATGGAATATTTCAGACGGCTAACAGGATGGTCTGAGATGCAGAGGTTTTCACAGGGGGAGGTATTGCCCTTCATCATTTCGGTTGAAAACTACCCTATCTTTTACAGGGACAGACTTGTCGAAATTTACTACCGTTTTTTCAGGATTATGTACCTTAATTAATTTTTTTACGTTAATAATTTAAAAGCGTTTTTTATAATTTTGTCAAATAACAATGAATCAAATGTTTTCTAACCTTAAATCCGAATCAAAAATGGCTAAGCAACCCGAAACTGAGCACTCTTCAATTAACCTGGTAGGTTCTGGTACCACCATAAAAGGTGATGTTTTTTCAAGTGGAGATATTCGAATTGATGGAACCATAACCGGTTTTTTAGAATCAAAAGGAAAAGTAGTTGTTGGATCCACCGGAGTAATTGAAGGTGATGTGGTGTGCCAAAATGCCGACATTTCAGGCAACGTCAGAGCCAAAGTTTCTGTAACCGACCTGCTAACATTAAAAGCTTCCTCAAGAATAACCGGTGATATTTTAACCGGAAAACTTGCAATCGAGCCGGGGGCTATTTTCACCGGATCGTGTACTATGGATAAGCCGAAACCAGGCATTATGCCCAAACCCGAAGAGAAAAAATGATTTAGTACATCAATTCGTTGATGGAATTTAGGCTCTTTACGTTATGTTTCCTGATTCTAAAAAAATTAGCTGATGAAGGGGTTAAAGAGGTATTTGCAAAGTGTATCGCTTTTAACCACTATCGTTTTTTTGCTATCCCTTGCTTTTTCTGTTTTTGCTCCCGCTCAGCTGGTTAGTCGTGTGCTGGTTTTTATACCTTTGTTTTTTTTTATTGTTTCTGTAAGCACACAATTCCTATTATTTAGCTCCGGGAAACATGACCAACGTAAATTAGCTCAGGTAAATATTGCCGTTTCGGGTTTGAGGTTTGTTCTTTACCTTATAACGGTGGTGGTCTATGCATTCTTTTTTCCTGGTGACTCGGTACCCTTTCTGATCAGCTTTTTTATTGTTTATCTTTTTTACGCTGTATTTGACGCTGTTTGGAACTACCGGACATTAAAATTTAAAACCAGGAGTAATCCGATTGAAAGTCAAAAAGAGCCTGGGTAAGATTTTTTGAAAAACAACGATTTTTCCTGATATTTGACGAAAAACCCAGAGTACATATAAGGTAACAGGCAGGGTTTAAAGTTGGGTAACAGTATTGGTTTTATTTCAACAAGTTCATAATCAAATGGGGCTACGATAATCAGAGGAACAAAAAACACTTTTTTGCATCGTAGAGTTCCTGGCAGTATCAAAGAAGTTCATCCGGTATTAACCGATAGTTTATTTTGTGAAAAGGCCGTTGTTGATTTTTGTGTTATTCGTGTTGTTAGGGGCATCTTTTGATGTTTCCGCAGCACCCGACACTAAACGTGAGCCTTTTGATGCCGGAGAGCTGATTATCGGGAAGGTGCTTGATTCGCATGAATGGAATATTGCCAAAATAGGAGATACTTACATCACCATACCATTGCCTGTTATCCTGTTTTATGAAGGTAAACTCTATGTTTTTCTGAGCAGCAAATTCAATCAGGGAAAGTCTTCGCATCAGGGTTTTATGCTTTCCTCCGAAGGGAGTATCAAAAGTAAAATTGTGAGAGCTTCGCCTGATGGATTAACTCCCGACCCAAACCCGGGATTGCTGATAAATTTATCAATCACCAAAGTGGGTTTATCCGTAATCATTATTTCTTTACTCCTATGTATAGTACTGGTAAGCGTTGGCAATTCTTATAAAAAGGCCTCTGGCCTGGGAGTACCCAAAGGCCTGGCCAGGGCTTTTGAACCAATTGTTGAATTCGTACGCAAGGAAATTGCGCTCTCGGCTATAGGTAAAAAGCATTACAAGCGTTTTCTTCCCTATTTGTTGTCCTTGTTTTTTTTCATTTTTTTTGCCAATCTTTTTAGTTTACTTCCCTTTTTCCCCGGAGGCGCCAATGTAACAGGAAATATTAGTGTTACACTGGTTTTGGCTTTGTTTACTTTTTTTACAACCCAAATATTTGCCACCAAAGGCTATTGGAAACATATTTTCAATACTCCGGGTGTTCCGGTTTTTTTGAAGATGCCTATTCCCCTGATGCCCATTATTGAAGTAGTGGGTGTGATCGTAAAGCCTTTTGTGCTCATGATCAGGTTGTTTGCCAATATGACTGCAGGCCAGATGAGTATTTTTGGGTTTCTTTGCCTGATATTTGTTCTTGGCAACCTGTCAACCATCATGGGTTATGCCATTTCACCAATATCACTATTTTTCCTGGTGTTCATGAATTTTTTGAAAATCCTGGTAGCTTTTCTTCAGGCATACGTTTTTACCTTGTTCAGCGCTTTATTTTTTGGTATGGCGGTGCCGGATGACGATCATCACTAATTTTGAAATTTTAAAGAAATCAATTGTACCATTTAAAACCCGAAAATTATGTTGCCTTTATTTATGTTATTAGATGTGAGTTTAGAAATTGCCTCTCAATGGGTAAAACTTGGAGCAGCCTTTACAGCAGTGCTCACCGTGGGTGCTGCAGCCTGGGGTATTTCAAAAATAGCTAAAACTGCCCTAGAAGGCATTTCCAGGCAGCCCGAGGCAAGCAACGACCTTAGAGGAGCCATGATTATCTCCTCAGCACTTATCGAAGGGGTTGCATTTTTTGCCATCGTAGTTAGCCTGCTTGTATTGTTTGTGTAGGGATATAAAGGGAAGTTTGCCGAAATCAACCGCATTTATTGGCATAATTCCAGATACGATCTCCTATCGCAATAATTTATTCACGATTCAAAATAATTACAGGCTATGGAACTAGTAACTCCGGGTTTAGGACTTATCTTCTGGAAAACATTCGCCTTTGTCATTGTTTTGGTAATCTTGCGAAAATACGCCTGGCAGCCGATTCTTAAGGGACTTGAGGAGAGGGAAAAAGAGATATCTCATTCGCTGAAGAACGCCGAGTTTATCAAAAGAGAAATGGCCGAATTGGATGAGGTGAGAAGTCAAAAAGCCAAAGAAGCCGAAAGGAATCGGTTAGAGATTCTGGCACGAGCACGTCTGGAAGCCGATCAGCTCATCAGCCTCGCAAAAGTCAAAGCTTCCGAAGATTCGGAATTGATGCTGCGGACTGCTCAAAATAATGTTGAATCTCTCAAAAATTCTGTTCTTGTTCAGCTAAGAACTCAAATTGCCACCCTTTCGCTTGATATGGCCGAAAAGGTCTTGTACGACGAGCTAAAAGACAAGGAAAAAAGCAAAATGTTGGTTAATCAGCTTCTCGATAAGGCCATCATGAATTGATAATGGAACAGTGGTTGTTGTATGCGACGTTTGAACCATAAAATTGTCAGAAGGTATGCCAAAGCTTTGCTCTCACTTGCCTTGGAGCATGACATCCTTGAGCAGGCCAATATTGATATGCAGTTGATTGCATATACATTCTCCCTGGATAAGGAGTTGAAAATAATCCTGCAAAGCCCAATCATCCACACCAGTAAGAAGCAAAAGATACTCAACCGTTTGTTTGAAGGAAAAATTCACCCGCTCATGGTACGGTACATTTCTATAATTTCACGAAAAGGGCGGGGTGCATTACTGGATGGTATTGCAAATCAATTTGAAAAGGAGTACAAATCCTACAAAGGAATTGAATCTGTTTCTGTTATCACTGCGACTCCTTTGGATGGGCCTCTTCGGGAAAAAGTCCTTGCAACAGCCTCCATGTTTACAACCAAAACCATCGAATTTCAGGAAAAAATCGATCCATCTATTATCGGTGGATTCATTCTCAATATTGGTGAAAAGCTGCTCGATGCCAGTTTAAAGCGTAAACTTTCTGACTTGAAGCGAAATTTTAATTTACCTGACTAAACCCCTAAAATTACTCATATTATGCCCGAAATTAAACCGGCAGAAATCTCTGCCATTCTTCGTCAGGAAATGTCCGGGTTTCGTTCAGAAACCAAACTTGAAGAAACCGGCATTATTTTGCAGATTGGCGACGGCATAGCTCGTATCTATGGCATTTCGAACGCTCAGGCTGGTGAACTTATCAAGTTCAATGAAACCGGTTTGCATGGTGTTGTGCTCAACCTCGAAGAGGACAATGTAGGGGTAGTTTTGCTCGGTGACTCCGAAAAGGTGAAAGAAGGTGATTTGGTGAAGCGCACAGGGCGTATGGTTTCAATTCCGGTTGGCGAAGGGCTTATTGGGCGCGTTGTAAATACCCTTGGCGTCCCGATTGATGGTGGAGGCCCCATACAAGGAGAACTATTTGAAATGCCTCTTGAAAGGAAAGCTCCCGGCGTAATTTTCAGGCAGCCTGTAAATCAACCCCTCCAAACGGGTATCAAAGCCATCGATGCCATGATACCTGTCGGGCGCGGACAACGTGAATTAATTATTGGCGACAGGCAAACTGGAAAAACCGCAATCGCCGTTGATACCATTATTAACCAACGCAAACTTTTTCTTAAAGGAGACCCCGTGTATTGCATCTATGTTGCCATAGGTCAAAAAGGCTCTACTGTTGCACAGATTGTAAACTCCCTCAAGCGGCATGGGGCAATGGAATATACGGTGGTTATTTCTGCTGCAGCCAGCGAGGCAGCAGCAATGCAATTTTTTGCACCGTTTTCGGGCGCGGCTGTTGGCGAATTTTTTCGCGATACAGGGCGATCTGCACTGGTAGTTTACGACGATTTATCAAAACAGGCCGTTTCTTACAGGGAAGTCTCTCTTCTGCTAAGGCGCCCTCCGGGACGCGAAGCATACCCCGGCGACGTCTTTTACCTCCACTCAAGGCTACTGGAGCGGGCTGCCAGAATAATCTCTTCCGATGAGATAGCTCGCAAAATGAACGACGTCCCGGAATCCATACGGCATCTGGTTAAAGGCGGAGGCTCACTAACTGCTTTGCCAATTGCCGAAACCCAGGCTGGTGACGTTTCAGCTTACATCCCTACCAATGTTATTTCAATAACTGATGGACAGATTTTTCTGGAAAGCAACTTGTTCAATGCGGGTGTAAGGCCTGCAATCAACGTGGGAATTTCTGTAAGCCGTGTAGGAGGTAATGCCCAGATCCGCGCCATGAAAAAGATCGCCGGAAACCTTAAAATTGACCAGGCCCAATACCGTGAATTGGAGGCGTTTTCGAAATTCGGATCCGACCTCGATCCACAAACACGGGTCATCCTCGATAAGGGTATCCGCAATGTCGAAATTTTGAAACAGGCTCAGTTTAATCCACTCCCTGTTGAAGAACAAATTGCAATAATTTACTGTGGGGTTAAAGGACTTCTGGCCGAAATTCCTGAAGATCTGATTATTGGATTCGAAAAAAAATTCCTGGAGCATCTTCGTGTGAATCACCAAGGGCTGCTCAACCAACTGCTATCAGTCGATTTTCCTGAAAGCCGGCCAAACGATCTTCCGGAGGGCATTCAAAACGTGATCCTGGAAACTGTAAATATCGTTAAATCAAACTTGATTTGATGGTTAACTAATTTCTTTTTTTATGACAACATTGGTGGATGTAAGAACACGAATTGCAACGGTAAAAACTACCCGGCAGATTACCAGCGCCATGAAATTGGTGGCATCCACTAAATTAATGAAAGCTCAGCGTAACCTCACCAGCCTGAGGCCATTTGAGGCTTCGTTGCTTCAAATGGTAAAAGATATCCATAGGGGCATGAAGCCTGAAAACTTTCATAAAATAACCCTTCCGACCACGGGCAATAAAGTACTCGTTTTAATTTTTGGCTCCAATAAAGGATTGTGTGGCACCTACAACGTAATGATTATCCGAAAAGCCCTTGACCACATTCAAAACCTTCAAAACAATGGCTTTGAGGTTCATCTGCTGCTTATTGGAAGCAAGATTGCAGATTTTTTTATTAAAAACAAGTATGAGGTACATGGGGTGCAAAATGACTTTATTGATCATGTTAATTTTCAATCGTGCTCAGAACTTGGGAAAAACCTGATCAATCTCTTTACTGATAACACCTTTGCACGGATTGATGCTGTATATAGCAAATTTCGTCATGCGTTGATTCAGGAATTCACAGCAGAGCAAATCTTGCCGTTAACCTCCCTTTCAAAAGCCGCTCAAGAGGCAAAACCTCTGGATACTCAGCATCAGGAAGATTTAGATAAGGTGATTTTTGAACCCAGCCACTCAGAATTGACCAATTATTTGGTACCCAAATATTTCGAGACTTTAACCTACATCCTTACACTCAATACCACTGCTTCGGAGCATGGCGCCAGAATGACTGCCATGCAAAAATCGACCGACAATGCCTCCGAACTGCTAAAAAATCTTTCACTCGCTATGAACAAAGTAAGGCAATCGGTGATAACCCGCGAAATAATGGAGATTGTAAGCGGTGCAGAGTCGATGAAAAATTAAAAGGCAACCACAGCTTGGAGTCTGTCTGTCGCTTGGCAGAATTGAGGCTGAGGTTTTTAATGATTTTACCAGTCCGAAAAACAATCTGAAAAAATTACTATTAGCCCATCCCAAAATCTGTTATTTCGAAAAACCACATATTTTTTCTGCTAAAAAAATAAAAAATATTCTAAATCGGTTTAGTTTTTTTATTTTTGTTATCTGAATGGTCGATTGAACCCTGCAGAAAGCTCTTGTTATGGCGAAGGTTCTGATTCTAAAAAGGTGAAGGATTTTTTTGTCAATTTCTGAGCCTTTAAAGCATTATCTGGAAGTTAAGAGCAACCAAGGATGATTATGCAGACCGCTGTGAAAGTCAATGTCTATTTCCCGGCCTGTCGGCTGGCAGGCTTGTAAACTTAATATGATAAATTTATTCACATGAAAAATCTGTTTTCAGGCACTATCCAAGTCTTTTTAATTGCAGTTTTTCTTCTTTTTGGCGCTGTCGCTTGCAACCAGCGTGCAGATGAGCGCTTTTTTGGCATTCAGTTATGGTCGGTAAGAGATGCTATGGGCGCCGATCCGGAAGGTACTCTTGCAGCCCTTGGAGAAATGGGTTATGGTTTTATAGAGGCCGCGGGATATGCAGATGGTAAGTTTTATGGTATGGAGCCTTTGGAGTTTTTGCGCCTGGTGGAGAACAATGGCATGTTGTTTTTAAGTTCTCACGTTGGGCGCAACCTTCCCGAGCCTGAACAGTGGGATGAAGCTATGGAATGGTGGAGAAAATGCATTGAAGCCCATGCGCAAGCCGGAGTCAGGTTTATTGTAAAGCCCTGGCTTGGCTTGGGAGGTCCCCCGACATTGGAAAGGCTGCAGGCTTTCTGTCGTTACCTCGAAGCAATTGGTGAAATGGCCAATGCCAGAGGAATACGTTTCGGATTTCACAACCATGCCGAAGAGTTCGAGTCGATTGATGGACACGTAATTCTCGATTACATGCTTGCGAATACCAATCCTGAGAAGGTTTTCTTTCAGATGGATATTTATTGGGCTTTTGTCGGGAATGCCGATCCGGTTGATTATTTCAAGAGGTTTCCAGGGCGATTTGAACTTTGGCATGTAAAAGATGAAACCGAAGTAGGAGCCAGCGGCAAAATTGATTTTGAACGTATTTATCAGCACGCCGGCGAGGCAGGGTTGAAATACAGTATTGTTGAACAGGAAGCATTTAATTATGATCCATTAGAAAGCGTTAGGGTAAGCCTCGAATTTTTACTTAATTCCGACTTCGCAAAATAATACTTGCAATAAATCCAACAGAAGATGGACAGAAGAAAATTTCTTACGAATTCGGCAATAGCTGGTGTTGGACTGCTGGCAGCACGTTGTACACCAGCTATGGGAGGCAGTAATAACCGGCTACATGATGCAAAATTGAAACTATCGAGTCAGGAAGCTGTCGCTCCAGGAACAAGCCTTACCGAAAAACTCGACTTTTTGGAAGCACATGGATATACTGGCCTGGAGCCAGGAGGGAGGGGATTACAAAACAGGGTCACAGAGTTTCAGAAAGCCCTGGAGCACCGCACCATAAAAATCAGTGCAGTGGTTGCAGGCTTCCAGGGGTTTCTTATTGCAAAAGATCCTGCAGTGCGCCAGCAAGCCTTTGAGTCAATTAAAGTTATTTTAGAAGCCGCGGGTGCACTGGGCTCCACCGGGCTCATTGTAGTGCCTGCCTTCAATCACCAGGAAAGCCTGCCCCACGTAGAAGCAAGAGAGCGGCTGGTGGAACTGCTGAAAGAATTAGGCGAACATGCTTTAAGGCACAATACGCGTGTACTGCTTGAACCCCTTAACCGCCGTGAAGCCTGGTTTTTGAGGCTGCTGGCCGATGCCGCTGCTATTGCTAAGGACACCGGCAGTAATGGTATCGGAGTAATTGGAGATTTCTGGCACATGACCTGGGAGGAAACCAGCGACCTGGGGGCAATATTATCGGCCTCTGATTATTTGCATCATATGCACATCGCCAGCAGACAAAGACGTAACATGCCCGGCGAGGATGCCGGAGATGATTATACCGATGGGTTCAAAGCGCTAAAACATATTGGCTTTAGGAATTATATTAGTCTTGAATGCGGAAGCGCAGGCGACCGGAAAATTACCATTCCCGCTGCCGCCAGACTTATGAGAGCGCAATGGGAAAAAGCCTCGCTTTGTTGAAATACATGTCAAGTTTTTTAACGAAAAAAGTATATGGATATGAATAAATTTAGCAAAAACCTTCAAAGTATTTCTGCATGGTTGCTTGTAACCATAGCCTCATTTGGCTTTTATTCTTGTAATAGTAACCGCCCAGTCGAAAACTGGATTCCCCTTTTCAACGGACAAAACCTTGATGGATGGGATATCAAGATAAGTGAATATGAGCTAAATCATAATTTCGGTAACACTTTCCGCGTAATTGATGGTATTTTGAAGGTTGGCTACGACGAGTACGAAGATTTTGGAGAACGGTTTGGACATATTTTTTACTCCGGGCAGGAATTCTCACATTTCAAACTGAGAGTCGAGTATCGTTTTGTGGGCGATCAGATTGGAGGAGGACCAGATTGGGCATTTCGAAACAATGGCATAATGTTCCATTCACAATCGGCTGCAAGCATGGAACTCAACCAGCACTTTCCAATATCAATTGAAGCCCAGTTTTTAGGCGGCGATGGGGTCAATGAGCGGCCAAACGGTAGTGTTTGCACTCCGGGAACCACCATAGAAATTGGTGGAGTGAGGATTTATGATCATTGCATAAGTTCCCGTTCAAGAACCTTTCAAGGCGACGAATGGGTTCGTTTTGAGCTGGTTGTGTTTGGCGACTCCATTGCACACCATATTATTGAAGGAGATACGGTTTTAACCTATAAAAATTTCCAACTCGAAAACAGTGGGCTTCCTTTAAGTAAAGGCTTCATTGCACTTCAATCGGAAAGCCATCCCATTGAGTTCAGGAAAATTGAAATATTGAACCTAAAACCTTAAAATCTAAGTAGTTGAAAAACAACGGCTGCATGAGGCATCACCTTCGCAAACAAAAAAATAAGTGTTGAATTTTTGCTCAAAGTTTCGGATATGCGTTTTTTCAATAAAATAAAGAACTTCTTTTTCCCTAAAAACAGGCGGTTCACAACGATTATCATTTATGGGTTTATTTTGGGAGTTTTGTTTTATGGGTTTGCCGACAGGGTGATAAAATACACCTCGTCGAACGAGTTTTGTATGGCTTGCCATGTGCATCCACATGCTGAGGAAACCTGGCGCCTTTCGCCACATTACAATACACGTACCGGAACTGTGACAAATTGCGCGGATTGCCATTTGCCGCCTCCGGGTACCTTAAGATATTTGGCAAGTAAGACTGAAGCTGGAATTCGCGATGTTTTTGGCTGGCTTTTTAAGGATCCAGAAAAAATAAACTGGGAAGCCAAACGCTTTTTGGAAGCTGCAGTAAGACATACCTATCAAGAGAGCTGTATTGCTTGTCATCAGAATCATTTTCCCGTGGAACTATCGCAGGAAGGAATGCTTGCACATATACACTACCATGATAATAAGGAGCGCGATGATTTGAATTGCTTGAATTGCCATTTACATGTTGGTCATTACAGGGGGTTCGACCCGAAGGCTGCTGCAATAAGCCTGAAACCAATGGAAATTGAGCCTGCCGCACTTTTTACTTCATCAACGGAAGTTACGGAGTTCTCTCCTTTTGTGGAAACCATTCCCGGCACCCCGGTTTCATTCAAAATGTTGCCTATACCTGGCGGCTCTTTTACAATGGGAAGCCCTGAAAGGGAACCGGGGCGGAATGAAAATGAAGGTCCTCAACGCATGGTAGAAGTAAGTCCGTTTTTTATGGCCGAAGTAGAAGTTACCTGGGATTTGTATCTTGCCTTTTTTCGCGAAACTGTGTCGGAAGGGCGCAACATTGCTGACATGAGGGCTGTTGCCGCGGAAATTGCTGGAATAGATGCAATTTCGGGGCCCACGCCTCCGTGGGGAGCTCCTGACCAGGGATGGGGATGGGGTAACAGGCCGGCCATTACTATGACACATCACGCTGCCGAAATATTCTGCCAGTGGTTAAGCAAGAAAACAGGCAAAACTTACCGGTTACCTACAGAGGCAGAGTGGGAGTTCGCAGCAAGGGGCGGAACCGCCACACCCTATTTTTTTGAAGGCAACCCGCGAAGGTTTACCAACAGGCGTTTCTGGAATCAAATCTTTGGACCGGATACAACCAACATTAACAGTTATGTGATTTTTGGTGGCAACAGCCGGGGCAAAACCCAGACACCTGAGTATGTGAGGCCAAACCCTTTCGGATTAAAAAATATGCTTGGCAATATTTGGGAGTTTTGTTCTGACTTTTATGCATCTGATGTTTTTTTAAGATATCCCGAAGGAGAAGTTGTGAAAAATCCAAAAGGACCTACTACCGGAGCCGAAAGGGTTATCAGGGGCGGCTCTTTCAGGAGCGATGCCTTTGAGGCAAGAAGCGCAACAAGAAGCCATACACAGCATGATAGATGGCTTCGCACCGATCCCCAGGTACCCAAAAGCATCTGGTGGTACTCCGATGTGGTTGATGTTGGTTTCAGGGTGGTAATGGAATGGACTCCACCCAATCACACAGCAAATTAAAATTTTCTATAAAACGTACAAACTTCAGAAATATGGACTTAGTGAATTCAAACCGACGCGATTTTATTAAGGGAATTGGTGCGGTAACCGCCGCCACCGCTTTAGGCACCGGCTTCCTGCTAAAAGCTTGCAGCCCCGGACAAAGAAGGGCCACAGCTCCTACATTTCTCGATCAGGCCCCCGAAGGCCAAGTACTTAAAGCCGGACTGATAGGATGTGGAAGCCGGGGTACTGGTGCTGCCATAAACTTTTTGGATGCCGGCCCAGGACTCGAAATAACTGCATTGGGCGATGTTTTTGCCGACAGGCTTAACGGATGCCGAGCCGAGCTGAAAGCACAGCGAAATGTAGAAGTTGCCGACGAAAAATGTTTCCTCGGGTTCGATTCCTATCAGAAGGTTATTGACAGTGGAGTGGACGTGGTCCTGCTGGTTACTCCTCCTTTTTTCAGGCCCGCTCAATTCGAAGCCGCTGTTAGAGCGAAGAAACATGTTTTTATGGAAAAACCGGTGGCAGTTGATCCGTTCGGGGTTCGTATCATGAGGGCAGCATCCCGCATGGCCGATGGTTTGGGACTAAAGGTTGTGGCAGGTACCCAAAGGCGACATCAAAGAGATTATCTTACCACTTATGAACAAATTAAAAATGGCGCAATTGGTGATATTATTGCAGCAAATTGCTATTGGAACCAGCCCCAGCTATGGTTTGTAAACCGGCAACCCGGTTGGAACGATATGGAAGCCATGTTGCGCGACTGGGTTAACTGGACCTGGCTATCGGGCGATCATATCGTAGAACAACACATACACAATTACGATGTGGTCAGCTGGTTTAAAGGAAAACACCCGGTCAAAGCCCTAAGCTTTGGAGCCAGGCTCCGGAGGCCTACGGGCGACCAGTACGACTTTTTCAGCACCGATTTCGTTTACGACGACGGTACCCACCTGCACAGTATGTGCCGGCAAATAAACAATAGCTCCAACTTAATTTCAGAGCACATTGTTGGAACAAAAGGAACTTCAAACTGTCAGAACTCCATAAAGACCCATGCCGGTGAACCTATGTGGGATTATGTTTATCCTCCTGATGAAGAAGGGAATCCTTCCATGCAACTCATGAAAAACCCGTTCGAACAGGAAATGGTTCACCTGGTTGCTGCTATTCGAAATAATACTCCTTTGAATCAGGCCGACGATTGTGCCATGTCATCTCTGGTTGGTATCATGGGCAGGATTTCTGCTTACACAGGAAAAGAAGTAACCATGGAAGAAATGCTGAACTCCAATATGCGTATCGGCCCTGAGATCCTTGCATTTGGCGATGTCAACATCCCGAAATTAGTTCAGATTCCGGGCGTTTGATGCTTTTCATTAATTGTTTCGAAACGAAGGTTCACTTATGAATCCAAAACTCCTCCTAATTTCAGTTATTAGCCTGGCGGCCATTTTTTTACTTCCTGCTTGCCGCGGAATGTACGAAACCAGGTTTTTTGTGCAAACTGCAAAAATACCCGATGGATATACTCATGAGCAAAAAGTTGAACTTTCGGCCAGGGTATTGCCTCATCAGAGGCAAATGTTGTGGTTCGAAGATAATTTCTCGGGGTTTATTCATTTTGGACCCAATACATTCACAGGAAGGGAGTGGGGTACCGGATACGAATCCCCTGAAGTATTTAAACCAGAAAATCTTGATACCGACCAATGGATGAGGTTAATGAAAGAGGCAGGAATGACGCGTGTCATTGTGGTTGTAAAACATCACGAAGGTTTTTGCCTATGGCAAACCCGATATACTACCCATTCTGTTGCATCCTCACCATGGCAATCAGGTAAAGGTGATGTGCTTAGAGACGTTGCCGAATCGGCCAGGAAATATGGCTTGCGCCTGGGTATTTATCTTTCGCCTGCAGATTTGTTTCAGATAGTTTCGGAGGGTGGATATTACGGAAACGACAGTGAGTTTACATACAGGACAATACCCAGGCCTGTAAAAAACAGACCTTTTGCCGATCAGCGTACTTTTACCTACAAGGTTGATGACTATAACGAGTATTTTCTTAATCAGCTGTTCGAATTACTTACCGAGTACGGTCCTGTTTACGAAGTATGGTTCGATGGAGCTCATCCCAGACCAGGTACCGGACAAACTTACAATTATCAGGCCTGGTATGATCTCATCAGAACCTTAGCCCCTAATGCCGTTATTTTCGGCCGCGGACCCGATATTCGATGGTGTGGCAACGAAGGAGGCGCCACCCGGATTGCCGAGCATAATGTAATTCCACTACCAATGGCACCTGAAGCCTACCATTGGCCTGATAAAATGGAAGAAAATATTGCCGGTCGCGATATGATAACCGAAACTACAAGATATTTTCACTATTATCCGGCCGAAACCAACACTTCGGTACGGCATGGCTGGTTTTGGCGCAACGATACGGAACAACAAGTGCGGAGTGCCGATGATGTTTTCGATATTTTCGAAAGGTCGGCTGGCGGCAACAGTGTGTTGCTACTGAACATTCCGCCCGACAACAGGGGGCTGATTGCTCCGAGAGATGCCGAGGTAATGGTTGAAGTTGGAAAGCGAATCCGGAAAGTATATGGCACCAATCTTTTGGAGGGTGGCAGAGCCACCAGCAGGAAACTAATTGATGGCAACCCGGAAACATGGTGGCAGGCTTCCGGCAAGCAAGCAGAAATTGAAGTCAGGTTGCCCGAAAAACAGTTGGTAAACAGAATTTTGATTCAGGAAGCAATTGCCAGTCGGGGTGAAAGGGTGGAACAGCATCATCTTTCTGCCTGGATTGATGATTCATGGCAGGTGGTTGCCCAAAGTACCAGCATTGGCCATAAGCGTATTTTACGGTTTCCGGCAGTACTTACCGATCGGTTTAAAATATCCATAACAGAAGCAAGGATTCCGGCTGCAATATCCAATGTTTCGGCCCATTATTTCGATGAACCTCCAAAAGCTGTTGTTATGACCAGGGATGCACAAGGAAGCGTGGTAATGGGCGTTGGTACTAGTTTTGTCTGGAACAACCACGGAACCATGGATTTGTCGCAAAACATTCATTTTACTGAAGACGGTTCGGAACCTGACCTTCAATCAAAGCTCTATGAAACTCCTGTCCATTTGCCGTTGGGCGGGTACATTAAGGCAAGAGCTGTTTCTGCAGGAAATTGGGGTTCAACAACTTCGTTCCGGTTTGGTATTCACAAAAGCGGTTGGACAGCAAACGATGCAGCAGGTGATACCACAACTATTGCCAGGATTTTGGATGGAAATCATCATACAGGATGGATTTCGGGTGAAGCCGGGCCAGGCCAGGTTCAAAAGCTTACAATCGATATGAAACAAACCAGCACCATCGCCGGTTTGGCATACCTGCCTTATACCAGGGGTGGATTTATTGAATCCTTCAGGGTCGAAATAAGTGAAAATGGACTTTTGTGGGTTGAAGTCCATAGAGGCGATTTTGGTAATATTATTAATGACCCGTCCAGGAGGGTTGTCCTGTTTGAGAATAATTACCAAGCCCGCTTTGTAAGATTGACTGGTTTAACAGCACCCGGCCAATTTACGAGAATCGGCGCATCCGAGATTGATATTTTTTCCCCTTTAGCAAGATAGAAACCTTTAAAAAAAATCAATAATGGAGACAAGCACCAGAAAACCGGTAGTTGCATCACTTTGTTTAATGATGTTTTTTCAATACATCATGTTTGCTGTCTGGTGGGTGCCATTGGCTGCCTACCTGGCCCAACTTGAAATATCAAGAAATTTGTCAGCCTTGATTCTCAGTTCAATCGCTTTCGGATCCTTTGTGTCGCCCATGGTAGGCAATCTTGCCGATAAATATTTCAGGGGGCAGCACCTGCTTGCCTTTTCAAATGCCATAGTAGCAGTGATGCTGTTGCTTTCCGGTTTCACTCAAAATCCGGTAGTATTATTCATTACCCTTCTGGTAGCCATGCTCTTTTATATGCCTTCCTGGGCACTTACCAGCGCCATAGCATTAAGGCATGTTTCATCTGACCTTTTCCCAAGAATAAGGGTATTCGGCACCGTGGGCTGGATCCTTGCAGGGGTGTTTAGTCTGATTAGCCTACAGTTCTTTCAGGTTGACTTTGATGGTACACGATTGCCCTTTTTCTTTGGAGCGGGCCTAGCCGTTGTGGGAGCATTGTTAAACCTTACTTTGCCCGATACTCCGCCTATGGGTAAGGGTACCAAATCCTCCTTTATCGACATCATGGGGTTCAGGAGCCTTGTTTTGCTGAAAGATAAAAACTATGCGATTTTTCTGGCCATATTCTTTATGGCAATGATTCCATTTTCAATGTATTGGTCTTACTTTTCCGAATACCTGTTAAGTAGTGGATATCGCTTAATTACCGTAACTATGAGCCTGGGCCAGGTATTGGAAATATTTATTTTATTGACCGTACCTTTTTCCATTAAAAAGATTGGGCTTCGCAATACTATGATTATTGGTATAGTTGCCCTTATTGTTAGGTATGTGTCGTTGTACCTGGCCGGAAATGAAGCTCAGATCGGCTTTGTGTTGTTTGGAGTTTTGGTGCATGGAATTATTTTTGGATACTACCATATTGGCGCTCAGATATACACTGACAAAGTTGCCCCGATGCACTTAAAATCGCAGTCTCAGGGATTGCTCTTCTTTGTAACTTTCGCCATGGGTTTGTTGGTTGGAAATTTTGTATCCGGATGGATAATAAGCCTTTATTCGGAACAAACTGCTCTTGGAATAGAATACAACTGGAATCAGATCTGGGGTATCACGGCGATCATGTCAATAGCAATTTTAATCTGCTTTTTATTGTTTTTCAGAAAGGATAAACCTGTTTAGAAAATCCGTTGCTTTAAAACTCATTTTCACGGGAAAAAACCTCGTAGCTGATTTTTTAGTTTAAATTTTTCCCAACGGTGCAATACAAGGTAATGCCAGGCCTTTGAACAAATAGCAAATTCGTAAAGTAGAAATAGCCAATAGAATTATAACCCCGGTTTTTTGGAAAATATTATTTATAACTTTGGCGGTTTGCGAATGTTTGGCAAATAAATACGTTCGTTAGAAAAAATGTTCTGCTCAGCTAAATCTTGATCAAAATCGTAACTTTGGCGCATTTGTTTCAGGCTTAGAGTATCCTTGTCGGGGCGTTTCCAAAAGCCATAAGGCAAGAACAAGAAGAAGAATTGTATTACATGAAATTATTAATCCAATTAACTAAGAAAATGGATAACAACATCAACACACAGAAAAACCAGAAGTATCTGCTTCCATTGGTTATTGTAGGGGTAATGTTTTTTGTCATGGGCTTTGGCGTTGGTATCAGCGGATTTCTTGTCCCTGCCCTGCGCTCGGCTTTTGAGCTTACAACCGGCCAGTCGTACCTTGTTACAGCCGCCATCTTTTCTGCCTTTGTAATTTTTGGAAGACCAGCCGGTTGGGTCGTTACGAAACTGGGTTATCGCAAATCTATGTTTATTGGTTTTGCCATAATGGCGCTGGGTATGATTTTGTTTGTGCCATCGGCTCGCAGCATTAGCTTCCCTCTGTTTTTGGTTGCCCTGTTTGTAGGTGGTATCGGTAATACCCTGTTGCAGGTTGCAGTGAACCCCTATGTAACCATCATCGGGCCCATGAAAAGCGCTGCCATGCGCATGTGCTTTATGGGCATTATGAACAAAATGGCATGGTGGGTAGCGCCTGTATTTCTAGGAATTTTTATTGACCTACAAAATGTAAGGCTCGATGATGTTGTGTTTCCGTTTTATCTGGTAACCGGAATCCTGCTATTGCTTGGCATTGGCGTTTATTTTGCCCCGCTTCCCGAAGTGAAGGCAGTTGGCGAAGATGAAGCCCCTGATTCAGACCTTGCCAACGTTTCTTATGCAAAAGGAAAAACCAGTATTCTGCAGTTCCCGCATTTGTTGCTGGGCGCAGTGGCTCTTTTCTTTTATGTGGGGGTTGAAACCCTGCCAATGGCTTCAATTATTGACTTTGCGCGGATTACCTTTGGCGATGTGCCCAACATTGAAGGCTATGCCAAGTACGTAACCATTGGCCTGGTGGCAGGCTATCTGTTTGGGGTACTTACTATTCCCAAAATCCTTTCGCAAACCACTGCCCTGATTATCTTTTCAATCATTGGCATAACTTCCACGATACTACTGCTGCTGGTTCCGGCCATGTATGCATTTTACTTCCTGCTATTGGTAAGCTTCGCAAACTCTTTGATGTGGCCGGCCATTTGGCCCCTAGCCATCGCCGATTTGGGAAGATTTACCAAAATTGGCTCTTCCATACTGGTTATGGGAATTGTGGGCGGTGCCTTCATACCAACGCTCTTCGGGTTTCTGGTAGATATCAACAAGGGTACAGCCGAAGTGGCAACCGCTGCCAATTACCAGTCCGCATACTGGATTCTGCTTCCATGCTACCTGTTTATTTTGTATTTCGCCCTGCACGGTCATAAGGTACGCACCAAATGGCGCGGGGCCAAGTCTGACTCGTAATCTGTAAAAATTTGTTTTAATGCTGACTACTATTGTAAGGAAGATTTTTCCCGACATAAGTTAGCAGGGTTAAAGTCCTTATATTCAGAGCTATCAACAACCCCAGCCTAAAGGCCGGGGTTGTTGAAAACCAAGAAGTCAATAGCACAAACATAAAAAAATGAGCAAACGAATTTTCTGAAAATGATTGAGAATATGGGATCAAATGTTGAACAGAAGTTTATTGCCCTGTCAGGCTTCAATTATAAATCGGCAAAAATGCCTTATATTGTAGTTGACAATTTTCCGAAGCTTGGCCTGTTGACCTCCTTGCGGTTTCTCGAATGGGTAGGCCAAAACCCCGAAGGTGTAATCAGCCTTCCAACTGGCAAGACTCCCGAGTTTTTTATCAAATGGACCAACCATCTTCTCCAAAATTGGGAGAGTGCGCAAGTTGAGCGCATCAGGCACGAATATGATTTAACCCTTCCCAAAAAACCGGATCTCAGGGGGCTTCATTTTGTTCAAATCGACGAGTTTTACCCTATACCATCTTCGCAGCACAACAGTTTTTACAATTATGTGCTCAAATACTATATAGAGGCCTTTGGTCTCGATCGAAAAAAGGCGCTTTTGATAAACTGCGATGAAGTGCCTCTGGCTGATGGATTGCACTACTCGAAAGTTTTTCCTGATTTTAAGATCGACCTTTCGTTGCGATACAGGGAGAGCAGGTCAAAGGCTGAAGACCTGCAGCAAAAATCAATTTTCCTGATAGACAATTGGTGCTGCGAATACGAAAACAACATCCGGCAAAAAGGCGGCATTGGGTTTTTCCTTGGCGGAATAGGGCCTGACGGCCACATTGCCTTCAATACCCGTGGATCGGATTTGTTCAGCACCACCCGATTAACGGCCACGAACTTTGAAACACAGGCTGTGGCTGCTTCTGACCTTGGCGGAATTGAAATTTCTGCCACGCGTCTGGTAATCACCATCGGACTTGACACCATCATTCACAATCCGGAAGCAACAGCAATCATTATTGCTGCAGGAGAGGCAAAGGCCAATATTGTAAAAAAGTCGCTCGAGAACGAGATGGTCAACATTTACCCGGCAACCGTATTGCAAAAGTTAAGAAACAGCAGGTTTTACCTTACATCCGGAGCCGCTGCAAAACTTACCGATGCTACGGATATGTATTTTGAAACGGGTGAATGGACCCATCAAAAAACCGAAAAGGCTGTTATAGACCTTTGTAAAAAACTCGATAAATACGGACATCATTTAACCGCCGATGACCTAAAAGGTGACCGGTATGCCCGTTTAATCCCAGATGTGGAGAAGAGCGAATCGGTAGTGGAGTCCGTAATGAACAGCACCAGGGCAAAAATGATTAGGGGTATGCACCGAGAAGAGAACCAGGTTTTTCTTCACACAGGTCCGCACCATGATGACATCATCCTTGGCTTGTTGCCTTACATAGCCAGCCATATACGCGTTGCTTCAAACGACTTCCATTTTGCAGTACTTACATCCGGTTTTACAGCAGTTACCAACAAGTTTGTAATCGACCTTCTTGAAGAAACCCTGAGTCTGATAGACTTAAACCAGGTACAAATGCTTCGCTATCCCGACTTTTTCGAGGTGGGCTATAAGATCAAGCGCGATAAAGATGTACATCATTACCTGAACAAAGTGGCTTCTGGAGAGCCACATCAGCGTCGCAGAGGTGTTTGTCACCGGATCGTGCGCGATGTGGTGGAGATTTTTCAGGTGAAAACCACCGACCAGCTCAAAGAGGTAATCCTGCAGGTTCTTTCAAAACTTAAAGGAAGCTACGATGGCGAAAAGAATCCGCCAGAAATTCAGCAACTGAAGGGGATGATCCGGGAGTTTGAAGAAGAGTTGGTTTGGGCACATTATGGTATCCAGGTCAAAAATGTACACCATTTAAGACTGGGCTTTTACCAGGGCGATATTTTTACGGAGCAGCCTGAGCAGGAGCGCGATGTTGTTCCAGTGCTGGAGATGCTTCGCAGGATTAAGCCCACTGTGGTAAGCCTGGCTTTCGATCCCGAAGGAAGCGGCCCCGATACCCACTACAAGGTGTTGCAGGTAATTGCAGAAGCTTTGCGGCTATATAGCAAAGAGGCCGATACCAGCAAGATGCGCGTTTGGGGTTACCGCAATGTTTGGTTCAGGTTTGCCCCTTCGGAGGCCAACATCATTGTACCGGTTTCGCTCAATGGCCTTGCCTCTATGAACAGCGCTTTTAACCATTGTTACATCAGCCAGGTAGATGCTTCTTTTCCGAGTTATGAGCTCAATGGAAAATTCAGCGACCTCGCTCAGAAAATATGGGTGGAGCAACTTAGCGAAACCCAGTTGTTGCTTGGCAAAGACTACTTCTACATGAATCCTCACCCCAAGATAAGGGCAACCCACGGCTTGATTTATCTCCGGGAGATGACCCTTGAAGAATTCTTTGGGTCGGCTCGTCAGCTTAAAAAATCAATGGAGGGCATGATCCAATAGGCTTGGAATGCCCTACATTTTCTGTAAATTAAATGCGGTTATACCGTATTTGCTACCACATCTTTGCGAATCTCGTTCAGGGCAAAGGCATAGGCCCCTAACGACACTGCTTTGCTTGCACCCAGAGTGGAAATACCAATCCCGGTACGTTTCAAATCATCGTAGATAATAGTTTTATTGGAGAAAGGTATCTTTACCTCCACCACATGGCCCGAAACAAACCGGGTGAGTTCATGTTTGTCTTCCAGGTTAAATACCCTTGAAACCAAACGGTCAATTTTTCCTCCATTGAGTTTGTCGATGGAGCCATTGAGTTCTTTAATGGCTTCGGGAAGAAAATAATGCCAGGCATTTGCCAACCCGCCTCCAATTACCACAATACCATCAAAAAGTGTAATCATGGTTGCTAAAGCCTCTCCCACAGATTCTCCCAGCTGCCTGAAAGCCTCCTGAGCGGCTTTGCGATCGCCTGGTTGCTGCCCTGATGCTATCTCGAAAATTTCCTTTGGCGAAAGCTGTGCGGCTGCTGCTCCCTGACTCTGCTCCTCAAAAACCCGCTTCACAGCTCTAATACTAACACATTCCTCTACAAAGACCTTTGGGTATAGTTTACTCCTCAAAAGATAGATTTCTGCTGCCGAGCCATTGTCGCCCAGAACCAGTTCTCCGTTTCGAACCAGTCCGCTCCCAAAGCCGGTGCCAAGAGTCAGGCCAATAAGATTTTTAAACCGGCGTGGGCTTCCTGCCTCTTTGAGCAATCTGTTGATTTTGGGCAAGAAACCCGAAGTTGCTTCGCCGTATGCAAACAGGTCTCCATCGTTGTTGATGAAAACCGGAACTTGGAATTCTTCCTCCAGCATGGGCCCCAGGGCAACACCTCCCCTGAACCCGGGTAGATTCTCCAAATTTCCGATGATTCCTTTGGAGTAATCTGCAGGTCCGGGAAAACCAAAACTGATGGCGGTTGGTTTTTCTGATAGACCTTCGGATAGCTCCCTAAACCCTTTTAGGATAGTTTCCAGGCATAATTGAAGGTCATGCCCGTTGGAGGGGTAGGTAATGGGTCGAATAATCTCCTTGTTGCCTTGAATTGCTGAGAAAACAAAATTGGTTCCTCCCCCGTCAAGGGTTAACACAATGCGCTTATCGTTGGACAAATCCATTAATTAGTAATTTTTTTTCCGGAAACAAAAAATGCACAATATAATACATAAAGTATTGCTGCGATGGGTACTAACAGTCCAATGGTAACCGAAGCATGGTCGGCAACAAGTCCCATCAAAGGGGGTAAGAATGCGCCTCCCACAATGGCCGTTACCATAAGGCCAGAAATCTCGTTGTTGCGCTCGGGCATCGCATCTATGGTAATGGAGAATATAAGTGGGAAAATATTTCCAAAACCCAAACCAGTGAAGAAAATGCCCAGAATAACCAGATTTTGCCATTCAGAAACCATAAAAAGCAACCCGATAACCGAAACGATGGCCGAAACCATAAGAAAACGCCTTGGTTGCATAAAGTTGAGAATCACAGAACCCAGAAACCTGCCTATGAGAATCGAGATGAAGAAAAAGGCATTTCCAATGAGTCCCCAAGTTTTGAGGTCAATTCCAAATTTCTCGCTTAATAAAATCGGTGTGCCAGAACTGATGGAAACTTCAGCGCCTACGTAAAGAAAAATTCCCAGCACCATCATACCAACAAATGGGTTGCGCATAAGGGATAAGGAACTTGAAAAACTTGCAGGTTCAACATTCCCTTCCTTTTTTTCGGTGATTCTGCTAAAACCAATAATTACCAGTGTAAGCAATAATATTGCACTGTAAATGGGGAAAAGGATTATCCAATCAAGCCCAAACCATTTGGCAGCTGCAAACGGAATAAGGGAGCCTGTAAGCGACCCGATGGCTTTTACAAATTGGCCGATAGTGAGGTTGCGGCTGTATTTTCCGGGAGCTGAAACGTCGCGCATAATTGGATTTCCTGCAACCTGTAGAATTGCAGCTCCAGCCCCAAGGAGCAGGATGGTAAGCAAAAACAATCCGTAGGTCGAAAGGCCAAATAAGGGAATTACCAGGCCCAGCAAAGCCAGACACAGACCCATCATCAGCACCATCTTTTTTCCTCTACGATCCTGAAAGATGCCCATTGGCACCGACAAAAGGCCGAACATAATAAAGCCCATAAAAGCAATGATCTGTGCCTCGAAATGCGAAAGTTGAAACTCATCTTTCGCTAATCCAACGAACGGGCCTACTGCATCGCCAAAACCCATACATAAAAATGCCAGGAAAATTGGAAAACTCTTATTCTTCGACATAATTGCAAGTTTTAATTATTTATTGCGAAGCCTATGTTCAAAAATTTATGATACAAAAATAATGAAATACTAAACCGATTTAGCTTTTATTTTAGAAAAATGCTCTAAAAAATTAAAAAAATGAAAGGCATAAAGTGCCGTTTTATAGGATATTTTCCTCCACTGGCAGGCCAAATTGTTCAATCATCCTAATATTCAGAGTTTCCAAAGAATCCAGAATGGGGTTATAGATTGCTGGAAGCACAGGTATCTGAACACCTTTAGATTCGATTTTACCACTTAGAATCAACTCAACTCCTAAGGCTGCAGGGAGGGCTACTGTACGGGCTACGGCGGTTTCAGTTACCTGGGAACCAAAATCAAGCATGGTGGATTTAATTACCTCCCTCGATCCGTCAGGATACGATGCCAAAAATACATGTTGCATTACCACCATGTCGCGTTCATCCAACCCAAATCCCATCTTTTCAATCATCAAATCGCTAATAACTTCGAACGGGGAGTCGGTTTCTCTTCCCATAGGAACTTGATCTAAAATCCCAAGCCATTCCAGGGCTCTAAGGGCAATAGAGTTAACCGGCAAACCCGTAAACTCTGCAACCTTTTCCTTGATACGCTCCGCGCTTTTTTCGCCAATCAACATGGCAACCATTTCAGCATAAGTTTTTCCGGTAAGGTTGTATTTGTCGTTGGAGATCAGCTTGAGTGCTTTTATTGCATCAAGGGATTCGCACCAACCTTCATATCGAAAAGTACCCCGAAACATGGTTTTGGTTTCCGGAATTCCATACAGGTCGATGTAGGGAAGGCTGTCGCGGTTTGGATAGACCTCCAGGTTGCCTACATTGGGAAAAAAGACCTGAATGGGTTTCTTGAAGAGGTCCTCAGTGGGTATTTGGTGGATTATTCCGTGCCTGAGGTATTTACCTTCATTGTTGGCGGCCATAACGACCCCTTTTGGGCTCCAGGAAAACTTATATTTAAATGGATTGTTGGCCGCTTCAGGAGCAGGAAGCGCACCGCAAATGCTGTAAAATTCCTCTACATTACCGCCTTTTCCATGAACTTTGTCAATTATGCGCATCGCGCTCATGTGGTCGATGCCCGGATCGAGACCTAATTCCTTCAAAATGATGATGCCTGCATCTTTGGCTTCCTGGTCGAGCGCCTTCATTTCGGGCTTTACATAAGAAGTAGTAACCAAATCTTTCCGGTTTTTTATGCAGTACTTTGCAACCAGAACGTGATGGACCCACGGCAGGAGACTAACTACAATGTCGTGTGAGGAAATCATTTCGTCAAGAACTTCGGTTTCTTCAACTGACCAGGCAATGGCTTTGGAATTCGGGTGCCCCTGAGTCATCTCTTCGGCTTTTGACAGGATCAGGCTTGCCACCGTAACAAAATATCCCTTATTGAGGAGATAGGTAATAATAGGTTTTGAAACCAATCCCGCACCGAGTATTAAAACTTTTTTCATCCGTATATATTTTAATAGGTCATCACCTTTGAAGTTCTACCGTTTTTTGGCAATAAGTCTGACAATCAACCTCAAGGCACATTTTAACATAGCGAAAAATATTTTAAAGGCAAGAGCTTATAACATTTCGAATCATTAAAAAACATGTGATAAGCCAAAAGAGTCAGATACAGGATTCCTGCTTTGCCCTAAAATTAGTGAAATTTAAATCGAAATTCAGTTGTCGGTATTAACGAATTTGTCGAGATACCGATAGGGGGGGGTTAGCTGCCCATTGTGCAGGATAAGGGCTTTCTTTATTGGAGCAGGTAAGCCAATTTCCTCATAGGGCAAGGTATAGTCAGCCTTGGCAATCGGTTCAATAAAGTCGCACAATACTCTGGAAAAATACTCCGAGCTATCCTTAGGCAGTTCACTGGGCAAAATATCAACGGCCATTACGAGCATACCTTCGCCCTTAAATCCCATGGAAGGTTTTTGAGTAAGTGGATTGTAAACAAACACTGGGTCGTCAATAGAGGTGCCCTTGTGTGTAAATTCAACCGACCCGTTTACATCGCACGAAATATCACCAATCACAACCAATTTTGGCCTCCCTTGCCTGAAGGCTTTTTCCATATATTTTTTTGTTACCAACTGCGGATACTTTGTGTCCCAGTAGATCCCGTTTACCATAACCGAGAGGTGGGGTAGGTACTTTTCAAAATTGCTTTCGTATCGCTCGGGATGGCTGTAATATTCGTCCAGGTCGAAAGGTTTACCATCAATTCGTTTTACAAGATCTTTTTCTTTAAAAGTAACCTTGTAAATCAAGTTGTTGGGCAGATTTTTAAATCTGCTGAGTTTTGGCAGTTCCTCCGGGTCAATTTCTATTCCGGGAAAAAGGTTGGCAATTTCTTTTGCACCCGCAGATACATTTCCGTAACCTGTAAAACCAATCGTGAGGGGCACTAAACCTTCTGGAAGTCCGTTTTCAAGAATTTTACGTGCTACTTCCGAGAGTTGTTTCCGGGCATCGGCCAGCGAAGCATAATGGTGGGCCTGTTTTATTTCCAGAAACGGATTTTCCTTGTAGCCATACTCACTCAAACGCACGCCAAGGCTCCAAAAAGTATTGATCATACCGGCCAGTCCGGCATAGTTTCCAAAATAAATCAACCTCTTGTTCTGGTCGTTGGTTACCCGTTCGTAATCAATCAGATTACATCTTAATTCCATCATCTTTTTCAACATAGGCATATTGTATGGCTGCCCTTTAATTACATGGCTGAAAAACACATAGGTTTTGTCGGGTTCAAGCGATGTTTCGGGAATTTCCTTTAATCCAAATACAACTTTGCATTCTGAGAGGTTATCTGCAATAACCGCACCCGCTTTTCGATACTCCTCATCAGAGAAAATCCTTTTTTTGGAGGACTGTACAACGATCCGGAAGTGGTGGGTTTTTATGAGCTGTTCGACAACTTTTGGAGATATTGCCGAACGCTTTTCCAATTCGTATTTGTCCTCTTCCCTTAATCCAATAGTCAGCATCATCTAGAAAAAATAAATTTCAGAATATTGTAATATCTGTGGCAAACATAGCAAAAAAAAATTCAGGTCATTTGAATTGCCTGAATTTATCTTAATAATTTACAACCTCAGAAATGCCTTGGTGGGCTTGTGTTTTGGTCTAACCAATCTTTTGGTCTTTTAATTAAAAATTCTAGGGGTATTTGGCAGTACCCTGTTGCGGTTAAATCCACCAATACTGGTTAGGATCATGATCTCGTGCGAACCTCCGCTAAAACGTCTGTTGACGCCTATGCTATAATCATAGGAGTATCCTATGCGGATTTGGGGTGTGATTGCAAAACCGACCATAGCCGAAACAGCATCTCCCAACCTGAACGATAATCCTCCCCAGAACCTTTCCTCGTAATAAGCCAAAAGATTCAAGTCGATTTGGGTGCTCCTGACATTACTTTTTACAATGACGTAAGGTTCCAGGTCGAGGTTATAGAGAACATCGCCGAAGCGATACAGGCCATAAAGATAGTAATGCCTGGGGGCATAGTCGATCCCGGCCCTTCGCAAGGATCGATGCAGGTTTGTTACGGCAAACCCCAATTCCATATTAGGATCCATAAATTGTAATCCAAAGGAGAAATCAGGTCTGAAAAAATTTTCCCTGGTGAAAATACCGGATGGGTCGTTGGGATCGTCATAAATGAGCCCTGTTCCGTCAATGGTGCGGTTAACTATACCGGCGCCCACCCCGAAAACCAGGTGCGAAAAAACACCAACCTGTACAGGGAATGCATAATTAACCCTTACCCTCAAAAAATTTTCAAAGCCCAGTTTGTCGTTTACAATATTCAAACCAATCCCTCCGTAGATATCATGCAGATAGGTGCTTATATTGAATGCCTGTGTAAGCGGCGCATTATCAAAACCAACCCATTGCTGACGAACTGCCAATGAAAAATCGAGTGTATTGGTCAACTGCATGGCGGCCGGATTGAAAATCCTTTCATTGAACATATACTGGCTGAAACTCGGGTCGTTCTGAGCTGAGGCTTTCAAACACCAAATGAATAAAACCAGTAAAAGCAATAATGTCTTCATCAGAGAATTAATTTTTATTTACGCTATTTGCCATCAACATATAGATCGGTTGTCTTAAAATTTGATTTTATGTTTTAACAAATCAATGAGCATCCTTTAATTATCTGGCAGTTTGCGCCTGTATGGCTTCGCCAAGTATTATCCTTTGGCCATCCCTGAAAGCTACCACAAATGCATCAAAACCAAGATTGCTTAATTGCCTTCTTGCTTCAAACGCTTGATTAATTGCCTGAAAGGTACCAACTGAATAGCGGTGAAAGCGGTCCATACTGTAATAGTAAATAATATCCACCTGAGGCATGGCTTCCATTATCCGTGCATAGAATCTCGGATTTACCGGGCTTCTGGTGGCGGCAAACTGTACCATAAACTCCACTCCTTGGGCATGATGCGCCTCCTTGTGTAGTGAGTTGAGGTATCTGAAGCTGTGCCTGGGAGCTTCGGCAAGAAACTGGTTAAACTCAGCAAGGTTAAATTGCTCAAATGTAGCTCGTCTGTTCAACCTGTGTTCTTCAGTGTTTCTGGCGTTTGGAAACAACATCAGCATTTTTCCGTGCCCAAACGGGTAGAGGCGGTTTTGTGGTAAGCCCTGACCTGTCAAATATTCGATTACGCTTTGGGCTCTTTTCTGTGAAAGATAGAAATTGAATAGATAGCCACTTACTTCATCGGTATGAGCGTGAACCACGAAACCGGTTCCTGTATTTGCTCTCATAATTCTGACAATACTATCTAATTGCGATTTCGCAAAGGTGGTTAGGTTATACCTGCCAAATTCAAAATGAATAGTTGGGAAACCTGCTGTTGCGCCTGTAATTGCCGGTCTTGTCGGAAAGTCTTGCCCCGGCCGTTGGTTCTGCGCTGCAGTGGCACCGACGATAGGCATTGTGTTCAGGTAAATATTTCTAACTATCTCAGGTGCCGCCAAAAATTGACTTGCAATAAGTTTTTCTCTAATGGTTAAAGTTTCCGAAAAGGGTGCATAGCCATCTTTAAGAACTTCAATCATATAATTAATGGTTGCCTGGAGCTGAGGAAACACAAAGTTTCCTTGTCTGTCCGTTGTAACCCTGTGAAAACGACTATCATCGCCATATATAATGACATCCACCCCGGGCAGAATTTCATTAGTGTCTTTGTCTCTTACAAGTCCTCTCAGATCAAATGCATTGTGGTTGATGGTAAAGGAGAAAATGTCGTCTTTGCCAACACCGCCTGGTCGGTTCGAAGCAAAGAATCCTGAAGTATAATCTCTGTTGATAATGAAACCAAAATCGTCGGCACTGCTGTTTATGGGAGCACCTATATTGATAGGTCTTGACAAACCCCTTTCGGGAGTAATTTCTGAATAGAAAATATCAAAACCACCAAAGCCAGGAAGTCCGAAGGATGAAAAATAGAGAATGTTGCCCGCAATAAAAGGATAGGAATCATTCAGGCTCGTATTAATCTCCCGTCCGAGGTTAACAGGAGATCCCCAAGGGCTATTTATGCCGGTTCGTTCCATTCTGTAAAGGTCGAAGCCGCCATGTCCCCCGGGCATGTCTGACGCAAAATACAGGATGAGTCCGTCTTCACTTATGGAAGGGTAACCTATATTAAAATCATTGCTGTTGAATGGAAAAATAACAGGTGTTTCCCATGAGGAAGTTGCGGCGATTAAGCGGGAGGTGTAGATATTGCAGGTTGCCCTGGTTCCATCGCGACCACCGCAATTCATAAAGAATCCGGTTTGGGTTTCATGGTGAAAAGTCATAAAACCCTCGTAAAAGACCGTGTTCACGTTTCCCTGAATTTGGCTCGGAGATGCCCATTGGTTGGCAACAGTGTCCTTGATGGCTTCATAAATACTTGAAAAACCAGTTCCTGTCCTGGCATCAAGCCTCCCGCCGGTTGGTTGGTATGTGGAGGAAAACAAAATATGGTTGTCTCTGAAAAATGCAACCCCCCATTCCTGGCCTGTAGTATTAATCGGTCGTTCGTTTTGTACTTCGAATAGCGTAACCCGATGATAATTATCCCGGCTAAATATTGCCGACTCCAGAAATTTTCTTCCAAATGGATCGCCAGGTCTTAAATTAAGGAAGCGATTTGCGTAATCGATAGCCATATCAAAGTCTTCCATTCCCAAACTCATTTCGCTCAAGTGTAAAAAGACTTCGGGCTTTTCAATACCTTCATTCAATGCGGTAGTGAACCATTTAAGTGCCTCTTCATAATTCAGCATCTGCTGATGGGTTTGCCCTATTCTAAATGATACTTCCCGCCTTACACTGGCCGAACGGTTTCGGCGTAAAACCTTTTCATACGCTTCCAGTGCATAAGTAAATTGCTCATTTCGAAAATATTCATCACCCGCTGTAAGCAATTTCAAGGTTCGCTGTGCCATGCCGGGTTGCGCCAAGAGCGCCAACATGCAAATTATTATAAAGGTTTTCATTTTCATGCTTATTGAATTATGCCTTTTAACCCCGAATCCCTAAATCTGATAGGATCCCTTTTTCAAATACCCAGTTACCCTTTTAATTTTTTGGTTAGTAATTTGGGTGAATTTCTGTTGGAGCGATATTTTACAATTTTGTAATTTGCCATTTGATTTTAACAAAGTTTAATCTCACCTTCAACTTCACACAAATCAATTCCTGTTTCTGATCACGGTTACCGAGCCTCTGAATGCACTTTCCTGGTCATTTACACCACCAGGTCGCCAGATATAATAGTACGTTCCCGGACTCACATTTCTGCCGTTATGGGTTCCGTCCCAGCCGGTTGTACCTTCATAAACCAAAAGTCCCCACCTGTTGAAAATGGTAAGGTGTACACCTTCTCCAAAAAGGTCATTTATTCCATCGCCATCAGGAGTAAACGCATTAGGTAAAGGGCTGATAGTCAAAATAACGGTATTTGAGATCACCAGGCATCCGAATGCTGTTGTTGCAACAACATATATTTCCTGACCGTTGGTCAAATCTTTGCTGCTGAATGAATTCAATGCTCCCGATTGAACCAGTACACCGTCAACAAAAAAGTCATAGTTGGCAAGATCAGAAGGGAAAGCAGAAAAAGTTACAATCTGCCCCGGATAAACCCTTCCAGGCGGATTAATTACCAAATCGACCAAAGGTTCAGGCAAAAATTGAATAGTAATGTTTTCAGTAGCTGAACACAAATTATTATCCGTAACCCTTACCTGATAGAAAGGAAGATATGGAGGTTGAGCAACGAAATTTTGACCGGTATAGATCAGATTGTTTAAATGATCGAACCATTGATATACAAAAGGACCTGCACCGCCTGTTACACCCACCTCACCGCCGAGATTAATCTGGCCAACAGCCTGGCAAACCAAGGGGTCAGATGCATCTAATACCAGATTGGATAGCGAAATTCGCACTGAATCCCGGGCAGTGCAGTTGAACTGATTTGTTACCACAAGATGATAAACAATCGGAGTGGTACCTGCAAAGGTAACAATGGGATTCGCAAGGGTGGAAATGAACCCGGGTGGGTTCGATGTCCACGAATAGGTATGATTTGCTGCGGTTGGTCCACCAATTGCAAGCGGTACAATTTGGGCTGCACTGCAAAATACAGTATCATTTGCTACGACTGCAACGGGTAAGGGATGTACGGTAATGGTAACCTGGCCGGTGGACTCACACCCGTAAGCGTTGAGAACCCTTACAAAATAGGTTGTGGTTATTGTAGGAGATACTGTGGGGTTTGCCAAGGTACTTAAGAAACCCGGAGGCGATGACCACCAGGTATAGGTCAATCCGGGCGGGTCAAGGGGATTGCCGATATTTATGCTTTGACCTGAGCAAATAGCGCTATTAGGAATTATTACAACGCTCGGATTTCCTTGAACAGTTACCCTAACGGCATCCATGTTGGTGCATCCGGTTGTAAGGTCAGTTACCGTTAGAAAATAATCTGTTGAAATCGAAGGGCTGACGGTTGGGTTCGCGATATTTGGATTGGATATCGACGGGTCGGGAGGAGCGCTTGTCCAGGCATATGATCTCAAAGGTCCTACTGCTCCGGGACCTATTATTGCGGATGTACCAATACATAGAACAATATCAGGACCTGCATCGGCCAATACAACAGGGTTTACAGTGATGGTAACCTGATCTGTGGCAATACACCCCTGACTGTCGGTAACCTGCAATGTAAATATTTGGGTCGTCGTTGCCACCAGGGTGGGGTTTGGCAGAGCAGGATTATTCAATCCAGTCGAAGGTGTCCACAAGTAAGTATATCCTACCCCGGAACCACCCGATGCTGCCGGTGTTCCTCCCAATACCACTGTTTGACCGTTGCAAACAGTCCTGTCGGGCCCGGCATTGGCATTAAGTGCTGACGATACAGTAATTGTGGTGGTTGACAAGTCAGTACAACCGTTGGCATCGGTAACCGTTACGGTGTAAGTGGTAGTGACAGAGGGGCGAGCTATGGGATTTGCAACAGCAGGGTTGTTAAGACCTGTAGCCGGGCTCCAGGAATAGACAAACGGGCCGGTTCCTCCCGTAACAACTGCCTGTAATTGCACTTCGCCGTTATTTAGTGGGTTGCAAATTACCGGATTCGATGGATTAATAGCCACATCAATTGCAGGACGAACCGTAATGGTAACCTGTCCTGTTTGAACACACCCTTCGCTATCAGTAACAGTAAGGGTGTAAGTGGTAGTCTGATTTGGAGCCACTAACGGGTTTGGGTTGGTGGCCTGGCCGACCAATGAAGGGTCGGTAGGAGCTGAGGTCCATAAATATGTAAAAACGCCCGATCCACCTGAGGCAGGTGGGCTTGCGCCAATAATTTGGCTGCCTCCATTAAGGGGATGACAAATGTTGGCATTGGCACCCGGAAAGGCATTTACCGGATTAGACACCGTAATGGTAATACTTGCAAAATATTGAATTCCCGGAGCGGCAACATCTTCTACTATCAGATTATAGGTTGTGGTAACCAATGGACTCACCCTTGGATTGGCAATATTGGTTTGCCCTACAAGGCTGAGATCAGCCGGAACGGAACTCCATAAATATGTGAAGGCACCTGATCCGCCGGCTACCACGGTGCTTATTTGGGTAAAATCCGAGCCCGGTACTCTGTTGGCCGGGTAGCATATCCTGCCTGTTCCCCCGGTCACGGTAATAATGACTGGAGGTGGTTGCCGGATTTCGAAAGTGGCAACTGCACTACAGCCATTTGCGTCAGTAACCGTAACCGTGTAAAATCCTGCCGGGAGATTGGTAAGGGTTGGGCCCGTAGGACCATGTGACCATACGTATAGATAGGGTGCAGTTCCATTGACCGCTGCTACAGTAATCTGGCCGGTGCTCATTCCAAAAGTTACAACATGAACGAGTGTCGTTGCATTAATAACTATTGGGATTGGGTCAGAAAGTGTAACCGAAGCAGTAACATTACACCCGTTGTTATCTGTAACCACAACCAGATGGGTTCCTGCAGGCAGGCCTGTAGCTGTGGCAGAAGTTTGTCCGTTGCCCCATAAAAATGAATATGGTGGCGTGCCGCCCGAAGCAATAACCGTTGCGCTTCCCGTGGAACTTCCAACACAAATTGGGTTGATCAGATTGATAAAATTCGCTGAAAGCGGAATAGGATCGGTGAGTGTAATACTGGCAGTGCTACGGCAACCGGCAGCATCTGTTACGGTTACGGTGTAAGCGCCGGCAATAAGATTTAAAATACTTGGCGTTGTAGCGCCTGTGTTCCATGATATGGAGTAAGGGGGAAATCCTCCCGAAATGAGCACGGTGGCCTCGCCATCGTTAAAACCGTTGCAGCTTATGGGTGATGAAACAATTTGAAGTATCGGAGGATCCTCTACCTGTACCGTTACTGATGCACAGGCCGACTGACCACAAGTACCCGATTCCCACGAAGCGTAATAGGTCGTTGTTGAAACAGGAAAAGGGATAACCAGATTATTTCCGGACCCTATCAATACTCCTCCGCAGCTACCGGAATACCATCTCAAGACCTGCCCGCTGCCACCTGTTGCTGTAAGCGTAAGATTACCTGTTGCCCCTGTACAGATTTGTGTTCTGCTCGCCGATGCCGTAGTGGGTGGAGTAGGTGTTGCATCTACATCCACTTGAACTGAAGCCGTGCCCTGGCAATTGTTGCCATCGGTTACTACTAATATATAATTTCCGGCCATAGCCGGGGTAATGCCAGGAATCAAAGGGTTCTGGGCGGTGGAGGTAAACATTGGGTTGGCTGGGCTACTCCAGGAATATGTAGTCATTCCGGGCGGCCCACCATAAAGTTCCAGAGTGCTGCCTTGGCAAAGTGGCGCATTAGAACTGGCTGTTGCGATAGGAAGATCATGAACAGTAACTGATATCCCGTTTGATAAACTGCTGCAGCCTGTGCCGGAAGTTACCCTTATGCGGTATATTCCGCTTTGTGATGCGCTAAAGGTTGGTTGATTGGTTCCAGGGATATCCACCATATTCCATCTCCATTGAAAAGTCAAACCGGTGGTTATACTGGATGACAATAATACGGAGCCTCCCATACAAAACGCCGTTGGCCCACCGGCACTTATGGTAACCACAGGTGTTTCCAGTAATGTGATTGTTATGGAAGCGGTCCCGCTGGCGCCCTCATCATCGTAAACAGTTACCCCAATTACGTAATTTCCAGGCACCGCCGACATGCTGTTGTTGAATATAGCATAATCGCCAACTGGAATAATGGATCCGGGTGGCCCGCTCCAAACAAAGTTTACAAAATTCATACTGCCGCCTGTGGCAACCGCTGAAAGTATAAAGGTTGAAGTGCCTTGGCAGACATCCCTGCTTCCATCGGGGGTTTGAATTACTACTGAAATGGAATTCGCCCCTGCGATTCCAATATTAATAAGAAAACCGACCAGCAACAGCCGGAATACAATTCCAAGTCTCAGCAGTCGTGTTCGCATTGTAATTATACTTGGCATAGTTTTCTTTTAAGAATAACAACTTATTCGGTTACCAAAACTTCTCCTACAGCCAAGCACCCCTGCGGACAGGTTACCCGAACACGGTACTTGCCAGGGCTTTTAACATGGAGTACCGGCCTGGTAGCTCCCTTCAATTCATCCCCATTTAAAAACCATTGAACCAAATAATCCTCTGAAATATTAATGGCAAGCCTTGGCCTGGAGCGGTTTCGAAGAATATTGCGCAAAAAGGGATAGGTTTTTACTATTTGAATTTCGGGCAACGGAAGCACTTTTACAACAACCTCACATGTCGATTCAAAACCATCTTCATTTTGCATTCGAAAAGAAACCGGAAAGGTTCCCGGCACACTCGTGTCGAAACGAAAAAACGGGAGGTTTCTACCGTCAAGATCCTGGCCTCCAATAGACCAGGTCCTTGATACAGGCCGTCCAAAGGAAACATCTTCTTCGGCAATTAATACCAGGGTCTGTCCTTGACAAACCACATTGGTTCCGCCTGTAAGAGTTATTCGGCAATATGATATTTCCTGGGAACGGGCATTCCCAATTCCAATCAGAAAGATTAAAACTCCCAATGTTGAATAGAAATAACTCATTGATTGACCGATTATTTTTAGTTTTTACGAATTTCCTGTGCTTTGGTTATGGTATAACGTAAAAAAACATAAAAATTGATAAAAAGAAGTACAAATACGATAAATTTTTCTTTGTAAAATGTAAATTGAACGAAAAACAAATTTTGAATTTATCTGGAATTTCAAAATTGATTGATTAGTTGTTTCAATTACTCAATTCTACTTGAAGCAAAGCACATTTGTTTAGGCCTCAATTCAGATATGTTGCGGATTTTTTGCTAAAAAACCAAGGCTGTTTTGTTCAATTCTCTCGCTAAGATTGGCCTCAGTACTCATGTCGAACCGTGTACCTGTAAACCTTTCATACAATTCGATATATCGGCCGGAAATCTGCCCGATTACTTCCCCTGTCATCTCGGGAATTCTTTGGCCATCCAAACCGGAAAAGTTGTTTTCCATCAGCCATTTTCTTACAAATTCCTTCGAGAGCTGTTTTTGAGGTAAGCCTTGCTCCTGAAGGCTTTGATAGCCGTCGGATATAAAAAAACGCGATGAATCGGGCGTATGTACCTCGTCGATCAGAAAAATTTCTTCTCCCCTTTTACCAAACTCATATTTTGTATCTACCAGAATAAGCCCCATTTGCCTGGCAATTTCGCTTCCCCGGGCAAACAGTTTCAGGCTGTAATCTTCTATGGCTTCATAATCCCTTTTACCCATGAGTCCGGTTGAAATTATTTCGGAGGGCGAAATATCCAGATCGTGTCCTTTCGAAGCTTTGGATGTTGGAGTAATAATGGGCAGGGGCAAGGGATCATTTTCACGGAGACCCTCAGGCATTCGTTCGCCGCAAAGAATACGCCGTCCGGCTTTATATTCGCGCCATGCATGCCCAGCCAGATAACCTCTTACCACCATCTCAACTTTAAGTGGCTTACATAGAATTCCCGCCGTGACCATGGGATCAGGTACTGCCAGTTTCCAGTTTTGAACAATATCGGAGGTTTCATCCAGAAACCTTGATGACAGTTGATTCAATACCTGACCTTTAAAGGGTATTCCTTTGGGCAACACCACATCGAAGGCTGAAATGCGGTCGGTGGCAACCATAATCAGCATGCGGTTATCTATGAAATAAAGGTCGCGGACCTTGCCCCGGTAAAAACCGGTCTGACCGGGAAACCTGAAATCTGTCTGGGTTATTACCGCCCTGTTTGCGAGCATACGCCGAAATTTACTATTGAAAAGTTTTCCTATTTATGGTTATTTCCCTGCACCTGATTTTTCGTAGGCACCAATGATTTTGGTTACCAGGGGATGCCGCACTACATCCCGCTCATTTAAAAAAATAAATTCGATTCCCGGTACTTTGTTGAGGATCTTGGTAGCTGAGATAAGTCCAGACACCTGGTTGCGGGGAAGGTCGATCTGGGTAATATCGCCGGTAATGATAAACTTGGCCGAACGCCCCATTCTTGTAAGAAACATTTTCAATTGATTCTCGGTGGCATTTTGCGCTTCATCCAGAATGGCAAAAGCATTATCGAGCGTTCGCCCGCGCATAAATGCCAAAGGGGCTATTTCGATTGTACCGTCCTCAAGGTATGCTGCCAGCTTTACAGGTGGTATCATGTCGCGTAAAGCGTCATAAAGCGGTTGAAGATATGGGTCTAATTTATCTTTTAGATCGCCAGGCAAAAATCCCAGATTTTCTCCGGCCTCAACGGCAGGTCTGGCTAAAATAATGCGCTTTACCTCTTTGTTTTTAAGCGCTTTCACTGCCAAAGCCACTGCGGTGTATGTTTTGCCAGTTCCTGCCGGCCCGATGGCAAACAGCATGTCGTGATGCCTGAAACTTTCTACCATACGTTTCTGGTTGGGGGTTCGGGCTTTGATCATCATGCCGTTCTTTCCGTACAGAATCAGCTCTTCCTCATCGTCCTTGAGTCCGTTTGTAATGTTATCAGGGTGTTTTCCCATGGCCATTACCTCCAAAATATTTTCCTCGGTAAGCTTGCCCTGACGCTCAAAAATGGAAAGCATGACCGCGAACTTTTCTTCAAAAAGCCTTAATTCATCATGTTCCCCAAGCAAAATGATATCGTCTCCGCGGGCTATGATTTTTAACTTTGGGTACAGATTGCGAAGAATTAGGAGTTTTTCCTCTCTAAGCCCTAAAATTTCTGGAGGGTGGATGCCTTCAAGTTTTATTGTTTTTTCTCCCATAAAAGGATTGTTGGTCTTGTAGCAGATTATCCGTTGAAAATGCGCTGATGGTATTATCAGCCTATCATTATTTAGTATTTTTGACAATGCAAAATAACGATAAATTTAAGAACTAAAGTGGCGCTTGTATTTATTTTGCCTGCATTTTAACCCAATGTTTTGATACTATAATTAAAACGCATGACCATTGTTTCACTTACCAGTGATTGGGGCCCTGAAAGCCATTACACTGCTACCCTCAAAGGACTTTTGCACAAGTTGATCCCAGGAGTTAGTCTGGTTGATGTTACACATCAAATTCCTTCTTTCAACCTTTTGGATACCAGTTTTGTACTTCGAAACGCTTTTCAATGGTTTCCCGAAGGAACAATACATATAGTTTGTGTTAATACCGAAGCCACTGACAAAATTCCTCATGTTGCTTTAAAGTGCCAGGGTCATTATTTCGTTGGAGCTGATAATGGAATTTTTTCTCTGCTGTTCGATACCAATCCCGATGAAGCCGTAATTCTTGAAACCAAGGATGGTGATTTGCCAAAGCCAACCACCTCAAGGGAAGTGTTTGCAAGGGCGGCAGCAGACATTGCAAAAGGTAAGAAACTCAGTGAAATAGGGAGTAAACTTTCTGGCTTGAACCAGCGGTTGTTGTTCAAACCGGTTGTAAACCCGAACCAGATTATCGGAAAAGTTATTTATGTTGATAATTACGAGAATGCTTATGTAAATATCGATCAGGCTACTTTCGAAGGGGTTTCGGCCGGACGTCCATTTTTCATCAACCTTGGCCTGTACAACGATGGAATCGACAAATTGTCTGCAACCTATAGCGATGTAGTCGAAGGCGAAAAACTTGCACGTTTCGGGCCAACCGGATATCTCGAGATCGCAATCAACAGGGGAAAAGCCTCAAGCCTCCTTGGACTTAGGCTAAATGAAAAGGTATCTATTGAATTTACAGACCAAACCTAGGAACTATGCTGGCACTTTTTAAAAAGGAAATCAACAACTTTTTTAACAGCCTCATTGGCTATATCGTAATCGTAGTCTTTTTGGTAATAATCAGCCTCTTTTTGTGGGTTTTCCCGGGCAATTTCAATTTGTTGAATGCTGGATTTGCAAGTCTGGATGGCCTGTTTGTTATTGGACCATTCGTGTTCTTGTTTCTCATCCCGGCCATTACCATGCGATTTTTTGCTGACGAAATACGTTCAAAAACCATAGAAATATTGCTTACAAAACCCATTACCGATCTTGAGATCATCCTCTCAAAGTTCCTGGCCGGTTTTACTTTGGTTGTGCTGGCACTTATTCCCACCCTTACCTTTGTAGTTACCGTTTACCATTTCGGATTGCCTCCCGGCAACCTCGACATGGGCGGGGTTTGGGGGTCATACCTGGGGTTGCTGCTTTTGGGGGCTTCCTTTGTTTCGATTGGACTGTTTGCTTCCTCCCTTACCGAAAATCAAGTGGTTTCTTTTATTATAGCCGTTTTCCTTTGTGGATTCATTTATATTGGATTTGAACTTATATACACTGTCGGAATTTTTGGCGGTACCGACCTTTTCGTTCGAAACCTGGGCATATATGCTCACTACATATCAATGAGCAGGGGGGTAGTAGATACACGGGATCTGATTTATTTTATCAGCCTTATCGTATTATTTGTATTTCTTACCAAAATAAGACTGCAGAGCCGCAATTGGTAATCGAAAATTTAGACACTAACCTGGAGAACTTCAAAAATGGCCATTTTTTTCAAATACGGTAAACATACTTTTAGAGATAGCACCGGCCGGCGGACTATCAGGCAGCAAAATTTCCTGCAACTGATGGTTTGCCTTGCATTGTTGGTCGCAGTGAATATTGTTGGCAGCCTGAAATTTGCCAGGCTCGACCTTACCTCTGAGAAGCGCTATACCCTTGCGCCGGGCACCCGTACCATGCTCCGGCAACTCGATGATATTGTGTATTTCAGGGTTTATCTCGAAGGCGATTTTCCTGCAGGATTTCAGAAACTTCGCAACCAAACCCGCGAAATGTTAGGAGAATTCAGGGCTTTCTCAGGAAATATTCAGTATGAATTTATAAACCCTTTGCAGGCACCTGAGCGCGATGGAATTATCAATATGCTCATTGAAAAAGGATTGGAACCTACTCAGGTGCAGGTTAGGGAACATGATGCTACATCCCAGCAAATCATTTTTCCGGGTGCATTGGTAAGCTATCGCGGAAGGGAAATTTCTTTGCAACTGCTCGTAGATCAATTGGGAAAATCGCCCGAAGAGATCCTCAACTATTCGGCCCAAGCCCTGGAATATAATCTGGCAAATGCCATCAGGCGCCTTACCATAACCGAAAAGCCCGGTATTGGCTTCATAGAAGGACAAGGTGAGCTTACCGGTGCATTGGTGGCCGACGTAAAGAGAAGGTTGAGCGAGTTCTATCGCGTGGAAAGGCTTAGAATTGATAATAACCTGGCTCAAGTATTACAGTTCGAAACGCTAATAGTTGCAAAACCTATAAATCCTTTCACTGAAGAGCAGAAATTTGTTTTGGATCAATTCATCATGCAGGGAGGAACCATGCTTTGGCTGGTTGATCCTGTTTTTGCAAGCATGGACAGTCTCCGGCCACCAAGTTTTGAGAGTATAGGAATGGGATGGCCTGTGAATATCGATGATATGCTTTTCAGGTATGGGGTTAGGCTGAATGCCAACCTCCTCCAAGACCTCAATGCAGCACCCATCCCTGTTACGACAGGAATGATCGGAAACCAACCGCAAATCAATCTGCTGCCCTGGTACTTTTTTCCATTGCTCAATCCGGCCAACAACCATAAGATCGTAAACAACCTGAACCTGATACGGTCAGAATTTGTTAGCAGTATCGATACCGTATTTGCACCCAATGTTCACAAAACCATTTTGCTGCAATCCTCACCATATACCCGAAATGTAATCACCCCAGCGACAATATCTCTGAATCTTCTCCGCCACCAACCCGATGAACGGCAGTTCTCAGCTGGACCGCAAAACGTAGCTGTATTGCTTGAGGGAAGTTTTGAGTCGATTTTTAGAAACAGGCTGGCGCCCGGTATCGGAATGCCTGCAGGTTTTCAACGCAGGGACCAGAGTGTTCCTACTGCAATGATCGTAGTGGCCGATGGCGATGTAATTAAAAACCAACTTGGTCGAGATGGCCAACCTCTGCCGCTCGGATACGACCGCTTTTCCGGCCAGACATTCGGAAATAGCGACTTTATTTTGAATGCCATCGACTTCCTTGCCGACGATTCAGGCATTCTCGAAGCGCGGGCAAGAGAAATGAGGCTGAGGATGCTCGACAGGTCGCGCGTCAACCGCAACCGAACTCCAATCCAGGTGGCCAATGTTCTGGTGCCGGTCATTTTGGTGGTATCTTTTGGTTTTGCAAGGTTTGTATGGCGTAAACAAAGGTTTGCTAAAAAGAATGTTAAGCAGGTAAAGCCTCCTGTACAATAGTAAAAACATTGAAACAAATGGCATGTAGGATTGGGTGAACCACGGCAATCTTTTTAACATTGGTGGCAAAGCCTGTCTCATGACCTTAATTTTGAAGGACAAATGAATTGAACATCTCGACTCGTTCTCAATTGTATCTATAAGAGCGTGCCAAAATATGACATCATGAAAACAAAAAATACCACGTATTTAATCATTTTGCTTGTTCTAATGGCCGGCATTGCTTTACTGTTGTTTTTATTTGGAGGACAGGGCTCGATGCACGACCGGCATCGGGGTTTCAGAATTGATGAAACCGACCAGATTGTACGAATTGAAATTACTGCCGGCGAAAATCAGTCGATCAGACTGGAGAAGGATAGAATGGGCACATGGCGTTTCAACCAGATTTATGGAGCAAATGAATCGGCTATTCGCGAATTGCTCGGAACCATGCGTCAGTTAAACGTTCGGAGACCGGTGGCGCTTGCAGATCAGGATACGGTAAATAGTTTGCTCGACAAGGAAGGGGTTCAGGTGTTGGTAACTGCCCGCTTGCATCTAGTAAGACTGCCTGGCGGAATCAGGCTGCTGCCTTTTTCGAGGCAGGTAAGACATTATGTTGTTGGGCCCGAAACCCGGGAAGGCGACGGCACCTACATGCGCTTATCAGGTTCACAAATTCCATTTGTTCTACATATACCAGGTGTGGAAAGCAACCTGTCAGAAATTTTTGGTCTTAATTTGAGTGTCTGGCGCGACCCCGTGGTTATTGACCTTAGCCCGGATCAAATTGCCCGCATTGAAGTAAAATACAACCAGCAGCCGGAGGAATCGTTTGTGATTGATGTCAGCGAAAACCATCCTTTGTTGCTGCAAAACCAGGTTGTGGTTGATTCAGCCCATATTCATTGGGATAGGGTGGGGAGATTCCTGAAGTCTTTTACCGGGTTGTATTACGACAGGTTGTTGACCCCTCCCGCCGACTCACTTCTTCAGCATGAATTAATTGAACCTGATTTTTTTGAAATCACCGTAGTTGATCACGAAGGCAACAAGGTCAATCTTGTTTTTTATCGCCGAAAGGCAGATGAAGAAACTCTGAAGTTGATGGCTCCGGGTACTATAGCAGACCCTAATTTGTTTTTCATGCAGGTGAACGGGGGAGAATTTACCATTGGTAAGTATTTTGTTTTCAATAGGGTCATGCGGCCACTTTCGTTTTTTCTTCATGATACAGGCTCCAGGTGAGAAATCTGAACCATCAAAAAAAACATCTTGCTAAGGGTCTATTTTTAATAAAAAACTATCTTTGCTTGAATCAATTTAAATCAGGTACGTATGAAATTTATTGTGTCCAGTTCGTTGTTGCTGAAGCAATTACAAGCCATTAGCGGAGTTTTGAGTTCCAACAACAGCCTCCCGATCTTAGACAACTTTCTGTTTGAGTTGGCCGACAGTGAAATAAAAATTACCGCCTCCGATCTGGAAACCACCATGATCGCCCGTATCAGCGTTGATATGGCCGAGGGTGAAGGCAGTGTTGCCATTCCGGCAAAAATTTTAGTCGAAACCCTCAAAACATTTACCGATATTCCGGTTACACTCGATATCGACGAGACACACTTCGGAGTGTCGCTTACTGCAGGTGATGGAAAATATAAATTATCCGGATTTAATGGTTTGGAATATCCAAAAATTCCGAAGATCGACGCCATTGCAAGTTTAAGTGTTGAGTCTGATGTACTTTACCAGGCAATAAACAAAACCCTTTTTGCCACCAGCAACGATGACCTGCGTCCTGTTATGGCGGGTGTTTTCTTTGAAATCGGCGACGAAGGGGTAACTTTTGTTGCTACCGATGCCCACAAACTGGTGCGTTACCGTAGGAACGATGTTATAAGCAAGGAATCGGCCAGTTTCATACTTCCAAAAAAACCGCTAAATCAGCTGAAGCATATTCTTACACACGACAACGACACGGTGAAAGTGGAGTACGCATCGACCAATGCCCGGTTTTCATTCAAAAACGTCGTATTGATCTGCAGGCTCATAGAGGGAAAATATCCGAACTATTCGGCAGTTATTCCGGCCAGCAACCCAAATAAAATGACCGTTGACCGCATCCCATTCCTGAACAGCATCAGGAGGGTTTCTATTTTCTCGAATAAAACAACGTATCAGGTTAAATTGCGTATCGTAGGATCAGAACTCACCCTATCGGCCGAAGACCTCGATTTCAGCAACGAAGCACGCGAAAGGATTGCATGCAGCTTCGAAGGCAGCGACATTGAAATAGGCTTCAACAGCCGTTTCCTTGTCGAAATGTTGCAAAACATCGATACAGAGCAAGTCTGCGTGAATATGTCGGAACCCAACCGCGCAGGCTTGGTGCTTCCGGTCGATAATCCCAACAAAGCAGAGGACATCCTCATGCTCATCATGCCGGTTATGCTCAGCAGCTAACGTTTTAAATTGAAGGTAAATATTATGCCGCCAGGGAGTGTTTCCTGGCGGTTTTTTTATATTCGCTCAATGCAGCGAAAATATTTCCGGAATGCTTACATTTCAGATATCTGGAACAACTATGTTTGAAGGAAAGGCCTGGTTCTGTTTCATTTTTAAAATTCCCAGAAGAATTTCCGCCCCACCCCCGATTCAATAGCTCCCAACCCCGAAGGGGTTAAAGCCTGCCTGACGGCAGTCAGGGTTTGTAAAAACCTTAGACCCTTTCAGGGTCAAAGCCCTATCAGGGCGGAATTTAAAATCTAACTGGCGATTGCTTTTCTTCCGGCATTGAAAAATTCATGGTAACAAGACCATAGCCCACGGTTTAAACCGTGGGCTATGTGTGTGAACCCGCAACCACCAACTGCCTGGGCGGAATTTATGATTCCGCACAACAAAACATTGATAAGAGGCTGTCTCAAAAGTAGTACGGTTGTCATTCTGAGCGAAGCGAAGAATCTGAATAACAATGCCTTGAGATTTTTCACTTCGTTCAAAATGACAGAAAAATAGACTTTTGGGACAACCCCGCTATAGAAGCCTAAACCTAAGGGCTTTAGCCCTGCCATTCAAAGCGGAATTGCAAATTCCGCCTAACAAAGGCGAAGACGAAGTGCAGCTTCTTATTTTCGTTCGGCGGCATTTCGACAGGCTCAATGTCCGCCGTGGAGACGCAATGCCAGTTCGGGCACTGAGCGGAGTCGAAGTGGCCGATATACACCACCCAACATTGTTTTTTCCACAACTATTGCATTTTCAACAAATTATTGATATATTTACACCAAAGATTGATTTTGTTCTTTATAATCATCAGATATCAAAACCAAATCCAACCCAAAACCATGAAGAAACTCTACTTTGTTCTGTTGCTTGCACTCCTGGTTGGAGCGCACAACGCTGCTTTTGCGGCATCGCCCATTTGGAATGGCACTGTGAATACAGTTTGGTACACCGGCGCTCCTGCTGGTACAACGGTGTTTAATATATCCACCGCGGAGCAACTTGCCGGCTTGGCACAGTTGGTAAACGATGGTAATCGTTTTACGGGCAGAATCATCCGGCTCACTCAAAACATTGTTTTAAACGACATCGCCAATTGGCACAACTGGGGCACAACCCCACCTACAAGGCATTGGACACCGATTGGAAGATTTTTTATTACATTCCCTGGTGTCCGAAATTACCGCCCTTTTGAAGGCACATTTGATGGTCAGGGGTTTAGTGTTATTGGAGTTTATATTAACTCCACCTATCGTGATCGAGGATTGTTTGGGTTTGCGGAGAATGGCATAATCAGAAATGTTGGCGTAACGCACTCTTTCATAAGAGGGGGTGGGGCAACAGGTGGCTTGGTTGGATGGGGATTGGGAGTTACTGTTGAGAATAGTTTCAATAGCGGTACGGTGCAAGGAACCGGATATGGTGTTGGCGGTTTGGTGGGAGTTGGCGATAGGGGGTTCGTGCTGCAACGCAGTTTCAACACCGGTGCGGTGAGCGGAGCGACTGATGTTGGGGGCTTGGTTGGAGTACTGCGAGGCAACAACAGCAGAGTAGCCAACAGTTTCAACACCGGTGCGGTGAGCGGAACCGACATGGTCGGCGGGCTGGTTGGATTAGGACACGATAACTTCTCTGTAACCAACAGTTACAATACCGGTGCGGTGACCAGGATTAGTGGGACTAGTGAGAGAATCGGAAGTTTGGTGGGAGAGACCAGGCTACCGGGCACGGTAACCACCAGTTTCTTCCTTGCAGGAACAGCCGCGCGAGGAATAGGCTTAGGTGCAGCAGCCGGAACATCACAAACCCTGGTGCAATTCCGCAGTGGAGAAGTAGCCCATTTGCTGCAAGGCACTCAACCAACGCTTATCTGGGGGCATACGGTTTTGGGTGGCACGGAACTCCCGCTACTGAGGCATTTTACACCAACTGCCCGGCAGGTGCGGCGGGTTTCTTTTGCAAGCACTACACCGGCACATAATAGCATCGGGTTTTTCCTGAATGGAAATCCTGTTGTTTTTCCCGCTCTTGTCCGGCCGGGATTCGGGGTGGAGTGGAGAGATGCCGCCAATAATGTGTTTACCGCAGCATCTCTTGTTACTGCTGATTTAACGCTAACGGCTCATTGGATAGACCAGATCACATTCAATAGCAATGGCGGTACCCCGGTAGCCCCCATAACACAGAATTTTGGCACGGCGATTACCGCACCTGCCCCTCCAACACGAGCAGGGTTTATTTTTGCAGGATGGAGCCCGGCATTTCCTGCCACCATGCCTGCGGGTGGCGCAATCCTGACCGCGCAATGGGCTAATATAGATTGGTTCTCCGATGCTCCTGCGGGTACAACGGTGTTCGATATATACACAGCCGAACAGTTGGTAGGCTTAAGGCACTTAGTAAATACCGGCGAGCAAAATTTTTCGGGCATGACTGTACGGCTTATGAATAATATCGTTTTGAACGACATCGCCAACTGGCAGAACTGGAGCGGAACCGTGCAACCTACAAATCATTGGACACCCATTGGAACAGTAATTACCGGAACACCAAATATTGAACGCCCTTTTAGAGGCACATTCGATGGGCAGGGGTTCGAGGTGCAAGGGGTTTATATCTACCAACCTGCTTTGGACATTCAAGGCTTGTTTGGGTTTATATCTAATGCAACGATACAAACTACTGGCGTGGTGAGCTCCTTCGTAAGGGGTCGGTATCAGGTCGGCGGGATCGTGGGATGGAGTAATGGCACGATAACCAACAGTTTCAATACAGGGACGGTGAGGGGGAACACTCAGGTCGGCGGGATCGTGGGATGGAGTGATGGTTCAATAACCGGCAGCCACAATACCGGGGCGGTGAGTGGGACAGGGGAGAATGGAACCACCGGCGGGATCGTGGGAAGGAATAATGGTTCAATAACCAACAGCTACAGTACCGGGCAGGTGACCGGGACAGGTAGGAATGGAAACACCGGCGGCATCGTGGGAGTGAATATTGGTTCAATAACCAACAGCTACAGTACCGGGTGGGTGAGCATGGAGAATGCACCATATGGAAACACCGGCGGGCTTGCGGGAATTAACCACGGCACGATAAACGGTGGCTTTTTCAATGGGAGAGTATTGGGGCTGAGAAAGCCATTAGAGATCCACGGTACCGGCGGGATCGCGGGATATAATTCCCTCACGGGCACGATAACCAACAGTTCTACGGGTGAACATAATGTTTTTTCGGCGAATCATGTTGTGCTGGGAGGGAATAATGTGGGCGGGATCGTGGGTCTCAATGAAGGTACAATAGCCAACAGCTCCAACAATCTCCAAGTAGAGTCTATTACCGAGGGCAGAAGTGTCGGCGGGATCGTGGGAATGAATATAAATCCTGGTAGCATAACCAACAGCTACAATACCGCGGGGGCAATAGCGGCGTACAGGGTCGGCCAGATCGTGGGGGCGAATATTGGTTCAATAACCAACAGCTACAGTACCGGGTGGGCGCTCGCCAATACTGGTACTTACGGGCTGGAGGGAGAGCAGATGCGCGGCAGCATAACCAATAGTTTCTTCCTTGCCGGATCAGCCACGCGAGGAGTAGGTGGAACACCAAAAACCCCAGAGCAATTCCGCAGTGGAGAAGTAGCCCACTTGTTGCAAGGGGCACAAGCAGACCCAATTTGGGGGCATACGGTTTTGGGTGGCACAGAACTTCCACGGCTTTTGCATTTTACACCCGCCGCCTTGCAAGTGCGTAGGGTTGATTTTACAAGCGATAATCCGGTGCATAACAGCTTCAGGTTTTTCTTAAGGGGAGATAATTTGATTTTTCCCGTACTTGACAGACCGGGATTCAGGGCAGTGTGGAGGAATGCCTATAACATTGAGTTTACAGCCGCCTCGCCGGTTATGGCCGATTTAGCCTTAACCGCGCATTGGGTACACGATGTTACCTCGATAGAGCCTGGAATTAGGGAAGAAGGCTTTGGTGTTGCACTATTCCCCAACCCTGTGCGCCACAACCTGGTTGTAAGAATTACCGGGGCAGGTGAGCATGTGGGTCGCCAGGCAACACTTGTTGTTTATGACCTGAAGGGAAGAAAATTCCTCTCCGAAACCATCATGATACATGGCGCTCACCAGGAAAGAACTTTAGATGTTTCGCAGCTTCCGGCCGGAGCCGCCATACTGGTACTCGATATCGAAGGCGTTGGCATTAAGCGCGCAGTGTTTTTAAAATCCGAACGATAAAAGCTACCACCGTAGGGACAGGTCGCGACCTGTCCCTACGGTTTTTAGGGTAATTTCTGCTTTTACTGTTGCCTGAGCTTGTCGAATGCAACAGCACTACAAAGTGTTTGGTAATCCCAACATGGCATGCATAACCCCGACCTTTAGGTCGGGGGCTATAGAAGCCTAAACCTAAGGGCTTTAGCCCTGCCATTCAAGGCGGAATTGCAAATTCCGCCCAGCGAAGGCAAAGCCCAATCTCCGGCTGGCCAGTATTGTCTGAGAGCCGGCAAATACCCTTCCGGCAGAATCTTCTCCCTGCCATTGTCTTGGCTCGCATTTTGTATTATATTCGCTCCATGCAGCGAATTTATTTCCGGGAGGCCGTAATGATAAGAGCAATATTATTATTAATTTTTGTTACAATTCAGACAGTTGTTTTATGTCAGAATACTCCGATAAATGATTCCCTGAGATTAGGAACCATGCTTGAAAATTCACCAATTTACAAAGGAGGGTATTCTAATCTGATCAGGTTTATTGAAGAAAATTTTTTATATCCGGAATCGGCAAAAATTGATTCTATCGAAGGAGTGGTATATGTTTCTTTTAAAATTGAAACGGATGGTTCAACATCTGAACATAAAATAGTTAAAGGAATTAGAGAAGATTTAAATGCTGAGGCATTAAGATTGGCCAAAATGATAACATTCGAAAAGTCTGCATATCATGGAGGGGTTCCCGTTAGGATTCAGTTTTTTTTACCCATTACATTTAAGCTACCATAAGGCTTAGACCACTATATAGCAAGGTTATTTTGTTCAGCAGGCCTGCGATGCAATGGGGAAAATCAATTGTAGTGAAAATTATTGTTCCGGATAACTTTTATTTAAGGAGTTTGTAGAAAAAGTCGTGCTATTCTTCGAGCAAGTTGCAAATGGGTCACGCGGTTGGTGTTGGCCAGGGAAGCAAAGATGATTCCCTGGTCGGGAAAAAAGTACAATACTCCGCCGCCGCCCATGGCTCCGCCGGTGTGCCAAATTTCCCGCACGCCGGATTCCTCGTCAATATCAACCCTCCAACCAAGACTGAACTCCAGGGTGTCGCCGGCATTGTTATGTTGGAGTGTGAACATTTTTGCAAGCGTTGCCTGCTTAATCAAATCTCCTTGCATAAGGTGCATTGCAAACTTTACCAGGTCGCCGGCAGTGGAAATCAGGCCTCCGCCTGCCCACTTATTGCTGTTGTCAACGAAAGGCGCATTGATTATTCCATCTCTTCTTCGCAGATAAAACGAGGCCAGGTTGGGGATTATCTGCTCGGATTCTTCCGGCCTGAGGGTGCTTAATCCTAATGGTTGCACCAGATTCTGGTTAAGCTTTTCGAGAAAAGAACGACCGGCAGCGGCTTCCATCACGGCGCTCAGCAGGGTATAGCCAAAGGTGGTATATGAAAATCGCTCACCAGGAGCAAACAACAGGGTGTCGTCAGCAAAAACAGAAAGTGGGGTCAGAACGGATTGATGCCTTATATCACTGAGAAACTCATCTCCACGGTAATGGCGGATACCCGAAGTATGACAGAGAAGTTGCCTTGAGGTAATCGTACCTATCGGTCCATGTAGTAATGGTATATAAAACCTAATGGGTTTGTCAAGGTCGAGTTTTCCGGCTTCTACCAATTGCATTGCTAAAACAGCCGTGATGGGCTTGGAGATGGAGGCAATCCTGTATAGAGTGTGCGATCCTGCAGGCACCATGTGTTGCAGGTTGGCGTAGCCAAACCCGCCGGTCCACAATACTTCGTTTTGAACAGCAATAGCTGCTGACAGACCTGTAACATTGTTTTCCTTCACGTAGGTTTCAAGAATCTGCTGCGCTTCTTCAAGAGGGTTCCGGGTTTTTACCGGGTCTTTTGGAACGCCACCCAATAGGGTAGTACCGGTCAACAAAATCAAGCTGAGGAGAAGAGCTACTTCATTTTTCATTCGCAAAGTAATTTTTGTTTTTGGCCTCGTGTTTTTAAGACTGATAAAAAACACTGCAGGATAGGTTTTTCAATAATAAAGGTACGAAAAACCTGAAAACCTTGCGCTTCAAAAGACTTCACAAAAAATATTACAAGCAGAATTCAACCCTCAAAAGCGGCATTCATTACTTGAATTTAAGAACACAATAAAAATAAGAAGCTATGAAATGTGTAGCAGCAGCATGGGATTGGGGGTACATTTGGCGCTCAGGTGCCACAAATTTTGAGCAGTCCGGAATGTTTGTGTTTCCGCCAAGGTCCTTGCTGCTGCTAGGGCATGCTCCCTATCGACCGCCGAAAGTATAACCAACCGATATACCCCAACCAACGTTCTGTTTCTTAAAACTAGCGTCGGTATGAGTTGCAATATTGGCTAGACCCAAGGCATAGATTAAGCCAATTTGAATTGCGTTTATTTGTATCCCGTACCCTCCTTTCAACCCAAAATCCAATCGTCTTAGGTCGTGTTCAGGATCGGAGCCCCACTTAATATCGTATGTTTCCGATTCAGTTTGCCCACCAATGGTCATTTCAAGCTTATCAGTTCCGCTTAACCCTATCCCTACATAGGACCCTAAAGATTTATAAAATCTTACGCCAAACAGATTGAAGGAGACTTTACCTGTCAATGGAACATCCAGATAGAAAAGGGTTCTTCTAAGGTTGGCCGTGGCCCCTAGGGCACTTGTTTCAATACTAGCGCCCTTTGTTATGAACAGCAAACCGGTTTCAAAGGAGAACATATTGGTTATTGGAAATTCAGCGGTAGCCCCGATGTGAAAGCCCGGAATATACACAAAATCACGGGTAAGAAGCTCCTCACCGTATCTCCACACCTGGTGTGAAAAATTTAAACCCGCTCTCACCCCAAAATTTTGGGCAAATAGTTGCCCCGTAGTGATGGTCAAAACAATAACCACAGAAAGAAGTCGAATTAAAGTTTTCATGATCTTGATAGTTAATTGGTTCCTACTCGTATGGCTTTTCGGAATACGCCTCGTTTTTATGGTGGTTACTGGTCTCCACGGCTATGAATTCGGTCGGCATTGAAGGATTTCAAAATACTTCCAAAAAATAGATTAACCACTTGTCATTGTATTCTCCTAAAATCATAAAACAGCCTATCGCTGCTATACCCAAATCATTGGGCCATCCCATCAATGCTGAATAGAAAGCGGCATCGTTATGGATAACCTAATTTTTTCAAAAACAGCAAAATATTTCCAACCTGAATTATTCAAAAAAAACAGCCTGATTTTCAGTTTACAATCAATAATTGGAATCTAATTCTGCAACCTGCCATTCGTTATTATTATGCTTACAATTTGATTTTCATATTGTTAGGTGTTTTCATTCACCGTAATGCTTGTTTTTCTGAAATTTAGCAACTAATTTATGAAAAAAACGAACACGGATTCATAAAAAAACAAAAAAATGAACTGGCTTGAAACCCTTCCTTGTTTTCGCATTGTTCATAAATCTGTCAAAAATCCGGTATCCTCCCGTTTGATTTTACCTATTTTTACCTGTTAAAATGTTCGAATATGTCGTTGCCTTACTTTGCTCATCTCCACGTTCATACACAATATTCTATTCTTGATGGCGCCTCACAGATTGACCCCTTGCTCGAAAAGGTAAAAAGCGTGGGTATGGATGCCATTGCCATAACCGATCACGGAAATATGTATGGCGTGCTTCAGTTTACAGAGACGGCTCGTAAAAAGGGGATAAAGCCCATTATCGGATGTGAGGTGTATGTGGCCGATGGCAGCCGGTTCGATAAAAAGGGACGCGAAGACCGCAGCGGATATCACCTGGTGTTGCTTGCTAAGAACCGCGAAGGTTATGAGAACCTCTCACGGCTGGTTTCAAAGGGTTATATTGAAGGATTTTACTACACGCCCCGTATCGACAAGGAATTGCTCCAACAATACAGTGGCGGTCTTATTGCCTCCTCGGCCTGCCTGGCCGGCGAAATACCTCAAAACCTGATGGATAAAGGACTGGATCAGGCTGGGAGGGTTTTACAGGAATTTATAGACATTTTTGGCGGGGATTTTTATTTAGAGCTCCAGAGGCACGGCATTCCTGAGCAGGAACCCGTAAACCGGCAATTGTTAGAGCTTGCACGGCGCCACCAGGTAAAGGTGATCGCCACCAACGATGTACATTATATTAATGCCGAAGATGCACGCGCCCACGATATCCTTATCTGCCTTCAAACGGGCAAAGACCTCGAGGATACCAACCGCATGAAATATTCGGGGCAGGAGTACCTGAAAACAGGGCAGGAGATGGCCGAACTTTTTTCCGACATACCGGAAGCCCTTGAAAATACCCGTGAGATTGTAGATAAAATTGAAAATTTTTCCATCACATCAAAAAAAATCCTGCTCCCCGTATTTCCCTTGCCCGAAGGTTTTATCAGCGAGGACGACTACCTCAAACATCTGGCCTACCGGGGAGCCCACAAACTATACCATGAAGTAGATGAGGATCTGTCGCAGCGGATCGATTTTGAGCTTGACGTGATCAAAAACATGGGATTTGCCGGGTACTTCCTGATAGTGCAGGACTTTATCAATGAGGCGCGCAACATGGGCGTGTCGGTAGGGCCGGGTAGGGGCAGCGCTGCCGGCTCTGTAGTGGCCTATTGCACCGGAATAACCACGATCGACCCGATAAAATACAATCTGCTGTTCGAGCGGTTCCTGAACCCCGAACGTATTTCAATGCCCGACATCGATATCGACTTCGACGATGAGGGTCGCGATAAAGTATTGAGTTATGTAATCCAGAAGTATGGGTCCGACAAGGTTGCCCAAATCGTAACATTTGGCACCATGGCAGCCAAATCGTCAATCAGGGATGTAGCCAGGGTGCTAAAACTTCCACTGACTGAGGCCGACAGGCTTGCCAAACTGGTTCCGGAAAAGCCGGGCATTACACTTGAAACCGCCTACAAGGAAGTACCAGAACTTGCTCAGGCGGTAAAGGATCCAAATCCCCTGATACAGGAAACCCTCAAGTATGCCAAGATTCTTGAAGGCTCCAACCGGCAAACCGGGGTGCATGCCTGCGGGGTTATCATAGGGCCCAGAAGCCTGGTGGATTGCCTTCCGCTGAGTACCCAAAAGGACAGTGAATTGCCGGTTACCCAGTACGAAGGAAAGTATGTGGAGTCGGTTGGCATGCTGAAAATGGACTTCCTCGGATTGAAAACCCTCAGCATTATAAATGAGGCAGTTAAGAATATCAAAAAGACCCGGGGTGAAACCATTGATGTAGAAACCATTCCACTCGATGACGAAAAAACCTTCCAGCTTTTTCAAAGAGCTGAAACCATTGGGTTGTTCCAGTTCGAATCGGATGGCATGCGCGAATATCTGAAGGACTTAAAGCCTACCGATATTGAAGACCTTATCGCCATGAATGCCCTGTACCGCCCCGGGCCTATGGAGTTTATTCCTACGTACATAAGCCGGAAGCATGGCCGGCAAAAGACCGAATATGCCCATCCCTGGCTTGAGGAAATTCTGAAGCCAACTTTTGGTATCATGGTTTACCAGGAGCAAATTATGCAGGCAGCCCAGATCATGGCTGGCTTTTCGCTGGGAAGCGCCGACATTCTCAGGAGGGCCATGGGCAAGAAAAACATGGAAGAAATGGACCGGCAGCGGGCTTTCTTTGTTGATGGGGCCTTAAACAAAGGAATTGAGAAGGAAAAAGCCATAAATATTTTCGAAGTAATGTCGCGGTTTGCCGAATACGGCTTCAACCGCTCGCACTCGGCTGCTTATGCAGTGCTCGCCTACAAGACAGCCTACCTGAAGGCCAATTACCCTTCTGAATATATGGCTGGAGTGCTGACCAATAATATTAGCGACTTAAAAAAAATAACTCAAATGATGGAGGAGTGCCAGCGCTTGAAAATCAAGGTGCTCGGCCCCGATGTCAATGAGAGCCAACTAAATTTCGTGGTGAACAGCAAGGGTGAAATTCGTTTTGGATTGGGCGCCCTGAAAGGGGTTGGCGAGGCGGCGGTTGAAGCCATTGTTGAGGAAAGGGATACCAATGGTCATTTTCGGAATATTTTTGACTTTGCCAGGAGGGTGAACCTGCGAAACGTCAACAAGCGTGTTTTCGAATCTATGGCTATGGCCGGAGCCTTCGATTGTTTCGAAAACACCCACAGGGCTCAGTATTTTCACTCCGAAGGCAACGACCAAACCGTGTTTATAGATAGGGTCATTAAGCACGCAAACATCCTTGCGAGCAAAGAAAATGCTTCGCAAATGAATCTTTTTGATGAGAGCCAGGAAGTGGCCATACCCGATCCTATTCTCCCCGGTTGTCCTCCCTGGAGCAAACTCGAAATGCTCAGGCAGGAGAAGGAGGTTACAGGTATGTACATTTCTGGCCATCCGCTCGACGATTTCAGGATTGAAATTCAGGCTACCTGCAATGTAACCATAGCCGATCTCGAAAATCTGAATGCCTTGAAAAACCGCGAGATTACCTTTGCAGGAATCATCACTTCGGCCAACCATAAGATCGCAAAAAATGGCAACCCATTCGGTTCATTTGTAGTTGAAGATTACAACGACTCCATTCAGCTATTCCTTTTTGCCGAAGATTACCTGAAAATGAAACATTTTCTCGAAAATCAAACCTTTGTGCAGATCAAAGCGAAAGTACAGGAGCGTCGTAATAATGTGCAATCCGAAATAAAGATCAAAAGCATGTGCCTGCTTTCCGACCTGGCAGATAGGGGATTTGCGGAGTTCACACTGTTTCTACCATTAAGCAACCTAACCGATGTGTTAATTGACCAAATCAAAGAGTTAGCCAAAGCACACAAAGGCAAGACCAGGTTTGTGGTTTCAATTGATGATCACGGTGAGCAAATTTCATTGGAAATGGTTTCACGTAGTTTGAAGGTCGAACCGGTTGAATTTCTGAAGCAGCTATTCAAAAACCATGAATTTACCTACAAGCTAAACGGCAATTAGTTGGCAAAATCGTATGATTTTTGTAAGTTTTATGAAAAGTTTTTGGGTTTGTTTTAAAAAAAATATTTACGTTTGTCATAACACATAATTCTAAAATACATTTTCATGGCCATTGAAATTACCGATACAAATTTTGAAGAGATCGTATTGAAATCGACCAAACCGGTTTTGGTAGATTTTTGGGCAGAGTGGTGCGGACCTTGCAGAATGGTAGGGCCCATTGTTTCGGAAATAGCCATAGAATACGAGAACAAAGCAGTTGTTGGAAAAATTGATGTTGACAGCAATCCACAAATTTCAACTAACTACGGAATACGGAATATCCCCACCATACTTTTTTTTAAGGACGGACAGGTTGTTGACAAGCAGGTTGGCGCCGTTCCAAAGGCTGTGCTGGTGGCTAAATTGGAGAATTTTATTTAGATTAAGTTTTCTTGAAACAGGCTGTCCCAAACAGTGGGATGGCCTTTTTTTATAAAATATCGCCAGTTTTTTAGCATTTAATTTAGATAGCCTCATTGGGCTGGAAACAAGATATTTGTATTGTTTTCCAGGTAAAATTTCTACATTTACATTGAATTAAATAGCAGAACACATGGTATTTGGTGCAGAAATTAATGTTGCCTGCCTGGCTAATACTCAAATTCTGATATTTTTTCAGGGTTTGCTGGTAGCTGGGTTCAACTTGTATTTATTGCACCTTGGTTTAATTGCAGCTCTGGTATTATTTGTGCTTTTGATTTACCGGGTGCAAAACAGAAGAAACAACCAGCATGAGTCCCTTCTTGAAAAGCATCTTGAGGAATTAAAAAAATCAAACCTTGCCCTCGACGAAACCAGACATCAGTTGAAGCTAAGGGATAAGTTTCTTCAGGAGGCCATGGTGCTGATTGATGAAAACGGGATAGTTTATTACCTAAACAACCAGGCAGCAGAGATTTTTGGTCAAACACCGGAGAAGATTCTTTATCAGCCTTTACCTGCCTGGGTTCGTTCAGAGGCAAGAAATCCGTTGAATACCTCCGGAAAACTAAAACCAGGCTTGAACTATTCCTCTATGGCGCAATGTTCGGTCGGCGAAAAAATATACTTTTTCAAAACAAAATGGAGTTTTTTCCCAACTCGCGAAGGGAAGGATGGAGCGGCAATTGTTTTTATTGATTTTTCGGAGCTTCTCGAAGTTGAGAAAAAATCACAACAACTTTTAATCGAAAAAAACGAGATAAATAAGCAATTGAATTGTCTTTTCGATATCTGCGATGTTTCCGGAGTTCCCGACATTACTTTCGAAGGTATCCTCGAAAAGTCAATATCTATTATTCCCAATGGGTTGAAATACTCCCACGATGCCTACGCAGAAATACATTACGGTAATAAAGTATTGCGGTCGCCCAATTACAAGGAAACGTCGTGGAGTTTTACTGCGCCAATCAAGATCCGGAATAAGAAACTTGGATATGTAAAGGTTGGGTATCTTAACGAAAAACCCAACCACAGCCGAGATGCATTTCACCTGAACGAAAAACTCCTGATTAAAACAATTGCCGAAAAACTGGGTCAGGTTATTGAATACCTGAGTCTTGAGCAGAAGTTAGCAGCTTGCGATCCAAAACCTTCCCCGCCGGCCAAAAGCCCAACCAGGCAAAAAAAAACGCCCCCTAAAGAATAGGGAGCGGTTTTTTAGATTGTTGGCAAATCAAAATGCCTGTATTTATTGCTGTTGAACATTAACGAAGGAACCTGTCCTGTATTTCCCACTATCAAGATTGGCCTTCAATTTCGAGAAGGATTCCAAGGTGTATTCCACATCTTCGAGGGTGTGCATGGAAGTGGGGATGATCCTGATGATGATGACTCCTTTAGGAACAACCGGATAGCCTACAACCGAACAAAAAATATTGTAATTTTCGCGCAGGTCGTGAGCCAGGTTGGCAGCTTCTGTAGGGTCGCCATTTAAAAATATGGGTGTAACCGGCGACTCTGTATTGCCCAGGTTGAACCCCCGCTCTTTAAATCCCTTTTGAAGGGCATTGGCTATAGTCCAAAGCTTTACGCGGTACTCGGGATGCTTTTTAATAAGTTCGAGCCTCTTCAGGCCTCCAATTACTAATGGCATCGGAAGTGATTTGGCAAAGATCTGACTGCGCATATTGTAAGCCAGGTAGAAAATTACCTCTTTTGTAGATGCAACGAAAGCGCCGATTGAAGCAAAAGCTTTGGCAAACGTTCCGAAATAGATGTCAACGCCATCCTGAACCCCCAAATGCTCGTCGGTGCCACCGCCATTCGGGCCCATAATCCCAATGCCGTGGGCATCATCAACCAGTAGCCTGAAATTGAAATCCTTTTTCATTGCAACAATTTCGTCAAGCTTTCCAAGGTCGCCCGACATTCCAAACACTCCTTCGGTAATTACCAGGATTCCACCGCCTGTTTGTTGTGTAATTTTGGTGGCACGTTCCAATTGCTTGCGCAAATTTTCCATATTGTTGTGCGGAAACACGAACCTTTTTCCAAAATGTAACCTTACGCCGTCAACGATGCATGCATGTGATTCGGAGTCGTAAACAATTACATCGTGACGATTAACCATGGCCTCGATAATGGAAACCATGCCCTGATATCCGAAGTTCAGCAGATAAGCAGCTTCCTTATTTACGAAGGCGGCAAGTTCCCTTTCGAGTTGCTCGTGATAATCGCTTTGTCCCGACATCATACGGGCGCCCATGGGATAGGCCATTCCATAATGACTGGCTGCTTCGGTGTCGGTTTGCCTTACTTCGGGATGATTTGCAAGGCCCAGGTAATTGTTCAAACTCCAGACAAGCTTTTCTTTGCCGCGAAATTTCATTCGTGGCGAAATTTCGCCTTCAAGTTTTGGAAAAGTCCAATACCCATGAATGCTCTTGGCATATTGCCCAATAGGACCCAGATTCTTTGTTGCTTTATCAAAAACGTCCACGTCAGTTATTTTAAATTAATATTACGGGTTTGCAAACTTAATCTTTATTAAAAAAACGACAAATTTTTTTTTAGCTCCTGCTACCGGAGTTGTAACTCAGCAAAGAATTGGGTTAAACAAACAAATTATCGAAAAATAATTTCGGGTCAGGGCAAATTTGTTCAAATGTATTTACTTCATGCGAATGGCAAACACCCGGATAATCACCCTGAAATCCCATCATATCTCCTATAACCTGAAAGTGAAGGTGGGGTGGCCAGTTGCCGTTCGCTGGAAAATTGCCTATGCTGCAAAATGGTTCTCCGTGTTTTATGACCAATCCCTGGAACAATCTTTCAAGCGATTCGGGCGAAAGGTGCCCGTACAGGGTAAAAAACCTGTGCTCCTTAATTTGGTGTTCCAAAATAATCGTAGGCCCGTAATCGCCCAGCCGGTCATTGTTCTTAAAACTATGCACCTTTCCTTGAAGAGGTGCATAAACCTGTTCTCCGGCTTCCGCCCAGATATCCACCCCAAGATGAATATTCCGGACTTCATCCTGCTTGTTAAAAAACAAATCGCTGACCTTGTATAAGTTCCGATTCTCCATGTATCCGCCGTATCCGTATTTCTTCCCATGAGTTTTCAGAAGCCGTGCTATAAATTCATGTACCTGCGAAGGGTTACCAAAATCCATGTGTTCCAAACTCCTGTTCGCAGAGGAGAAGTCCAAAAGGTAGGTGTTTCCGGCATCCAAATCGGGCAAAAAAAGCGGATGGAATTCTTCTTTTAGGCTGAGTAGTGTTTGATACAATTCGGACATCCTGTAGGTTTATTTAAATTTTTCTTTAAAAACGTTTTCGAGGGCATACAGCTCGTCACGCCAACGGGCTGCTTCCATAAAATCGAGCGCTTTGGCTGATTTCTCCATTTCTTTTCGTGTTTTGTTAATGGCTTTTTGCAATTGCTCCCTGCCCATATATTGCACAACCGGATCGGCGGCAATATCCGGCATTTCTTTTTCGATATATATTCTGCTGGCAGGTGAAGCCATGCCTGCAACCTTGGTTTGATTGTGTATGGCTTCTACCGATTTCCTGATCTGAGCAGGGGTAATGTTGTTTTCGGAGTTGTACCGGAGCTGTTTTTCGCGCTTGCGGTTTGTTTCATCAATAGTTTGCTGCATACTCCGGGTAATTTTATCGGCATACATAATTACCAGACTGTTCAGGTTCCGGGCAGCCCGTCCGGCAGTCTGGATAAGCGACCTTTCCGATCGCAGGAAACCTTCCTTGTCTGCATCAAGAATGGCTACGAGCGATACCTCTGGTAAATCAAGTCCCTCCCTGAGCAGATTCACCCCAATAAGTACATCAAAGTTTCCCAGACGCAGGTCTCTGAGAATCTCAACCCTTTCGATGGTATCTACATCTGCGTGGATATACCGCGACTTAACCCCGGCATTGGCGAAATATTTTGCCAATTCTTCGGCCATGCGTTTTGTCAGTGTGGTTACCAGGGTTCGTTCATGAACGTCAATACGGCGGTTGATTTCCTCTAACAAGTCGTCGATCTGGTTTAAGCTCGGCCGGACCTCTATAACTGGTTCGAGCAGGCCTGTTGGACGTATCAGTTGTTCAACTACCACACCTTCGCTTTTCATCAGTTCGTATTCCGCTGGCGTGGCACTCACAAAGATGACCTGGTTTACCGCCTGTTCAAACTCTTCGAATTTCAACGGCCGGTTATCCATTGCTGCCGGAAGCCTGAACCCGTACTCTACCAGGTTTTGCTTTCGCGAAAAGTCGCCTCCATACATCGCCCTGATTTGCGGCATGGTTACGTGGCTTTCATCAACCACCAAAAGGAAGTCATCGGGAAAGTAATCGATCAGGCAGAACGGGCGTGACCCTTCCCTGCGACCATCGAAATACCTGCTGTAGTTTTCTATACCCGGGCAAAAGCCCAGTTCCCTGATCATTTCAAGGTCGTAATTCACACGGTCCTCAATCCGCCTGGCCTCCAATTCCCGACCGGTATTTCTGAAAAAAGCTACCTGCTTTACCAAGTCGTCCTGAATCTGGCGTATGGCATATTCCATCCTGTCTTTGGAAGTAACAAAAATATTGGCAGGGTATATGGCCAGGTGATCCTGCTGTTGTATTTTCTTGCCACTGATGGGGTCAATGGACTCCAGCCCTTCAATCTGGTCGCCCCAGAAATGGATGCGGTAGGCAATGTCGGCATAGGCAGGGAAAACATCCAGGGTATCGCCTCTGACCCTGAAGTTGCCCCTGTTGAAATCGGCCATCGTGCGCGTATAAAGGCTTGAAACTAGCCTGTGAAGGAGCTTGTTGCGGCTTAACGTTTCGCCGCGGGTCAGACGGATGATGTTGCTGGTAAAATCATCGGGATTGCCAATTCCATAGATGCACGAAACGGAGCTTACCACAACCACATCGCGCCTGCCCGAAAGCAGTGTGCTGGATGCGCTCAGGCGCAACTTTTCGATTTCGTCGTTTATCGAAAGGTCTTTTTCAATGTAGGTGTTGGTTGAGGGAATGTAAGCCTCGGGCTGATAATAATCATAGTACGAGACGAAGTACTCCACGGCATTTTCGGGAAAAAACTGCTGAAACTCCCCGTATAGTTGTGCCGCAAGGGTTTTGTTGTGGCTAAGTATCAGGGCTGGGCGTTGAACCTTTTCCAATACGTTGGCAATCGTAAAGGTTTTGCCCGATCCGGTAACTCCCAAAAGTGTTTGCGCAGGTATTCCCTTTTTTAAACCCTCAGATAGTTGGGCGATAGCCTCCGGCTGATCACCGGTGGGTTGAAAATCTGCAACCAGTTTAAATTGCATTCAAAAGCTTTTTTGCAAAAGTACATATTTGCAGGCCCAAAATAAGAAAGGGCTACCCGAACAGGTAACCCTTTCTCAATAAAGCATTACTTTTTAAAAAACATACCTTATCGTAAGTCCGGCTCCCAGCCAAAATCTGGTAACAGGTATCAAGTCGATAAATGGAGTCAGATCAACGCCAATGCTTATCGGAATATCTTCAATTTTGTACTCGAGACCAACCACACCGGCTGCCCCAAGTACGGTTTGATCGCCCCTGAGGTTCCAGGATGGATGGTATTCACCATCATAAAAGCCTACAAAACCACCACCACCATAATACCATCTCAAACCCGGCACATCAAAAGCACCTACATGACGCTGATAAAGAACGGTAAGGAGCAATCCTCTGTGGTGAAATGCTCCAACAAATTCCAAAGCATCGCTGTCAGAAAGAAACTGTTTGAAGGACACTCCTGAGAATACGCCTCCGCGAATACCAATACCCGATTTGTAGTCCTGAGCCTGACCCATCTGAGCGAACAACAACACGAAGCATAGAGCCACTAATAATCTTTTCATAAAATAATATTTTTAAGGTTTAGTTCGGATAAAGCATACAATGGCATTTTCTATCCGGTTTCATGTTTTAAAAACTTGAACGATTCATTGTTTAGCCTGAGTAAACCTTTACTTCTAACAACAGCGGCCTGCACGAATCGAATGAAATGCAAAATTAATCAATTTTATGTTGATTCAATAGCCCTTAAACTTGTTACTGTATTCGTTCGATCAGCTAATAGGATTGGGTTTGACCTATTTCACTGTTGAAAATTTAAAATCACGCTCACCGGAAAATGGTCGGAGTAGGTCTGGTTGCCTGTTCTGAAATTCACCGGTGTAAATTCGGCGCTGTGCATGATATAATCAATTCTAAAACCGGGAATAGCAATCAAATAGGTTCTGCCCATTCCAAGCCCGCTTTTGAAAGCATCGTGGAGTTCACCGGAAAGTTGCCTGTAAACGAACGAGGTTGGGGTGTCGTTAAAGTCGCCGGTCAAAATAACCGGGTACGGGCTGTTTCGGATATGTTCGGCTACTTTCTCGGCCTGGCTTGCCCGCCAGATAAAGGCCCTCCTGAGCCGACGAAGGATAATGCGGCTATTCTCCTGGAAATTACCATTCTGAGCTTCATGCAAGGTGTTGATCATATTATCTACAAAGAGGTGATCCTCGCGGCTAAGTCCGATGGATTCAAGGTGCAGGTTGTAAACCCGTATGGTATCTTCTCCAACTTTGATATCGGTATAGATACAGAGATTTCCGGCGTTTGTTCTGAACATGATCTTGCCCCTGTTCACGATGGGGTAGGCGCTGAAGGTCGCTAACCCGAAATAATTCTCGTACCTCGAAAATCGGGTGTATTCGAAATGCACATGCCTGGCTCGTAAAAAGGTCCGCATGGTGTCTAAGGTTCGGAATTCTCCTTTTCGGTCGAGTACAAACTCCTGAAAACTGAGAATGTCAGCGTCTTTGTTATCAAGGAAATTGAAAATATTGTCGCGGTATGCAAAGTTCAACTCCCAACCCGGCAGGTAGTTGTAAAGGCCAAAATTCCGTACGTTGTAACTCAGTACCTCCAGATTCATTCCAGTTTTGGGCTGCGGTTTATTTACGTCATTAATTTGTAAAAGGTTTCCGACATGGCTAAGCCCAACCAGGATTGTAATGGCCGAAATCAAGAAATACTTTTTCCAGGTCAATAGCCAAAAAACCAAAAACAGCAAATTAATAAAAAGAAGTGCGGGATAGGCAAGACCCAAAAATGCCAAAGGCCAGAACTTTTCGGGGCTAATAAATGCGGCCAGATACGACAGCAACAATATGGATGCCGCAACCCCATTGAGAAACAACAGAACTTTTGTTGTAAAAGGCGGTCTTTTTTTTACGTTTACCACTTACCGAAACAAATAAATCAATTCTTTTTGCTTATCCTGAACAACAATTCTTTTTCACTGGCTGTAAGGCTTTCGTAACCTCTTTGCGAAATTTTGTCAAGGATGTTGTCAATTTCTTTTTGCTGCTCTGCTCTCTGAAAATTGTACTCCTCATCGGTCAAAGGCCTGGCGCTTGAATACTTTACTTTCAATTTTCTCCTACGCTTCAACATGCTGCCTAATGAACCCATCCAGCGGTTAATAACCTTTGCCGGATCTACACGGGATTTTACCAAAAGGCCGTAAATCAAGCCCCAGGAGGCTCCTCCCAGGTGGGCGATATGGCCGCCCGGGTTTCCTCTTTCAATGCTCAAAATATCAATTACCACGAAAAAAATTGCCAGATATTTCAATTTCACCGGACCCAAAAGGAGCAAAGGCAGCCTGTAATCAGGAGCGTAAACTGCGACAGCAATAAATATGGAGAGCACCGAAGCCGAAGCGCCTAGGGCCACTGCCTGATGCTTCACATCGGCGAAAACCGGAAAAATATTGAATGCTGCGATAAAGAATATTGCTCCGGCCAAACCTCCAAGCACGTAAGTAACCGGCAATTGCTTTGCTCCAATAAATTCGCTAAACAACCTCCCCCCAACATACAATACAATCAGGTTGAAAATGATATGAAAAAAACCGTAATGTAGAAACATGTAGGTAAACACGGTCCATGGGCGGTTCAAAATCAGGTCAGGATTCGAAGAAACCCCGATCCAGGCAGAAATTGCATTTGCTTCACCGGGCATATCCCACAGGAAGAAGATCAATCGCAAAAAATTGATTGCAAGAAAAACAAACAGATTTATACCAATCAGTAAACCCAGAATGGGATTGCGGAGAAAAAACTGTCTGATTTCAACCAGCATGAGATTTTGTTTTAAAGGACACGATTAAATCTGCGGGCGTTTCATTTTGCTCCGCCAGTATAGAATCAGGAAGAACCCGAATACCATCCCGCCAAGGTGGGCAAAGTGTGCAATATTTCCGCCAGGGCGGTTTACAATTCCAAATATCAATTCGAGCGCTCCATATATCATTACAAAATACTTGGCTTTGATTGGAATGGCAAAGAAGACATAAATAAGCGAATTTGGGAAAAGCATGCCAAAGGCAAGCAGAATGCCGAATACTGCTCCGGAGGCGCCTACCACCACCGGGGCATTCAGGAAATCAACCCGGTATTGGTTAATGAAGCCTACCGCTTGCACCAGGGCTTCCTGCGAATCGATACCCCGAAGTTCATTGTACCTTCCGATAAAGGTATTTATGGCTGCGTACGACTCGGGCGAAAATGGCTTGATGTGCCCTGCAGCAAAAGCAGCCTGAAGAATTTCGTGTTCGGGATTGGCAATAAATTGATTGATTACATTGAGGGTTGGCAGCATCTGAAAATAAATCACCAGATAATGTATTATGGCTGCCCCAAAACCTGTTACGAAATAATACACCAGAAACCTTTTTGGCCCCCATACATTCTCCAACACATTCCCAAACATCCATAATGCAAACATATTGAAAAACAGGTGGGAAAAACCCCCATGCATAAACATATAGGTAATCAACTGGTAAGGTACAAATTCGGTTGCTCCGAAAAAGTGTAGCCCAAATATCTGGTATAGGTTTATCCCGAAAGCGCTTTCGAGGGCAAGGGTGGCAAGAAAAAATAACCCGTTGATTATCAATAGGTTTTTAACAATTAACGGTAAAATGTTGAATCCTCCGGGTGCAATTTGCATAGAAACAATATGTAATATTCGAACAATAAATAACCTGAACTTACACTTTTTGGCAGGCGAAAGCCAGGTCTGACAAAATTACAAATTTTAGCTTATTTTAATGGGTCTGCCAATTGGGCTAATGGAATGAGGGTTAAAACCGGTCGGCCCGAAGGGGTCCACTCCGGAGCCGAACAAGCAAATAGCGAATCGGTAAGATGCTGCATCTCATGTTCCGTAAGCGATTTTCCATGTTTTACCGATAGTTTGCGTGCCATGGAGCGGGCAAGATTTGTTTGGCTATTCAGTTTAGCATCAGCCTGATTTATTTTAAAATTTTCCAGAAGGCCTTCGACCAGGCTTTGTAATGGTTCATTTTCAATAATTTCGGCCGGAACTGCACTTACCACAAAGGTTGTGTTGCCCAGGATGTCGATTGAAAAGCCCAGCGCGTTCAAACCAGGAAGCATTTCGATAAGCAGGGCGGCATCCGAGTCATTTATTACTATGTTTTCAGGAAACAGTAGTTGTTGCGAGGCAGCTTGCCTGCTCTCAAACTTTTTCAAAAATTCTTCGAATAAAATCCTTTCATGAGCCCTCTGATGATCGATCACCATAACTCCGGATTTTACCGGAACCAGGATGTATTTCTTAAAAACATGTAAAAACTTCTTTGAGGTATCCTGTTCCTCCTGTGGATCCCATTCGGTAGTCCGGATGGTTCCCGGCTGGCCAGATTCTGACGGCATAATGTTTGAATGCCCTTCTGACAGTTCGCTTTTCTGATGAAAGAGTGTTTCCCATTGGGCTGGGTTTATGCGGGATGTAAGGCTTCCGGGCAGCCTTGACGATGGTCGGTCGGTGTCGAAAGGATTGTAATCTGGGTTTACGGTAATGCCTGGCACAGTTATGGGTCTGGCTGCCGGAAAAACCTGGCCGTCGAAGGCTGTTTCCCTTTCAAAATCAAGTGTTGGAGCAATGTTATACCTTCCCAGCGATCGCTTAACGGCCGATTTCAGGATTTCGTAAATACTTCGCTCATCCTGGAACTTTATTTCCGTTTTGGTCGGATGCACATTCACATCTATTTTCGAGGGGTCGGTTTCGAGGAACAGAAAATAACCCGGAAACACATCATCTGGTATCAACTCCCTGAAGGCCATTTCTACGGCATGATTCAGGTACGATGACCTGATAAAGCGCTTGTTAACAAAGAAATACTGCTCGCCACGTTTCTTTTTGGAAAACTCAGGTTTAATAACATATCCTGAAACGGCAACAATTTCAGTGGTTTCATCTACCGGAACCAGTCTGTGGTTGTATGCTGAACCTGAGATGCTGATGATACGCTGTTTTAGATTGGATTTTTCAAATTGGTGGGTAAGCTCTCCATCCTGGTAATACATAAATCCAATGTCAGGATATGCCAGTGCTACCCGGGTCAGCTCCTGCAGGATATGCCCTTTTTCGATGGCATCACTTTTAAGAAAATTGCGACGGGCAGGTGTGTTGTAAAACAGATTTTTTACCGAAATGCTTGTTCCGGCCTGGCATTGGCACGGCTGCTGCAGGAGAGTCGTTGAACCTTCGATGATAATCTCGGTTCCCAGAGCAGCATCATGCCTGCGTGTTTTAAGTTCTGTCCTCGATATCGCTGCAATAGAAGCCAGTGCTTCGCCTCTGAAACCCATTGTGCGTATGGAAAACAAGTCGCTTGCCTGGCTGATTTTGGAAGTAGCATGGCGCTCAAAGCACATCCGTGCATCGGTCTCGCTCATTCCCACGCCGTTGTCGGTAACTTGTATGAGGGTACGACCCGAATCTTTTATTATCAGTTTAATTTGAGTAGCTCCCGCATCAATGGCATTTTCGAGCAATTCCTTTACAGCAGAAGCAGGCCTTTGAATTACTTCGCCGGCAGCTATCTGGTTGGCTACCGAGTCGGGAAGCAGTTTTACAACATCTGTCATTCAGAAGCGCTATCAGCAATTAAGTGTTACCTGAAAAAGATCAGATAGACCAGAACGGCAAGAACTACCAAAATGATGACCAATCGTTGGTTCGATACTTTTCGTTCGTTGGCGCCGGAACTTCTTTTCCACCGCACGTGCATCCGGTCGCGCAAGGCTTGTTCGTAGTTTTCGGGATTATCTTCTACGGCGCTTTTGAGTTTTTGATTCCGTTCTTCCGCCTTTGGATCATAAAAAACAGGCCGGTAATTAAACCGTTTGTTTTTGGGTGTTTTAAAAAATGTTATGGCCATAATGGCTTCAGGATTGATTTGATGTTTCAAATTTAATCATTTTCGAAGACTTTTGTTCTCCTTTGGAAGCAAAAGGGTATATTTAATTGTCACTCATTATGTGCAATATAACCCATAATAGAATATCTAAAAAAGTAGTTGCATAAGAGTTTAACTGCAAGGGGCGCAATGCTTTGCGCAAAGTTCGCTAATTGTTTTTCCATAGCGTTCCTTGCGATTTTTCCTTGCGTTCATTGCGGTAAAAAGTTCCTCATTATCGGTCAGGGTAGCACCTAATAGAATAAAGAAAGTAGTTTAAAAATAGAAGAGGGCTCCCTGTTGGTGAAGCCCTCTTAAGTGCAATGAAGTTTTGGTTATCAGGCTCTTTTTAACGCCGGGTAGTACTGCTGGATTAGGTAAAAACCCCCAAACAGCACTCCGCTATAAAAAAGGTCGCCCAAAAGCGTCATATGAAAAAATGGAATTGCTGCCACATAACATTGCACCAGGCCCTGAACCGTAGTTGGGTACATAGTGCCTGATAGCCATACTGCCAGGTTGGTCAGAACAAAGAAAACCAGTGAGCCCGCAATGGCTCCTCCACCTACCGAAACAATTTTGACATTGTTCCTCAAAAGACCTCCGATCAAAACTACAAGGACAAAACTAATGTAAACCGGTACCATCATATCGTGGAAGCCCAACAGCAGGTCGCTAAAAAGTAGTGCTGCTAAAGGAATTGATAAAGCCAGCCACCTGTTGGTGAAATGTGCACCCGCAAAAAGCGCCAAAGCGCCAATGGGTGTAAAATTCGGATAGTGGGGTACCAGGCGCATAAGAGCAGCAAACAGGACGATGCCCAATATTACCAAAACCTTTGGAGTGAAAAATTTTCGAATCATTGGTAGGTTAAATTGTGTTAAAAGTTGTACTGTGAGCGCAAAATTATAAAATCATTTTAACTAACAACATTTACAATGGTATTTTGTTTTTCTTTACTACCTATGCATAGGACTGATTGAAAGTACAAGTTTTTCCTGCCAATAGAAACTAAAACGCCTCATTTCAGTGGAAAATTTTTGGCTGCATTTGCTCGATTGGTTTTTCTTTTTCTTTCACCTGGCATTGGTGTTATTCAATCTTTTAGGTTGGATTTGGAAAAAAACCAGGTTGTGGAACCTTATTGTCCTTCTACTTACCCTTTTCTCCTGGTTTGGACTGGGCATTTTTTACGGTTTCGGATTTTGCCCCATTACCGAATGGCATTGGCAGGTACTCAGAAAACTTGGGCAAACCGGTTTGCCTGATTCTTACATCAGTTACCTGATCTACCGTATTACATCATTCTTGCCGCCTCAGGTTTTGGTCGATTATGCCACCCTGATTGGCGCTTTGCTTGCTTTCATTGTTTCTTCCTGTCTTAATGCTCGCGATTGGCTTGACAGAAAAAAGAAGGTAAATAAAACAAGATGACCTGAAACATGTGCATCAGGATTTTTTTGTAACCAACAATTTGTCAACTCGTTTGCCGTCAATATCCACTACTTCGAATTCATATCCCATAAAAGTAAATTTTTCACCAAGGCCGGGGATTTTTCCGGTATGATGGATTACAAAACCTGCTACGGTTGAATAATCGGTTGTTTCGAAGTTTATTTCAAAACCTGTAATGATTTCGCCAAGCGTTTCGATGGGAGCATCGCCGCTGACGAGAATGGATTTATCGTCGCGAACAAAAATATCGGGGTCAAATGGGTCGCGATCATCAGGTACCTGGCCCAGAATATGTTCAATAATGTCGTGAATGGTTATAATTCCTTCAAATCCACCATATTCATTTACTACGCAGCAAATGTGTGTTTTGTTTATCCTTAGCAAATCGAGCACTTTCTGGGCGTCGGCGCTTTCGGGAACAATCAGCGGTTCAACGATGATGTCGTTGATACTGAAGCTCCCTGACAAAGAAAGAGATTTGTAAAAATCCCGTAGATAAACGATACCTACAAAATTTTCCGGATCACTATTGAAGCAAACAATTTTGCTGTGCCTGGCCTGCAAAAGCGAAAGCTTTAATTCTTCTTCAGGCCGGTTTACATCAATACTCTCCACTTCGGTGCGGTGGGTCATAATGTGTCTGGCTTTTTTATCAGCAAAATGGAATACCTTCTCGTGCATTATATTTTGCTCCCTCTCAATTACCCCTGAAGTGGAAGCAAGTTTCAACATGTGCCTTAGCTCGGTTTCCGAAACATGTTCGGTCAACTTTTTTATACCCAAGGCTTTGCAAACCAAAGAGGTTGACCCCGACAAAAGCCTTACAAACGGATAAAATGCTGTACTGAAGAACAAGATAGTCGGTGCCACACGCACAGCGATCTTTTCGGGGTTGTTCAGGGCAACGGTTTTAGGTACCAATTCTCCGATTACAATCGAAATGTAGGTAATGGTAACAACCGTAATGATCAGGGCAACCTCCTTTGCCACCGGGGCAGTAATGGCAAACTGCAAGAACCAGGGTGCTATATCATCGGCAATATTTATTCCACCATATACTCCGGTTACGATACCAATCAGGGTAATACCAACCTGAATTGCCGATAGAAAATTTTCCGAACGGGCTAATAAGTCGAGGGCAACTGCTGCTCCTTTGATGCCTTCTTTCTTGTTTTGCTCAAGTCTGCTCTTTTTTGCCGATACCAGAGCAATCTCAGATAAGGCAAAAAAGCCGTTCAATAAGATTAAAAAGGATAAAACGATGAATTCCATAAAGTAGAATAGATGGCAATAATGCAATTAATAAAACAGTCAGCACCTGAATTATAATGCTGATGCTTTACAAAAAAGTCTTAAAAACTTTGTTCCGAGTCCGAAAGGAGGAATAACCGGTTTAATCGAAAAGCTCCTTCAACCAGTGCTTCCCTGGCCTGTGGTGGCGGGGATCGTGGTACCTTGGGTCGTTGTACCGGGGGTCATTGTAGCGAGGGTCATTGTAACGGGGATCTTGTGGTCTTGGATCAGGCTGGCGCGTATCGCGGCGCGGCTGTTCCTCGGCTGTAGCCTTGTCAAGAATTTTGTCGAGTTCGCCCCTATCAAGCCATATTCCCCTGCAGTTTGGGCAGTAATCTATTTCAATCTGACTGCGTTCCGACATTACCAGGTCGGTATTAACACACACTGGGCATTTCATTTTTGGTTTTTTTACAGGTTACTAAGGTTTTAAATAGATTCATAAAATTACAAAAAATTGTAACACTTACTGATTCATAAACCGAAAGGCTACAAAAATTGTACCCTTTGGAACCATGCCGTTGTATGTCTGAAGGCCGCTTAGGCTATTTAAACCCGAAAATCGCCGGAAAAATGAAAACCACAATAACACACCACACGACGTAAAGTGGCAGGAATGAGGCTATGCTCTGTTCCACGTACTTCAGTTTTGACCTTTCCTTAAAGGCCACGAAAAGCCTGCTGGCAACAAGGATAAGGTTGGCCAGAACTAAAATGTTGGCACCCAATATAGCCAGCCGGTTTGGCGTTATGCCCCATTCCGAAATCCGGAAAGCGATGGCAGACAAGGCGATTCCATTTAAAATGATGGTTACGGCCGACATAACAGTGAGTAATGCAATACCTGCTTTGCTTTTGGAATTGTCCGAACTTCCCGAAATAGAAAAATAGATAATTGCAAGCACACCAATGAGCAAGGCATTAAAGATCAAAAGAAAATCACGGTCGTGATAGGGATTTTTGCCGGTAGCCACCACCGCCACAAGATATACAATCAGCGTAACAAGCACCAGCGGGGTAAATATTCTGGCAATTACAGGCGAAATATTGTTGACCAGGTTGGGGTTTGTCTGCACAAGGAAAGTTCCGGCTATAGGTACAATCGCCATCCCTGAAACTACAACGTATTGAAAATAAAAATTCTCAATGTCGATTTGGATCAGCGAGAACAATCCCATAGTAATGCCGGTTAGCAGACCTCCCGCGATAAACAGCATGGCCGAAATCACCAACAGGTTTCCGTTGTATTGCAGAAAATCCACACGTTTCTGAAGCTCTTTCAGGTTTCCACTCACAAAAGCCAAGCCCAGCAGCGACCACAAAAACAGCGGCAGGTGCAGAGAGGCCAGTATCAGGGTGTCGCTTTGCGGATCGCCTGGAAGCAGGTTGATATAACAAGCCGAAATTATAAAGGCTCCTGCTATACCAAGCAGGAATTTGACTTGCACCCTGTTCTTCCAGGCAAAATACGCTGTAAGCATCGGAAACACTACAAATCCCAGGTTGCGAAGAAAGAACCTCTCGGGTTCAATGCCAGTAATCTCCGGAATTTGTGCAATCAGAATTGCAACCACCGAAACCATCAACACAACGATTTGTTCTGCTCCGGTTCCCCAAAAGATGGATTCCTTCGAAATATTTAACCGCGCATTCCAGATTTTGGCGGCACTTTGTTCTTTTATGTCTTCATAAATCTGATTGAATTCCCTTTTAAATGCCTTTTTATTGGTTCGATACAAAAGCTCCAGTTGGTCGGGATTTTCCAGGTTGCTTAGAATCTTCTCTTTCAATTGATCCGATCCACTTTTTTGGTCAGACTCAAAATTCGTTTTCATTCTTTAAAATTTTCAGGTTCATGTAGGGCCGAATCGTTTATTTAATCAGCCCGATATTTTAATCAATTTCTCCAGTGCGTCCAAATGATCTTTGAAGGCTCTTTTGCCATTGTCGGACGCAGCGTAGGAAGTGTTTGGTTTTTTACCGACAAATTGTTTTTTGACAAGAATAAAATTCAGTTTCTCTAAAGCCTGAATATGGCTTGCAAGATTTCCGTCGGTAATCTGCAACTGCTCCTTCAGGGTTCCAAAGTCAACAAAGTCATTAACGCATAGGATCGACATGATCCCCAAACGTACCCTGCTTTCAAAGGCCTTATTCAGATCTTCAAGTAAATTTTTCACTTCTCGTATTTAAAATGCATTGCAATTCCATATACAATGTGAAGCACTCCGAACCCGAATCCCCATAACAAAAGGCCAAAATCCGGCACTGCAGTGGCAACCAGTCCGGTGATGATTACCGAAATGCCCAGGAAACGGATGTCGTTAAGCGTGTATTTACTCGCGTTAACCATCGCAAGACCATAGAATAACATGGTAGCCGGAGGTGCTAGGGCAACCTGGCCCTGCAAAAGGAGTATCAGGCAAAAGATTCCACCCACGGCCAGTGGTAACAAAAGATTGCCCAACATACGCTTTGCCGTGGCATCCCAAAAGGGGAGCCCTGCTTTTTTCGCTTTCCGGTTGGCAAACCACCCGGCAGCAATCAAAGCAATCGCCAGTACAACGGCGGCAATGCCCAGCAAAGTTTTAAAAAAACCAGGATTGGGAGCGCCAAACCCATCGGTAGCCAAAAGGTAGTACCCAGGTTCAAACAAGGCAATATCCAGGCAAATATAAACTGCCGTAACACCTGCTATAGCAGCTAATCCGGCTACAACACCCGAAAGGCCGCTCAGCGACAAAAACCTCGACGACTGTTCCATCAGCGACCTTATTTCTCTCAATGTTTCCAACTGCTCTTGTTGCTTATTCATATTTTTTATTTTTAAAAGTACTTTGCGATACAAAGTTAAAAAATAATTTTATTCAATTGAAAAAAACTTTACGATTTTTTTATGGATTATTTGCGGTAGTCAATAAACCCCTTAGCCGTCAGGACTTGTCAACGAAGGAAGTTTACGCCCCTTTTAATACATAAAAGTGGCATCGCCAAACGAGTAAAACCTGAATTTGCGTTCGACGGCAAAAGCATAGGCTTCGCGGATCAGTTCGATACCGGCAAAGGCCGAAACCAATACCAGGTGCGATGACCGGGGCAAGTGTAGGTTGGTGATGAATCTGTCGATGACTTTAAACCTGTACCCCGGAGTTATGAAAAGGTTGGTGGTTCCGGCAAATGGCATCACCTGTCCGTTGTGTGCTGCTGCCGACTCCAGGGTGCGAACCACGTCGGTACCGCAGGCAATTACCTGGCGGCCACTTTTTTTGGCCTGATTGATGGTATCGGCTACCTCCTGGCCGATCTGAATAATTTCGACAGGCATCTTGTGCATTTCGAGCGATTCGGCCTTGATTGGCCTGAAACTTCCGAGGCCCATGTGCAAGGTGGTGAAAACTATTGTAACGCCTTTAGCTCTCAGGCTGTCTAACAATTGAGGTGTGAAATGCAGTGCAGCCGTAGGAGCAGCAACCGATCCCTCCTCGCTGGCATACACTGTTTGATATCTCGCTGGGTCGGCCAAAGATTGTTTAATATATGGTGGAAGTGGCACCTGGCCAACTTCATCGAGGGCAGACCGTACCGCTTCGGGCGAACTGAATGCTACAATTCTTCCGCCATCGGGCGTAGTTGAAAGGATCTGAATGGTAACTCCGTTTTGCAGGCTCAAAACGGCCCCCACCGGAATTTTGGCGCCAGGCTTTACCAAGGCTTCCCATTGGGCATTTCCCAGGTCCTTGAGCAAAAACACTTCCGCCTTGCCTCCGCCTGATCGCCTGGCAGGAAGCCTTGCAGCAATAACCCTGGTGTTGTTTAGCACCAGTACATCGCCAGGACTAAAAAAATCTACAATATCTGAAAACCGGCGCTCCATTACTGACCGGTTGTTTCTGTCAATTACCATAAGGCGCGATGAGTCGCGCGGTTCAACCGGAGTTTGAGCAATGAGTTCTTCGGGGAGGTGGTATTCGAACGTCTTGGTTAACACAAATTAACGATTTTATTCAACAGGTATAGCCTTTCGAAATTCAAGGCTGCAAAGTTACAGTTTCTTGCAAAGGTGGTCATTATCTAAAAAAAAAGGGGACATGAATCCCCTTTTTCTTACAAAATATGCTGGTCGCTCCAGATTATGCTTCGCCGCCCTCAGACAGCCGCAGACTCATGATATCGCGGTCGAAAAGATACAGGCTGTGGTCGCCAAGCAGTTTCAGCTTGTCCAAAATGCGCTGAACCGAAGTTTCCTCTTCCAGTTGCTCCTCAACAAACCATTGAATCCAGTGGTGTGTAGTAAAATCTTTTTCTTCAAGAGCCAAACCAACAATATCATTTATAGATTTAGTAACCATTTGTTCGTGCTCAAGGGAGGCTTCAAAAATGGCTTTGATATCCTTGAATTTGGCTGGTGGCTGATCAACTTTAGAAACCAGGCCATGGCCTCCTCTTTCGTTGATATATCGCATAAATTTGAGCATGTGTACTCGTTCTTCTTCAGCCTGAGCATAAAACCACTCGGCAGTACCTTCAAATCCAGTGTGCTCGGCCCAGGTGGCCATGGCAAGGTAAAGCGCAGATGCATAAGCTTCTTTTCCAAGTTGCGCATTCAAGGCAACTTCCATTTTTTTCGATAGCATGGTATTGTTTTTTTTGATGAATAAATCAGGTTAACTTTTGAATAACAAATTTAGCCAAAACATGTTCTCATTGCAAATTGATTCTAAAGTTTCAGGATTTTGACGAATGACCCAATTCCGCTAAATTTGCCTCCCATGAAAGGCGATCCGAATCTCTATAAAGTTTTAATGTCGTTGGATATTTCGTGGAAATATCTAGAACATCCGGCTGCTCCAACCGTTGATGAAGCTGTAAAGTACTGGAAAGACCTGGATGCCACCCATTGCAAAAACCTTTTCTTCAGAAATCATAAAGGCAATAGACACTATCTGGTAATTCTTGACCACCGGCAGGAACTCAACATCCGGGACTTGGAGCAGCGCCTGGGCCAAGGTAAACTTACCTTTGCATCGCCCGAAAGATTAATGAAATATCTTGGACTTACCCCAGGCTCGGTTACACCCTTTGGTTTGATCAATGACCATGCAAAACAGGTTCACCTTTTTATCGACAAGAACCTGGCACTCAGCAAAAACATTAGTTTTCATCCCTGCATTAACACCGCATCACTGGCCATAAAATACAGCGACTTGCTTAAATTTCTGAATCACTGCGGCAATACTTACGAATATGTAGAGATGTATGATTAAATGCTGGCATAGGGCATGGGGCATGGGGCATGGGGCATAGAGCATAGAGCCTGGGGTATGGGGCAGATTTGAGAATGGGTATTAACCCCAACACTCCAAACCCAAAAGCCGATACCCACGTTATTAAACTTTAACATCAACTTTTACCTCGACCTTAACCTTAACCTTAACCTGAATTACTATGGAGCGTTGCCCCTGGTGTGGAACCGACCCTATGTACGTGAAATACCACGATGAAGAATGGGGTGTACCCGTTTATGATGAGCAGAAGCAGTTTGAGTTTTTGGTACTCGAATCTATGCAGGCAGGCTTAAGCTGGTATATTGTATTGAAAAAGCGGGAGAATTTCCGAATGGCCTTTGCCGGCTTCGACCCTGCGGAGGTGGCCAGGTTTGGCGAGGAAAAGGTTGCTGAATTGCTGGCCGACCAGGGAATTATCCGCAACAAAGCCAAAATTCTTGCCGCCATTAATAATGCTGCCAGGTTTTTGGAAATACAGAAAGAATTTGGGAGTTTTGGCAATTATCTATGGGGTTTTGTGAAAAACAAACCAATAAAGAATCAATTCGACCATTTGTCGCAGATTCCGGCCAGCACACCTTTGTCCGACACCATAAGCCGGGATTTAAAAAAACGGGGCTTTAAGTTTTTGGGAACCACGGTAGTTTATGCCCATTTGCAGGCTACCGGCTTGGTGAACGATCATCTTACCACCTGTTTCAGATGGAATCAGCTTGCACAATGCTATCGGTAAGAAGATTAGCCAATTGGCATGCAAAATCAACCTAAACCGTTGATTTTTCAATTTTCGACCAGGTATCCCTGAGGGGCACCGTACGGTTAAACACCAGTTTACCGGGCTTGCAATCCGGATCGGTCACGTAGTACCCGTTCCGCTCGAATTGGTAACCCTGTCCCGGTGTAGCCTCTGCAACGGACTGCTCTACAAAGGCTTTAACCACTTTCAAAGATTCCGGATTCAGATTGACTCTGAAGTCCTGACCATCCTCCACTTCCTCCGGTTCAGCCACCTTGAACAGCCGGTCGTAAAGCCGCACTTCGGCCTCGATGGCAGCGTCAGGATAAACCCAGTGCAGCGTTCCTTTCACCTTTTTTTCGCTGCCCGATCCACTCCGGGTTTCGGGAAAATAGGTGCAGTGTATTTCGGTAATTTCGCCGTAACTGTCCTTTACCAAATAATCGCAGCGGACAATGTATGCATATTTGAGCCGCACCTCTTCGCCCGGGGCCAGCCTGTGAAATTTCTTAGGAGGTGTTTCCATGAAGTCCTCGCGCTCGATCAAAAGTGTTTTTCCAAATGGAACCTGTCTCGCTCCGCTTGTCTGGTCTTCAGGATTGATGATTGCGGGCAAATGTTCTACCTGTCCTTCGGGGTAGTTGTCTATGATCAGTTTTACAGGATTGAAAACGGCCATGGCTCGTGGGGCCGTTTTGTTGAGGTCTTCGCGAATGCAGTGTTCGAGCAATTCCACGCCGATGATGTTTTCACGGCGGGCAACACCCACTTTTTCGGCAAACATTCTGAGGCTTGCCGGAGTATAACCGCGCCTTCGCAGGCCGCTTATTGTAGGCATGCGGGGGTCGTTCCAACCGTTCACCAATCCTTCCTGCACCAGAGTAAGCAATTTTCGCTTACTCATTACGGTATAGCTCAGGTTTAACCGGGCAAATTCAATTTGCCTGGGATGTTGGTTGGGTAGGTCGAGATTTGCCAGAAACCAATCGTATAATGGCCGGTGCACTTCAAATTCGAGGGTGCAAATACTGTGCGTAATGCCCTCAAGGTAGTCGCTCTGGCCGTGAGCCCAATCGTACATCGGATAAATACACCATGTATCGCCGGTACGGTGGTGGTGGGCATGCATGATGCGGTACATAACCGGGTCGCGCATGTGCATGTTGGGCGATGCCATGTCAATCTTAGCCCTTAATGTGTAACGTCCCTCTTTAAACTCGCCTTGGCGCATGCGTGCGAAAAGCTCGAGGCTTTCTGCAACAGGCCGGTTGCGCCAGGGGCTTTCCTTCCCTGCAATGGCAGGAGTTCCGCGATTGGCGCTGATATCTTCGGCCGACATCTCACAGATATAAGCCTTGCCTTTTTTAACCAGGTAAACAGCATAGTCGTACAACTGCTCAAAATAGTCTGAAGCATAGTATTCGCGGTCATCCCAATCGAAACCAAGCCAGCGGACATCCTCCTTGATGCTGTCAACATATTCCTGCTCCTCCTTGGTGGGGTTGGTGTCGTCGAACCGCAGGTTGCATTTCCCGTCGAATTTCTGCGCCAGGCCAAAATTCAGGCAGATACTTTTTGCATGTCCAATATGCAAATAACCATTGGGTTCAGGAGGAAAGCGGGTATGTACCCTTCCTTGGGTTGACTGGTTGCTTAAATCATTTACTATGATTTGTTCAAGGAAATTTAAAGAGGGTCTTGCTTCTGGTGATTCCGGTAAATTCATCGGGAACAGGATAATTGGTGCGGTTGCAAATTTAACATAAAGCAATTATTTAGGGTCATGTTTCTTACATTTGTAACCTTCGAACCTATTAAAATCAAACCTATGGGAAAGGTAATTATAGAAGAAATGGAGTTCTATGCACACCACGGCTGTTTTTTGGAAGAACAGATTATAGGAGCGCGTTATCTGGTAAATATTGAATATGAATACGATTCTGCCAGGGCTGCTTTGAATGACCAGCTTTCTGATGCGGTAAACTACCAGCAATTGTACAAAGTAGTAAAGGCTCAGATGAAACAGTCGAGCCATTTACTCGAGCATCTAACCCATAGGATTGTTGAAGCCATTTACGCAACCTTTCCCAACATTATCAGCCTTACCGTGCGGGTTTCGAAGCTGAATCCTCCTGTAGGAGGCAAGGTAAAATCGGTGAGTGTGGAACTTACCCGGTAATCCCGCCAAATTAGCTTGTTAATCAATTAATTAAGGTTTTTTTGGCTTGAGGCTAAAAAATCTTTGTAAACTGTAAACTTTGCGTCTCTGCGCCTTTGCGTGATTTTTTTTCAAGCCAATCTGCCCGCCATCTTTGGTTAATAATGTTGTTTTACCCAGTTTTGCCAAAGCTCCCTTATGGGCAAGATTATCGGTTTCTGCTCAGTTGGTGTAAAAGTGCGGGAATTGGTTTGCATAATCCAATATTTGGAGTACTTTTGCACTGTCGAAAATCAGAAAGGGTCTCGTGGCCGAGTGGCTAGGCAGAGGTCTGCAAAACCTCCCACAGCGGTTCGACTCCGCTCGAGACCTCAAAAAAGGAGAGGTGTATTTTAACAGGGCAATGCCCTGTTTTTTTTCTTAAAACCTTACCTGCCTGCCGGCGAAAAGGATACTTCCGGTTGTATTTTCGATAATAAAAAACAGAAATGGCCTGTCTGTTTTAAACAAAAGTGGTGGCTCATCATCAAAAACAGGCAATGATTTCTGCACCATAACCACTGCGGTTGCTGCTGCAGCTTCAGTACCTTGTTCGCCTACCTCGATGGCTGCCTGATGCACTATTTTGTCAATTTTTAAATCCCTTCTACCGGTCATTCCACTGAAATCTGCATTTTGCGTAAAGGCTTCCGGCATGCCCATCCGGGCAAAAATATGCTCAAGGTTCGATTGGGTCTCTGTTCTGAAACGGGGAATCATTACCTGCACATCGCGGTAGGTCATGTTTTCAAGAGCGCTCTCGAAAACCTCAGACGAAAATGTTTTTTTAAATTCAGGCAATGCAACATTTGAATCGGGAAGTATTATGATCATAGAGAAATTTTCACCGGCATAAGGAAGCTTTAATGACTTGAAAGTATTCCCATCAAAATATGCATATTCACCCCTGCGAATCATGAAATCTGCTATCACCTTTTGTCCGTCAAAATTGGTAAAATACTCCTGTCGGGTCAGGTGCGGATCGAATACACTAAGCCAGTAGCCTTTGAAATGAATTGCATTGGCCAAAACCAACCGGGTGTCTTCGGTCAATACTCCAGGAGCAATAAGGTCGGCGATGTTTTCGCGGGTTTTTTCAAAAGCCCATTGGTTGATCTCCTTCCGGATATCCTCTCTATTACCTCCTGAAAAATCGGCCTGGTTTATATCAATTTGATAATGTTTTTCCAGAAGATTGATAAATCTCTTTCTGAAATGGTACCCTTCCTGGATCCATAAGTTATTGGCAATGATTAATTGAATTCCATCTTTTGCACGTGCAAGGACAGATTGTTGTAATTTGCTGAAGCCTAAATGAAATTTTTTTTGTCCTGGGTAAAAATGCAAAACTTTCGCCATTTCATTTTTGGTGCTTCCTGCTGCGCCAGCATATGCAAGTGCCATTGCTGACGAGATACTGAATGGCGATACCACGATGTTTTCAGAATTTTCACCAAAACTCTTTAACAAGTCAATTGCAAACATATTGTTGCGCTGCGAAATGGATAGTTCCAGGGTTTGTTGAGCGGGTAATCCTCCGGGAGTTTGATTTTGTGATAAATTTCGATGGCAAGCCCAGCAAATAATTGAAATGACTATAAATATCAAGAAAAAAATGGTTATTCCGGGTTTTTTCATCCTTATACTGATTTGTAGTTAAAACTGGAAATTGATCATAATCATTGTTTTTGTCCTTGCTGATGGTTTGCGACCCGGTTCCTTTCATAGTGAAATGCACTGTAGCACAGTTCCATGAAACCAGAGTTCAGAGTGCATCTAAACACAGGTAAAAGTGTGAAATTTTTGAATTGCCCCTCCAAAATTTGCATCCAAACAGGGTTATTTTATAAACCCAATTGGCTGTAAAAGAATAATTTTCATGTAAGATTGCAATATTTTTCCCAAAAAATCATTTAATATACAAATGTAGTGTTAAGAGTTGTGTCGTACCGGATAATCATCTCCGGTTTCCTTTTAGTTTCTCAGAAAAAATTTTGTTTAACTTTACATTTCTGAAAACCTTTTTAAAAGGCTTTTACACACTGCAAAACTTAAGTTTAACTCATTTCTTTGCTTTGATGTAAGTTCGGCACGAAACAGAAAGTCATCTAAAACTTAAAATGTGTTAGCGATGAAACATATTATTATCATAGTTTTTGTCCTTTCGACTGTCATTCCAATGGAATTGTTCGGACAGGCAGTAATCAGGGGGGAAAATGAGAGAGCGCGAAGCAACTCGGCCGAAAACCTCAGAAAGATTTTGAATATTGACTACAATGCATGGGATTTTGGTTTGACCCTTGGAACTGCCCACTCACTTGCCGATATTGGGGGTACCGGAATAAATTCCCGGTTTTCATTTTTTGATACCCAGCCCAGGGCAATCGGGTTTCAGGCAGGGGGATATGTTAGGCATCATTTTAGTGAGTTAATATCATTTAAGGCAGGAATCAATTATGCCAGGGTTGGTGCCGCTGATTCCTTGTCGCCTGCAAATTCAGGTCGGTTCCCAAGAGGATTTCATTATCGAAACAATCTCCTTGAAATCTCTCTGGAGTCAGAAATTTATCTTCCCAAAGAATATCTAAACATCCCCCCAGACCTTTATTTTTTTACCGGATTCCTTCTGTTGTTTCATAATCCGCAACTAAGAAATGCTGCAGGAGCAATCATCCCTTCGGAGGTTAGAACCCCGCAGCCGGTAATTCCTTTTGGCATTGGTGTTCACTATACCACACCCCAAAACTTCAGGTTTGGGTTCAGGGTTGGACTTCGAAAGACTTTCTTCGATACCCTTGATGGGCATGCCGCACCTCAGGGAACAAGAAATGATGCTTATTTTTTCAATTCATTTTCTGTGGGTTACTTTTTTGTACCTCGCGGAATCAGGTAATTGAAGCTTTCATAAAGACAATACTCCTTAATCAAATCTCAAAAAGCAGAAATAAGTGTTGATTGAGGTTGCGAAAATCTATTGTAATTCATTAACTTAACCCGCCATACAAACAGCAATATTGGCTCCTGCCGGGTGCATAAAAAAAGGGTTCTCATGCTTAAAGTAGTTCAGATTACTTTCTTATTCATTTTTTTTCCAGCTTATGTGTCCCATGCATTTACCTCCAAGAATTTCCTTTTATGCGATCCAGCAGGGTGTTTTTGCCAAAGCACTTTGCCCGTTTTTGAATTGAGAAATGAGGGAGAATTAAGCCCCAGGGAGGCTGGTACATCCGTTTTTGGCACAATTTTCTCCGACCTGGAACCAATTCGGCATCCCACAGTCAATTCTTTTGAATCAACTCTCCATGAGCCGATTGGGGTTTCAGATAATAGTATTAGGAAGACTGGTACTGAGATTTCCGGCATGGTTTGGGATCAGAATATTGCTTCGACGCAGGATGACTATTTTTTTAGCGGGGCAATAAGACGACAGCCACAGAGGAGTTTGCGTAATCAGGTCATGGGCCTTGGCGGAAGGGAAATCGGATTCAATGCCGGTACTTCGCATGCATTTACAGATATTCAGGGCACCAAAGGCAAAAACATTGGAAACACCTTCGATTTGTTTCTTCAAGGTCCAGGTTTGGCTTTTGGTGTTTATTACAGGCTTCGGATGGTCGATTGGTTCGGATTGAGTATTGGCGTAGATTTTGCGACCCTGTCGGGAAAGAATACCGATAATTTGTCGGCCATTTACAACTTTTCCTATTCAAATTACCTTCTTGAATTCAATTCACGCATTATTTTTTTTGCCCCACTTCCTTCCATGACAGTGTTTGACTTGTACGGATTCTCAGGCTTTGCTATGTTTGCTAACTTCCTTACATTGAAAAATCAAACCGGATCGAAGGTCGAACCTGACGAATTCAGGCCACTTCAGTTTGCAATCCCATTAGGAATAGGCATATCGAGGAGGATAGGAAACAGGTTTGTGGCCGGATACGAAATTGGCTACAGGCATACGGCTTTCAATATGCTAGATGGTATCTCACCGCGCGATACCCGCAACGATGCATACCTTTTCAGCACCCTGAGGTTTGGTTTCATTCTGAACCCTGCACGGTAGGAATTTTAAAGTTTCGTGCATAATTCGCCTATTCAGGAGTGATATTGCAGTAATTTCGCATAATCATGAATTAATTAAAATTTAACTATGGGTAAGGTTTTGGAGCGAGTGAAATGTCTTATTATAGGTAGTGGTCCGGCAGGATATACTGCTGCAATTTATGCTGCAAGGGCAGACATGAAACCGGTATTATACCAGGGACTCCAGCCGGGAGGTCAACTTACCCTGACAACTGAAGTTGAAAATTTTCCCGGATATCCCGACGGGGTTCAAGGCCCGCAGATGATGGAAGATTTTCGCAAACAAGCTGAGCGGTTTGGGACAGATTTGCGCTGGGGAATTGCCACATCGGTTGATTTGCAGCAATGGCCTTTCAAAGTAATTATTGATGATACCAACGAGATTTATTCCGACACGCTGATTATTGCTACCGGTGCAAGCGCCAAGTGGCTGGGGCTTGAATCAGAAAAAAAATATAATGGTTTCGGAGTATCGGCCTGTGCCACTTGCGATGGATTTTTTTATAAAGGATTGACCGTTGCCGTTGTCGGAGGAGGAGATACTGCTTGTGAGGAGGCAACATACCTTGCGAAACTTACCAAAAAGGTTTATCTGATTCACCGGCGAAATGAGCTTCGGGCATCCAAAGCCATGCAGCACAGGGTTTTAAATACCCCTAATATTGAGGTTTTGTGGGATTCAGTGCCTAAAGAAATTGTTGGGAACAAAGTGGTAAACGGAGTTGTTCTCGAGAATCTGAAAACCGGCCTTGTTACGCAGCTCGAAGTTGATGGTGTGTTTGTAGCCATTGGCCATAAGCCCAACAGCGAAATTTTTGCCGGACAAATTGACCTTGACAGCAACGGCTATATCATTACCAAGCCCGGTACCACCCAGACCAATATTCCGGGTGTTTTTGCAGCAGGCGACATCCAGGACCATGTTTACAGGCAAGCTGTTACAGCTGCTGCTTCGGGTTGCATGGCAGCTCTGGAAGCCGACCGTTGGTTGGCTTCTATAGAACAAAATAGCTGATAATGAATGTTTATGTCCTTCTCTCTTTTGTAAGTTTTGTCCTTTTCACTCAGGGTGTATTATTTGCGTTTTACCAATTAGGCCCGTCGCGCGAGAGAACTGCTTTCGTTTCCTCCCTGGCGGCAACCGCTATTTATGCTCTTTTTACCTTCCTGGCAAACTTAACCGATGATATTGAAGCGGTGTATGTATATGATCGCTTTGCTTCGATTGGATGGGCTACCTTTCCGGCCTTTGTGGTTTGGCTGATTTATGTTGTTTCTAAAAGCGAAAGCAGACCCCTTAAAGCACTTATCGCTTTTTTACTAGTGCCTTTAGCTTTAACTTCCTTAATACGTTATAATTACGATCCCCATTCCATCAAGTTTTACAATTTGAATGATGGAATCTGGTATTTCTCGGTAAGTCAGGAAGGGCCTTGGTTTTACCTCTTTGTTTTTTACCTGTTTATGTGTGTGGCTATAAGCATGACTATACTGCATAGTGTTTGGATAAAAGCGATTTCGAAAAGGCAACGAAAACAACTTGTGAGTATTGGTTTAGGATTGCTTACGTTTGCTTTTGCCGGGTTGGTCACCAACCTGACGTTTCCCTTTATAGGAGTGCACATAGTTCCCCCATTGGCACATATCAATATCCTCTTTTTGGGGTTGGGATTTTTTTATGCGGTAGTTATTTACAGGCAACCATCATTTACTAGCGAAGTGGTGTCTCAATTTACATACAGGCATGTTCAGGACTATGTTTTTTATTTTGACAAGAGAGGAACACTCTTTTCTGTGAACAAGTATTGTATTGACCAACTGAAATATAACAGCTACGAAATCCTCAGGATTCAGCCTGATAAACTTTTTGGTGATTTTAACACCATTCAGCGTCTGATTTTGGAGTTCCAAACCAAATCCAAACCTGCTGAAGTGCATATGGATCTTTTCCCGCGAAACAGTCCGACAATACCTGTAAAATTCGCTGCCCTGCGCATTAACGACAGTTACGGAGTTTTCCTTGGCATGATCTTGATTGGGTTTGATCAGCGTCTCAATTTGCAGCTCAAACAGGAAATAATCGAGCGGATCCGGAATGAACGCAGGCTTAAAAGGACAACTCTTAACCTGGAAGCCCTGGTAGAAAAAAGAACCAGCCAGTTGCAAGCGGCCAATGAGCAACTTCAACTTGAAATTATGGAAAAAGCAAGGGCTGAAGAGCAAATTTCCATCGATTTAAAGGAGAAATTAATCCTGCTCAAAGAAATACACCACAGGGTTAAAAACAACTTTCAGATTGTAATTTCTCTTGCCCGAATGCTCGAATCCCATGAGGCAATGAATGAACACGACCGGCAGAGGATTAGGCTCATTTCTGAAAAAATCAGGTGGATTTCCAGTATTCATGAATACTTTTATAGCATTCAGAAATTGTCGAAAATAAATTTTAGTGATTTTCTAAAAAAGGCGACTGGAGATCTCTATGCCAACTTGGGAAGCGGCGACAGAATTCTTTTCCGGTTAAATGTCGGTGAAGTGCTGCTGGGAATTGACCAGGCATTGCCTTGTGGCATAATTTTTCATGAACTATTGAGTAATGCCATCAGGCATGCCTTTAACACCGACAATTCTGCCAATCTCTATAATCCCAATCTAAGTATGATTGTGGTTGAGTTTTTCGACCGTAAGAATCAATATGTGCTCATCGTTAGCGACAATGGTGTTGGCCTGCCAGGTTTTTCACATCTCAAACGCAAAGGCTATTCAGGGATTAAACTGGCCAAACTGCTTGGAATTCGCCATTTATCTGGAAAACTAACTGTAGTTAAGGATTCAGGAACTACCTGCAAGCTTACATTTCCAAAACCCCAAAGCCCAGCCACTGCATGACGGAATTAGGTGTCTCCATATTGTCGGTACTGGCTTCGCTGTTTTATCTGCAAACAGGTGCCTATGTCATGTGGAAAAACCCCTCGATGGCACTTAACAGGTGGTTTTTCGTATTCACATGTACCTTGGCAATATGGTCTTCCGGGTTGATTATCCATAGCCCCGGTGAGGACCAGTTTGGCGGATTTCCATTGTTCTGGCTTTCAATTACAGGAGCCATATTTTTGCCTCCGGTAATGTTTAAATTTTTCTCGGTACTCACTGGTATTCCCCGAATCCGTAAGATTGGCATTTGGTGGTTCAGAGTCAAATTGGTGATTTCGATCGGATTATTCTTGATTGCCATTTCAGGAGAGGAGCTCATTGGGCAAAGGCTGGAGCGAAGCTATATTGGATTTGGAACCCCATTTTTCTTTTTTGGCTTAGCCTACCTGGTATTTCTGATAGCCTCATTAGTGGCAGTTTTCCTGGTATTGTTTCGATGGCGAATAGGTTTACGACATCCTTCCGAAAAGACTAGGGCCAATATTATTATTATTGCATTGGTGGTTTCAGTGTTCCTGGGCTTGCTCATTGACCTGATACTTCCGCAACTAGGGCTAATGCCCAACCTGAACATAGCCCATTTTTTTGGAACCATCTGGGTGGCAACCATGGCCTATGGAATCCTCCGACTGCGCTTTTTTAGCCTTACCCCCGAATTGTCTTCCGAAAAAATATTAGAGCATTCAAGGCAAGTCGCATTCTTTTGTTCAACAGAATGTAAGGTCTTGAAAACCAATAGATTTACCTCCGGACTGCTACAAATGCCTAAAGCAGCTATCATCGGAAAACCAGTTTCTGCCTTTTTTTCAAATTCCGAAATTATTGAAAACATGCTGCATAAAGCCATGCAGGATGGTAAATTGCAGAAAATCGACTCAAACCTGATCACAATAGATGGCAATCTGGTTGAGGTTAGTGTTTCAGCTACAATTGTACTCGATAAGTTTGAAGATCCTCTTGGAATCATTGTTTTTGGGAAAGACAACTCTGAAACGGTTCAATTGCGCTCTGAGATCCAAATGCGCAAAAATGCTGAGCAACAACTGAGTATTATTGGTGTGGATTTGGAAAACCGGATAATCGAAAGAACTGAAAAACTTTCGGGCTTGCACAGAGAGCTCCAAATCAACATGACGGAAAGGCTGAATGCTGAAGAAAAGATAAAGGCCGATATTGTGGAAAAGGAGCTTCTGATCAACGAAATCTACGACAGGGTTAAGAGAAACATGGAGCTCTTTATCTTTTTATTGGATCATGGTGGTAATTCTTCCGAAGAACCCCATGTAGCAAACAACCCGTTGTTGCACGCCCTCGCACAGAGGATTAAAACCATATTGATGGTTCATCAAAACCTGTATCTCTCAACCACTTATTCGCAGGTCGATTTTACCTCTTTTCTGAATTCGCTTATCACGGAGATTTGTAAACTGAATCCTGATTCGGCCAGAATCACCCTCGATATTCAGGTAAACGATTTACTAGTTGATTATAAACATGCCATCCCTTTGGGTTTAATTATAAATGAGTTGTTAAATAATGCTTTGTGGCATGCTTTCGATTTTAACGATGAAAATTTAAGAAAGAAACCAAACCCAATGGTATCATTGCACCTGACACATGAGGATAATTACTACTATTTGGCTGTGAAGGACAATGGTAAGGGTATGCAGGATGACATCCAGATTCCAGATTTGACAACGAACGGTTTGCCCTTGGTTAGTATTCTTGCACGCCATCAATTGAACGGTGATATTCGGTTGCAATCGAAAGAGGGAACATCCGTCTTTGTTTCATTCCCGGAAGAATAATACTCTGGTTTTCGGGCTAATCTACTGCATCAAAACCTTATGCCCAACGGCACAATGCAGGCATTTTTTAGGCGTGCAATAATATTTCTTGAGTTCGAGCAGCGCCTGGCTTTCCCCTGCGTTCCGTGCAGAAACCTCAAGCTGTTTCCATTTTGCAATGATGGCGTTTTTCTCGGAAGGAATTTCTGCAAGGTAATCAATGGCTTTCTCTCCCAAGTGCGGCTGGAGGCTGTGCTTTCCGTAAACAAATAGGGCAGGAGCCAGGGTGTTTGTAATAATGCTGTTGATCGCATCGGTTCCTAAAGTCTTGGTTCTGGCGGGTGAGGTCTTATCAAAAACAAAGTGCGTGTCCCAGTAAGGCGAGGTGTTAATACGGAGTAGGGCCAGGATTTCTTTCAGTGAATTGCTATCGATCAAGGCGCTGAACAAACGGGGTACTTTGTGAATCAACATGGCAAGCTGTGCAATCCGTATTGTGGGAAATCCGGCTGGTCTGAGTTTGGCAAATTTCCACAAATGTGCTGGCATGGGTTCCAGTTGGTGTTTTCTTTGCTGGTGCCTATATTCATCCACCAGAGCGCGAGGATAAACCGCCCCGGAAGTTTTTGGGAGCAGGCCCGACTGCCCGAAGAGCATGGCTTCGATCGAGGCAAGGTTGGAGCTGCTGCGAAGGAGCATCTTAAATGGAGTTCGCTGTGCAAGCATGCCAAAAGGTTGAGTATTGGCCTTAAAACCTAAATTGCGTGCAAGAAGAAAATAAAACGTTTGTTCCCAATCCTGGTTAAAGAATTTGTAGAAGTGCAAAACCTCCTCAGACTTGCGCTCTAAGCGCTCAACAAGGATCCTGTGCAGCCAGGTGCTTAAATAGCCCCGGTCGATTTTCCCGATGCTTTCATGGCATGGCACCCAGCTTTTAGCTGCAAGCAGCTTGTGGTAATTGTGCAACAAACTTTCATTAAACTTCCCTTTGAGTTCAATTACCGGCAGCAGTTCGCCCTGATGCGTAAATGCCTCACGGTCGTGCTCATAAACTACGTGCAGGATAATGTTGCCGTAAGCTGCATCCTCCTGATGCCGGTGCCTGTACCAATGAGAACTCGAGGTGTGAATTTCAACATGCCCGGCCCAAACCGTTTCACCAATCCGAATCTTTGCAGCAAGAAAATCGGGACCGGCATCATGGTTCTCCTGTCCGGGATTCAAAATTTGAACCGGCTCGCCATTGGCAGTAGTGAGTCGCTCAGGATTAAAGAGCCTGTATTTCCACAAATAATGTAAAAATTCCTCTTTCATATCAACCCCAAAGCTGGTTTTCAATATGTAAAGGTTGTAAAAATTCCTGACTTTGAACAGGTCAATGTGATGTAGGCGTGAGGAAATTCAGAACTCCTTAAGTCATAAAGTTCTTTTTCGAATTTTAATGATCAAGTGCAGTTTTTGTAAGTGTGGAATGATAGGCCCAACGAAACTTTAAAGGCAATCGTGAAGCGGAAAGTCAGGCCCTGATAAGGTAGTGTTACATTTTGCCATATTTGGCGTGCAAAAAACTGATGGTTTCATTCATCAGGTTTTTCAGGGCAACTGCATTGATGTCAGATAATTTTTTGATGTAAATACACGCTTTACCCATTTTGAATTTGCCAAGATCTTTGAGCAAATGTTCGTGCTCAGGGTTTCCGGTATAAACGTAGAGCGAAATGGCTGCTTTACGCGGCGAAAAACCAACGAGGGGCCAGTCGCCCTCCTGTCTGCTTCTTTCAGACTTGTAATGATATTGTCCAAAACCAATCATTGTTGGTCCCCACATCTTGGGCTCATGACCCGTAATTTCGCGCATCAGTTTCAGAAGTTCAAAACTGTCCTGGCGTTTTTGTTCCGTATCGGCAAAAGAATTTATAAAATCCTTAACGTCGGCGTTGGTTTTGGTGGTTTTCAATGCTGCCATATTTCCTGTATTGAACAAGATGCTAATCTTTTTCCAGAGTTTCCTTTTCAAGAACCCTTTGGTAGGATGTTACTTCCTTGAAAGGGTCGCCTTTGCGCAGTTTGACTGGTTTCGAAATAAATTCCCGCTTGTTGGCAAAGTTTAGATAAAAGAATTTCAAAATCTCAAGTATGCTTACAGTGCTTAACTTTCGGAAATGTTTCAATTTCTTGAAGTAGTACCAAATCAAATAGTTGCGTTCCTTTTTAGAAAAATGATACATTTTATTGGCCAACAAAAACCTCAAAAACTTGAGGGTGGCGAGATTTTTTCGCCAACAATTGCCGCTATTGCCCGAAACGCTTAATGGTGAATACCTGATGTAAGCGCAGGTAGTGTTGATGGTGTAAACCGGGCCATACCCAGAGACTTCCAGAATGAGAACATCGTCGGTGTGCCAGGCTTCGGGCATGTCGGCAAAGCCGGTTTTTTCTAAGGCTTTACGCCTAAAAATATGCTCCGAAAGCGAAGCACGCGATTTGCGTTGGGCTTTTTTAATGTACGATGTAGTGGATAATTCAATTTCAGGAAACAAATATTGTCTTGAGGTCTGGTTTCCGTGGCTGTCGATAATTATGGAACTGAAACGCACCACATCAATCTTTTTTCGGTTCACCACATTCAGACTATTGTAAAACTCTTCCACGCAATATGGTGAAAGTACATCATCGTCGCCAAGAAACATGATCCATTCTTCGTTTCTGATTAGTCCGAAACATCTGTTCCACTGCCCGGGAAGTGATATTCGACCAAAATTCTCCTCAAAATAATGGTACTTTATATTGAGGGACTGTTTGTATTTTTCAACAATTTGGGAACAATCATGCGGACTGTGGTCGTTGCCAATATAAACGGTAAATCGTTTGTCGGTCTGGTTTGCTAATGAAGCAAGCGTAAATTCGAAAAAATCTTCCTTATAATATGGAATGATGATGGCAAGCATATTTTTTAAAAATAATGCACAAAGATATGTCTAACTTTTAACGTATCGGCATTTCATGTAAAAAAAGCCAACCAAATAGCTGGTTATTAAATATTAACATGTTTCATTTACCGCGGGAAACGCGAATAGCCAGCCCATCACCCAGCAAGACCGCTCAGATAAAGTCCAAGGCCGAAAAGTGCGCTAATACCTATCCACAAGATCATGTTAATCTTAAGTCTGTATAAGGCGATAAAAGAAACAACAACCCATGCAAGAGCTACAAAATCAATGTTTTGAAGCGAAAAACCGCCGGGGAAGAGCACTGCCATGCCGAAGAAGATGGTGAGGTTCAGGATTACCCCTACAACGGCAGCCGTAACCACCGAAAAAATCTCTTTAATGCGCTTGTTTTCCTGGGTGCGTTCAATAATAGGGGCACCGGCAAAAATGAAAAGGAAACTTGGAAGGAATGTATAAAAGGTGGTTGTAACCAGGCCGATTGTACCCAAAGAAAACGAATATCCAAAATGGTTGTATCCGGCCATGAACCCGACAAAGGCAAGTACCATGATCAGCGGCCCCGGGGTGGTTTCGCCTAAAGCAAGGCCGTCGATCATTTGCAGTTCGGTTAGCCAGCCAAACTGCTCCACGCTGACCTGCGCCACATAGGGCAACACGGCATAGGCTCCTCCGAAAGTTACAAAAGCGGCTTGCGTAAAGAAAACCGATAGGTTTTGCCAAAAGGCAAAATCTGCCGATAACACTAAAAACAAACCCAAAGGGATTACCCAAAGGGCAGCAAAGACACCAATCGTTTTCCAAAAACGAACGGGGCTAAATCCTGTTCCAGATATTGTTGTAAAGCTGTTTATTACATAATCGCTCTCATTTTCGGAGGAGGCGCCTTGCTGGTTGTTGCCCTGCTGAAACAGCGAAGGAAACACGTACCTGGCAAAGGCAGCAATTAGTATTGCTCCAAGTATAATGAGCGGAAAACGGACATCGAGAAAGAATATGCAAACAAAAGCACCAACGGCCACTACATAATGAAATGGCGACAACAACGATTTGCGGGCAATTTTCAGCAAGGCCAGCACCACAATGGCTATAACTGCCGGCTTCAGCCCGCTGAACATGGAGTATATCCACGACACATCGTAAAATGAAACATATACAATGCTTAATCCGAGCAAAATAAACATGGAAGGAAGAATAAACAAAATCCCTGCTGCCAGTCCGCCCAACCTTCCATGCAACAGCCATCCCATATAGGTGGCCAATTGCTGTGCCTCCGGTCCTGGCAGCAACATGCAATAGTTCAGGGCATGCAAAAACTTGCTGTTGCTGATCCATTTCTTTTTTTCAACCAAATACTCATGCATCATGGCGATCTGTCCGGCAGGCCCTCCAAAACTGATAAAGCCAAACTTTGCCCAGAATTTGAGCGTCTCTCCAAAAGTGGGTCTGTTCATTAATTTTAGGTTTCGGGTTTCAGGTTTAAAAGGCATGATAATAAACTTGCCTGTTAGCTGCAAATTTTGTCGCAATTCAAATTTATTTAAAATTCAGTAAAGCAATACCATTTTTTCGGATTAGGAATAAATTTAATATGACAACCTGTCAAGGGTACGTAACTTTTGAGAAGCCTTGAGTCATCCGAAAAAATAGTCACTATACGCAATCAATGGCATTTGAAAAATAACCCGGTGCCAAAACCTTTTAAAGGCTTAGTATTCTTCGTCGGGAACAACCTACATGGACTCAATCAGGAACTGGATATATAATCTAAAAAATGGTATATTTGGTTGATAAAAATGAGGATTGCGGTCTTCGTGTTGATTTCCCTTTAAAATCAATTTTTAAAAAAAGGATTATGAAAATCACTCCGGGAACAAAAGTGCTGATTACCGGCGGGGCGTCGGGAATTGGAAAAATTATGGGCAGGCTGGCGCTAAAACGAGGCGCTCAATTAATAATATGGGACATTGACCAGGAAAAACTAAACGAAACGCTGACCGAATTCGGGCAGTTGGGAACCGTAAAAGGATTTCGGGTGGATGTTTCGGATGCCGGCCAGATCAAGGCAGCAGCGCAGCAAGTACTGGAATCGGTTGGTGTTATTGATTTATTGATCAACAATGCCGGTATTGTGGTGGGGAAATATTTCGCCGAGCATACCCCTGCCGACATTGAGCGCAGCATGAGCATTAATGCCAATGCCCCGATGTACATCACCCTGGAGTTCCTGCCCCTCATGATAAGGCAAAATTCAGGACATATCTGCAATATTACTTCCTCGGCCGGATTGATATCGAATCCAAAGATGTCGGTTTACGCTGCAAGCAAATGGGCAGCAACGGGTTGGTCGGACAGCCTCCGGCTCGAAATGAAACAACTATCGCTCAACATCGGGATAACCACAGTAACCCCCTATTACATCAGCACCGGCATGTTCGACGGGGTAAGGTCGGTTGTTCCCATCCTGAAACCAGAAACAGTGGCCAGGAAGATTATCCGGGGCATCGAACGCAACCACATTTTTGTAAGCCTGCCCTGGAGCATGCGCTTTGTTAGGTTCGGACAGGGTGTATTGCCAATCCGTTTTTTCGATTGGTTTATTGGCGGTGTAATGGGCATTTACCGCACCATGGAGCATTTTAAAGGGCATCAGCAAAAAAACCAGGCAATATGAAAACCATTACCGGAGCAAGTAATCGGGTGCTTGAAGTGAACCTCAGCACTGGCAAAACGAGTGTTCTTCCCATTTCGGAAGAACTTCATAAAACCTATATAGGCAGCAAGGGACTGGGATTGAAGCTGCTCTACGACAGGCTGAAACAAGGTATTGACCCGCTCTCCGAGGACAATATGATAGCTTTTATGCCGGGGGTCTATATGGGCTCCGGAGCGCCCTGCTCCGGCCGTTGGTCTGCGCTTACCAAATCGCCGCTCACCGGTATTATGTTTTCCACTTCGTGCGGAGGACCTTTTGGCATGAGCCTGAGGACTTCGGGCTGGGATGGATTGCTGGTCAGCGGCAAGGCACCCGCGATGACCTGGCTTTATATAGATTCTCAGGGGGCCGAATTGCGCGACGCTTCGCACCTCAAAGGCAAGACCACCTTCGAAACCCACGAAGAATTGGCCAAGGAGGGTGGCGCCCTGGTCATCGGGCCGGCCGGCGAAAACCTGGTGCGGTATGCCAATGCCCTTTCCGGCCACCGCTTTCTGGGCAGGGGAGGAATAGGGGCGGTTTTGGGGTCGAAAAATCTGAAAGGCATTGTGGCCAAAGGCGGTGAGTTTAAAATTGAACCTGCCAACAAGGTCGTGTTCGAGAAGCTGCGCAAACTGGCTGCACGGCAAATAAATGCCAATAAAACCACCTCGGTGTCGTACCGTCAGTTTGGCACGCGGGCCAATGTGGTTCCCTGCAACGATTCCAACATTTTGCCGGTAAATAATTTTTCCGACGGGTCGCACGAACAGGCTTATGCCATCTCGGGCGAGAACTACCGCGCTCGGTTCAACCCAAAGTATCATACCTGCAAACCCTGCAGCATTCTATGCGGACAAAAGGGCGAATTCGACGACACGCCCATGGCGGTGCCGGAATACGAAACCGTGGGTCTGATCGGGTCGAACCTGGGAATTTTCGACCCGGTGGCGGTGGCAAAACTGGGCCACCTGTGCGGCGAACTGGGCATGGACACCATCTCGGCGGGCGGAACCATCGGATGGGCCATCGAAGCAACCCAAAAGGGCTTTATCGAAAGCGCACTTGAATTCGGGAAGCCGGAAGCCATAGAGCAAATCATAACCGATATCGCCTATGGCAATGGCCTTGGAAAAGACCTGGCCCTGGGTGCCAGGGCAGCCGCTAAGAAATACGGAGGCGCTGACTTTGCCATCCAGACCAAAGGCATGGAACTGCCTGCATACGACCCGCGCGGGTCGTATGGACAGGCCCTGTCGTATTCGGTGGCCAACCGAGGCGGATGCCATCTGAATGCTTATCTCATTGCCCAGGAAGTGCTGTTTAAGCTGTTGAACCCGCTCAAAACAACCGGTAAAGCTGCCTATGTGAAATTTCTTCAAAACGTCAAGGAAATCATAGATTCTTTGCACACCTGCACCTTTACCCAGTTTGCCTACCTGCTCGAACCTCCGTTGGTAAAATACACCCCAAAACCCCTGTTGGCGCTGCTGATGCAGTATGTGCACCCGGTAGCCATCAAACTGATCGACTTCAGTTTATACACCAGGATGTGGAGCGCAATCACGGGCATAAAGATCACCAACGGTGAAATGCTCAAAGCCGGCGAGCGCATTTATGTGCTTGAACGATACATGAACACACGCGAAGGCATATCGGCCAAGGACGACACCCTGCCGGCAAAGTTGCTCAAAGATTTCCGCCAAAGCGACACCAGAAAAAGACCCATCCCGCTGGAGCGCATGGTGCGTAAGTTTTACTCCTTGAGGGGGTTCGACAAAAACGGGATACCGACCAGGAAAACTCTGGACAACCTGGGCATAAAAACCGGGTAAAACCATTATTTTGCCAACGCTGCGACAAGAATGATGCCTTTACAAATTGATGATAATTGAGCCTGTCGAAGGGGACCGAAGCCACCTACGACCTCAGCGTAAAGAACCCGAACAAAAAATAAGAGGTTCGGCTACGCTCACCACACCAGCTTTTGGAAGAAATGAATGCATTGGATGAAGAAGCACAAATGATAATGGATAATTTACAGCTGATAATCGGGAATGAAAATTGAACTCTCGCTAAATTTTCGGTAATCGAATAAGTATAATAATGAGTGAAATAGTAATATATCAAACGGTAGATAAAGCGGTTCAAGTTGAAATTCAATATGAGCAAGAAACTTTTTGGCTCACACAACAGCAAATAGCTGACTTATTTGGTACACAGCGCCCCGCTATTACTAAGCATTTGGGGAATATTTTTAAATCAGGCGAACTCGATGAAAAAGTGGTATGTTCCAAAATGGAACATACCACTCAACATGGTGCTATGAAAGGGAAAACTCAAGATGTTAAAGCAAAATATTACAATCTTGATGTTGTGCTGTCAATAGGATATAGAGTAAATTCAATCAGGGCAACTCAATTCCGTGTATGGGCAAATAATATTTTAAAAGATTATTTGCTGAAAGGCTACGCTATCAATAATAGGATGAACCGGCTGGAAGATAATTTGGAAAACCTAAAAAACAAAGTCAATGAAATAGACCTTCAAATCAACAGCCACCTCATCCCCACCCAAGGCGTGTTTTTTGATGGGCAAATCTTTGATGCCTATGAACTCGCATCCCGCATTATCCGTTCGGCTAAAAAAAGTATTGTATTGATAGATAACTACATTGACGAAACCTCGCTCACCCACTTAGCCAAAAAAGATAAAGGCGTGAAGGTGCTACTCCTCACAAAAAGCATCAACAAACAACTGCAATTGGATCTGCATAAAGCCAATGAACAATACGGCCACTTTGACCTGAAGTCCTATACCGTAAGCCACGACCGCTTTTTGATTGTGGATGGCAAAGAAGTCTATCACCTCGGTGCTTCGCTCAAAGACTTGGGCAGAAAATGGTTTGCGTTTTCGAAGTTGGAAGCAAAGTCGGTGGAAGGAATCTTAAACTCAATTTTGGAACTGATATGACTTTCGACAAGCTCAAGGCCCAAGAAAGGGAAATTAACAAAACGGCGGAGAACCAACTACATGGACAACTGATATCACAAAAGAAGCAGAAGCGGGAGATATTTTAATGGTTGTGAGAGCACCAGTTGGACCTGTGAATTTTGCAACTCACCAATGCAATACATCATCGCCTATAAGTAAGCAAGTTTTTAAGGCCAGGCTAATTTGCTAATCATGGGCATTGGGCTAACCGGCGCCGCCAGGCTGCCATTCGGAAAAGCAGTTATTGGATGGTTGCAGGTGCTTTGCCCAACACCTGGAAATGGGTTTGGTGGGTTGAAATTCAGAAGATTTTTGAGTAAAAGAGCATTAAAACAACCGGAAACTATATGAACGCATCAACCAAACATAGAACATATTAAATCGGCTTTTTTAGCCAAACAATTCAATAAAAATGCATAGATTTGAGAAAAATAATGCTGACGCTGGCAAGGCATATATCCTGAAAAATGTGTGTATAAGGATGAAAATGGCAGAATAGAAGCGGGTTACACACCATTTAAATAGTGAAACAGCAGATAATTGACATAGCTATTAAACATTGGAATAAGACTTTTGTGGGAATTTCTGCATGTGATATTGCCAAAGAACTTAACCTGCCCCTGTAATGGCCCCCTAAATCATCGGACTAAGTTATAGAATTAAAACTGTAACTTTATGATGATGAAACGAAAATTCACAAAAGAAGAGAAGCTTCAGATTATCAAGGAAGCATCGGAGCAAGGTGTTACTGCAACCCTTGAGAAACAAGGCATTTACCCTGCCTCTTACTATTCGTGGAAGAAAAAGTTTGAGCAGATGGGATTGGATGGTTGAGTAGTATTTCTAACATTTTTTATGAAGGGACTGAAAGCGATAAAACTGGTTTTGCTGCTCGCTGTGTAAAAGACAAAAATTAGGTCGAAAATGTTTTGTAATGACGATATCATTAAGAATTTTGAGAAAATAATCTCAAATGTAACTGGATTTGAGAGAGATGGTTACTTTCAAATCAATGGAGAAACTTTAGACATATCTTTGTCGCAGATTCAGTTAAATGATAATTTTTTTTCATTCGATTACTTCAATAAAAGTATTTTACATTTTACCAACTTAAACTCAGCATTATCGATTCTTAATTCACAAACTCTTCGAGCAACAAACCTTAGTTCAATATTTGACGATAAGGAAGAGTTGCTTCATTGTTTGAAATTGCTCGGACAATACAGTGACGAATTGGAAGAACAAAAGAGATATATATTTGTCTCGTGTTTTACTCCATTTGACAGAAATGAAAAAATTGAAGACTTCGAATATCATTGGACTAAATATGGGAATGAACACCGTGGTGTTTCATTTGAATTTGAAATAGTTAGAACACCATTATATCCTTACCATTACTCGCTAAATGTCAATTATCTCGACACTATAGATGAAAAAAACATGTTGTTAAACGCATTGAAAAAAAGAACAAATAGTGTAATATTAAAAGCTCTTATTCCACTGTTTGCAAGTATTAAGCAACCAAAATATCGTTTTGAGAAAGAAGTAAGACTTATTGCACAATATGACAAAAGCGCATTAGAAAGGTTTTATGAAGATGAGACTTTTTATTTCACATTGACGAAAGAGAATGAAGCTCAGTTCTATTATAAGATTCCGTTCTTTTGTCCTAATGAAAATGCCGAAGGCAAACTTTTAAAACTGAAGAAAGTATATATTGGCAGACACGCAGAAGTAAACGATGGACAGTTAGTGATTCTACGATGTTTGACTAAAATACTAGAACAGAAAAACATTGAATATAAATTGCTAGTGCAACGGCCCCCTAAATCATCGGAATAAAGGCTTAAGAAATGAACTGCCATTCCGGCGGATACTGACCCCTCTTTTTTAGAAAACAGGAATTTTTATTCCGGAGCATGTTGACCCCTTTGGGAGCGATTCCGGAGCATATTGACCCCTTGATTCATAGCTGGTTTTGGATGCTTAGCGAATACACTAAGTTTAAAAAGAGCAAAGATGGCTGGAAAACCAAAACCTATGAGTCAGATAAAACAACTGATTTGCCGTGATTCATGGTTGCCTTATTTTAAAGCAAACCTAATCAATTCAAATCGTCACCGCCTAAAAAAGCCCTGAAAGCGTGAACTGTCAAGGATTTCAAAGAACGAAAATTAATTTAAAGTGGACACTACTGTCTTGAAATATAACTTTCTGCCCTGGCACAATATGCCCGGTACGGGTGGCACAAGTTGAAGCGGTTTATCCAATTACTTCAGCAGTACCATCTTCTGCGTTTGTACTTGATTTTCAGCTCTGAGTACGGCAAAGTAAATCCCAGGAGGGAGATTCGTTCCGTAAAAAGTATGGGTTTGAACTGGTTTAACCCCCTATTTCTTGGACACTTTTTTCAAAAAGGTTTAGGACATTTTGCTTGTCATCCCGATTAAGCAAAGTTAGCCTTCGCTCCGGATTTGTCAAGGGTAATACGAGCGATGATGCAAC